>Ga0070734_10001013_pt1 | contig 45836 bp, 41 predicted proteins | sample Coa_R1_8_FD_66444 | JGI IMG/M metagenome (GOLD analysis project Ga0070734, IMG submission 66444) | Surface soil microbial communities from Centralia Pennsylvania, which are recovering from an underground coalmine fire - Coalmine... | ecosystem: Environmental > Terrestrial > Soil > Unclassified ...
CCTCGCGGATCGGGAGCGGAATTTTTTTCGATTCGATCACCGTGAAATCGTTGGTATCGCCGCGGTCGTCGCGCTCCAGCGTCATGAGGCCCACGTCGCGCTGGTTGTACCAGACGAGCTTCCCGGCCGGATCCTGCACGTACAGATCGACATCATCGGGATGCTGGTCCGGCCAGGTCATCGTGATGATGAATTCGGCGCGCTTGATGACCTTGCCGGGATCGGACGCCGGCTTCATCGCCAGCATCGCGATGAAGAACAAGAAGGCGATGACCTGCAGCGCCTTGAACAAAACGACGGTGAAAGGGTCGAAGCGGTCGTCCCGGTAATAGAGTGAGCCTTCCATGCCGACTTTCCGATCAGCCCACCGCGAACACCGGCGCGCATCGCATCTTAATCGTTCCGCAGGCGGCCCGGGAACCCCCCGCGGCGATGTTCAGGCCCAATCTGTAGGCAGATGTTCGTCTGGTGCCGGGCCTTTGCCCGCGCGACCACCGGTAATGCGAGGCACAACCCGACGTGGTTGCCGGCATCGCGCCGCTACGGGCGATTTAGAGCGCGTTCCGGTGAAGTCGCGCCACTTCTTTCGCCCGTCGCCCTGGGCTTGACTCGACTCCGCGGGTCCATCTTTTTCGCATGAAGATGGATTGCCGGGTCAAGCCTGGTCAAGCCAAGTCAAGCCCGGCAATGACAGTCGACAAACGTCAGCGAAATACGCTCCAAGACTCTGCGCATCGGCGAGCGATTGGATCAATTGATCTTCACCCCGGCGCTCTGCGCAACCTTCGCCCATTTGTCGATTTCGGCTCTGATGAAGGTGCCGAACTCCGGAGCGGTCATCGATAGCGGCGTGACGCCCTGCTTCGCCCACGACTCCTTGATCTCGGCCGAGGTGAGGATCTTTCGAATCTCGGCGTTGAGTCGTTCGACGATTGGCTTGGGAGTCGCGGCCGGCGCCACGATGCCGACCCAGCCGGATGCCTGGAAACCCGGAACGCCGGCCTCCGAAATCGTCGGCACATTGGGGAGAATAGGCGAACGCTCTTCACCGGTGGTGCCGAGCGCGCGCACCAAGCCGGCCTCGACACTCGGCCCCATGGTGGCGATGGTGTCGAACATCATCTGCACCTGGCCGCCGAGGATGTCGTTGCGGGCACCGCTGCTGCTCTTGTACGGCACGTGCACGATGTCGGTTCCGCTCATGGTTTTGAACAGCTCGCCGGTGAGGTGATACTGCGAGCCAGTGCCCGACGAGGCGTAGTTCATGGCGCCCGGCTTCGCCTTTGCAAGCGCGATGAACTCCTTGAGCGTCTTGGCGGGCACTGACGGGTGCACCACCATCACGAGATCGCCGGCATAGATTGGCGAAACCGGCGCAAAATCGCGCACCAGTTGGAACGGCTTGTTGGCGACCAGCGATTCATTCGTTGCGTGGGTCTGAGAAATGATGAGTAACGTGTAGCCGTCGGGCGCGGCTTTGGCGACCGCGTCGGTGCCGATCATGGTGCTGGCGCCCGGCCGATTCTCGATCACGAAGCCCTGCTTGAACGTGTCGGACAATTTCTGCGCCACGACGCGCGAGAAAATATCGGCGGGACCGCCGGGCCCATAGGGCGCAATGATATGGACGATCCGCGTCGGGTAGTCCTGGGCCGATGCTTGTGCGCAGGCGCCCGCCAGCGCCGCGATGACCAGAGCCAGCGTTCCAAGACTCATCCCCAAACTGACGCGGACACCCATGGGCGGTCCTCTCTTTCGATCTGATCCTCAGCGATTCATCGCCAAGGCGCCGACGCGGCGGCCCGTTCTTGATTTCCTATAGCACAAGTCGGCCGCAAAATCAGTTTCAGGTCGCAGATGCGCGGGAATCACTGCGTTGGGCGATGCCATGATGCCGACAAAACACACCGCAATCGGAATCGCCAGAAAGGTGACGCCGGTCACTTCCTGTGCCGTTGATCCGCCAAATGAACGAGGCATAAACGGCGCCGTCAGCGGGGGTTGGGGTCAGGCCGACTAAGATCGTTGCTGGAGGTGGACTCCAATTTCCTTCCGTCCTTCAGGAGCATCGCTATGAGCATTACCACGCGTCATTTCGTGCGATCGGCCTGCGCCACGCTGCTGGCGTTGAGCTGTGGGATCAGCGTCGTGGCCGCGCAGCCGGCCGTCATCGTCGAGCGGGGCGTCATGCCGGCGCCGCGGGTCGAAGTCATTCCCGCACCTCCGGGCCCGGGCTACAACTGGGTGCCGGGCCATTGGGCGTGGCGTGGACGGTGGGTGTGGATCCCCGGCCATCATATCCGCGGCGTCGTTCCCGCCATGCCGGCCGAGGTGGTCGAAGTCGTGCCGACACGGCCGGGGCCGAACTACTACTGGGTCAAGGGCCACCACGTGTGGGAAGGCAACCGTTGGGTCTGGCACCGTGGCGTCTGGCTGCGCTGATCCGATTTAGCAGCGCTCGCGCTTGTAGGGTGGGCATCGCGCATGCCAGTGCATGCCCACTTTCGCGCATCCGCTGGGCGCGATGCCCACGCGGTCAGACACCGTGGTCCGACCGCGTGGGCAAAATCGCCGGCAGCGCCCCGTCCAAATCTCGCCGTCGAAGGGCGATTTTGCCCACCCTACGACACGCCCGGCCCATCAACCAAAGCCGTAAAGCTTGGCCGGATTGTCGACCAGGATGCGGTTGCGCACCGCTTCGTCCGGCGCCCATTGCGCCAGGAGGTCGAACAGCAGCGCGTCATCCGGCAGTTCCTTCTTGCCCTGCTCGCTCGGATGCGGCCAGTCGCTGCCCCACACCAGGCGCTCGGGCGCGGCCTTCACGTAGGCCTGGGCAACGGCGGTTGAGTCCGCGTAGGTCGGCGGACCGACCTTGGTGTCCGCATAGGCGCCTGACAGCTTGACCCAGGCCTTTCCCTTTTGCAGCAGATCAACCACCACCGCATATGCTGGATGGCTGATGCCGGCGGGCTGCGGCATGTGGGCGAGATGATCGAAAACGATCTGGCATGGCAGCCGGTTCAGCACCTCCTTGGCGGCAAGTGTCATGTCGGCCGACATGTTGAACTGCACATGCCATCCCATTGGGGCGATACGCTTTGCCACCGGCTCCAGCATCTCGATCGTGGTGGCGCCGCCGGGCGTCGCGAGATTGAAGCGGACGCCGCGAACGCGTGCGGCGTCGAGCCGCTTGAGTTCGTCGTCGGTGACGCTCGCATTGACGACCGCGACGCCGCGCGCCGTGGGGCCGCATTCGCTCAGCGCCTCGATCAGGCCGTCGTTGAACACCCCGTAGGTCGAAGGCTGGACGATGACGTTGCGCGATGTGCCGATGCGCTTCTGCAGCAGCCGATAGTCCGCGACCGAGGCGTCGCCCGGCCGCAGCGTCGAGTTGGGATCGACCCGGAAGCGCGAGCTGTAGATGTGGTGATGGCAGTCGGTCGCATTCGGCGGCGCCTTTGTCTTCGCCGGCGCCGTTCCGGTCGACCACGGCACCTGCTGCGCCTGCGCCGACGAGATCGCGGCGCCCGCCGCCGATGCGCCCATCATCGCCAAAACGGTCCGCCGATTCCAATCCTGTCCCGGCATCGTAACCTCCCCTGTTGTTGCTGCTTGCTGCGAACAATGGCTGATGCTGCTCCTCATGGCGCGGCCGCGCAAGATAGCGCGATGCTGTCGCCAATCTCACGGGCCCGTTACAGAAGGCGCAATAAGCGGAGCGCATTGCGCCTGGACGCCGGCAGCAAGCGTGGGGATTTCGACATGCGGCACCAACCACGCAGCTTTCGCTCCGGAACGGCGCAATGCGCTACGCTTATTGCGCCCTACGGGCTGCGCCACAAGTACTCGCGCGATCAACCCTTATACTTGAATCCGTTGGGGAGCACGAAACTTGCCCCGCTCGAATTCGCCACCACAACATCAACGGTATCTGCGCCCATCGGGCGCGCGGGTATTAGCCCGGCCGCCGACGTTCCCTCGGCCGACACCGCAAGCTTATCGATCGCGGCGCTGCCCAATTTGACCACGGCGTTTCGGTCAATACCCTGTCCGGTGATCACCACAACATCGCCGGCATTACCTTCCGAGGGTTGAATGCCCGATATCCGCAGGTTGGCGGCTTTCGACTCTTCGGGGACTTGAACGACCAGCCGTGCCACCTCGTAGAGGAAATTGAAAAACCGTCTCTCCTGTGTGCCGAATATGAAAGCTGCCGCAAATACGACGGGCTCGCTCAACTGACCCGTAGACCCGTTAGCGACCTGCAGCAACACGACCGTCATGAGTCCGGCTATCGCCCCGCTGATAGGACGGCCGATGTGCCAAAGATTGAAGGAGGCATTCCATCCGTCCGGCCCGTCCGAATGATCGTAAATGCCCTTCAGGCTTATGACGGTGCCGCCGAGCGCGCCAAACCACATGCTCTGGATCGCCAACGACGCCAGCTTGGATTTTGCCTCGCCAAGATTCTTTACATCGCCGAGATTAAAGTAAGTCGGAAAGCAGATGTACAAAGCGCCGACAAGAATAAGCAGTGCAATGACAACGAGGTCATAGACGAAAATCCTGGTGCGGCCGTAGTCGGCACGCCTTGATTTGTCGTCCTGAGGTCTGTCTGCTTCTTTGCTGTCGGGCTGATTGCTGTCTTGAAGTTGGGTCATCATTTATCCCCCACAGAGCGCCGGCGGCGCAGCCGGCTCCCCCAAAAGATCCTGTATTGCAAATGCGCCGATGCAGTTGTAATTCGGCCGCACTTTAGTATGTTTGCTCTAATTGCGTGAAGGGGTGGGGTATATTCAATGGCACAATTTCGTATCTTGAGCCTCGATGGTGGCGGCTCGTGGGCGCTCATACAGGTCATGGCCCTGCAGGCCATCTATTCAGAAAACACCACGGGGCACAACATCCTGAAAGATTTCGATCTCGTCGCAGCGAATTCCGGCGGCAGTATCACGTTGGGAGGTCTGATTGAAAATCTCAGCCTCAAAGACCTGCTATCGGATTATTTCTTGAAGCAAGACAAACGGATGCAGATTTTTTCCGAATCTCGCATCGGCACCGGCATCGAAGACTTCTTTTATCGGATGATTGGCATTGCACCCAAATACAGCACGGCCGATAAACTCGCCGCACTGCAAAAACAGTTCACCCGCTTTGGCGCCGTTAAATTGTCGGCGATCCCGGGTCGGATCGCGCAGTCGGTCGGGAAATGCCCGCATTTCATGATTTGCGCATTCGATTATGACCGCATGCGTGCCACGTTCTTTCGCTCCAATCTCAAGAGCGATGCGGCCAGTACGGCACCCCCGCCAAATCCAACGCTTGCCGAGGCGGTTAATGCATCTTCGACTGCACCGGTCAAATTTTTCGATGCACCAGCCGCCATCGGCCCGCTTCGCTACTGGGACGGAGCAATTGCAGGCTATAACAATCCAATTCTTGGCGCTGTGGTGGAAGCCGTGGCGAACGGCATCGCGCCCAAAGACATCAACGTGCTGTCAATCGGCACCGCTTCCGTGCGCCGGCCTATTGCGCTCACCAGCGGCGCGAACAATTCCGGCGTGATGCAAAACCCGCAGATATCAAACCCGGGCAACGATCTCAAGGAATTGGCCGGGAGCATTCTTGACGATCCGCCAGACACTGCGACCTTTGTCGCTCATGTGATGCTGGGGCAGCCGGTCCCGGATTCGAACCATCCCTCCGTTGAACCCGGGCGCGCGATCGTTCGCCTCAATCCCATGATCCAGCCCGTCCAAAACCAGGACGGTTCATGGGCGCCCCCGCCGGGATTGTCAGTCGATGAGTTCAACGCGGTCGCCAACCTGGACGCCGTCGCGCAAGCGGATGTGCAAAGGATTCAGAATCTATGCACATTGTGGATGAGGAACAGCGTGCCAAATCAGCCGATCCGCTCCAATTCGGAGAATTTTCACTGTGAGATCGGACACGCGACTTTTTCTCAAGCGAAGGCTGCGTGGGCGGAGCTGATGAAGGAGTCGGAGCCAATTGCTGCAGTCGGTTAGGAAAGGTGCTGCCCGATTTTCGGCCGGATATCCTCTGATGCCGCAGCGCAAATCCATCGAGGCAGTGGACGGAGTGTAACATTTCCGTCACACGCAAATAAAAATGTCTGGAGGCCGACAGAACTCCACTAACAATCAGTTAAGTTTCCTGATAATGACGACTTCAAGTCGCGATCATGGCGTGAGCAAGCAGATTTGCGACTGAAGACTTTAGCTCTTTTAAGTTCAGCGTTTTTTCGGTGGGGGAAGCGTCGTGGCGTGGGGTATTGCAAAGGCGCTGTCGCGCCTAACGGTGAAGCTCGTCCTATCGTCAATCGAAGAAGAAGTTGCACGATATAGATTACGACGCGATTACATTCCCGTCGTGAAGCGATTGGGAGTGCTCGTTCTCGGCGCCTTCGCGCTGTCGGGCTGCTTGGCCGAACGGAATTGTTTTCCCACGGCTTGCGGTGGTCCCGAAAGGTTAATTCCCCTCGATCAAGACCTCGCGCCCATCGCTGCATACGACGACTATGCGCATGTGTTGACGCGATATAACAGCGAGCCGACGTTGGAGGGAAAGAGGAGCATCAGGAACGATTTCATTTTTGAGCGCGTCTACGCGATGGACGCGAAGTACACGGTGTATGAAGAAGGTCTTACAAGGGAGAGCGAAACAGAAGGATTTGCTGCGGCGGTAACCAATGCGGCGCTCACTGGCACCGGCGCGTTGATCCCGGTTGCGCAAACGACCCGCCTTCTTTCGGGTATTGCCGCTGGTCTGACGACAGTCGATCAATCATATAGCAAGCAGTTCCTGTACAACAAAGCGGTGCAGATTCTCCAGTCGCAGATGCGCGCCAAACGTTCCAAAGTCGCAACCGACATCATAGCTCGTTCCAAACTGAACGTTATCGATTACCCGATCGGCATGGCTATGACCGATCTCGAGGATTACTATCGCGCGGGAACGCTTGCTTCGGCGTTTATTGATCTTTCGCAAAACGCCAGTACAAACGCAGAGGCGGAGTCGAGGGCAAAGGATCAAATCAAGCCCGGCGCCCAACTCGTTTCGCAAGCCAAGGTGAGAGCAGCCGTTCAAGGAGCCGTAATCACCGACGCCACCGCGCCGATGCAGGCGTTCCGAATAAGCCCGCCGCCGCCAGGGCCAGACCGATTAACTAACTTTGAGGCAACTTTGCAGTCCACGGAGATTCGGGCTTGGCAGAGACTCGTCTGCGCGAAAGTGGACGGCCGATTAGGGCCTAGCGGTTCTGATACGCGCAAAAAAATCGTCGCCTTTCTCGTGTCAAAGAACAAGAAACCCACCAGCGATACTATCACCCAGTCGATCAGAGCGACCCTCGACGACGCCGTCGACAACGGCGAGACCTGTCCGTCTGGACCCAATTAACAAGCAATCTTTTGTCAGCCCGCACCCGAGCTCACAAAGGGAAGATTTTAGCTGATCAAGGATTGACAGAAGGGTTTTTTGACCATGGCACTCACTCCTGACCATTTAGCGCAGGAATGCGTCTTTCAAGGTTTATTCTTCGGCGTTAACCCTCACTATCTGGTCGCCGTCGCTCAACTCAGATCTGGTATTTCGGACGTCGCAAATGGCAATCTTGTGGGTCCGTTCCAGCTCACCCAATCCCAATGGGACAGCAACTGCAGCGACGCAGAATTCGCCATGGACTTCGCTTCGGATGATATCACATCTTGGAGAGCACAATGTGCAGTGTTCGCGCTAATGGCCTTTCGACAGCAGAGCAAGCTGATCGAAGAAAATGCGACCTTTCCGAGCGCGGTTGACCTTTTCAAAGCGCAATGGCCGGATGACAAGGCGAAACTGCCAGACGATATGCAGGCTGCGTTGAATAAGACAGCAGCGCTGATCGATCCTGCCGCGAAAGCAATCCTCGACGAGCCCCCACAGCAATCGATAGTGATCGATGATGCAAAAAAGCCTGCGCCGGCGCTTGCAGTAGCGCCGAAGCCGACAGAACCCGGAGCCGCGGACTCCGTCTTCAGAATGAAAGCTCCGTCGATTATGGCGAAGTTAATGAACGACTTTGCCTTCACGGAAATCCAGGCGGCGGGTATCCTTGGGAATCTGGGGCACGAAAGCGATGGATTCCGGCAGCTCCAAGAACAACACCCCAAGAGCGGCCGCGGCGGCTTCGGCTGGGCGCAGTGGACCGGAGAACGTCGCGTGAATTTCGAGAAATTCTGTGACGATCAGGGACTTCAGCCGAGTTCAGACGTTGCCAATTATGGTTTTCTCAAGCGCGAATTGCTCACCACGGAAGGCGCCACCGTTCCTGCGGTAAAGCAGACGACGACGCTTGGCGGTGCGGTACGCGCCTTCGAAACGAAATTTGAGCGAGCCGATCCTGAGCTGGTTCACTTTGACAGCCGGGATCGATGGGCCCAAATTGCGCTCAATGTATTCAAGGACAGCATACCTGCGGACGTACTTCGACTGCTCGATCCGGACTTGATGTTTACCGTTGCGGCCAACGTGCGGTCCGGAAGCGATACGTTCTGGCTCATTGATCAATTCAATAATGAGGGCGAGCAAATTCTTATTCGAAAAACCGACGGGGATCTGCCAAGAATTCTTGCACACGGCAGCACGGTGTTTCCACTTCAACCCGGAATCGTCCCCGCGTCGGTGGCCTTTGCGCTTGGCAGGAGCGTCCAAGATGGGGGCGGCGCTGTGCCGGCCACGCCAGTGCCGCATATTCCTGCGGGTCAGGACGCCAGTGCGCTGGTTTTTGCCCAGGCGAAGCAGTGCGATGACACGCTCATCACCAGAAACGCGCCGGGAACCAATGGAGGTCACCTGGCATGCGCGTGGGCGGTGAATCGCGTAGCCACCCTCGCGCTTGGCAAGCCGATTGGCGGCGGCCTCAGCACCAGCGAGATGTTCAACGTTCTCCGCGCGCGCCATGATGAAGTCGATCAGGACGCGATCGTAGCCGGCGCAGTTGTGATCTCTCCAACGGTCGGAAATAACGTCGGTCACGTTGGCATTGTTGGTCAGGTCGCGAATCCCACGGCGGACACCGTCATCTATTCGAACTCCTCACGTCGCGGAATTTTTTCTCACGCCTACACACTGGCGACGTGGAAGAAGTACTTCGAGAATCGAAAGCAGCTGCAGGTACGGTTTTATGTGTTGAACAAAGAGAATCTGTAGCGTCCGTCAAACTCTTTCCGCGCTCTCTTCTGCCGCCTCCCCCACCGGCGCCATTACCTTCGGCATCGGCAGAATTGGTGGGAGCGTCAGGCCGCGCCCTGCCGCCTGCAGCGCCTCGACCAGGTCCTTGTACGGTGAAAGCCGCAAGTACTGGTCCGCGATGATTGCGACGGTGCGGCGGTCGCCGTGGTCTGTGGCATACAGTTCGATGCCGTCGAGTGTGCCGGCGACCTGAAGGGCAGTGAGGGCCGGGACGAGACACACGCCGAAGCCGGCGCGAACGAGTTCCAGCGCCACGTCGTAGGTGCGGCAATGCGCGACGATGCGATGGGACGGCAGCACGCGCTGGTACCATTGCTGGACCCGCAGCGTATGCTGCGTGCCGAAATTGAACTCGATGGCGCTGTTGAGCACGCGCGCTGCGCTTTCGGGCGCGCCGTTCAGGTCTTTTATCGCGGCGAGGCGGACCGCCTTGGGTACCGCAAATACGTAAGGGTCCTCGACGATCGGCACCTGGCGAAATCCGATGCTCGATTGCGCCACCGAATCCGCCGCGATCAGGCCGATATCGGCCTGGCGCGAGTAAAGCATCTCCAGCGCCTCGGCGGGAGCTGCCTCGTGGATGTCTACCTCCAGGGCCGGTCGCATGCCGCTGCAGCGTTTGAGCGCGTCCGGCAACAACGCCTTGACCACCGAGTTGAGGCCTGCGATGCGGACGAGCGAGTGTTTGCCCGCAGCGAATTCGCGCAGGCTCGCTTCAGCCTCGCTGATCTCCTTGAGAATGCTTTGTGCGTGACGCAGCAACACCCGCCCCGCGTCGGTCAGCTCCATGCGATTACGCGCGCGGTCGAACAGCCGTGTTCCGACGCTCTCCTCCAAGCGCGCCAATTGTTGAGACAGCGAAGGTTGCGCGAGACCGAGTTGCTTGCTGGCGCGGGTCAGCGTCGCGGTCTGCGCGACAGCGAGGAAGATACGAAGCTGGTGAAGTGTCATTGTGCTGCTGACTTTCCCGCGCGACCGTGCATCCGTCCGGACCCACCACACAATAGCGGGATTGTTCCTCGCTAGCGAGCAGCGTTCTTGGCTAAGATTTCCGGGCAATATTGTCGCGGCGCCATCGGATATTGCAATGGCAGGTATAGGGGTTTGCGCTGCAAGGTTCCGTCGCGATCGGTGCTTCTATCGCTTATTGCAATGCTACGTATAGGGCCTCGTCTTATTTACAAAAATTCGTCCATCAGGCTAAATCGAACAGCTTCAAAGGCTGCCCATGGTGGGCGCATGAGGAGGAAAGCATGGCTTGGACGACCCCGACTCTCGTCGAAATCTGCATCGGCCTCGAGATCAACGGCTATCTGCCGGCCGAGTTCTGATTACTTCACTTATCGGATCGTTGCGATCCGCGCCCCCCACCCTGCCCTCCCCCGCACGCGAGGGAGCGCAGGGTGGGGGAATTCCGGAAAGGATAGACGCCTCATGGGGCGTCTTTCTGCTTTTATGAGTCTCACAGCCTTTGTACTTGGCGCGGCGGCCGGCGGTGGCTTCCCTCAGTGGAATTGCAATTGCGACGTATGCCGGTTGGCATGGGCGGGCGACCCGCGCGTCAAGCCGCGTACGCAGGCGAGCATTGCGGTGACGGCCGGACCAAACGGATCTGCCGCTGCTACAGACGCCCCATTCGTTGTCGTCAATGCATCTCCCGACCTGCGCCAGCAGATCATCGCGACCCCCGCATTGCAGCCGCGCGGTTTGCGTATGAGCCCGATTGCGGCCGTCGTGCTCACCGGGGGCGAGGTCGATCAAACCGCTGGCCTACTGACGTTACGCGAGCGCGGCCCGTTCGGCCTCTACGGCACGGAAGGCACCTTGTCGACACTTGCCGCCAATTCGATCTTCAGCGTGCTGGCCGCCGATGTGGTGCCGCGCAAAGCCATTCGTCCTGGCACTTCCTTCGAACTGCCCGGCGGGATCGAGGCCGAACTGTTCCTGGTTCCCGGCAAGGCGCCGCTTTATCTCGAAGGCGATGACCCGCAGCTTGAGGCGGAGACCGACGCCAATGTGGGGATAGAGCTGCGTGCCGATGGCGCGAGGCTGGTCTTCATTCCGGGTGCCGCCAAGCTCACGCCCGCGATTGCGGCGCGCCTTGCCGATGCCGATGCCGTGCTGTTCGACGGCACGTTGTTTACCGACGACGAGATGATCGCGGCCGGCGCCGGGGTAAAGACCGGTCGTCGCATGGGCCACATGCCGATCAGCGGACCGGGCGGTACTCTGGCAGCGCTTGCCGGCCTCGCGCGGCGCCGCATCCTGATCCACATCAACAATACCAATCCGATCCTGATCGAAGGTTCGCCGCAGCGACGCGCCGTCGAAGCGGCGGGTTTCGAAGTCGCTGAGGACGGAATGAGGATCGAGCTATGACGACATTGCTGACGCCGGACGAACTGGAGGCCAAACTGCGCGATATCGGGGCGCGGCGCTACCATCGCCTGCACCCGTTCCATCACCTGCTTCACGGCGGGAAATGCACCAAGGGCCAGGTCCAGGCCTGGGCGCTCAACCGCTACTACTACCAGGCCATGATCCCGGTAAAGGACGCGAGCCTGATCGCGCGCTGCCTCGATGCGGACGTGAGGCGCGAGTGGCGCAGCCGACTCGTCGACCACGACGGAACCGCAGCAGGCGAAGGCGGCATCGCCCGCTGGCTCAAGCTCACCGACGGCCTGGGACTCGATCGCGACTACGTCACCTCGCTGCAAGGCCTGCTGCCGGCAACGCGCTTTGCGGTCGAAGCCTATGTGCATTTTGTCGCCGAGAAGACGCTGCTGGAAGCCATTGCGTCTTCGCTCACCGAGCTGTTTTCGCCTGCCATCATCGGCGAACGTCTCGACGGGATGCTCAAGCACTACGAGTTCGTCACGGCCGAAACGCTGGCGTACTTCTCCGCCCGGCCGCCCCAAGCGCGGCGCGACAGTGACTTCGCACTCGCCTACGTGAAGGAGCATGCAAAAACCCCGGAGCAGCAGGTGCTCGTTCTGAAGGCGCTCGAATTCAAATGCGATGTGCTGTGGGTAATGTTGGACGCGCTCTATCACGGCTACGTGACGCCCAAGCACATCTCGCCCGGCGCGTTCGTGCCGGATGACGGATGACGGATGACAGATACCGGGACACGAAGATGGCTGATCCGTCATCTGTCATCTGTCCTCCGTCATCTGAAAAGGAGACACCCACGTGAATACTCCTGCTGCAGCGCCATCGATTCCGCCGGACGCCCGCCCCCGTCTGCCGCGCGGCGTGCGTCTCGTCCATAACGAAGCCCAGGGCGGCTGGGTGCTGCTTGCACCCGAGCGCGTGTTCAAAGCCGACCAGATCGCCGCCGAGGTGGTGAAGCGTTGCACCGGCGAGGCGAGTTTCGCAGCGATCGTGGATGACCTCGCCACCACCTTCGCGGCGCCGCGCGAACGCGTCGAGGCCGATGTTGCGGCGCTGCTGCAAGGGCTCGCTGACAAGAAGTTGCTGGAACTGTAACGCCATGACCAACGGCCACGCCTCCACGAACACGAGGCCGCTGCACAACCCGCTCGGCCTGCTTGCCGAACTTACCCATCGCTGTCCGCTCGGCTGTCCGTACTGCTCGAACCCGCTCGCGATGGACAAGCGCGAGGACGAACTCGACGCCGCCACGTGGGCACGCGTGTTTCGCGAGGCTGCCGGCCTCGGCGTGCTGCAGGTGCATCTTTCCGGCGGCGAGCCGGCGTCGCGGCGCGACCTCGTCCAGATCATGGCCGCGGCGCGCGAGGCCGGCCTTTACACCAACCTCATCACGTCGGGCGTCGGCATCACCGACCAGCGGCTCAATGAGTTAGCCGATGCGGGGCTCGATCATGTGCAGATCTCGATCCAGGACAGCGAGCCGAAATCCGCCGACCACATTGCCGGGTACGAGGGCGCCTATGCGCGCAAGCGTGCGCTCGCTGCAGCCGTCGTGGCCCTCAAGCTGCCGCTCACCGTCAACATCGTGATCCACCGCGCCAATATCGCCCGTGTCGACGCGCTTGTCGCCATGGCGCTCGACATGGGTGGCACTCGGGTCGAGATCGCACACGTGCAATATTACGGCTGGGCGCTTAAGAACCGAGCCGCCCTGATGCCGACTCGCGAACAAGTCGAAACGGCGGTCGCCCGCATCGAGCCGCTGCGCAAGCAGCACCACGGACGCATCGTCATCGACGCCGTGGTGCCGGATTATTACGCCCGCTTCCCCAAGCCTTGCGTCGGCGGCTGGGGGCGTCGGTCGCTCAACGTGACACCGGCCGGCCGCGTGCTGCCGTGTCATGCCGCCGAGTCGATCCCGGGCCTCGAATTCTGGTCCGTGAAGGACCACTCGCTGCGCGACATTTGGGAGCGCAATCCCGCCTTCAACGCATTTCGCGGCACCAGCTTCCTGCCGCAGCCGTGCCAGAGCTGCGAGCGCCGCGACATCGACTTCGGCGGTTGCCGCTGCCAGGCCTTCGCACTCACCGGCGACGCCCGCGCCACCGATCCGGTCTGCCATCTCTCGCCGCACCATCACGTGGTGGCGGAGCAGGCTTCGATCCGGGAGGATGCGGAGTACGTTTATCGGCGGCTGTGAAGGCTCCGTGGCCTACGCAAGGGTGGGCTTCGCTCCACCTACTCTATGTATCCGTCGGCTTTGGCACGATTGCGCGGTACCAGTCGTAAATTTGCTGTCCGGTCCAAAATACGACGCCGTCTTTGCGGCGCATGTATTCGTAAAGCGCCTCAACATACTTGATCCGGTGCGCGGCCCCCGAGACATACGGGTGCACCCCGATCGCCATCACGCGCGCGGACTCTGTGGATTCTTCGTAGAGCCGATCGAACGCATCGACGGTGCGTTTCAGCAACACGTCGGACTCATGATGGTGCGATACCATCATGGTGATGTCGTTGATCTCGGCGCTGTAGGGTATCGAGAGGATCGGACCATGCGCGGTCTTCACCCATAACGGTTGGTCGTCGAGGACCCAGTCGCCAAACCACGCAAGGCCATGCTCGGCTACGTAATCGAGTGTATGGAAAGTCTGCATCCGGCCGGGGCCGAGCCAGCCGGTCGGCCGCTTGCCTGTGAAGCGCTCAAGCAGGTCGAGCGATTGCCGGATGTTGGCGCGCTGGTCCTCGATCTGATGAAGCGGCATCTGCACATAGCTGTGCGCCATGAACTCCCAGCCGGCATCACGCGCGGCGGCCGCGGCCTGCGGGTAGGTTTCGCAAACCTTCGCGTTAATAGATAGTGTCGGCGTCACACCCGCCGCAGCGAATGCGCGCAAGAGCCGCCAGAACCCGACCCGCATGCCGTATTCGTACCAGGTCCAGTTCGGCATGTCGGGAACCGGCTGGTACCCTCCAGGCGGTTGCGTGAGCTGCCGCGCCATCGGCCGCGTGACCTCCCATTCCTCGACGTTTACGACCGTCCACACCACCATACGAGCGTTGCCCGGCAATCGCAGCGGCGGCCGGGCGAAGGGGGAGGAATAGGCGAGTCGATCGCGAGGAAGAGTCACAGACATAGGCGCCGAATTGAGTGTGGACGAGCCGCCGCGACGCCCTCCCAGGCCGCCGCCGCGGAATGACACCGCCTAGTCGATCGCGAAGCAATAGAACAGCCCCGCCCCGCCGGACTTGCGGAAAGCCTCTTCGCTGCAGCCGTTGGTCGGGTGAGCGGAATTCCACGAGTTCGGGTTATCGCCTTGGCCCTTGCGATCGGAGTAGCCAACCTGAGCACTTCCTGCGCCGCTCGAGGTCCAATTGTTGCAGGTGCGCTGCGCATTGCCGGGAAACGCGGTACCGTCCGGACGCGAGCCGGTCAGAATTTCGTGCGCGTCGGGACTCACCTCGTCGGAGACTTCGGTAACGGCCGTGTCCTTGGCGAGCTTGCTCTGCGAGCCGTGCAGCGCAGCGAGATGCGGCGCAATTAGATCGCCGCCAGAGTTGTACCAGGGGCCTCCGCCGATGCGGTCGCGCGCATTCACGGCGGGCGCAGTCGCGGTCGCCTCGGTTGAGAGATACGCGCGCCAGGTATGGTCGCCCGCGCCTTGCGCTTGCGCCAGCGCCTGGCAGTGCGCATCCGCGCCGGCAAGACCGCCGAGGTCGCCGCCCTTGCCAAGCCCCTTGCTGGTGACGAAGAAGCGCGTCACCGATTTGTTGCCGCCCATCGGGATCGACGATGGCGCGTTTGGGCCACCGCGCTGTTGCGCTTCGGTCTTTTGATCGGACGCGGACAGCATAAATGCAACGCTGAGACTAAGGCCCACAGCCGAAAGCGCTTTGCCGAAGCTGCTCATTCGATTTGCTCTCCTTTACACGACTTACGCGACGACCATCACTGTGCCCATCATGCCTTCGTCCTTATGATCGACGGCATGACAATGATAAAGCACGTCGTCAATGTCTTGCGACACTTGATCCGGCAATCCAGCCCCTCTCCACGTGCGAGCAGTGGCGGACCCGCAGGCCAAGCCAGGCCAAGCCCGCGGGTGACGCGCCGTAGATCAACTTCGTCGTGACATGCCTACATCTTAGGGCGCGTATTCATAACCCGTCATTGGCCGCCCGCTCCCAGGACGAACCCGACACTCGTCATGGCCGGAATGACGTGAACGACCCAAAGCTGCCCTCGGGACTTGGGGGCGTGAATTCGCGAAGACCGCTTCGTCAGCGGGGATTCCAATTCTGGACCGAGACAAGATGTAGGCGCGCGGACGCTCAGTCTGCCTTTACAAGGTCAAATTCGACGACGCTCGTTTGGCCTGTCATGGGAACAATGACGCCAGGCGATTTCACCAGCATTTTGTTGCCGTTGACCCGGATGAAATAGACGCGATCAGTATTGAAGATCGCCTGGCTGGATGCGGCGTCAACATGAGCGGTCAACTTGATGCCGTCCGCTGTCTGCTCGGCCGTGGTGTATTTGCCTGTCCAAGCCACCTGCGTCTTCATCATTGCAATAGCTTCAGTATCGGTCAGCGTCGGTGCAACTGGCGCTTTTCGGGTCGCATCCACGAACAGGAGCCAAAATCGTGTGGAGGTAATGGTAACGTAACCTGCTACCTGCTCCCCAAGGGGAAAGGTGACCTTATCTCCGGTGGTGGCTTTCAGGTTGATGACCCTCCAGCTCCCGATGAGCTGATCCTTGGTTGTCGTTTGTTGGGCGTACGATGGCCCCGCCACAACGGTCCCTGCGATGATGGTCGCGAACAGTGTCTTCTTCATTCCAGTCTCCCCACTACAATCCGTTCTTGTCGAACCCAGGTGCCCACAGACCGGAGCTATCTCGGAACGCCTTCGGCGATGAACAAAGTCGACGTGGCTGTCTTTTTCCGAGTTTCGAGAAGTGGTTGGTAAACAGGCGAATCATACCAACCGCGCGCCTTCTCGACGCTATCGAATGCAATGATCACAAACCGTTGCGGCACGTTGCCTTCCAATGCCGTCACCTTGCCGGAGGTGAGGAATCGGCCGCCATAGGCTTGCACCGTTCCTGCAACCTTCGGGGCATAATCTCGTGCGAAAGTATCCGCATCGTGAACTGCCACTTCGGCCACCACATAGGCTGGGGGCGTGCTTTGAGCGCGCAAAGCCGTTGTGAGGGCCGCGCCGATTGCGAGCCCGGCAACCAATGCCGCCGGCAACGCGTAGTGCGGTTTCCTGTTCATCGCGTGTCCTTTCCCGAGAGTTGGATTCGGAATTGCCCGGCTATCAAACAACTAGGGCTGGAGGGAACCCTATTTCGACTCGCTTCGGTGTATAATCGCCATTTTCGGAACGAGATTGATGAACTGGAGTCCGGAATGAGCGATGTCACCGATCTCCGCACATTCGTTCGGGTCATTGATCACGGCGGGTTTGCCGCGGCATCAAAAACTCTTCGAATAACGCCGTCGGCCGTTTCGAAGCTCGTTACCCGGCTGGAAGATCGACTTGGCGTGCGGTTGCTCCACCGCACAACGCGTAAACTGTCGCTCACGCCCGAGGGAGAAACCTACTATCTACGGGCGCGTGAGATCCTCCTCGCCATCGAGGATGCCGAGGCCGAGGTTTCGCGGGCGGGTCAGCGGCCCCGGGGGCGCCTGCACGTCAACTGCGTACCCGCCTTTGCGCTGAATCAACTGGCAGCGAAGCTGTCGGTGTTTCTGGAGCGCTGTCCCGAGGTGGAGATCGAGCTCGCACTCACCGATCGCGTCGTCGATCTCATCGCGGAGAATGCCGATCTCGGAATACGCGTCGGCGTCATCGCGGATCCTTCTCTCGTCGCCAAGAAATTTGGCGAGATCCGGCGCAATCTCGTCGCATCCCCGGACTATCTCGCACGGCGGGGCACGCCGCGGACGCCGGATGAACTTCGCAATCACGATTGCATCATTGTCAGCACGGTGTCATCCGCACGCGTGTGGCCGTTTCGCGCCCATGGTCAGACGCGGACCATCGACATCAGCAACAGGGTTTTGGTCGACAATGGCGATGCCGCTCTCCGATTGGCTATCGCCGGCTGCGGTATCACCCGGCTGGCGGATTTGGTGACCTCCCAAGCCGTGCGCGAAGGCCTCCTCAGGCCAGTGCTGGTCGACAGTCATGTGGGCGACCCGGTGCCACTTTCGGCAGTCTACCCGCAAGGGCGGCATCGCATGCCCAAAGTGCGAGCCTTTCTCGATTTTCTGGTCGAACACTTCAGTCACGCTCCATGGCGTCAAGCTCACGCGGCGGAGACGTGATAGAGCCGCAAACTCAGGGCTTCCCCCGAATTGGGCGAGCGCGAAACGCAATCAGGCCATCCAATTGAGGTGCCCGAGCGGGCACCGGTCTCGAGTGGTCAGGTCGTTGGGGCGTCCGCCGAGTGGTGCGCTTTCACGTGGGTGGAGTCGATCGGCTGCGTACCGCAAAGGACCTTTTAACCATCGCGAAAAGCTTCGCACGATCATGTCGTAGCGTTCGAAATCGAATCGAAAGGAATGGCTAGTAAGTGCTTGCCGGCATTTCCCACCTTTCCTCACGAAATGGAACGCTAAGATGACCACGACCACGGATATCCTTCAGAGTTTGCTCGACACGGTCGGGGCGACTTACGCTTCCGCCGACCGTGTTCAGATCGTAGGCAACGATCCGATATTCGACACGCCATTCCGGGTCAGCGAAGCCGCTGCCGCGATCCTCGCGGCGCAGGGGCTCATCATCGATGAGATTTGGAGCCGTCGCGGCCATGCGCGCCAGGACATCAAGGTCGAGGTGATGGCGGCCGGCCTCGCCACGATGGGCGTGTTCCTCCAGTCTCAGCACGGCTATAACCTGCCGGTCCCGGATGCGGATTATCCCTCCGTCGGGTTCTATCCGACACGGGATGGGCGGCAGATTCTCCTGCACGGCGGCTATCCCAAGCTGCGCGATCGCACGCTCGAGATTCTCGGCTGTGCCAACTCGCGCGAGGCGATCGCCAACGCCGTGATGCGCTGGGACGCGGTCGAGCTTGAGAACTATCTCGCCGACAAGGGCTGCACCGGCGCGGTGGCGCGCAGCTATACGGAGTGGCTCGCGCACCCGCAGGGCGCGCTTGTTGCCGCCTCCCCGATCGTCGAGATCGAGAAGATCGGCGACAGCAAGCCCGTGCCGTTCGCGACGTCAGCGGCCCGCCCGCTGTCCGATATCAAGGTCATGGACCTCACCCACGTGATCGCCGGTCCGACCTGCGCCAAGACCCTCGCCTCGTTCGGCGCGGAAGTGCTGCACATCTTCTGCCCCACCCGCGCGCGGCTTGCGCCATTCGACATCGACACCGGCCACGGCAAGATGCAGGCGCTGCTCGACCTCAAGAAGCCCGCCGACAACCACGTCGCCCGCGGCCTTCTCAAGCAGGCCGACGTGTTCTCGCAGAGCTATCGTCCCGGCAAGCTGACAAGCCTCGGCTTCTCGCCCCATGGTCTCGCCGAGGCCCGCCCGGGCATCATCGTGACCTCGACCTCCTGCTACGGGCACGAAGGCCCCTGGCACTTCCGTCCGGGTTTCGAGCAGCTCGCGCAGGCGGCGACCGGTATGGCCGTGGAGCAGGGGGCCATCGATAGCCCGCAGCTCGCGCCCACCTTCCCAAACGACTACCTCACCGGCTTCCTCGGCGCGCTCGGGACCCTCGTCGCGCTCGTCCGCCGGTCGGAGGAAGGCGGCAGTTATCACGTCAAAGTGTCGCTTTCGCGCTCGGCGACGTGGCTGCAATCGCTCGGCAAGGTCGACCGCAGCAGGTGCGATCCCGCGGCCATCACGCCTGATTACATCAACCGGTATATGTGCCGTGAGACGGGGCCGCTCGGCGTCCTCGAATATTTTGGCTTCCCGCTGCAGATGTCGCAGACGAAGCCGTATTACGAGCTGCCGGCGGCACCCCTCGGCGCGCATTTCCCGGTTTGGGCGGCGGATCAGGACGCCGCACGCGCCGCCGCCATGGCCAAGGGTAAAACGCTGGCCAAAGCCGCCTAGCCCCAAGCGATACGGCATCCCGGTAACGCCATCACCGGGATGCCGTGAGCATCATCGCAACAGCGCAAATCCGTCGACGCTTCTCGGCAGCCCGCGGGAAAGGACCAACCGCGCTGCGCCGATGGCTGTCGCCGCCAACATGCCTCGTCGGTCCGAGGCAATAGCCTCGTTGGGAGTTATGGAAATGACGACGATGACAATGACCCGAAAGTCCGCCAAAGCCGTTGAGGCGAAATCGAACAAGACCAAGATCGGCCTCGTTCTCCAGGGTGGCGGTGCGCTCGGCGCCTACGAATATGGCGCGGTGATGCAGCTCGTCGCCGACGGCTTTGTGCCGATTATCGTCTCGGGCGTCTCCATCGGCGCGATCAACGCCGCTGCGATCGCCGGCGCCAAATCCGGCGACATCGCGGGCTCGCTCAAGGAACTGTGGTCGCGCATCACTCTGGCGCCGAACCCGTTCGTGCCTGAGCATTTCGCGAAGATGCAGTCGATGTTCGGCAATCCCGCCTTCTACCGAAATCGCAGCGACTGGTGGGCGATGAAGAACTGGACGTCGTTTTGCGACACCACGCCGATTCGCCAGACGCTGCGCGAGGTCGTCGACTTCCGCCGCCTCAACGACGCCAGCCTGATGCGCTTCTGCGTGACGGCGACCAATGTCGCTACCGGCGGCCAGGAGTATTTCGACAATCTGCACATGGAAATCGGCCCGGAGCACATCGTCGCCAGCGGCAGCCTGCCGCCGTCTTTTCCGGCTACGGAAATCGATGGCGAGTTTTACTGGGACGGCGGCCTCTTCGACAACACGCCGCTGCGCCCGGTCATCCAGATGGTCGCCACGTCCGAAATCGAGAGCCTGCCGATCTTCGTGATCGATCTCGTTCCGTCGTTCGACGCCGTTCCGAGGACCATTGCCGAAGTCAAGAACCGGATGATGGAGCTGAGCTTCGAGAACCGCTTCTGGGACGAGTTTGGCGGCCCGAAGGGGCTGATCGAGCACGCCGACATGCTCGAAGAGGTGGCGTCGATCGTGCCGAGCGACCATCCGATTCGCGACAATCAATTCTTTGCAAACCTCATGCGCTATCGCGTGCTCAGGCACCTGAAGGTAGTGCCGGCGAGCCACCAGGCGATGAGCGACGGCATGGACTTTTCGGCGGCGGGCGTCGAGGCGCGCCGGATGGCCGGACAGACCGCGGTGAAGCGTTTCCTCGACACCTACAATTACGAATAAGCCGCGCGGCCGAGCTGACGCGGCAGGCGGTCTCTCGCCCGTCGCAAGAGCCGGAAGTTGGGCGTCAGCCGTGGCCAACGCGAGCTGTTGCATGCTGAGCGGTGGAGCGAGCGGTGATCAGCTGGAGTTACGACTATCCGACATGGGTCCTTGGCTTGGCATTCTTTGCCGTATTCCTGGGAAGCTCGTCGGCCGGCATCTGCCTCGCTCGCCGGACCGTCCATCCCTGGTTCCACCGGCCTGGAAGGTCGCGGGAAAACGAGATGGTGGGTCTCGCGCTCGCCAATTGCTTTCTGATGCTGGGCCTGCTGCTCAGCCTTTTGGCTGTGAGCGCTTACCAGAATTACGTGACCGTCGGAGATGCGGTCGACAGGGAAGCGTCTGCCCTGGCCGCCTTCGCGACCGACTCCGTCAGCTATCCGCAACCTTACCGCGCGACGCTGATCAGCGGCTTGGGCGCTTATATCAAGGCGACCGTCGAGCTGGACTGGCCGGAACTGCAGCATGGCCGGATACCCATGGCGGGAACCAATGCGCTGATGGGCATTTCCAAAGCCCTGTGGAGCTTCGAGCCGGTCACGGAAAACCAGAAGATACTGCAGACCCGATCGCTCCAGCGCTTAAACGACGTCGTCGAAATGCGTCGCAGCCGGGTCTCTCTGGTGCAGCTTGGCTTGCCGCCCGTGCTATGGTGGGTGGTCGGGTTCGGGGTCCTCATGAACCTGTGCCTGATCTGGGTGCAGGATATGGAGATTCATGTCCATTACATTCTTGGCGCACTGCTTTCGCTTAGCCTTGGATCGGTGGTGTTCGTGACGGCCGTCTTGGAAAATCCATTCCGGGGCCAGAGCAGTGTGAGGCCGGAGTCGATTCAAAACATCGCCGCTTTGGTGCAGACCATGGCGCGGGACATCTGCGAAACCGCGGCACCTCCGGCCCCGGCCGCAGCGCTTGGGGCTGCCGGAGGTTGCGCGGACAGAATTTCGAAGGACATTTCGGACTGAACAAGCTAACCGGCTAAACTCTTTTCGCGTTCCGCCACCTTCACGGGCGGATGCCGCTGATACCAGGCGGTCGCCCCGCAATAGGCATGCGCCACGCGATAGACCATCGACTCCGCGAAGGCACGCCCAACGATCTGCATCGCCGTCGGCACGCCTGCCGCCGTGAATCCGGTCGGCACCGAGATTGCAGGCGTGCCGGTGACGTTGAACGGCATGCGGCATTGCCGCTCATAAGTCTTGGCTATCGTCTCGGCATCATCGATGCGGCACGGCATGTCGAGGCTCGACAGCGTGATAGCTGCATCGAGATCGCGCATCGCGCCCGCGAATTCGATGCACAGCGCTCTGCGCAGTTGCTGCGCCTTGACATAGTTGATGGCGGGAATGAACGCACCGGGCAAGAGCTTCCGCCGCGTGATCTCGGCATAGTCCTGCGGGCGCTCTTGCAGGTCGCGCTCATGCACCGCAAAGGCCTCGGCGATGTGGATGGTGCGCCCGCATTCGGTGTAGCGCTGCAGGGACGACAGACGGATCGGCTTCACCTCGGCGCCGAGCCGGCGCAGGACATCGGCCGCGGCCGCGATTGCGGCGCGCTGCTCGGGCGCCGCGCTCATATCTTCCTCGTAGAAATGCGCGATCACGCCGATGCGGAGGCCTTTGACGCCGGCATTGAGTTCCGCGGTGAAGTCGGCTGGCACCCGCGACGAACTCGCCGGATCGGACGCATCATGACCCGCGATTGCTCCGAGCATGATGGCGTTGTCCTCCACCGTGCGGGTGAGGACCCCGACATGATCGAGCGAAAACGCCAGCGGGAATACGCCGGAGCGGCTCACGATTCCGTAGGTCGGCTTCATGCCGACGACGCCGCAGCAGGTCGCAGGATTGCGCACCGAGCCGCCGGTGTCGGTTCCCAGCGCGCCGGGCGCCGTGCCGATCGCGACCGCGACGCCGGAGCCGCTCGACGAGCCGCCCGGATGCAGGTCGAGATTCCACGGATTGCGGGCCGCGGGCCATGGCAATTCGAGCGTCGGCCCGCCGGTCGCGAATTCATGCAGCGCGAGTTTGCCGAGCAGCACGGCGCCGGCCTCGCGCAGCTTGACGATGGCGGTTGCGTCGGCAGCAGCGCGATGGTGGATGCGCAGCTTGGAATGGCAGGTGGTCGGCATCCCGGCGACGTCGAATATGTCCTTCGCGGCATACGGGACCCCGTGCATCGGGCCGCGCCATCCGCCGCGCATGATTTCCGCTTCGGCCGCTTTTGCCTGCGCGATCGCGAGGTCTTCCGTCACCGCGATGTAGGCGTGGTAGGTCGAATCCGTCGCCGCGATGCGCGCGAGCAATGCGCTGGTCAATTCCACCGGCGACAGCTTGCGGGCACGGATCAGCCGCCCCGCCTCCGCGATGCTGAGGTAGGCGAGATCGCTCATATGTCGCCTCCGAACTTGGCCGCGTCGAATATCACGGCCGGCTCCGTGACCGAAGAGAAGTCTGCCGGCAAGGGACTGAGAGAGGCGGCGCCGCGCGCCGCCGCGGCTGCGACCGTTTCGGGATAGAGCGCGTAAGCGCGTTCAAGGCCGCGCGCCTGCGCCATGGCACGGATCAGTTGCGCGCTGGTATCAGCGTCAGGATTTTCAGTCATCGGCGTCCCTCGGCGACGGGTCGTTCAAGACGTCTAACCATCGCGCCCTGACGGCGCGTTGCTCGCGTCACCTTAAGGAGTCAATGCCGAGCATTCAATCTATCGGAGCGCTCTCGATACGATCCACCATTATGCCCGCGCGTCGCGGGCGTCCATGGGTTCACACGCGCTCTCGCGGGCGATGACAGGACTGATAGGCTCTGCCCGCGCTCAGCCTTTTCTACTTCGCAATTCGCAGTCTCGAAATGTTCGTGCCGATGGTGTTGAAGGTGGTGATGATCTCGCTGGCGGACGTGAGCAGGAAGAACTTGTCCGCGTCGCTTGCGCAATTCTGCAGCAGCGTCGAGGTCGGATCGTTGCCGGTGTTGACTTGCACCGTGTAGATCGTGATGCCGGCAGCCTTGATGTTGTTGCACGTCATCTGCTGTCGCGCATCGATCGAAGCCTGATCCGTATACCAGCGATCCTGAGTGTTGAGGCCGTCGGTCAACAGGATGATGACCTGGCTGTACTGATAGTTGGCGTCCATCGCCGGCACCGTGAACGGCCCGCCACCCACCAGGGACTGCCATCCCCAGACGAGGCCGATCGCCTGGTTGGTGTTGCCGTTGGGCGTCATCTGGTTGACGAGCGAGCTCATAGCCGACCAATTGTAGCTCAGCCCCGCCAGCTGCAGCGGGCAGCTGCTGTATTGCTCGGCCGGGAACAATGTGGCCGTGATCGAGGTGGTTGGGAGCGTGACATTGGTGTCGTAGTTGCCTGAGCTGGGCGCGGCGGTTGTGCCGCGGTCCGTCATGCAGCCATTCCACGTCGAGTGCGCAGCGTGAGTCCAGGTGCCGCGGCTTGCGGCGCAGCTGCTCGCGGTATGGTGGCGCGCATTGGTGCAGGTGCCGTTGTTGGCGTCCCAATCGGTCCAGTCGATCCAGCTCGCGTTGTAATTCGATGATCCGACATTGATGTCTTTCACGAACGGAATGATCGAGACGTAGACGTCGCCGTTATTGACCGTCGCGTTCTGCAGCTGTGTCAGCAGATTCTGGGTGGCCGTCTTGAGCGCCGTCATCTTGCCGGAGTCCGCCATCGATCCGGTATTGTCGAGCACCAAGGCGAGGCGCAGCCGCGTGTTTCCCCACGCGATCGTTGAGGAGCTGGCAATGTGGATCGTCCGCGCATTGATCGGCGGCATGCCAAGAAAGAGTGTCTTCAAATTGGCCGACCCGGTCAGTACGACCTGCGGACCGTTCGTCGTCGAGTACGAAATGTCAACGCTCGGATCAGTCACGCCGGCATGGGTGAACAGCGCAGAAAAATAGGCATTTGCCTGTGCGCTCAAATCGCTCGCGCTCAATGACGGCGCCTTGGTGGACATCGCCAGCGCGGTTGCATCCAGCGCCGCCTGCAGCTTGGCATTCGCGGAGCTGGCACGGGTATAATCGACCGCAGCGCCGATGACGGCGAGGACGAGTGGCAGCAAGAAAGCGAAAATAGGCAGCGCGCTGCCGCGTGCGTCGCACAACAGGTGTTCGACAGGCGAATGTCTGCGGCGGTTCATGGCTGCTACCGATCATCGAAAGACTTTCCCGATGATGGCCAGCAGAAACTAAGTATAGCTTGCGCTAATGCGATCAATTTGAACCAATTGTGCAGGATCTATGCTGGGCCCTCCGGCGCGTCCCGATGAAATCGACCCGCGCTTTGCCCGTCACCCGCAGCTTGACCTGGCTTGACCCGGCAATGACGCCGAAGTGGTTTATATGACCGGAACGCACTCTGGGGCAGGAACACCATGAACGAACGGGAAGAACTTGTGCTGGCTTACCGGATTCTTGCCGCTCACGGAGTCGTGGACGCCTACGGGCATGTGAGCCTGCGCACCGCCAAGGACCCGAACCGCTATTTGCTGGCCCGCGCCATGGCGCCGGAGCTCGTCACCACAGACGATATTCTGGAGTTCGACCTCGACAGCAATCCGGTGAGAGATGCGAAAGTCGCGCTCTATCTGGAGCGCTTTATCCACGGCGAGATTTTCAAGCACAGACCGGACATCAACGCCATCGTGCATAACCACTCGCCCTCGGTCATCCCGTTTGGCGTCACGACGGTGCCGCTGCGACCGTTGTTCAATACGGGCGCGTTCATTGGCGAGGGCGTGCCGACCTTCGAAATCCGGGACTTCCAGGAAAGCGGCGACCTCATCATCAAGACGCCGCATCTCGGCGCTTCGCTGGCGACAACGCTCGGCGCCAAGCCGGCGGCGCTGATGCGCGGGCACGGCGCCGTCGTGGTCGGCGAAAGCCTGATGCTGGCGGTCGTGCGCAGTGTCTATCTCGAACTCTCCGCCAGGCTGCAGATGCAGGCGATGCTGATCGCGGGGCCCGGCGGCAAGATCGTGTACCTCGATGACCGTGAAGTCGCTGCAACCAGCGGTCGCCAGGCATCGGCCGGCACCTGGAAACGCACCTGGGACCTGTGGTGCGCCAAAGCGCGAGCGCAAATCGAAATGGAGCAAAGGGCAAAGCGGCGTGCGGCCCAGCGTAGCCCGGATTGAGCGCAGACGAAATCCGGGAAGGCCGTCAGCATCGCGAGGTCGGCCCCCGGGTTTCGCTTGCGCTCAACCCGAGCTACACGCCTAATAGTCTGCGCCACGAGGTGCATCCGATGTCATCGCTTCCACCTTCACGGTCTGACCTCGCCTGTTCGGGCACGCTTGAAGAACTCTACGGCAAGCTCGAGAAGGTCGGCATGGGGCCGGGCTGGAACAAGCCGACGCCTTCTTTGTGGCCGGCGCCACGCAAGACCCTGGTGCCGGCCCACTGGAAGTACGAACTCGCGCGCGGCGCGCTCGATGCCGCCGGCCGCCTGATCAACACGTCGCTCGCAGAACGGCGCAATCTGATCCTTTTCAACCCTGCGGAAGGCAATACCTACGCGACCGTGCGCACGCTGGTCGCGGCCTATCAGATGATCATGCCGGGGGAGTGGGCGCGGGTGCACCGCCACACCCCGAACGCGCTGCGCCTCATCCTTGATGCCGAGCCCGGCACCTATACGGAAGTCGACGGAGTCAACATCGCGATGGAGCCCGGCGACGTGCTGCTGACGCCAAACTGGTCCACGCACGGCCACGGCAATCGCGGCAGTGCCTGCGCCTATTGGCTCGATTTCCTGGATGCCCCGCTGGTGCAGTTGTTGGAGCCGATGTTCTTTGAAGTGGTCGAGGATGACAACAAGCAGGCGACCATGGACGTGTCCGGCTCCCCGCCTCCGCAGGTCACAACGGACTCGCCTTTCGTGTTCACGTTTCGTGATACATTGCGCAGCCTCGGTGAAGCAGAGCCAGAACCCGCCGGGCCATTCGGCACCCAGATCCAACTCGGCCGGCCGGCCCTCGCCACCACGGCGCTCTACATGATGCGGCTTCAACCAGGCGTGCATACCGCGCCCTACCGCACGACGGCCAACAACATCTACGCGGTGGTGCAGGGCGAGGGCATTTCGATCGTCGACGGCGAGCGTTTCGAATGGCGGCGCGGCGACGTGATCGCGGCCCCGGCCTGGCGTCCGCATTGGCACCAGGCGACCCGCGATGCCATTCTGTTTCGCGTGACCGACGAGCCCGTGATGCAGCGCTTCGGCTGGTGGCGCGAGGAATTGCCGGCGCAGTAAGGCCGAGCGCAGGAGCGGTGAAGAATGAGATCCATCCGGCACAGTGGCCTCCTCGCGAGTGCCATTCTCATGGCGCTTGCCGCCATGCTCCTTGCCCCACCCCACGCCTCCGCCCAAGACTGGCCGAGCCGTATCGTGCGGATCGTGGTGCCGGCGGCGGCCGGCGGCTCATCGGACGCGGCGGCGCGGCTGCTGACCAACCACTTCCAGGCGGTGTTCGGCCACCCCTTCATCATCGAGAACAAGCCCGGCAACGGCAATGCGCTGGGGGCAGCCTTTGTGGCGCATGCCGAGCCAGACGGCCACACGCTGCTGCTCGCGAATTCGGCGTCGAATTTGACGGTGCCGCTGGTCGCGCGCAATGCGGGCTACGATCCGGTGGCGGATTTCAGCCACGTCGTCATGCTGACGAGTTCGCCCTATGTGTTCGCGGTCTATCCGGGGTTGGGCGTGACCACCCTCGCCGCCTTCGTTGCCAAGGCGCGCAGCGAGAAGCTCGCCTACACGGCGGCCAATCGCGGCGGGCTCGGCAACATCGCGGGCGAGTATCTCCAACGGCTTGCCGGCTTTTCCATGCAGCACGTGCCCTACCGGGGCGGCGGACCGGCAGTCGCCGACGTTATCGCGGGCCATGTGCCGGCGATATTTTTGCCGATGACGACGGTCGGCGAGCATGTGCGCAGCGGCGCACTCGTGGCGCTGGCGATCACGTCAAAAGCTCGCGTGCCGATTTTGCCGGATGTGCCGACATTCGCGGAAAGCGGCTATCCGGAACTGGTCCTGGCCTCATGGTTCGGGCTGTCTGGTCCCAAGGGGCTGTCGCCCGATATCGTGGCCCGCATCAACCGCGAGGCGCGCGCCTTTCTTAAGGAACCGCAGATGCGCAAGCTTGCCGAAAACGATGCCTCCGAACCTCTCGACGCCGACGCGGCCGGATTCACGCGCTATGTGGCCGCCGAGGTCGCCCGTTGGGGCGAGGTGGTCCGGGCGCTCGATATCAAGATAGAGGAATGATGCGGAGCAAAAGCATCGAGGTGGCCGGGACAAGCCCGGCCACGACCCCGGTGGAGGTCAGGTGCTTCAACTCGATGGGAATCCGCTCTAAGATCGTCTGCTATATGCTTTACGGATCTGCGACGACCGGTTCCGCAGCATGAGGGGAGGAATGCGCTGAATTTCTCGTTGCCGTTTATTGAACGACCGATTGCCACCATTCTGCTGTCGGTTGGTTTGTTCCTGGCTGGCGCTGTGGCGTACCGATTCATGCCGGTCGCGGCCTTGCCTAACGTGGAGTTTCCGACCATCCACGTCTCGGCGAGCCGGCCTGGCGCTGATCCGTCCACCATGGCGGCAACGGTCGCGGCGCCGCTGGAGCGGCGGCTCGGTGAAATTCCAGGCGTCATCGAGCTGACCTCGACGAGTTCGCTCGGCACGTCCTCGATTTCGATCCAATTCGATATCGGTCGCAAGATCGACAGCGCGGCCCGCGACGTGCAAGCTGCGCTCAACGCGGCGGTCGCCGATCTGCCCGGCGACCTGCCGAGCCTGCCGACCTTCCGCAAAGCCAACCCCAACGGCGCGCCGATCCTGATACTGGCGCTGACCTCCGACACGCTGCCGGCGAGCGCGATCTACGACGTCGCCGATACCGTGGTGGCGCAGCGCATCTCGCAACTCGACGGCGTGGCCGAGGCTATCGTCAACGGTGCCGAGCAGCCCGCCATACGGGTGCGCGTCAACCCGGTCGCGATCGCTTCCATCGGGTTGAGCATGGAGGACGTGCGCCTCGCCATCATCAACGCCAATGCGGCGGGGCCGCTCGGCGTGTTCGACAGCGACGGCGTCGCCCAGACGATCGCCACAAATGCCCAGATGCGCGATCCGCGCGAATACCGCAATATCGTGGTCAGGTCGCAGAACGGTGCCGTGACGCTCCTCGGCGACATCGCCACCGTAGAGCAGAGCACCCGCAACAGCCGCTCCGCTGCCTGGTTCAACGGGCAGCCCGCAATCCTTATCAACGTCACCAAGCAGGTCGACGCCAACGTGATCGACACGGTCGACCGCATCTACGACCTGCTGCCTGAGCTTAAACGCTGGGTGCCGGCCGGCATTCACTTCTCGGTTCTGACCGACCGCACCCTTATGATCCGCGCCAGCGTGCGCGACATGCAACTCACGCTCGGCGCCACCGTCGTGCTGGTGATGCTGGTGGTATTCGTGTTCCTGCGCAGGCTGGCGCCAACCGTGGCGGTCGGGATCACCGTGCCCCTCTCGTTGTCAGGCACCTGCGCGGCGATGTGGTTTGCCGGATTCTCGATCGACAACCTGTCGCTGATGGCGCTCGCGGTCTCGGTCGGCTTCGTCGTCGACGACGCCATCGTGATGATCGAAAACACCTTCCGCAACCTGGAGCGCGGGCTGTCGCCGATGCGGGCCGCAATCGCAAGCTCCCGCCAGATCAGCTTTACGGTGATTTCGATCAGCGTGTCGCTGGTCGCGGCCTTCATCCCGATGCTGTTCATGGGTGGTCTGGCTGGGCGGATGTTTCGCGAGTTCTCGGTGACGCTTGTATTCGCCATCACGATCTCGACGTTCTTATCGCTGTCGGTGACGCCGATGATCTGCGCCCGCTTTCTGCGTGAGGCACCCTCCCCCGCATATGGGGGCTGGTTAGATCGATTGGTCGAGGGTGCGCTGGCGGCGATGATCCGCCGCTATGGCACGAGCCTCCAATTCGTCCTGCGCCACCAATTCCTGACCTTGGCCGCATTGGTCGGAACGATGGCACTCACCGTGTACATGTATGTGCACACGCCCAAAGGTTTCTTTCCGCCCGACGACAGCGGTTTCATAGGCGCCTACGCGGGGGCGTCGCAGGACATCTCGTTCCAGCAGATGAGCGTGCTGCTGCAGCGCGCGGCAGAAATCGTGCAGGCCGATCCTGCTGTCGCCGCCGTCGGTTCTTCGGTGGGCGGCAGCAGCTGGAGCGGGACGGTCAATAACGGTCGCCTGTTCATCGGCCTCAAGCCGCCCGCCGAGCGCGGCGGCATGTCCACCTCAGCCATCGTCGACCGCATGCGGCTTGCGGTCGCCGATATACCGGGCGTGCGCGTCTACATGTGGCCGGCGCAACAGCTGCCATATCTGGGAGGCCGTCAAAGCCAATCGCAATATCAGTTCACTCTGATGGATGCGGACGCCGAGGAATTGTCCCTGTGGCTGCCGCGCCTGCAGGACCGCATCCGGCGCATCCCGGGCATCATCGACGTCACCACCGATCGCCAGCTGGGCGGCCTGCAAGCCAACGTGGTGATCGACCGCTCCGCCGCCTCCAGGCTCGGCATCCAGGTGCAGGACATCGACAACGCGCTCAACAATGCGTTCTCGCAGCGCCAGATCTCGACGGTGTTCACCCAGCGCAACCAGTATCGCGTCATCCTGGAAACCGACCCGCAGTTCCAGCAGGATCCGTCGAACATCAATCGCGTCTTTGTCGCCGGCGGCACCGCCCAGGGCGTATCGCGCGGCGCCACCCAGGTACCGCTCACCGCGATCGCGCGGCTTGAGAAATCGAACACGCCGCTTTCCGTCAATCATCAATCCCAGTATCCGGCCGCGACCGTCACCTGGAATCTCACCGACGGCACGCCGCTGGAGGCCGCTGCGAACGCCGTGATGCAGGCGGTCGCCGAGATGCATTTGCCGGACACGCTGCGCACCGATTTCGCCGGCGACATGAAGGTGTTCCGCGAAAGCGCCTCATCGGAGGAATTGCTGATCCTGGCCGCGCTGCTCGCGGTCTACATCGTGTTGGGCGTGCTCTATGAGAGCCTCGCGCATCCGCTGACGATCATCTCGACCTTGCCGTCGGCGGGCCTCGGCGCACTCTTGGCGCTCACCTTGTTCGGCGCCGAACTCACCATCATCGCATTCATCGGCATCATCCTGCTGATCGGGATCGTCAAGAAGAACGGCATCATGCTGGTGGATTTTGCTCTTGCAGCGCAGCGCCACGGCGGCCGCACGCCTGAGCAGGCCATCCATGAGGCCTGTCTCCAGCGTTTCCGGCCGATCCTCATGACCACCATGGCGGCTCTGCTCGGGGCGGTGCCGCTGCTGGTCGCGACCGGCACCGGCTCCGATCTGCGCCGCCCTCTGGGCATGACGATCATCGGCGGCCTCGCGTTGTCGCAGCTGCTCACGCTCTATACGACCCCAGTGGTGTACCTGCTGCTCGACCGCTTGCACCGCCGCCTGTGGGGCACGTCGAACCTCAGGCGCGCCGCGCCGGGCGCAGCGGCCGAGGCACCCGCCGAGTAGGACTGGCCTGCTTATCGGGGATCGTATGGCGCAATAAGCGAAGCGCGTTGCGCCGCTCGCCTCACGCATGTTCGCCAAAATCGCCCTGTGCCAGGCGATTTTCGTTCGGGGAACGGCGCAATGCGCTGCCGCTTATTGCGCCCTACGCTGCATTCGCGGTGCCGCGTTGAAACAAGAAGCGCCTCTGCCAAACAAAAACAGCAGCCGCGCCTTGTCAAAACGGCGGAATAGTCCTATGATGACGTAGTTAATTCCTCCCTGTATCCCTGACATCCCCCCGTGCCCCTAGTCACCCGCAAACGGCCGCGGGCGTTTCAAGGAGTTCCTCATGGCGAAAAAACCGCACCTTAGGTCTGTCGCCGCGGCCTCTGCCGCGTCTGCGGTCTCTTCTGCATCGGCGGCTTTTGCCGCGCCCGGCGGTGCGCTCGCTGCGGCTGCCGCGCCTGCACGCAGTCCATGCCGAGCGCTGCTCGGGCCGCGGCCGCTGATCGATGGGGAGGACGGGACCAATTACGAACTCATTCTGGAGCGGATTTCCGCAGATGTCGCACCTGAGGATTTCGTGGAAGAGATCTGGGTGCGCAATGTCGCCGATCTGGTGTAGGAAAGCATCCGGCTGCGTCACCTGAAGTCGCAGCTGTTGCGCGCGGCGGCGCATGAGGGGCTCACCCGGGTGCTCAACCCGCTTATCGATTGGGCGAGCGCCGACCGGCTCTCCTGGCAATGGGCCGCGGGCGAGGAGGAAGCCACCGCCGAGGTGGAACGGCTGCTCGACCAGGCCGGCCTTACCATCGATGCCGTCATGGCGCAGACGCTCGCCGTCCGCATCGACGATGTCGAGCGCATCGATCGCATGGTCACCATCGCGGAGGCGCGCCGCGATGCCGTGCTGCGCGAAATCCGCGCGCGCCGTGCCGCCTTCGGACGGGCGCTGCGCCGCGCCGGACAGGCGATCGATGCCGAGTTCGGGGACGTCGCGCCCGCGTCGGGCCGCGCATGACGGCGCCCAGCGCGACGCGCGGCGCGGGCGGTTGCCCTTTCGTTGATGCCAGCGACGGCGCTGGCATCAGTAAACGCAGGCTGCGCGCTATGCGCCGTGGCAAGCCCGCCGGCACCGGCCCGACCTCCGCCGCCGGCAAGGCGCGTTCGGCGCAGAACGCGCGCAAGCACGGCCTCAACGTGCCGGAGATGTACGACCCCGATGTCAGCGCGGAGGTGGAGTTCATGGCAGAGGAGATCACGCCCGGTTGCGAGGACCCCGAACTGATCGGCCGGGCGCGCCGCATCGCAGAGGCACAGGTCGATCTCATCCGCATCGCCCGCGCCCGGCGCGACATCATCTCGGCCGCGATGGCCGACCCCAACTGCCGGCCCGCCACCGGCCTCATGGATCGAATGGTGATGCCGGGCGAAGCCGGCGATCCGGCGCGGACAAGCTCGCTGCCATCCTGTCGGACATGAGCGCGCGGCTCGCTAAACTTGATCGGTATGAACGCGCCGCGCTGTCACAGCGCAAGCGCGCCGTCCGCGCGTTTGACGCTACGCGCCGGAGGGCCGCGCGCCGGCGGCGACCAGTTCGCGTATGATAATACCATCGCGGAGTGCAAGGCCGGCTTTTGTCAAAACGAACTAATTTGGAGTTTGCGAACGAAATCAATGCCGTCGAACTGCTCGCGGGGCTGATCGACAAGCTCCTGGAGCGCCGGGCGATGTGCTCATTTCCCCCACGGCTGTACCGAAAGTGCAAACGAAATCGGCCCCCCATCAAGTTGCTTTGCTCCTTCGCATTCGCCGATGCCAAAAGGGCCGGAATTGCACCAATGCAAACTCCGCGTTGAGTTCGATTTTTCAAAGAATCCATCATCGCCTTGTCTCGGCTTGTGTCTGCGCCCAAACCGCGCTTAACCTTCGGGCCATGCGGCACCGCCGGCCCATGAGTGAGGCTTCAGCGAAAGCCCGATCCGAGAGGAAACGTCATGCGAATTTTCAAACCATTCCGCCTGTTCGCGCTTACCGTCGCGGCGCTCGGCCTCGCCGCAGCGGCGGCGCAGGCGCAGGACTACCCCACCAAGCCGGTGAAATGGGTGGTGCCTTATCCGCCCGGCGGCACCACAGACATTCTGGCAAGGCTCATCGGCCAGTATCTCTCCGAGCATCTGGGACAGCAGTTCGTGATCGATAATCGCCCGGGCGCCGGCAACAATATCGGCACCGAAGTGGTGGCCAATTCCCCGCCGGACGGCTACACGCTGCTCCTCGTTAATCCCGCCAATGGCATCAACGCGACGCTGTACAAGAAACTGCCGTTCAACTTCCTGCGCGACATCGCTCCCGTCGCCGGCATTACGCGGGTGCCGAACGTGATGGAAGTCAATCCTAACTTCCCCGCCAAGACGGTCGCCGACTTCATCGCCTACGGCAAGGCCAATCCCGGCAAGATCAACATGGCCTCGTCCGGCAACGGCACCTCCGTACACCTCTCCGGCGAACTGTTCATGGCGATGACCGGGGTGAAGATGACCCACGTGCCGTATCGCGGCGCCGGGCCGGCGCTGACGGATCTCATTGCCGGCACCGTCGACGTGATGTTCGACAATCTGCCGTCCTCGATCGAGTTCATCAAATCCGGCAAGCTGCGCGCGCTTGCGGTCACGACGGACGTCCGCAACGAGGCGCTGCCCGACGTGCCGGTGGTCGCCGACACGGTGTCGGGCTTCGAGGCCAGCGCCTGGTTCGGCATCGGCGCACCAAAAGGCACGCCTGCCAATATCGTGGAAAAGATCAACAAAACGGTCAATGCCGCGCTTGCCGACCCCAAGATGAAGACACGGCTCGCCGATCTCGGCGGCGTCCCGATGGGCGGCACGCCCGCCGATTTCGGCAAGGTGATGACCTCCGAGACCGAGAAGTGGGCGAAGGCCGTCAAGTTCTCCGGCGCTTCGATCGAGTAACCGGGCCGCGGGCGTCCCGCCCGCTCTCCCGAACAAATCCGCCTTCGTAAGAAATGCGGGCGAGACGCCCGCGGTCCTTTCAGGATTCCCATGACGCGCAAACGCCCGGAAGAGCTGCGCAGCTATCGCTGGTTCGGCGTCAACGACCTGCGCGCGTTCGGCCACCGCTCGCGGCTGCGCCAGTTCGGCTATGATTCGGACGACTGGAGCGGCAAGCCGGTCATCGGCATCATCAATACCTGGAGCGACATCAACGCGTGCCACCGCCATCTGCGCGCCCGGGCGGAGGACGTGAAGCGCGGCATCCAGCAGGCCGGCGGCCTGCCGATCGAGCTGCCGGCGATGTCGCTCGCCGAGCCGATGGTCAAGCCGTCCGCGATGCTCTACCGGAATTTCCTCGCCATGGAGACCGAGGAGCTGCTGCGCAGCCATCCGATCGACGGCGCGGTGCTGATGGGCGGCTGCGACAAGACCACGCCGGGTCTCGTGATGGGCGCGATCAGCATGGGGCTGCCCGCGATCTATGTGCCGGCCGGGCCGTCGTTGCGCGGCAACTGGCGCGGCCAGACTCTCGGCTCCGGCTCCGACGCCTGGAAATACTGGGACGAGAAGCGCGCCGGCAACATCACCGAGAAGGACTGGGCCGAGATTGAAGGCGGCATCTCGCGCAGCTTCGGCACCTGCATGGTGATGGGCACCGCCGCCACCATGATGGCGATCGCCGAGGCGCTGGGCCTCGCGCTGCCGGGCGCTTCATCCATCCCGGCGGTCGATTCGAACCACATTCGCATGTGCGCGGCGGCCGGGCGCCGCATCGTCGACATGGTGTGGGAGGACCTGACGCCGGCCCGCATACTCACGCCGGCCTCCTTCGACAATGCCATCCGGGTCCACATGGCGATGGGCGGCTCGACGAATGCCATCATTCATCTCGTCGCCATGGCGCGGCGCGCCGGGATTGCGCTTGAGATGAAACGCTTCGACGACATTTCGCACGAGATCCCGGTGCTCGCCAACGTGCGGCCGTCCGGCAAGTACCTGATGGAGGATTTCTACTATGCGGGCGGCATTCGCGGCCTGATGGCGGAACTGCGCGAGCGCCTCGATCTCACCTGCCTCACCGTGACCGGCAAGCCGCTTGCCGACAGCCTCGACGGCGCCAAGGTGCATCTGCGCGACATCATCCATTCGCTCAATGATCCGATCTCGACCGCAGGCGCAACCGCGGTGTTGACCGGCAACCTGGCGCCGCGGGGTTGCGTGATGAAGCCCTCCGCCGCCGATCCGCGGCTGCTCAAACATCGCGGGCCGGCGCTCGCCTTCGAAGACTACAACCACATGGCCCGCGAGATCGATCGCGATGACCTCGATGTCACGCCCGACCACATCATCGTGCTCAAGAATGCCGGCCCCAAGGGCGGCCCCGGCATGCCGGAATGGGGCATGCTGCCGATCCCCCGCAAACTCGTGAAGGCGGGCGTGCGCGACATGCTGCGCCTCTCGGACGCCCGCATGAGCGGCACCAGCTACGGCGCCTGCATCCTGCACGTGGCGCCTGAAAGCTACGTGGGGGGACCGCTCGCTTTTGTGCAGACCGGCGACGAGATCGAGATCGATGCGGATGCCCGGCGGATCCACCTCCATGTTGCCGACGAGGAGATGGCCCGTCGACGCGGCGCCTGGCGCGCCCCGCCGCCGCGCTATCCGCGCGGCTATGGCGCCATGTATGCGGCCCATATCGGCCAGGCCGACGAGGGCTGCGATTTTGATTTTCTGCTCGCCGGCGAGCGCACTCCCGAGCCGGAGATTCACTAGACCCGCCGGACGCGGCAAGCGGATGCTTTGTCCAGCCGAGGACGGCCGCCACGTCAATAGCCAGGATCAATCCGGGTCCGGCCGGGCGAAGCCCGTTCGCGCCCTGCTTCGGTCAGAAATCCGGCTTGTCGGCAGTCGGAAGATGCGCGTCCTTCTCGGAGAAATAGTTGTACTGGTAGTCGTGCTGCACATTCTCGGCGCAGACACGTTCGTCCCAGAATTGGTTCGCGGCGCGGCCATATGTGATCGTCGCCGACCACGGCATGGTGAAGACGCCCGGATCCTCCACCGTGAATTCGAGCTGCAAGCCGCCTTTGTAGTTGGGATCGATCGCGCCGATGCGCGGCCATTCCTTCGCGGCCAGTTCCAGCGCTTCCTTGGTAGCCTTGTCGTCGAGGAGACGATAGCGCTCGACCACGTGCAGGGCTTGCGTATAGGGCGTGCCGAAACGATCGACCATTCGATGCGGCCCGAGCTTGATGCCGACTGTGTCGATGACGAGCGTATCGCCTTCGTAATGGCCCACCGAATCTCCGTGCAGGGACGGGATCACCGTCGCGGGATGAGGCTGGTTGAGCCGCACCGTGCGGAAGTCGCTGTCGTGCGCGTAGATGAGCGTGACCTTGTCAGGCTGCTGCAGCAGCTGCACATTGAAGTTCCAGAAGAGATACGGCAACGGGTTCTGCAGACACATGTTGTCCGGGTCGGGAAAGATCCGGCCGGACAACGAGATTTCGCCGAACTTTTTGACGACCTCAGCTGCCTCGGGCTTGAGAATCGGATTGGTGTAGTCGCCGACCACCAGGTTGAAGTTGCTTTGGCCGGAGGGCAGCCGTGTCTTGTTTCGCACCGGGCCCGGCCCCGACAGCGGGGGACCAAATCCCAGCCCGGGATGCAGCCAAACGCCGGAAAAATCTGGAATCGGCGCCGTTGTTTGCGCGAGCGCCGGTGTCACAAGCGCCCCAGCTAATGTCATCACCAAAAGAAACTGCGGCCGCAAATTCATGTCCCCCTCCGCTTTCACGGTTGCGATGGTGACGCTAACCCTTAAGCTACACTGTTACGGTTCGTGCCGGAAGAGTGACGCAGCGCGGCTTGAGACGTCATTTTGAGTTCTGGGGCGGCCTGCAGTGGTGACCTCGGTCCCGCTCGCACGCTCCCCTATCGGAAAGTCCTCCAAGAAGCGCAGTATCCATGCTGCCGCAAAAGCACTACGCTAGAACATCACGGCTGCGCTTTTCTCAAAACGCAGCCAGCCGGGAGGTGTGCAAATGAAAATATCTCGACGCGAGACGATGCAGTTTTCGGCGGCGACGCTGGCAGGATTGTCGCTTTCTGCGCTCAAGTCCGAGCCGTTGGCGGCCCAAGGGGCACAGCCGCAGGCCAACGGCTTGGCCGATACTCAGCTTCGCAACATTTCGACGCTGCCGCTCAATGCCGACGGATCGGCCGTCGAGTACACGCCGCAAGAGGCCGGCGCGATCACTGGCGTGCTCTGGCGCACCAAGAACCAGACGCCGGACGGCGAGTACGACTTCCGCAAGATGAAGGTCAAGGTCGATGCGCGTGGCACCGCCAAGCTGTCCGGTACCCTGACGTACGATTTTCTGGAGAAGCTGCCGCGACACTCGTATGTGGTGCGGCTGCAATGCGGCGCCCCCATGCCGCGCGGCACCGTGAAGTGGACCGGCGTACGCTTTTCCGATTTCGCCCACGCAATCGGCGCACAGAACTTCGCTCATTACGGCAGGCTCGTGGGCTCCGACGGATATTTCATAGACGAGGACATGACGACGCTGATGCACCCGCAGGTGGTGCTGGCATGGCAACTCAATGACGAGCCGATCCCGCCGCAGCACGGCGCTCCGCTGCGCCTCATCGTGCCGTTCCGCTACGGCGCCCGCAGCCTCAAGGCGATCACGGAGATTCAATTCACCGCGACCTCATTTGCGCCGCCGAAGCCGTGGCCGACCTGACAGGTAACCGTAATCAGATGTCAGGGATCAGACTGACGTGTCCTGATCCCTGATTACTGATCCCTGATTACTGTAATCCGAACACCGCGACGAATGCCGAGGGCTGGTAGAGCACTGCTCCGCGCAAGCCTGGGTCGCCGCCGGCCACGACCGCCACGTATTGCTTGCCGCCGACGCCAAATGTCATCGGCGGAGCGGTGATCGGTGTTCCCAGACTGAAGCTCCACAATTCCTTGACGGTATCGGCGTCGTAAGCCGAGAAGCGGCCGTTGGAGTGTCCGGTGAACACGAGATCGCCGTCGGTCGACAGCATGCCGGACTGGTTCGGCACCGGATACTGCGCCTTGCCGACAATCTTGCCGGTGCGCACGTCGAGCGCCCAGAGGGCACCGTGTGCCGCGCCGCGGCCCTGCTCCTGGCAGCACATGCGCAGCCCGACCCAGTCCTTCTTCTCGTCCATCGGAGTCTGCACGATGGTGCCGCCCGAACAGCCTTCGGCGCCGGAAACGTAGGCAATCATGCGCTTGGCGTCGAAGGTTGGCGGGAAGAATGTCGGCGAGCCGTTGTACCACGGGCAGGCTTCTTGTCCGGGCTTGTTACGCCGCTGGCCGATCCCGGCGTAGCGCTGTACGTCAATGGTTGGATCGTAATCGAGCGGCTTGCCGGTCTTGGGGTCGATACCCTTGGTCCAGGTCACCTTCTCCTGGTACTGGTCGGCGCGGATGAACTGGCCGCTGGCGCGGTCGAGCGTGTAGAAGAAGCCGTTGCGCGAGAAGTTTGCCACCACTTTGCGGGTTTCACCGTTGATGGTGGTCTCGTAGAGCATTTTCGGGCTCGGCGTGTCGAAGTCCCAATGCTCGTTGGGCGTCTCCTGGAAGTACCAGACAATCTTGCCGGTGTCGGCATCCACAGCCAGCGTGCTCGCCGTGTAGAGGTTGTCGCCTGGGCGATATTCCGGGTCGAAGGTCGGGAAGGCGTCGCCGGTGCCGAAATAGAGCAGGTTGGTGGCAGGATCGTAGGAGGCGGTCTGCCACACGCTGGCGCCGCCGATGCGCCACGCATTGTGGTTGTCCTTCCAGGTCTCGGAACCGGGCTCGCCCGGCGCCGGGATCGTGAAGGTGCGCCACACGAGAGCGCCCGTTTTGACGTCGAAGCCGCCGATCCAGCTCCTGGTGCCGAGCGACCCGCCGGTGGATTCGCCCTGGACGACGAGTTCGCGGCCAGCGGCGGTTTTGATCGTCAACGGCGCGCCGGAGAACCCCTGGGTCTTCGACGGCGTGCCGGTTTTGGGATCGGTGGGTGCCGCCGCCTGCACCTCCCAGACCACCTCGCCAGAGTCCCGATTGAGCGCGATCAGCCGGGCATCATAGGTGGAAAGGAATATGTTGTTGCCGTACATTGCGAGGCCGCGGGTCGTCCGCGATACCCGGATCTTCGGATCGTAACGCCAGATCGGGATCGCTTCCCTGCCGCTGCGCACGTCGAATTTCATCACCCGCGACCAGGTGTCCGTCACGTACATGTAGCCGTCGTCGACGAGTGGCGTGGATTCCTCCTTGCCGCGCAATGTGCCGCCGGTCGAACGGCCGCCGATCGAGAATGTGTATTTGAGCTGCAGATTCCTGACCGTGTCGCGGTTGATCTCGTTGAGCGAAGAGTGGCGGGAATTGTCGTAATCGTGGTGGATCATGAGCCAGTTTTGCGGCTCGCCCTTCGTGTTCACCAGCCGCTCCGGCGTCACATCGGCCGCGATTGCCGGCGCGACCACTGATGCGAGCAGCGACGATATGGCGGCGAGCATGGTCTTGCGAGGCATGTCCTCCCTCCCAGGTTCCACTTTGGAATTCTTGTGTCTGTTGCTTCGAAATTCGAGACAGGTACACTGCGCCGTCTCGGCTTTCGTCGCAAGGACACTTCGATCAATAGCTTCCAAGTCATGTGCGACGATGCCGCTGCGGCCCTGGCCTTGTGGCAAGAATTACGGCGCGGGAACCCTCCGGCGAGCGCGGATCATCGGCCCTCTCACCTGCGCCTGAGCGGTGCGCCGGAAACCATAATCGCACGAGTGTGCGGCCGCATATTCGTTGGCCGCTATGCGGCGGCCGGTTCTGCGGATAGTATGGACGCATTGGGGTGTTCTGGCTTGGAAGCCAGGTTCTGGACGGGAGATTACCTGTGACGATGAAAGCTGATGTGGTGGCCTTGGCGCGTCTCATTCGCTACTCGGAGGAGGAGGCTCTGCGCCTCGGAGTGCCGGGAGTTGTGGTCGAATGCCTCCGGATGGCTGGCATTGAGCTCACCAACACGATTGAGAAGGGCAGTTCGGGAGGAAGCGCTGAGGCGGCAGAGGCAGCTCGGATCAATTGAATGGCGGACGGCGGCACCGGGCATCAGAACCTTTTGCGGGGCGGCTGCCTGCCAACGGCCTAGATCGCCAAAAGCCGTCCGTGCTCGGTTTGGTTTCACCCGGGGCCGAATTCCCGTCGCGGAGTTGGCATGAATGCGCCGAAAAGCATGCTCCATTTTAACGTATTGTGCCCCGGAATTAACGTAATGATTAAATTTCGTGAACGCCGACGTTGAGTAAAATCACAAATACGTCTAAGTATTTTATGTTCGTCTTGGCGATACACGTCGTCGAGTCGGCCAAAGCTTGGACAAGTCTAACGGCAAAGAAGTAGTGGTGCCTTAATGCCTCATCCAATCGATGTGATCGTGGGGAAGCGGATTCGGTTGCGTCGGTTGCAACTGTCGCTTTCACAAACCGACCTTGGACAAAAACTCGGCGTTGCGTTTCAACAAGTGCAGAAATACGAAAAGGGGACCAACCGTGTGAGTTGCAGCCGGCTCTACGAAATTGCCCAGATACTGGATGTGCCGGTGACATATTTCTTTTCTGCATCGGGTGACAACGCGAGCCTCGAAGTCGCTGTGGCGGAGCAGTTCGACGTGCCGGAACTCAAGGACGGCTTCCGGCTCATGACCGCGTTCCGGCAAATCCAGAACAACGCCGTTCGAAAAAATGTCATCGCACTTGTGGAGACCGTCGCCACGGCCTCGAAAGTCGCCGATGCAAAATAACTGACGGCCTTGTGGCTGGACTGCAGTAACCGCTCCGAGTGCCCCGCATCGGCGCATTCGGAGGGTGAAATTTACAACCTAAAGGAGTCCGAAGATCCCGTCAGGATCGGTCACATTGGCGATCAGCCGTTTGCCGATCAGATCGCGTAGCGTTTCGGACGTGCCGCCCCCGAGAGATCCGTAGCGTGCACCGCGGTAGAGGCGCGAGACAGCGAACTCATCCGTGAAGCCGTATCCGCCGTGGATTTGGATCGCCTCACCCGTGACCCGAACCGCCATCTCGTTGCAGAACACCTTCGCGGTCGCGGCAAGCAGCGGGTCGGGAAACGGATCCGCACTGGCGCAAGCGCCGTAGAGCAGCGCGCGGCCAGCCTCGATATCTTTGTACATGTCGGCAAGTTTCCACCGCATCCCCTGGAAGCTACCGATCGGGCGATCGAACGCAACGCGATCGCGCAAGTAGCGCACGGATTCGTCAAACGCGCCCTCCGCCATGCCCAGCGATATGCTCGGATTGAGGCAACGCTGCGTGTTGAAGGCCGACAAGAGCCGACGGAATCCGTCATCACGCACGATCAGATGATCGAGCGGCAGTTCACAATCGGCGAATCGGACTTCATGCAGGAATTCTCCGCCCATCGTGTGATAGCGACCGGTGATCTCGAACCCGGGCGTACCGCGATCAACCAGCACGCAGCCGATACCCTCGCGCCCCGCGACCCGATCGACTCGGGAGAACACCACGAACATCGTGGCTACATCGGCGCGACTGATCAGAGTCTTGACGCCATTCAGCACCAGGCGGTCGCCTTTTACGTCGGTGTTGGTACGGTAGCTGGCGACGTCGGTGCCGGCGTCCGGCTCCGTCATGCAGATCGCAAGAATTTGCTCGCCGCTGCACACGCCTGGAAGTATGCGCTGCTTGATCCGCTCCGGCGCATAGGCTGCGATGATGCGAGTCTGCACGCCGACCTCGCCCAATGCCGCCATGGCGGTGACGTAGCAAGTTTTGGCGATCTCCTCCAGCACCAGCGCCGTGTCGAGCACGGTTGCTCCGAGCCCGCCATATGGCTCCGGGACTGCCATGCCGAGAATGCCGAGTTCCGCGAGCCGCTTCATGTTCTCCCACGGAAAGGTGCCGTCGAGGTATTTGATCGCGCGCGGCTTGAACTCAGAGTGTGCGAGTTCGCGGACTGCCGCCACAATGCGGCGTTGTTCCTCCGTGATTTCGAAGAACACCATACGCCTCCCTCATTTCCCCTCTCTGCGGCCGAGCGGATTGCACCGTCCGTCATCGCGAGCATTGGGAGTCCGATGCGATCGCATCGACAAGATCCTGGATGCGCGCAAATACGCGCGCACCGGCCGCCGCCAGCGCGGCGCACTTCGACTCGAAAGAACCGTTGGTGCCATGCACCAGCGCTCCGGCGTGGCCCATCATCAGCCCTTCCCTGGCAGTACGACCCGCGACAATTGCGAACACTGGTTTCTGACACGGCGTGCTGCGGATCGCGACTGCCAGTTCTTCCTCCTCCGAACCGCCGATTTCGCCGATCACCACAAGCGCCGCGGTGTTGGGATCCGCTGCAAAAACCGGAAGCAGCTCGCAAAATCGTGTGCCCTTGACCGGGTCGCCGCCGACGCCCACCCACAGGCTTTGTCCGAGACCGCGCGAGACCAAGCGATAACAGATTTCGTACGAGAGTGTGCCGCTCTTCGACATCACGCCGAGCCGACCTGGTGCGAGCGCCACATCTGGGAGGAAACCAAGCTTGAGGCGCCCCGGAATTGCTAATCCGGGCGTAGATGCCCCGATCCAGCGGGCACCGGCCGCTTTGACCCGCTTGAGGGTACGCACCGCATCGGCAACGGGCATGCCTTCCGCAACCGTGACGATGAGCTTGATTCCCGCCGCAACCGCTTCTTCAACGGCGTCCGCGACGGCGAACGGAGAGACCATTACGACGGATACAAGGGCCGCGGTCGCCGCAACTGCCTCAGCGCAGGTGTTGTAGACCGGGATGCCATCCACGCTGCCGCCCGACCGCGACACGCCGGCAACGATCCGGGTGCCATAGGCGCGCATCAATCGCGTATGGGACCGGCCCGCGCGCCCGTTGATGCCCTGTACGAGGACCTTGACGTCAGGCATCAGGAGAAGCTCGTCGCAAGGTGACAGCCGCGCAAACCCGTCGTTCATGGGCGCTTCCGCCCGGCGGCAGCGGTTACGCGATCAAGTGCCCGCTCGAGATCAGGCTCAACCACGAGGGGCACGGGCATTGCGCCGAGCACCGCGACAGCCTCGTCGTAGCCGTTACCGATCAGACGCGCCGTGATAGGGAGCACCAAGCGCGGTACGGCTTCGAGCGCGGAGACAATCAAGCGCGAGACTTCACCGAGATGGGTAATGCCAGCGAAGAAATTGATCAGGACGGCCCTGATCGAGGGCGAAGCCGCCATGGTTTCGAAAACACGGATCAGCCGTGCCGGGTCGCCGCGGAACTCGCCGGTCCGGATGTCGCAAAAGTTAAACGGCCGGCAGCCGCGTGCAATCAATTCATCAATGAGCTGCATGGTGAGGCCGGCGCCGGTGGTCACCAGGCCCACATCACCTTCAGCATCCAGAACCGCAAAGTCGAATCCGCTGGCGAGCTTGCCGACCACCTCCGGATACGCATCAGCGCGGCTTCGGATCAGCGCCGCGAGCGCAGGTTGCCGGGCGAGCGCATTGTCGTCGACGACGAGCTTCGCGTCGCCCGCAATCCAAGAGCCATCCGGCCGCACGAACAAGGGATTTATTTCGAGGAGTACGGCCTCAAGCGAAAAGAACATCTCGGCAAGACGCGGCGCAATATCGGAGAAGGCTGCCCGCAGCGGTTCCCGCGTCCGCGCCGCGAGCCGCATCGCGGCGTCACGACACGCAACGGGATCGAAATCGGTGCGTTCGGCCACGATATCGCTGTTTCTGGCCTCGACATCGATGCCACCGCTCTCGGACAGCAGAACGTCGACATTGCCGCTCGCATGGTCAAGCGCGAACCCGATGAAACATTCATGCCCCGCCACCATCTCCTCCGCGAGGCATTCGCGCACCCGATGGCCCTTGATGGTCGCACTCGTCATGCGTTGGACAGCCGGTGTGAGCGCCGTCGCGTCCGCAACCTCCAGCACGCCGCCGGCCCTGCCGCGTCCGCCCACTGGCACCTGCGCCTTGATCATAAGAGGCAGGGGGAAGTCGGCAGGTACATCGGCCGCCGCGCGGACCAGAACCCCGCGCGGCACACGTATTCCGCGCTCGGCCATCATGGCCTTTGCGTCGTATTCAAGCAGAAGCATTCCGAGAGCTCATCTGCAGCAGCGATCGCTGAAAGCGTATTTCACCATGCGAACCGTCGTTCTACAATTGCAAGCGACAGCACGCGAAGATGGTCCGCGGGTCAAGCCTGCTGCTGACCGCAAGGGTGCATCGACTTCACCGGAATAGCTTTAGAAACCATTCACAATGTCCGAAGACATCCCGTTCAACCGCGTTCTCGATCTCGTTCCGGGCGTCGTCGACCATGTTGTGCCTGGTGTTCGGCGTATCCTGGCCGACAATCCGGGACCGTTCACATTCAAGGGGACGCTCAGCTATTTGGTGGGCAACGGCAAGGTCGCGATTATCGATCCGGGTCCCCGCGACGCGCGCCACACTGCGGCCCTGCTCGATGCTGTGCGCGGCGAGACGGTGACGCATATTATCGTCACCCACACGCACCGCGACCACTCGCCAGGCGCCACTGCCATCCACGCCGCCACCGGGGCGCCCACCTATGGCGAGGGTCCACACCGGCTGTCGCGGCCGTTGTTCATCGGCGAGACCAAGCGGCTCGACACCGGCGCCGACAGCGAGTTTGTGCCAGACCACCGTATCGCGGACGGCGATGTGATCACCGGCGACGGCTGGTCGCTCGAAGCGGTTGCGACGCCGGGGCACACCGCAAATCACATGGCGCTTGCCCTCAAGGGCACCGACGTGCTGTTTTCCGGCGATCACGTGATGGGCTGGTCGACGTCGATCGTTGCGCCTCCGGACGGTTCGATGAGCGACTACATGGCCTCGCTCCATCGGCTGGTCGCCAGATCGGAAACCATCTATCTCCCGGGCCACGGCGACATGATCCGCGACGCACCCGAATTCGTCGCCCGCTATATTGCGCACCGTCGCGGCCGTGAGGCGTCGATCCTGCATCGCCTTGGCAAGGGCGAGGCCGATATTCCCAGTCTCGTGCGGGCGATCTATATCGGGCTTGATCCCAGGCTCGTAGGAGCCGCGGCCCTGTCAACCCTGGCGCATCTGGAAGATCTGAACGCGCGGGGGCTCGTCGTCACCGAAGGTGCGCCGTCGATTTCCGGCCGCTATCGCTT
>Ga0070734_10001014_pt1 | contig 45835 bp, 44 predicted proteins | sample Coa_R1_8_FD_66444 | JGI IMG/M metagenome (GOLD analysis project Ga0070734, IMG submission 66444) | Surface soil microbial communities from Centralia Pennsylvania, which are recovering from an underground coalmine fire - Coalmine... | ecosystem: Environmental > Terrestrial > Soil > Unclassified ...
ATAAACAATATCGCAAAACAATTCCATGGCGTGGTGACAGTGAATATTTAATTACAGGGTTTAAGCGTGTAGCCAATTAATTAATAAGTTCCTGCGTACAATAGAAAGATTGCTGGCCGTTTGTGTAATTCAGGCATATTGTTTTTCCAATCACTTATTGTTTTTGTTTGAATCGTTTCGTCTGCTGAAGTAAGATTTGCTGCAACACAAAATTTTGATTGCGGCTTGCAATTTTTCAAAATCGTTTGCATTAATTGATTATTGCGATAAGGTGTTTCTATAAAAATCTGTGTGCAGTTTTTTTTCTGCGATTCAACCTCCAGTTCTTTTATTTTTTTTATTCTTTCATTTTGTTCGATAGGCAGATAACCAACAAACTGAAATTGTTGCCCATTCATTCCGCTTGCCATTAACGCAAGCAGGATAGAGCTTGGCCCGACTAATGGTTTGATGACTGCATTTTCTTCCTGAGCAACAGCCACTAAAATTTGTCCGGGGTCTGCAATGCCCGGACAGCCTGTTTCACTAAGTATTCCAATTGTTTTTCCTTCTTTCAGTTTTTTTCTGAATTCATTTTTTATTTCTTCTTCGGCTTTGTGAATAGCGAACCATTCATAATCGTCGATCACCATTTCTTTCCAAATAGTTTTGAGGAAACGCCTGGCACTGCGCTCATTCTCTACAAAAAAAACATTGCACTGTTTCACAGCATCAATTACATAAAGAGGAATTGTCTGCAAAGCATTTTCATCCAGAAAAGTTGGAATCAGATATACGTTCGCGTTAGTAGCCATTACGATTCAAGATTCTGATGATATAAACTGATGGTAGCCGCAACTACTGCATAAGAAGGCGCAAGCACCCATCCGATGAATGGAATGAAGTGCATCAGGTAAAATACCAAACCGTTTCCGATTGCCAATCCGCGGCGCTTTCCGATGAATGCAAAACTTTCTGAAGGAGATAATTTATGGCGCTCACAACTGTAATCAAGCATGGAGAAACCATAATAATAACATTCAACAAACATCGAAATAACAGGTGTTATCCAACCAACAAGCGGAAAAAAAGAAAGTATTAAAATAGAAATGGTATAAACAGTTTGCCATAATGAATTGCGAACAGCAACCCGAATGCCGCGCATCATATCTTTTATTAACTGAGAGAAACTGAAAGGAAATTCTTTTCCTTCTATCAATGATTCTGTCTTTTCACTCAGGTATGCAAAAACGGGAGAGCCGATAATGAGGAATAAATATTTGAACAATGAAAAATAGAAAAAAACAAGGATCAGCCTAACCATAATTCCGCCCATCACAAATAAAAAACTGAGAAAAGCATTTTGTTTATGATGAAGCCATCTGTCAATACCAATGAAAGCGCTCAATCGTGCAACAGCATCATCGGAAGAAGTCCAGAAAAAATACATGCCGATGCAAAAAAGGATCATGTACAAAATTCCAGGGATGATAATCCATTTCCACAGCTTATGCTTGCTGATAAAATAATGCGCTTTTAAATAGGATTGAATTGATATGACGATTTCTTTAAGCAATAAGGTTATTTTTGATTGAGTGAAGAAGAGAGCTTTTAGCGGTTAGCTTTGAGCTGTTAGCAAAGCTTCCGATTGTGAAACCAGAGCTCAATAGTAGCAATACTGTTGAACGGATTGCGACGCAAGAATGTTCAATCGGAGTTACTGAAGCTGGTATCCACCACGGCGGATAAGTTAAAAAAAGTTTCATCATTCAAACTTAAAAATATTTATTGGTGCAAGGAATTAAAAAACTTGGTTATTCTTTTTATGCAGGCAAAAATGTGGTAAAAATAGCCAAAGATTTATTAGGGAAAATTTTAATCACACATTTTGATGGGGTTGAAACATCCGGAAGAATTGTGGAGACAGAAGCTTATGAAGGCGTTACTGACAGGGCTTCTCATGCATTTGGGGGACGAAGGACAAACCGGACAGAAATCATGTTTGGCGATGCCGGAACTGCGTATGTGTATCTCTGTTATGGCATTCATCATTTATTTAATGTGGTCACAAATAAAAAAGATGTGCCGCATGCAATTCTCATTCGTGCGGTAGAGCCGTTAAATGGAATTGATGAAATGCTCAAAAGGACGAAAAAGAAGAAATTAGATTTTACATTGACGAAAGGTCCGGGAAACGTTTCAAAAGCATTGGGAATATCAACTGATCACACAGGAAGTGATTTGCAGAGCAATGAGATTTTTATTGCTGATGATGGTTTCAAAGTAAGCAAAAAAAATATTCTTTCAACTCCAAGAATCGGAGTTGATTATGCCGGAGAAGATGCAAAATTATTATATAGGTTTGCTGTAAAAAATAACGCATTTGTAAGTGGGAAGAAATAAATCCGAATTAAAATCTCGGACAGGGAACTCCTTTTTTCCCGTCTGATTTCTTCTTAATGTAAATAAGGGAAATTTCAATACCACCCCGGCTTTCTGAAGCTGTTTTCAGAGAAGAAATATTTACATCATAAGTGAGCCCAAGGCTGAAGTTGCCAAACTCCATTCCTACATAAGGGATGATCGCATCGGTCACATTGCTGAAGCGAACCCAGCTGCCGGCATAAAAACTTGTAGGGTTATCATTATCATGATTGACCATTACAGACCACGCACCGCCTAAAACAAATTCATTCGCATTTGCCTGATTGCTGTATAGTCCACTGAAATGAACATAAGATGCACCATCTGAGAGGGGTTGCGAAATTCCGCCATGAACAGTGAAGCGGGGGTGAAGCACATATTTGTCATCAGCCAGAAAAGATTCTTTCGGGCTGTTGATGTGATAAACGGATGCACCGAAATAAAAGTTATTAGCACCCGTAGTTGATCCATTGTATAAGGCACCAATGTTCATATCAAAATAATTGACTGTCACCTGTCGGTTGCTGATGGCATCCTGGCTTGGTATTGTCCAGCCGCCTTGCTGGTCGAGCTGGTCTTCAAAATGGAGCTTTGTTCCATCAAGAATTTTGCTTGCATAAGTTCCCTGAAAGCCGACGCCTAAAGAATGATAGCCATCAACGTCCAATGGAATATGATATGAAGTTGATAAAGCAATATAATTGCTATTCAGCACTCCGTTAGCCGTTCTGTCAGTCATAGCCATAATGCCAACTCCCCACATATTATTATCTGGAAGCTTATTGCTAAAAATCGGGGCATCAACAGAAACTGTTGAAGTAATAAATGCATTATTGATTTCTGGCCATTGGTTGCGGTAGTTGCCGGCAACTCTCAAAGCTCCGTTGAATTTTCCTGTGAGAGCCGGGTTAAGCGTTAATGGTGAGGCAAAAAACTGTGAAAATGCAGGATCTTGTGCTTGCATAGCGTAGAAGGACAATATCGAGACGAGCAGTAAAAAAGTCTTTTTTTTCATAAAACAGTATGATGGCTTCTGAAAAACAAATCACTACAATTAATTACGGGTAAATCAGCGACGCGGTTGTTTACAAGGGATTTTTGGGAGTTAGGCTAAGCCCGGCAAATATGCAAGGCGAAAAGTAATAAAAAAAATCAAGAAACAATAGTGAATAACAAAATTTTACATCTGCACTTTGGTGCCAAAAGCAAGATCACCGGCATCACCAAGACCGGGAACAATATAGCCTTTAGCAGTCAATTCATCATCGATTGCGCCGCACCAGATTTTACAGTTTGGTTCACTGCGCTTTACGTATTCAATGCCGACAGTACATGCGATAGCTGCAACGATATGTATCTCAGAAGGTTTGCCTTCCTCTCGAAGGAACTGAATTGTCTTTACTAATGAAGAACCTGTTGCAAGCATCGGGTCTGAAATAATCACAACACGCCCTTCAAGCTCAGGGCATGAAACATAATCAAGGCTGATTTCAAAAGAGCCATCGCGATTATGCTTGCGGAAAGCTGATATAAATGCATTATCTGCTTTATCAAAATAATTTAATAATCCGTTATGTAAAGGCAGGCCTGCTCTTAAGATAGTTGCCAGAACAGGCTGTTCTTTTAATGTTTTGGTGATGGCAATCCCTAATGGTGTTTGTGTTTCCTTCTCTTCAAAAGCAAGCGTTTTGCTTATTTCGAATGCAGCCACTTCTCCAATACGTTCCAGATTGCGGCGAAAGCGCATTCTGTCTTTTTGGATTTCTTCATCCCTGATTTCACTAATCCAATCGCTCAACAGAGAATAATGCTGGCTTAAATTAACAACCATAAATCAAAATTAAAAGTCCGAAATTGGCACCCAAAACCTTGCTGGCAAAGCTAAGTTTTAAATTCACATTCTAAAATTCTTTTCATGGTTTACAGAGCGATTGGGCTCATGAGCGGCAGTTCGTTGGACGGGCTTGACATTGCGTTTGTACATCTGCATGAAAATGCGGGTAAATGGAATTTTGAAATCATCAAAGCTGATTGTTACGAATATGATGAAGAGTGGAAAAGCAGGTTGAAATCAGCAACAACATTAAATGCGCTGGATTATCAATTGCTGCATACTTCTTATGGACATTATCTCGGTGAGCAGGTAAATAAATTTATTTCTGAGAATAATTTGCAATACCAGGTGCAGATTATTTCGTCGCATGGACACACAACATTTCATGTTCCTAAAAAAAAGATGACTGCTCAGCTCGGCGATGGTGCCGCGATTGCTGCAGCTACAGGTATTAATGTAGTCAGTGATTTGCGTGCGATGGATATGGCGCTTGGCGGCCAAGGAGCGCCGATTGTTCCCATAGGAGAAAAATTATTGCTGAATGATTTAGATTTTTTCCTGAACCTCGGTGGCATTGCAAATATTTCTTTTAAAAAAGAAGAAAAATTTATAGCCTTCGATGTTTGCCCGGCAAATGCAGTTTTGAATTTGCTGGCTAACAAAGCAGGAAAAGAATTTGATGATAAAGGTGAAATTGCATTTCAGGGAAATATTAACGAAGAGTTATTAACGAAACTAAATAATCTGGAATATTACGGTCATGCATATCCTAAATCATTAGCAAATAGTTTTGGGGCTGAGGTCGTGTATCCAGTTATTCAGGATTCGGGGTGTGAGATTGAAGATGCAATGAGAACTTATGTGGAGCATATTGCGAAGCAAATAAAAAATGCTGTAAAAAATTTATTGAGTGATAATAATCAACTTGCGGAGGAGAACTGGCAACTGAAAACTGGCAACTGGAAACTTCTCTCTACCGGCGGCGGCAGTTTCAACAATTTCTTAACAGAAAGAATAAAAAATAATTTGAATGAATTGAATATTGAAGTGGTTGTTCCGGATGAAAACCTGATAAAATATAAAGAAGCAGCGGTGATGGCGCTGATTGGAGTGCTTCGTTGGCGCGAAGAAAATAATGTGCTGAGTTCTGTGACTGGCGCAAGTCGCAACAGCATCGGCGGGGCAGTTTGGATTGGGCAGGAAGCTTAATATTTTTTGAACAAGTTCGCTGAACACAAAGTAGTTAACGAGCTTGTATCTTTGCTTCTTCGTTGCGTGCTTTGCATTCGTTGCGCTCTTTGCGTGAAAATCTGCATTCGCTTGAACACAATAAAAACCTCAATCCTTCGTGATAATTATTGAGTAAAGATATCCTTGAAAACCTTTTAACTATGAAATGGAAAAGAATCCTGATTATTGTTTTGGCTGCTTTGTTAACTGCATGCTTCATTTTTATTTTCTTTCTTTCTTCTATCGTGAAATATGTGATTGAAACGAGGAGCGAAGAATATACCGGGAGAAAAATAAAGATGGATAACCTGCACATCAACCTGCTCACGGGGAATATCCGTTTTGATAAACTGAAAATTTTTGAAGCGAAGAGCAATAATATTTTTCTTGCATGCGATAGAATTGAAGCAACGATTTCTACGCACAAATTGATTGCTTCAAAATATGATATCACTGAACTGCAATTTGACAAACCGATTATTAATATCACTCAAACAGGAAATCGATTTAACTACAGCGATTTGATAAAACGTTTTGTGACGGATGCGCCGCCTTCTCCGAAAAATGCAAAGCCCGCGCAATATTGGATCCGAAATTTGCAGATTGATTCAGCAAAATTGGTTTACGTAAACACTGCGCCATATAATAAAATTGAAGTGATTGATTGGGATACGAAAATTCCATTGATTGCATGGGATAATCCTATTTACGACATCACAACAAGTCTTGCAGTCCCAACCGGCGGCAAACTTGCAGGTAATCTAAATATCAATTCAAATTCATTCGTGTACAAAACAAAATTTGAATTGCAGAAATTCAACATCAATGTTTTGTATCCTTACCTGAAAGATTACCTGAAAGTAAAATCGCTGGATGGATTGCTCAGCGCAGGTTTGGCGATTAGCGGCAATATGCATAAGGCTTCAGAAATTGCGGCAAGCGGAAATGTGAGTGCAGAAGATTTTGCGATTGTCGATGTTACTTCCGACAGATTAACTGCTGTAGAAAAAATGAATATTCAAGTTGATTCCATCAACACAAAAAATAATTTCTACAATTTTAAAACGATTGACATCACACGACCTTATGTGGAAGTTTCGATGTATGATGATGGATACAATTTTCAGCGGTTAATGACAACGCCCGGAAAAAGCTCAATTGATACTGCTGTCACTGCGTATGCAAATATTTTTATCATGATGGCTGATTATGTACGAAGCATCATGAAAGATTATATCGCGAGCAATTACAACGCCAATCAGGTGAAGATTGAAGGCGGTCATTTGATTTTTACTGATTACACACATGGCGATAAATTTCAGTACGACCTTGATTCATTATATATGCTCAGCAATAAAGTGAGTAGTGATAATAACCGCATTTCGCTCGATGTTCATTCTTTGCTGAACAGGTCAGGAGATTTAAAAGCAACGCTTGCCGTTAGCCCGAAAAATTTTGAAGACATGGAAATTGATGGGATTGTGAGCGGATTGCTTGTGTCAGATTTCAATCCTTATTCAAAATATTATGTGGCGACTCCGTTTTTAAATGGTGTTGCGACTTACACAAACAAGACAGTTATTTTAAATCGAAAACTCACCAGCAAAAATGTGCTCGACATTGTGAAGATAGAAGCCGGGAAAAAAGTGAAAAATAAAACGGCGATGAACATTCCGGTTCGCCTGGCAGTTTCGTTATTGAAAGATGTTCATGGAAATATTCATTTGGATATTCCGGTGACTGGAAGTCTGGATGACCCGAAATTCAAATGGGGAAAAGTTGTTTGGCAAGTGCTGAAAAACATCATGGTGAAAGCAGCGACTGCGCCGTTTCGTTTTTTTGCCAATGCTTTTGGTGGCAAAGAAGAAGATTATAATCAGGTGAATTTTGATTACATGCAAAATTCTATTAGCGCTTCTCAGAAAAAGGTGTTAGACAATCTGGCGAATGTGCTTGCGCAAAAACCGGAAGTGAAATTGCAATTAATCCAGGTGACAAGTAGAAAAGATGAAGGAGAAGTGTATGCGCTTCAGCAAATCAAAAAGCAATATTTGAATATTGCATCAGATAGTATCACAACTCAATTGCAAAAACGAATTGATTCAGTTGATAATAAAGATTCTGTTTTCAATTCTTATGTGAACAGCAAATTACAAGGTGGTTCATCATTTATGTCTGTTCAGGAAAAATGTATTCAGGTCATTGGGAAATTGAAAGTGGATACTATCGTGAACACTATCATGCAAAAAAGAAATCAGGTGATAGCAGATTATCTCACGCAGCAAAAACAAATTGCTGCAGACAGATTATCCATTTCATCCGCAAAAGATGAATTGTCGAGAGGACAACTGCCGAAGTATATAATAAATATTGTGGGTGAAGAAGCTGATACAAAGAATGAGAAATCAGAAATTAATAATAAGAAATAAGAAAGTAATTTTAAAGATTAAGAACTATTCACCATTCACCATCACAGTCCCAACACCTGCTTCAGTTTTGCATAACCAGTTTTGCTAACAGGAACTTGCGCTCCAGATTTTAAAATTACAACATAGCTTTCTTTTTCATAAGGTTCAATGCGGGTGATTTGCTGAACGTTCACCATATAACTGCGATGTGTACGCGTAAAAATATTTGCATCCAGCGATTGCTCAAGATGGCTCATGGTTTTGTTCTTCAGAAAACTTCCTTCTTTGGTGTGAATTTTTACATAATCATCAGATGCTTCGAGATAATGAATCTCTTCAACCGGAATGATTTTTATTTTTCCTGCGATTTTCACAACAACGCGCTGGCTTTGTGATGGTGATTGCGAAGCTGATTCTAATAAAGATTGTGTGTTATTTTTTTGTGCAGCAATATTACCCTGGCTCAACCATTTTTGCATGGCTTTGTCAAACCTTTCTTTGCTGAATGGCTTTAATAAATAATCCACTGCATGGCTTTCAAATGCTTTGATAGCGTATTCATCAAAAGCTGTTGTGAAAATGGTTGCAGGCGGATGATCAATCAGCTCAAGCATTTCAAAGCCATTTATTTTTGGCATTTGTATGTCGAGAAAAATAATATCTGGCTGGTGTTGCTGAATTGCTTTCACACCTTCAAAACCATCGCCACATTCCTGCACCAATTCAATTTTTGGATAGCTTTGCAAATATTCTTTCACAATCGACCTTGCTAAAGGCTCATCATCTATTATCAATGCTTTCATTGTTCATATTTTTTTGACTTTCTGATTAACAGTCAGATACTTTTTCGATTTAATTTTCTCGCCCACAGAGAACCGCTGAGGAGAACAGAGGTTCACAGAGACTGAGGTATTTTCACCTTAGTAATAAATAAATTATTTTCTGCCTTTGTTTCAACTAAATCATTTCTCGCAAATAGTAAATACAATCTTCGCTGAACGGAGCTCAACCCAAAACCTGTTCCTTTTTTGGGTGAAGAAGTTTCTGGGTCAAATGGATTTTCAACGGTCACTTCCAGATAATTATTTTTTGAGCTTGCGGCAATGCGAATTGTAATATCATCTCTCGTGTCATACAAGCCAAACTTAATCGCATTTTCAACAACTGGCTGCAGCAACAATGGCGGTAATTTCATTTGTTTGCTTCCTTCTTCGCATTCAACAACTGTCGACAGCCGATGACCGAACCTGACTTTTTCAATATCAAGATATAATTCAAGATATTCCAATTCTTCTTCCAGATTTACCAATTGGTTCTCTTCTTTTTTTAATGTGCCGCGCAAAAAATCAGAAAGCTGGTGCACCATTTTTCTTGCCTGTTCGGGCTGCGTACCAACAAGTGCGCTGATTGAATTCAAACTGTTGAATAAAAAATGCGGCTGCAATTGTTGTCTTAGTTTAAAAAGCTCTGCTTCTTTTGCTAAATTTTCCGCTTCTATTTTTCTTGCGTCCATTTCTTTTTGTTCTTTTTGCGTGAACCACAAAAGGCACATCATCGCCATACAACCCAACATCAAAAATGCAATCCCGTATCGAATGGTAGATGACCGATTCACTAATTCAAGATAAGGGTTCTCGTGTTTGAAAAGCGCCCAAAGAATCACTCGCACAATAATCAGCCACATACAAGCCAAACCAAAACTAATCGTCAACACATACCAATATTTTTCCTGGCGTGGCAAATAATAACGCATGTTATTAATGATGAGCCAGCAAAAACCAGCTAATGTAATATTGCTGATAAAACTATCCGCAAGTGCTTCAAAGATTGTCGTTCCATAATTGTACACGACACTATAATGCAGCACGGCCCATGCAAGCCACCATATTGCAAAAACAAGTTTAAATTTTTTATTGGCTGAAGTAGTCAAGTCGCGAATCTATTTATAAAACAAGTTTCGTCAATAGTCAATAGTGAATGGTCAATATTATTCACCATTGACAATTCACCATTCACGCTCAATTCAGGTGCACTGAGCGTTTCATGCTGTTCTCCAGAATATGTGCAGCTTTCAAATGCGTGATGTTAATAAAAATTTCCGCATCATCATCTTCACAAATCCGCGAATACATTTCAGCGCCATCAATCAGGTCATCTAATTTATGCAATTCGCTCACATCAATAAATTTCCAGTGCACAGGTTTCTGCGCTGCGTTCAAAAAATTATCCTGTTCACGCTCGCCCAGCAATTGCGCTTTTTGAAAAGCATGAAACTCGTCATTTGCTTTTATCAATCGCAACTGCTCATCAAACTGCGGAGTATGGCTGCCATCTCCGCAGATAATCCGGTAAACCATTTTTGCAAGATACCAGTTCATAAAACGATAAATTAGTTAGTTGGAAATTTTTTTATGCTAGGAGCGACATCAACACTATTCAACATCCTTGCGTCGCACTCTTGTACTGTAAATATTCTATTCAGCTTCAGCATCACAATCGGCAACAACTTTCATTTTCAATTTTCCATTCATCTCCGGAATGAATGCCTGAGCTAGTCGAAATGTGCATGATTCTCATATTCACTATTCACCATTGACAATTGACCATTCACTCTCAATAATTCTTAATCTCAAACCCTCCGAAAAAGCAAGTGCCTTTTAATATCAAAATTTTATCCGAGTTAGTTGTTAACGGCTGTCTTCTTTTGTCATCAACACCTCCGAAAACAGGAGTAATCTGATTGTTCACCTGCCAATCTGAGGGAACTATAATTTTTCCACCGCCAAAAAACAATGTCATGTCAAGAACAGCAGGATGCGTCATGTCTGCCTGTGTGAAATCAATTTCACAACCGCCCATGAAACAAGTGATATCGCCACCTTTGAAGTTTTTGGAAATGATTACTTTTTTTGCAGAACCAAAAACAGCGGTTGAATCAAAAAAATCTTCTGAAGAATAATTCGGCGCATATCCTTTCGCTTCATTCACGATTTTTTCTTTTTGCCATTCGCTCCATTCAGGGCGCTCCCAGTTGCGGTTGCGTTTAGGCCTCAGTATCATCATCAGCCCAACACCAATAATAATTGCAGGAACAATAAAGCGATGCAGGTCATAACCGAAATTCATTTCATCAAACAAAAAAACACCTCCGATTACGATTGGTATCAGCCAACCGCCGCTGCGAAAATTATGTTTGAGGCCGGAATAAATACCGACCGCAATAAGTATCATCGGCCAGGTAAAAATCCAGCTAGGGAAAAATGGGAATGAAAGTTCCCGCATTAAAAAAACAGCTCCGATTACCAAAACAAAAAGGCCGGCCAGTATTCTTCCATCGCGCCTGTGTTGGTTAAAGTCATTATTTTGATCTTGAGTGCCCATAATTTTTATTTATGACATAAAACTAATGAGCATTTGTTTCGCGTCATAAGCTATTTAGGCAACATGAACAATGAGAGCGGCGAAAACAGGGATAATGTCGGTGAAAGATTTTTCGGGAAGCTTTATTTCTTCCACAACTTTAAAACGGAATGATCTATCTGCACAAAATAAGCCCCTGATTTAAGATCGGCTATCTGTATTTTAATATGATCTGTTGGCGAAGATATCTTGAGTGATTTGACGATTCTTCCATATTCGTCTCTTATTTGAATATTATGCGTGGTTGGCCTTGCGGCGATATTAAAATTATCCGAAGCAGGGTTTGGATAAATTCTTGCAGGTTCATTTTGCTCGCCCGAAACCAATGAAATATTTGAATAGCTTGTCTCTCCACTTGCATTGATTATTTGAAGGCGGTAATAGTTGTTGCCAGCAAGAAGTTTTTCGTCATCAAATAAATATTGCTGCTGATTTTGTTCAGCTTTTATGTTTGCGATATTTTCCCAATTATTCAAATCTGAAGAACGCTGCACAACGAAATTGTTGTAACTATTATCTCTGTTCACCGCCCACGATAAAAAACAAGAGCCGTTATTTTTTATTGCAGTGAAGCTTTCAAGCCCGAGTGCTAAAGGTGTAATATCGTAATAGACATTCACCTGCACCTGATCGATATTAGCTGCAGTTCCCAGGCCTGCTAACCCATTTATATTCGCAGAAAACACAACTCCGAAGGCTGATGAGTTGACATTTGAATAGTTCAATGTCGCCGGATTAATTCCCCAGGAATCAGTAGGGCTACCGTAAGTCGTCGTCGCATTTGAAGTGCCCCAATGAGTGGCAGAGGCATTGTTATTGCCGGTTATGCTCCCGTTGATAAAAAGCTTCACAGTGTTATCATTAACATAAGCAACAATATTAAGCCCCGATGCTTTTTTAACAACGCTTACTTCGACGCCACACACTACTGAAGTTGCTGGAAGGTTGAAACCAAAATTGGTTGCTTTTAAATAATTTGTATTACTAAGGGTTAAAAGAACCGCTGTTGCTGTTGCAGAAGCATAACTGCCATCATTATTTTTAGCATTGGCAGGAGTTCCAAATGCAAGGCTTCCTGTAGATGCATCGTTTGCAAACGTGCTGCCATTTGCGTAGCCGGAAGCTGTGCATTGGGACATTGCATTTTTACCGAGGAGCACAACAAATGCTATCAATATGATTGAAACAAATTTCTGCATTGGAAAGGTAATAGTTAACTCCAATCACAGAATAAGGCAAAATGAAATAGGGTTTAATAAAAGTAGAACGGATGTCGTTTAAGCAGTATTGCAGTTTGAGTCGTAATAATTCAACAGAATTGACCGCTTCGTGGCATTAATGACCGTTTTGCCATATTATGATGTATCATATCAATTTAAATTGATTGCCATCAAACAAACCTAAGTCGCTTAATTTCAGATGAGGTATCACAAGAAGCGCCATGAAAGATAATGTCATAAAAGGTGCTGATAATTTTGAGCCTAACTTTTTTGCCATCGCATCAATCGCCGTATAATCCTGCGCAATTTCGTAACCGTTTTCGTTGCTCATTAATCCTGCAACAGGCAATGCCAGAATCATTTCATCATCGCCATCAACACAACTCACGCCACCTTGTTTTTCTATAATCAGATTAACAGCTTTGCACAAACTTTCATCATCAACGCCCACTGCAACAATATTGTGGCTGTCGTGTGCGACAGAAGAGGCGATTGCGCCTTTCTTCAATCCAAAATTTTTGATAAAAGATTTTGCAATTGGCGCATTAGCATATTTGTTTACCACAATTATTTTCAGGATATCTTTTTCAGTATTGCTTTGTAAATAACCACTGCCATCGCTCAATACATTAATCGGTATTAATAATTTATTAGTGATTAATTGCCCGTCCAAAGCTTCTATCGCATAAGCCTGCTCTATATTTTCATCTTCGCCCCATTTATTCAGGCTATAATTAAAATCCCCGACATTTTTTTTTGAACAATTGAACTGATTAATAGGTTCATACTTTTTGGTGATGATTTTTGATGCGCCTTTTTCTGCAACTAATTCACCATTAATATATGTCTGAAGCACTTCAAAATTTTTCAGGTCTTTCACCACAATAAAATCAGCGAAATCATTTTCTCTTAATAAGCCAACATCTAATTTGTAATGCAACACGGGATTAATACATGCAGCCTTCAGGATTTTGAAAATATCAATTTCTTTTTGGACAGCTCTTGCGCAGAGCTGATTAATATGTCCTGCAACCAAACTATCAGGATGTTTGTCATCGCTGCAAAACATCATCATATCAGGATAATCATTCAACAAATCAATCAATGCTTCAAAATTTTTTGCAGCGCTGCCTTCGCGGATAATAATCTTCATCCCGTATTTTAATTTATCCAGTGCTTCCTCTTTAGTAAAACATTCATGATCTGTGCTGATGCCTGCATCAACATATTTTTTTGCAACTTCTCCCCGTAACCCCGGAGCATGACCGTCGACAGGCTTGTTCAATCGGTGCGCTGATTTTATTTTATTTATTACTTCATCATCATTATTGAGAACGCCCGGGAAATTCATCATCTCGCTGAGATATTTGATCTCATCTTTTTCAAGTAATGCTTTCACATCTTCGGCATTGAGCGAAGCGCCGGCAGTTTCAAAAACAGTGGCAGGCACACAGCTTGGAGCACCGAAATTGAATTTGAAAGGAACCGTTTTTCCGTTTTCAATCATAAACTCAACTCCCTTCATCCCGCAAACATTTGCAATTTCATGCGGGTCGCTCACAGTTCCCACAGTTCCATGCACGACTGCGAGCCTTGCAAACTCTGATGGCAATAGCATAGAGCTTTCGATATGAACATGCGCATCGATAAAACCAGGAAGGATGTAAGTGCTAAGTTGTAAGTAATCAGTGGTAAGTGGTGAGATTGAAGCAATCTTATTGTCTACAATTTTTATTTCCGCGGCATAAATTTTTTGATTGAAAATATCAACTACATTACCTTTAACCGATTGCTCCATTTTGTAATTTCTTTTCAGGCAAATTATGAAATTAAACAAGCCTTCAGCAAATTAAGCTGATAATATATTTCTATAGAAGGTTTAACGCTATTACCGAAGGTTCTTAATGAGTTCTGATTTTGGCATAGCTTTGACGAGAGAAAACTTTTATCAAAAGCGCAATCAGTCATATTTTTCAAACACAAATTAAAAAAATGAAAAAATTAAAAACAAGCTTGCTGGCATTGCTGGCACTGGTGAGTGTTCTGTCTGCAAAGTCACAAACTTTAGATGAGATCATTGCAAAAAATATCGAGGCAATGGGCGGAAAAGAAAAATTGCTGGCACTGAAATCTGTTACGATGGAGGGCGCTATCAACTTCAATGGGCAAAGTATCGCTGTGAAAACATCTCAGGTAAATAATAAAGCCCAGAGAATTGACATCATGCTCAATGGCATTGCAAATTATATTATCCAAACCAAGGATTCGGGCTGGACCTTTTTTCCGATTCAAGGACAAACCAAAGCAGAGGCAACGCCACCTGCTGTGATAAAGGAAAATGCAGATGCACTTGATTTACAAAGTGTGCTTCTTAATTACAAAGAAAAGGGGCACACAGTAGAACTGGTTGGCAAAGATGATGTAGATGGCACAGAATGTTTTAAAATAAAAGTAGTTACAAAATCAGGGATGCAGCAAACGTTTTTTATTGACCCGTCTAATTATTACATAATTAAGACTGTAACTAAAACAAAGGCAAATGGTCAGGAAACGGAAGTGCCTAGCATGCTCAGCAATTATAAAAAAATGGATAACGGATATGTATTCCCATTTTCGATTTCAGGTGGCGGGCTGCCCGGTGAACTGAAACTAACAAAAATAGATGTGAACCCTGCGATTGACGAATCTATTTTTAAACCTGCAAATTAAAGTTGGGATTATTGATTAAAAAATCCATACTTTTTTTAATACAAACGGGATTTTAATTATGAAAAAGACAATATATCTTTTTGCGTTAATGCTTATCATTAATAACGCACATGCACAAACAAAAATAACATCTGCAACGTTTGGGATGCTTGATGCGAGGTCGCTCGGCCCGGGAACAATGAGCGGAAGGATCACTGCTATTGAAGGAGTGAACGAAGACGGTAAAACAATTTATGTGGGAAGCGGCGGCGGTGGCGTTTGGAAATCAACAAATGGCGGCGCATCTTTCAAATCAATTTTTGATAAATATTGCCAGTCTATCGGATCAATCGCTGTTGATCAGAAGAACCCGAAAATTGTGTATGTCGGCACAGGCGAAAGCAATATGCGCAACAGCGTATCTATTGGCGATGGTTTATATAAAAGCACTGACGCGGGCGATAACTGGACAAAGATTGGATTAGACAGCACAGAACATATCTCCAAGATTTTAGTTGATCCGCAAAACTCAAACACAATTTATGTGGCCGCTCCTGGTCCATTATGGAGCGATAGTAAACATCGCGGCTTGTATAAATCCAATGATGCTGGCAAGACATGGGAAAAAATTCTTTATATAAATGAGAAAGCAGGTTGTGCAGATATTTCCATCGATCCTTCGAACACAAATATTATTTATGCAACCACCTGGGAGTTCAGGCGCATGCCATATCTCTTCAATTCAGGCGGACAAGGGAGCGGCATTTATAAAAGCCTTGACGCTGGTAAAACATGGAAGGAATTAAAAAACGGATTGCCTGTGAAACCATTTGGAAGAGTTGCTTTGGCATTAGCGCCAAGTTCTCCCAACAATTTGCTGGCAATTGTTGAAGCAAAAGAAACTGGGTTGTACATCAGCAGCGACGGCGGAGAAAACTGGAAACAACAAAGTGCAACATCCAATATCACTGCAAGGCCATTTTATTTTAGTGTGATCAAAGTAGACCCGAACGATGCTAAAAGAGTTTACCGGCCCGCATTCTCATTTGCTTATTCGGATGATGGGGGATATTCATTTACTGATGCAAGTGGCGATGGAGGATGGGTTCATAGCGACATGCATGCGTTGTGGATCAATCCAAAAAACACCAGCCAATTGTATGTAGGAACTGACGGCGGTGTATATGTAAGCCTTGATCGCGGAGCAACATGGATGTTCCTCCAAAATCTGCCTGTTGGGCAATTCTATCATGTAGCAGTTGATAACGTTGACCCCTATCGTATTTATGGAGGCTTGCAGGACAACGGGAGCTGGGTGGCGCCATCTGCTGCGCCCGGTGGAGTTGGGAATTCAAACTGGCTTGCATTATATGGTGGTGATGGCTTTTGGGTTCAGCCTGATCCGCTTGATTCAAATATTGCTTATGCAGAATCGCAAGGTGGCAATATCGGTAGGATTGATGTGCGCACAACAAAATCTGTGAACATTCAGCCGCAAGGTGCACAAAATGAAGGAAAGCTACGCTGGAACTGGAACACGCCAATCGTGATTGGTGTGAAAAATAAAAAAGATTTGTATATGGGCGCACAGTATTTATACAAATCAACTGATCAGGGGAGTAATTGGGCACGTATTTCCCCCGATCTCACTACGAATGACAAATTAAAGCAGCAACAGGATTCATCAGGAGGCTTGAGCGCAGATAATACTTCCGCCGAAAATCATTGTACGATTTTTACCATTGCGGAATCGCCATTGGATGAAAACACGATTTTTGCGGGAACTGATGATGGCAATCTGCAGCTAACAACCGATGCCGGAAAAACCTGGACGAATCTTGCCCGCAATTATGCTGCGTCGGGAATACCTTCACAAACCTGGGTGAGCAGTATTGAGCCGAGCCATTTCAATAAAGATGTTGTGTACGCCACTTTTGATAACCACATGTATGGTGATCATAAAACGTATCTTGGTAAATCAGCTGATGGCGGCAAAACATGGACCATGATCAAAAGCACTGAGTTTACCGGCTTTGCTCATAAAATAAGAGAGGACATAGTGAATAAAAATCTTTTGTTCCTCGGAACGGAAATGGGTTTGTTTGCAACAGTTGATGGTGGTGAAAACTGGTTCAGGATGAAAAATCATATTCCTGATTATGCCCTTGTGAGAGATATCCAGATTCATCCGAAAACAAATGACCTTATCCTTGCAACACATGGTCGTGGCATTATCGTCGTGGACGATATAACGCCAATGCGCAACCTGACAAAAGATATTATCGATAAAGATGTTGTTCTTTTTGACAACAAACCAATAACCCTTACGATGGGCAAATGGGGAGACGGAGGTTTTCCGAGCACTGGTGGCTGGAATGGAGGCAACCCGCCATCAATTGACCCGATTCAATATTATTTTAAAGAGAGAATGAGTTCAGGAGATGTTACAATAGAAGTGTACGATGCTTCAGGAAAATTAGTGCAAACAGTTCCCGGGTCTAAAAGAAAAGGAATAAACAAAGTGTATTGGAATTTGAGGATGACTCCTCCGAAAGTAGCAAGCGGCGGAACAAAAGCTGACTTTGGATCTTTCAGTGCGCCAATGGTTTTGCCGGGAGATTATACAGTGAAATTAAAAGCCGGTGATAAAGAATATACAAAGTCCATTAAGCTTGTTCATGATTATTCAAACCCTAATTTCACTTTAGCACAAAGAGAAGCTCAATATAAAACAGCAACAGATTTGTATCATTTACATGAGCAGCTTGCAGGTGTTGTTGATGAAATCAACAATAATCAAAAAATGCTGAAAGAAAATGAAGGGAAAGTGAAAAGTGATAAAGTAAAAAAATTATTGACAGAATATAATAACAAGCTCGAAACATTAAGAGAAACTTTGCTGGCAAGCAAACAAAAATCTCAGTTTGCAGATGAGCAAAAATTAAGAGAGCGGATCAGCGATGTGTATGTAGCTGTCTGCAATCAGGAAGCAGCACCTTCGAATCTGCAAATGCAAAGAGTCGGTGTTCTTTTGCAGGAAGTTCAGAAAGCAGCTCAGGATAATCTTGCTATTAATAATCAATATGCGGTAAAAGTAAAACAGGCGCTCATAAAAGAAGGTTTGTTAAAAGATGAAAAATCAACTCTTACAGATAAGAAAGGGAATTAAATTTGCAATCCGTTGCAAACATTAACAGGCATAAAATAAAAATTACAATGAAAATTTTAAAAACAGGCATTCTTGCATTTATAGCACTCGTTTATATCAGCAACGTAAAAGCGCAAACAGCAGATGAAATAGTAAATAAATATATTGATGCTATCGGCGGCAAAGATGTGATCGCAAAAATTAAAACCGTGAGCTTGGATGGAAATATTAATGCAATGGGTACCGATTTGCCAATGCAGGCGCAATATATCAACGGAAAAGCTTTTAAGACAACAACAAATTTTAACGGTAACGAGATAGTGAATTGTTTTACTGATACAGGCGGTTGGATGATTAACCCGATGATGGGACAATCAACAGCGCAGGCACTTCCTTCAGATCAGGCTAAGCTCATTAGGGGAGCAACTTATTTCGGAGGCCCTTTGGCATATTATAAAGATAATGGCTATTCTATAGCATTAGATGGCAGAGAAAATTTTAATGGAGTGAACGCCTATAAAATCAAGCTTACTGATCAGGCAGGAACAAATTCTACTTTCTATATTGATCCCAACACTTATTACATTTTGAAAATGGTTTCAAAAGCCAAAATGATGGGGCAGGATGTAACGTCTACAGTCACTTTTTCTGATTACAAAAAAACTGATATTGGTTACACCATGGCGTTCACCAACACAACAAGTGCTCAATTTGAATTTACGCTCACTATTACTAAAGCAGACTTCAATAAAGATATTGACCCAAAGGTTTTCGCTATGCCGAAATAATACGAATAAAATAGTTTTGAAAAAGTGCGCAGAAAATCCTGCGCACTTTTTATTTGTAAAAAATTCGTGTTAAAAACGTTCTAATAATATAACCGCATGTTGTAATTTAAATTTCAAAAGCAAAACAGATGCAGCTCACAATAAAAATCATTAACAGCATTCTTATCCTTTTTGCATTTTATATGGGCATCAAACAAGGATGGGCCATGTTAAGCGGGAAGCCTGAAATGACAGAGATGTTCAGCAAATGGGGCTTCAGTAAAACAGGGTTATCGGTTCTCGGCGGCCTTACTATTTTAGGGGCCATCCTCATGTTGATACCGAAAACATTTGTGTGGGGAAATTTTATTACTGCGGCAGGCATCCTGCTGATTATTGCTTTTCATGTGAATGACAAAGACATAAAAGGTGTGATGACAGAGCTCCCTTTCTTTTTGCTTTCATTTGTCATTATTTATTTGAAATATCCTCTATCGCGATAGTCGGTTAAGCTCTGATATGTTTAAGTGTTAATAATCATAAATTGTTAAATCACGAACTGAGTTAAAAGATTTAGCTAAGTATTGAATCCTGCTTTTTATTTTGATTGTTATTTTCTAAAAAAGGTGTTTTTCCCGTATGCAGGAATTTTTTATGTAGATAGATTTGATTTATTAACAACACACCGTTAGACCCTCCAACATAGCCTGCTTATATTATTATTTAATTACAAGCCGGCAATCGTTACAAACCCGTGGTGGTTTTCATGCAGATGCCCTCGTTTCGGGGGCATTTTTTTATAAGTTATCCAGCATTTCCACAACCTTCTCTCTTTTTAGAATGAGATAGCCAAGCCTGTCGTTGCTGATGCCGTCTTTAAGCTGGTAGCTGAACTCGAGTTGGTCGTCTTTCACAGAAGTTTCAAAAAATTTGAAAGAAATATTGGGGTATCGTTTCAATTCTTCTGCTATTTCATACAAATGAGTAGAAAGAATGAACACTGAATTTTTTATTTTGATCAATCCTTCAATAACAGTGGAAGAACATTTCATCGCATCCTGAACATTAGTTCCTTTGAAAAGCTCATCAATTAACACGAGCCATTTATTTTCATTATTTATTTTCAATATGGTGTTCTTGATGCGTTGCACCTCGTTAAAAAAATAACTTTCTCCTTTTGCAATATTATCCACCACATTAATATTACTCAGTATGCCATTGAAAAGGCTCAACTGCATTTCTTCTGCAGGAACGCCCATGCCAAGGTGAGCAAGAAAAACGGCGATGCCTACCGCCTTTATGAATGTGCTTTTGCCTGCCATATTTGCGCCTGTGAGGAATAAAAAATTATTCTGCTGGTCCATTTGCACATTGTATGCAACGGGAGTGTGCAATAAAATATGATAAAGCCCTTTTGCATTTACAACTGGTTTTGGTTGCTCGGAAAAAACAGGAAACGTAAATTGATATTTTTTGGTAGCTATTGCCATAGAATACCATGCGTCAAGCTTGCTGTAAATTTCAATCAGCTCAAGTGCATGATTTTTGAAATTGTTCTGCAGATAAAATCCATAATAGCCAATTTGAGACACGGAAAATCTGGTGCCTGGTTTTTTTTCAATCATTGACTGAATGACATTGTGGCTTAATAAAAATTTAACTCTCCTTAGCATAGAAACAAGCAGAGGCGGACAATCTACATCGCCGGCAAGTTCAAGCAATTTGTTCATGCCTCTTGCAAAATCGGCAAAATGGGTGATCGAATATTTAATGAGAGAATAATCTGCAGCATGCAAAAATTTATAGGAATAGGCATTGACGATATTAGATCCATATGGCATCGGGTCGAGTGCCGTTTCATAAAATTTTTCGATCACCATCACTGTTCCGTTAGTGATGGATGCCGGCCATTCATTTTCATTTTTTAAAATAAGAGAAAGAGTTTTTTGTGTGTCGGAGATTTGCTGAATAGTATTGAAAGGCTCCTGAAAAAAACGGAGCAGCCAATCTCTGCCGCCTAAAGTTTGCGTAAAATTCAGTTTGCTAAAAACAGATGATTCTTCTTCTCCGTTAAATATGGCGAGATCATCATACGTTGTTTTGTCAATTTCCATATTTTAATTAGGAGCCTGGCTAAAGTTTATTTATTAAAAGTCAAACGTTGCCCTTTTTGAGATTCATCATGTACCCCATTTCCATAAACTAAATGACCGTTTACAAATGTATTTTTTACAGATGCAGGAAAAGCAAAGCCTTCAAGCGGGCTCCAGCCACATTTATAAAAAATATTTTCTTTCCTTACGATGCTTGGTTCATTCAGATCAACTATTACCAAATCTGCAAAATAACCTTCACGTATAAAGCCTCTTTCTTCAATCTGAAAACATTTGGCAACGCAGTGGCTCATTTTATCCACCACTTTTTCAAGGCTTATTTTTCCTTGTTTCACATAATGCAGCATTAATAAAAGAGAATGCTGAACCAATGGAAGTCCCGCATGCGCTTTTTCGTAAGGCTCATTTTTTTCAGCCCACGTGTGCGGCGCATGATCAGTCGCAATCAAATCAAGACGATCATCGAGCAGCGCTTTCCACAAAGCTTCACGATTATGTGGTTGTTTTATAGCGGGATTGCATTTTATCTGGTTGCCCAATTTCGCATAATCATCACTGGTAAAATGCAAATGATGGACACAGACTTCCGCAGTAATCCTTTTTTGTTCCAAAGGAATCATGTTGGTGAAAAGCTGCATTTCTTTTTCTGTGGTAAGATGAAAAACATGCAGGCGGCTGTTATGTTTCTTTGCAAACTGAACCGCGGTGAAAGATGACTCGAAACAAGCTTCCTCATTTCTGATAATCGGATGATCTGCGGCAATCAGTTCTCTGTTCTCCTTCTTGATGTTCTCCAGATTTTGTTTGATGATTTTTTCATCTTCACAATGAGTGGCAATCAGCAACTCGCTTTCGCGAAACAGTTTATCAAGCGTCAGGTAATTATCCACCAGAAGATTTCCCGTTGATGAGCCCATGAAAATTTTAATGCCGCATACGTTCTTTTTCTTGTCATTTGTTTTCAGGACCTCATCTGCATTCGTATTTGATGTGCCCATGTAAAAAGAATAGTTTGCCAGTGATGTACGTGAAGCAATTTCATATTTGTCTTCCAGCAGTTCCTGCGTGAAAGCCGGAGGAATGGTATTGGGCATTTCCATGAAAGAAGTAACACCTCCTGCAACGGCGGCTTTTGCCTCTGTATAAATAGTTGCCTTATGTGTCAATCCGGGCTCTCGGAAATGCACCTGATCGTCAATTGCGCCGGGCAATAAATGCTTCCCTTCGCCGTTGATTTCTTTTACAAGAATAGTAGGTTGTATATTCGCAGCTACTTTATCAATCCGCCCGTTTTTTATGAGCACATCGCCTGAAAATGTAGTTCCTTCATTAACGATGGATATATTTTTTATCAGGTAGTTTTGCATGATTTAAATTGAAACTAACTAAAACGCTAACATGACGCAATTTAGAGAAACCATTGTAAGGCTTTGCATAATTTTCTTTTTACCCCTTTCCGGTTTTGCTCAATCAACTTTTTTGCCTCAGGGCAACAAGTTTGAACATTTTCTCGACCGCATGGAAATACTGTTGCAGACAAATCCAGATCTTAATATATCTACCGTGAAACCGATGAGCAGAAAACTGGCTGTGGAGATTGCTCAGATGTCGGATTCATTGCATCATTTTTATCCATATGATTATTTTTATCGCCTCTCAAAAATCGATCAGTACAATTTGCACGACTTGCTGATGAATAATATTGAATGGGTGAAAGGAAGTCTTGATAGCTTCAAAAGCAAGAAGCCTTTTCTGGATGTGTTTTATAAGCACAAAGCGAATTTTTATGAGGTGAACGAAAAAGATTTCTTTCTTGTGGTCGATCCCGTTATTCAGGAAACGCAATCTTTTCAAACTAATAATGATATTAAAGGGCGCATTTTTTTGAACGAAAAAGGGCTCACTTTGCGTGGAATGATTGCAAATAAACTCGGGTTCTCTGCTTTCCTAACCGATAATCAGGAAAGAGGACCTGATTATTTTCAGGACAGGGTAACAGCATCGGGTTTTAGTGCAGTTCCGGGAGCCGGATATTTTAAGCCTTTCAAGCAAACAGGGTTTGATTATTTTGATAACCGCGCTTCCATTTATTTCAATGCCATGAAATATTTTGATTTTCAGTTTGGCTATGATAAAAATTTTATCGGCAATGGCTATCGCAGTTTGTTCCTAAGTGATTATGCAGCGCCTTATCTGTTCCTGAAATTCAATACCAGAATCTGGAAGCTTAACTACCAGAATCTCTACATGGAATTAGTAAGCCAGCATAATCGTGGCGACTATCAATATCCAAAAAAATATGCAGTGATACATCACCTTAGCGTGAATGCTGCTAAATGGCTGAATGTTGGATTGTATGAAAATGTTGTTTTCAGCAGAGCCGATCATTTTGATTTTTCTTACCTGAACCCTGTCATATTTTTAGTGTCTGCTCAGCAACAAAACGGAAGCCCTGACAAGACTACGGTGGGCTTTGATTTTAAGGCGAACATCGGCCATGCTACGCAGTTTTATGGACAATTGGTGATCAATGAATTTGTATTGAACCAGGTTGTACATTACTCCCGAGGCTGGTGGGGAAATAAGCAAGGCCTGCAATTAGGGATGAAATATGTGGATGCGTTCAATATCAAAAACCTCGATTTGCAATTTGAAGGAAATATTGTGAGGCCATTTACTTATTCTCATGATGATACAGTTGCTAATTTCTCTCATTATAATCAGCCATTAGCTCACCCATTAGGCGCAAATTTTGATGAATTAATTGTGATTGCGCACTATCAACCTCATCCAAAATGGAATGTAGAAGGGAAGCTTATCTATTACAGGCAAGGAATTGATTCAACAGCTAGCAGGAACTTTGGGAGCAATATTTTTAAAGATTATACAACACGCTCGGGGGGCGATTACGGATATAAAATTGGCGCAGGGCTTGGTACGAATTGTCTTTATTTGTCAGGGCTTGTTTCTTATGAGTTCAAAGAAAACCTTTTTATTGATGCATCATTAACTTACAGAGATTATGTTGTTCATGATGCCATCAATACTGTTAATGCATCTGCAACATTCACGATTGGCATCAGGATGAATATGTTCAGAAGGGAATATGATTATTAATCTATCCATCTTCCAAAATGTTCTTCAGTTTTGTGCAGGCGAAAATCAAATATGTCGTTCAACTTTTTCTGAACGAAAAATGAGTGTGCAATATCTCCCAAAAACCAGAATGGGATTTTGTAATGAACGATGTCTGTCATTTCAACGCCTCCGTCAATTTGTTTGAAATGATGCTGATGATGCCATAAACTATATGGGCCAAATCTCTGTTCATCAATGAAATATTTGTTCTCATTCACATGAGTTATTTCCGTCATCCAATAAACCGGAATATTTAATAATGGTTTTAATGTGTATTCAATGATCTGCCCTGTGTACATTTTATCTCCATGATATTTGCTGATGATGTTGAAATTTAATTCTGCAGGAGTAATGTTTTTAAGATTAGCAGGGTTGCTGAAAAATCCCCACACTTCATTCATATTAGCTGGAATTTTTTGTATTTTTTTAAGTGAGTATACTTTGCTCATAACATTGCTTTAAGCTTTAAACAACGGTATGAGAAATTAGTTGAGGGCTGTTATGGCTGATATTAAGTTTTGCTAAAAATTCTTTGCATATATTATTCAATCTTTTTCATTGACCATTTTCCAACTGCCGTGTAATATCTCGCTATACCGGTTTCATCAAGAAATGAACCTGAAATATCCCACTCGCCTTTAAAAAAATATTTTCTTGAAAAAAATTTTCTGCGCAGCTTGCCGACATATTGAATGCCGACAGCAGGCTCATTATGCTCTGCAATTAATTTATTGTTGATGTCCCTTGTAATATTGCAGGAATATCTTTTGATAAAAAGAATCGATCGGTTTTCAAATGAGCCTTCAATAGTTGCAGGCTTGAGCATTAATTCTTCCACAAGATCATCAATGCAAATCCCTTTAATAAGACCATCTTTATATTTCAGATCTATAGTGAAAGGCACAGACGATCCTATTTGTTTTAATGGATATCCATGCCCGTAAGTGAAGCTGCCAGCCCATTTTCCTTCTATTGTTTTTAAATGCATAAAAACCAGTTGCTAAAATTTTATTTGTTTTTCGAAACACACACTGTTTTCAACTCCTGCATATTTCCCATAATTCGGTATGGATTTATACCCGCTTTTTTTATAAAGCGCAACTGCTTCAGGCTGTCTTTTACCTGTTTCGAGAACACATTTTTGATAATCCATTTCTGTTGCCCATTTTTCAAGCTCGTTCAAAACCTTAGCAGCAATCCCTTTTCCTCTGAAGTCGGGCAATGTATACATGCGCTTCACTTCCATAATGCCAGGTGAAGATTCCCGTATTGCTCCGCAACCAACAGGCTTTTCATTTTCATAAGCAACAACAATATGTTTCATTTTAGCTGTTTTATTGAGCTGTGCATAAAACGCATGTTCATCGCCGTCTATTTTTGCTAAGAATGCATCAAGATATTTTACAAGCTCAGCAAAATCTTTATTGTCCGAATTTGTTCTCAATAACGTAATCATAGTCTCTATTATATTTTTTCAGGAAATTTTAAAATGAAATGAATGATCAATAACATTCCATTTCGCAAAGAGCAACTTGTTTTGTTTCATGAGTAAAATTTATTCTTACATGTCTTGCAATTATCTTATCAAATGTGATAGTATTCCCCGTATTCCCGATAAGCTTATTAGGGTTTTTTTCTGTTGGTTTTATAGGAATCCATTCGTTGCCGTTTTGATATTCGATAGAAAATTTATCAGGGGGTGCAAATGTCGTTTCGTCTGCGAAGAGATAAATTTTCATGCTTGAAATTTCCTTTGGTTTTCCAAAATCAATTGCAAACCAGTCAGCTTTCGAAGTTGATCCGAGCGTTGTCCATCTGTTAGTGATTTCAGGAAAATACCAAATTCTTCCATCGATGGGCTGATAAAGAAAACTATCAGGAACTGAATTAACCGAGGCTGATGGTTCCGGAAATCCTTTCTTTTCAAGATTTAAAGCATAATTCACAGGTTGCTTGATCTTATTGTTTTCTATGGGTGCTCCAACAACAACCTGATATTTATTGTGGTCTTGTATCAATGCGGCTTTCTTTCCATCCAGAAAAACGGTTACGCCTTTGCCCAACTTATATTTGCTTCCATCTTTGTCATATACAACAGTTAATTTATGTCCATGATAAAGAACGTAATCAAGACAAAAATAACTGATCGAGCTATCTGCCAGCGGGTTAATGGCGACTGTATCACTTTCAGAAGGGCGAATGCCACAAAGACCAGTAATGATGAGATTATTAAATGAAGAATGAAGGTAATGATTGCTCCAGTAATAATAAACAATTGGCCCGCCATTATCAGGATCATAATTTTCAACAAGATTTATTTTGCTGTTGGGCAGATAATGTTGTTGAGCAAAAAGGCGGAGCAGTTTGATATAATCGCTTGAAGTGATTGTATGTTGCGAATAATTATTAAGCAGGTTAGCCATGCCCGTTAAAACTAAGCTTGTCTGATATGGCCAGCTCGGCCCGTTCCATTGGCTTCCTCTTTGTCCCTGAAAATAAACAAACTGTTTTAAATAATATTCATAAGAAGGCTCATTGGTGCGCAGGCCAAACTTGCCAAGCAACTGCGTAGTGCCTATTGCGTGTTTCCATGCTGCATTATATGTTTGTGAATCTGCAGGTAAATTAAAATACCAGGGAATCAATCCTGCAAGCTCGCGGCCACGAATAAAATTCCAGTAATGCACATATTGATTGTCTTGTTTAAATCGGTCAGTGAAATGTTGCAACGAATCGTTCCATAAGCTATGTTCAACATTTTTTTTAAGACTTGCTGCTCTTTGTAAATATTCTTTGCTTGTTGACAAATCCCCTTTCATGAATGCAACGCGGGCAATTGCTTTTGCATTGGCATACATATAACTATTGATAGTAGGTCTGAATGCTTCACCATGATCAAAACCGGCTGTGCCACCAGATGCATCAATGGAAGCAATGGTATATTCCGTGGCATCTGGCATTGCAGGTATATAGTAAAGATTTTTTGAAGAATCATAATGATCAGCCCATTCATTATACATCAGCTTCATGCTATCCAACTGTTTCATAAGAAATGTTGAATCAGCATTCACCAGGTATCGCGCATAGGCAGCATCTGAAATGCTTTCGCTGTAATGCCGGTTGTTTCCACCTTCCTGAAATAGATAATTGATATATCCATCCATATAAGCATTATTTTTTAACCAACGGCCTTCATAAATATGGTGCATTGATGCCGCATTTATGGTGCAATAAGGATCTCTGTCCCAGCTTACGTGATTGATGAATTCTGTGATGATATATTTATTATCGCCAACATTGCGGATATGCGCTTTGTATAATTTCCATCTGTAATAATATACTTGCTCTATTTGTTTGTCAGAGCATTCAAAAAATGGAACATTCTCGAGATACCATTGAGCATCTTCATGGTAATATTCATTTGCCAGTTTGCTGTGATTCAGGATAGGATAATTATTTTCATTGGCACAACCGGCAAAAAAAATTGCAGATATGGATGCGATCAAATTGGCTTTGTTCAATTTCATCATTGTTATTTTACAATCAGTTTGGAGTTTTAATATTACGCACAAGTTGCATGAAAAAAATTAAAGCCGCCATTTAAAAGATTTTTCATCGATAGCTCTCATTGTACATAATATACCTTCTAAATGGTCGAACTCATGTTGCAACAATTCAGATAAGTCGTTGCTCATTTCCCATTCCTGTTGTTGCCAATTTTCATCCAGATATTTTATCGTCAAAAATTTATGCCGCTTCACTTTTACTAATAGGTTTGGAAAGCTCATGCAATCATCCCAAAGCTCAAACATTTCATCGCTCAAATTGATCAGCTCAGGATTGATAAAAACAACTGGCTTGTCAATGTTCATATAGATCAGCCTTTTCATAATTCCAAGTTGTGGTGCAGCGATGGCACGCCCGAATTTATATTTTGCCCTGATCTCCTGCATCACATTATGCAAGTCCGCTACCCAACCTGCTATTAATGGCAATTCATTTTTCATAACAGGCTCGCATACCTGATATAATAATGGGTTCCCTAATAACAATAAGTCTTCTATTTTTTTCATTGGCTTATTAGTGATAAAGATGATTTTTAATAAATGAAGCGAATGTTTTAGAAACCATTTTTTTCTTCTTTAATGCCTTTTTATTGCAGATCCTGTCTTATTTATTTTTTGATGTTAAAAAATCATCTATTCTTTTCTTTTGCCTCAAATGATGACGAAGGTGCATTTCAATAAATTTAAACCAGTCTGATGCATTAAAATAATTCAGCCCGGGATGTTTTGTTTTCCCTTTAAAAGGGCTTTTTGAAATCAATATATCAGCTTTATTGATTTCATCTTTTAAATTAATCAATTCCTTCATCAATTGTTCTTTACTTTCAGGCTGAGGTGTTAAAGCATTTGTTGGAGGACCTACGATAATCTCATCAGGAAAGCTGTTATTAACAAACATGATTTTTGCATTTGCTGACATTTCTTGATTTGCATTTTCGGAATTGCTTGCACAAATTTTTATCTGCGATAGAAAATAATTCGACTCACTGACGATATGCATATATACTTGACCAAGCGACCAGCTTTCAGGATAAGGTTTTCTACATAGCTCTGCAAAATCATAATCTTTGATTGCTTCGATCCAGATGTTGATAGTTTTATTAAAATCTACAATCATCATTTCTAATTTTTCAGCACTAAAAATTTTTTTCAAAATAAGTGTAGAAAGAAATCAACAGCTTGTTTAAGATTTTATTCTTGTTCATTCGAATAACCAAAACAAAAATAGTTTTTTCAGTTATACGATTTCTCCATTTCTTTTTCTAAAATTTTTTTGTCATCTAAAAATCTATCGTCATCAAATTGTCGTAGATGAATTGAGAAAATTTAAAGGACACCTCTACAATCCTTCAGATAATTTTTATTCATAACAATTCCTGCAATCTCAGAATTGCGGGATCAAAAATTTAGTATGAAAACAAAACTCATCAAAAAAATGCTTTTGTGGTCAGGTGGCATTTTTCTTTTTCTGATATTGGTGCTTGCTGTGCATATTTATATTGTGACAAAACCCAAAGCGCCTGATGAGCACACACGTGTGATGGCAAGAATAGATATCAGGCAACCTGTTTCTGTTGATGAATCAAACAATATAACTGCATGGCTTTATCAGCAGCGAGGTGTTGACCATGTTCTGTGTAATCCTAAAACAGCAATCGTTGTTTTTACTTTTTCTCCTTTGAAAGCAAATGCAGATGCGATTGCAGTTAATTTCAAAACAGCATTGAATTATCCTTATTCAAAACGATATGTGCCTACGGAGAAAGAACTGCAAAGTGGTTGTCCTGTTGCATCCACATCATTTTCTTATAAAGCATACAAGTTTATAAAAAACATTTTTTAACAATCAAAATGGAACAAATGAAAACTGTAAAATTATTTGCATTAATTCTTGGTATAGGTATCGTTGTATCGTATATGCCTGCATGTAAAAAAAGTGATAGCTCAACACCGGCAGCTAAACCTACTTTATATGATTCTTTAGGTGGCACAGCTATGGTGTCAGATCCGGCCAACGCAGGCGCAAAAATAGAAGCAGGTCGCCTGCTCATCCGCAACATTATCGATAGCACCATTTTTGTGATTGCCGGAGATACTGCTATCAATGGTCATTTCACAGTACTGCTGTCTGAAGTTGGTTCAGGTAATCTTACCGGATTTGAAGCGCTCAGCAAGAACCTGACAGATTTTGTGGCAGTAGGCACTGGCGCAAAAGATTATACTTATGGAGGCAAGTCGATGGTGGCAGCTCATGACCCCGCACAAAATTCAAGAATGAACGGGAAAGCGGATAATAGCGATTTTGATGCATTCGAAGTTGATCTTGTTGCAGGAGCGGGCAAAGCTGGTGTTCCAGCAACCACGCCTGCTTTACAAAGTGTTGCAAAAATTGTAGAGTCACTGAGATCTGCAGTTGTGCAACAATAAAAAATTTATATAATGATTTTAAGGCCTTTCTTGATGGAAGGCTTTTTTTGTGCAAGAAGTTTTCTGTTTTATCCTTCGAAAATCAAAGAGAAAACAACCATGCGTGAATTGAGCTTATCAATGACGCTCGAGTTGATGAGGTTTGGATCGCGGCTGTGTACATTAATAAGCCCTTCGCTGATTTTTATTTCAGGAGTTAAGATGAAAACAGGGAAGTAAAACTGAAAACCGATGCCAGCTTCTACGCTGAAATCGTAAGGTTTCAATTTCACAAGATCCTGTGCTTTGCGTGCAGTAGCATTCGATGCAAGATCATATTGATAATTCACGCCGCCGAACATATAGAAACGGAAATTGTCAATTCGGTCGCTCAAAAATTTTATGTGCGTTGGAAAGCCTAGATAAATGGATTCAACTTTCTTGATTGCAGTAGAACTTTTTCCTGTCGTTGTGTTTTGTGTGTTGTACTCAAGATATTTGTAAGAAAACATTAACTGGGGGAATACAACGCGAAATTCGAGATGGTCGTTGATTCGCAAAGTGTGCATGCCTGCAAGACCAAAGCCACCCGTGTTAAGCGGATTTACAGACATAATGCTGTCCTGTCCTAAAAAAGCAGGATGAGCGCTCACCTGAAAATGTGAGCTGTTATAAATAAGTGCAATGCCAAGATGATAAAATTTTTCGTCACGGTCGGGGAGGTTCAAGCCATCCCGAAGCTGAGCGGATGCATGGAATGACGTAGCAATAAAGCTGCAAAGAGCAATAGAAAAAATCAGCGCTGTTCTTTTCGTCCACAATAAATGGTGCATATCCCTAAACTAAGCGTTTTTAAATAAGTGTCTTTATAGCCTGTCCTATTCAAAATATCCAGAAAATGTTGACCCTCCGGAAAAGCGTTCACAGATTCATTCAGGTATTCGTAAGCTTCGCGGTTCTTTGTAATAAACTTTCCCAATCCCGCCGCTGCCATTTTCATATACAAAGAATAAATCCGCTTGAAAAAAGCCGTTTTGGGCTTTGAGAACTCGAGAACCACCAGTTTGCCCCCCGGTTTCATCACCCTAAGCATTTCTTCAAGGCCTTTTTCCAGGTTTGCAAAATTCCGCACGCCAAAAGCAACGGTTATAGCATCAAACGTAGCCTCTGGAAGGTTTATTGCCTCACTGTCGCCGCTGTGTAATTCAATGATGTCCTTTAACTTATGGTTAGCAATTTTTTTTCGCCCCAGTTCGAGCATGCCTTCTGAAATATCTATGCCAATTATCTTTTTAGGATGAAGATATTTTGCCATCATGATTGCCACATCGGCAGTTCCGGTGGCTACATCCAAAATGGTTTCTGGCTTAATTTCTTTCAGTTCCTTAATAGCTTTTTTTCTCCAGCGAACGTCAGTGCCGCCGCTCAGGAACCTGTTCATGAAATCGTAGCGGAAAGCAATGCTGTTGAACATGTCGGCAACCTGCTGTTTCTTTTCAGCTTCCGAATTTTTGAAAGGAACAATATCGTCGTGAGAATATTTTGCCATCGGGCGGCGAAGATAGGACAGTTTTGAGTTTGTAGTTTGTGGTTTGTAGTTCTGAGGATGTGAATTTGATTTCAAACACTGATAGCATTTTATGAAACTGAAGCTCAATAGAATTGTCGCAGTACAAGAGTGCGATCCGCCGCGACGGACAAGCTGCAAGGATGGTGAAGAAAGAACAAATGCAGGCTACCAAAATAAAAACTAAAAATTTAAAAGAAAAATTGAGTTAGGGAACAACAAACTACAAACAACAAACTGGTTTGTATCTTGCGCCTTAATTCAGCAACTCGTTTATGCTCATCAATTCATCAGAATATATTATCAGCAGTCCTGATTACCTGCATTGCCCAAAACCTGATAAGCCGGAATATGCTTTCATCGGGCGCAGCAACGTAGGCAAATCTTCGCTGATTAATATGCTCTGCAATAATGAGAAACTTGCAAAAACATCGGGCACTCCGGGGAAAACACAGCTCATCAATCATTTTCTGATTAACAAAGAATGGTATGTTGTCGATTTGCCGGGATATGGCTTTGCAAAAGTTTCTCAGTCGCAAAGAAAAAAATGGGAGAAGATGATTGAAGATTATTTGCGCAAGCGCGAAAGCCTGATGAATGTTTTTGTTTTGATTGACAGCCGTCATTCGCCACAAAAAATTGACCTTGAATTTGTGAATGAGTTAGGTCAATGGCAAATTCCGTTTTGTATTGTGTTCACAAAATCCGATAAAGAAAATCAGCGCACAGTAAGTTTAAATGTAAAATCTTTCCTCAACAAGATGCGTGAGACCTGGCAATTTCTTCCTCAGCATTTTATCACCAGCGCAGTAAAAAAAACAGGTCGTGAAAAAATTCTTCAACTGATAAAAGAATGCAATGATGAATTTGCAGATCAATAATTCCTTAATTGTTGCTGCAGCTAAAATGTTTTAATGTAGGATAATAAACTGTGGTGAAACAATCAGCACAACCAGAAGGATATAAAGTTAAAGTGTCGTTAGAAAGAGTAACGCTATAAGTTTTTATATTCGACATCGGTAGTATAAAACTTGTATCGCTTGTTGTTAGAACTCCTGTTATTTGATAATAAGAAGGATTACTTAAAGTATCTTTCTTGAATTGATATTCCATGCATTTTTGTTGTCCGGGAATGTTATATGTAACCAGCAATTGAGAGCCGTTGATTTGAATATAAGGACCTTCAGCATTTGTAGACGTAAAAGGAATTCCTGCAAGCCCGCCACTAAAGCCGATATAATCCCAGGTTCCTTCTATGCTAGCAGGAGCATTGTAAACGACTTCGTCTTTTTTACAGCTTATTAAAATTACAGAGCAGAAAGCGATTAATAAAAATGCAGATTTCATTTTGCTCGATTTGCAGGGTCTGACAATGAAAGAGAGCAAATCGTTGCAGCAAAAATCAATTTTTAGAAAAATTTAAGGGAGATGATTTCCTGAGCCGTGATTGGTCACGACTTTACATTAAAAAACCCTTCGTCAGACTCAGGGTTTTAGTTCACTACTTTGTTCGCGCAACTGCTGCTGGCAAAGGCTTCAGGCTTGGCTTTGAAAGCAAAGCCCATTCCGAGAATATAGCCCATTGCTTCTTTGAGCGCATCGTTGCTTTTGAAGTGAGGGTTGGTGTTGATGTCGGCATGCACTTCCATATCCACATCATATTTGCTGAAGAGGTTGCAAAGTTCATAAGCAATCTCAATGCTTTTTGCAACTTCAACAAGCATTCTTTCTTTGATGCTGTACTGTGTCCTTGTCTTCTCATTGTGGATGAACATAAAACCGCCGTGACCTTCGCGCAAAAAAACAATCACAGTGGCAAATTCGGTTTCAGCACCTTTCACCTGCGAGTCTGTGCCGATGCACACTTTCAGGTGAAAGCCTTTCTCAGTTTCTCTTTTGATGGCTTGCTCAACCGCATCCATGATAGGCAAATCAACAGGGTCGCCATTAAATTTTCTCCATAACATAAAAATGGGTTTTCCGAATTTACCGAAAAACCCATTAACAGCAAAATAGTGTGTGCGTTATCGTTACATTAAGTCTTGAATTATTTGAACATTATTTTTACGAACGTAGTTTTCTAAGGGTACGGATTACAAGAAATTTTCAAGACCGAGATTAATGGCTATTGAATGTGTTCAATAACGTTATATGATGCTGTGGAAGAATAAGCTGTGGTTGCAGCAGGTAAGCGTTTGGCTTTTGCTGAATGGAAAGCGAAATATCTTTTATTAAATTCTGAAAGTAAGCGAGTGATAAATAAACAGTCGTAGTGTTGAGAATACTTTGGTTCTTCATCTGGATGTTTTAGGATTTTTTAAAGGGTACGACCAACTAATATGAAATGAAAAATCTTCTGCATTAGTAAACGAAAATCTCTTTTCGATATTGCGTCAAAATTGATTGGTGCTCAGTAAAACGAGTGTACATGCTTCCAAAGGCTTGATGCTATTGGATTTGGCAATATCAAATAATTCCTGATTTTCTGCACCGGGATTAAATATGATTCTTTTTGGATGAAGTGAAAGTATATAATCGTAATATTCTTTTTGATTGGATGGATTGAGATAAAGTGTTACCGTGTCAATATTTTCGAATTGTTTTTTTTCTGTTTCCACATTCACATCGGCAACTGTTGTTTTTTTCCTGCCGATAGCAACAACATCATTCCCGAATTTGCGCAATTTATTTATCGCTAAATAACTATATCTCTCAGGATTATCTGATGCGCCAAGAACAAGAGTTTTTTTATTTAGTAATTCCATGTCAGTAAATAACAAACAGAGATTGCAAAAGTTTTAAGTCTTATTTTATAACCAGGCTATTGTGAATTATCAATTCTCAATTTGTCGGGCAATCCAGTCGTTTATCCATTTTTGCTTTTGTCATTTTAGATGGCCTTATCACAATGGCAATATATCCTCCACCATTCTGCATTTTATTTTTTGAAAAAATATTCGCCCAATTATGAATGCCTAATAAAAGCGGGCCGGCTTTGAATGCTCCGCCAACCCAAAATTGCCCTTCAATGTTATATTGTATGGGCATATAAACGCCCCATCTTTTTGTTTCCCACCTTGGTGTTAATGTAAGTAAATTGAGTTCTTCAACATGATGAATGCTTCCAGCAAACACGCTGCTCAGATTCACTGTAACATTTGCGTTCATATAGAAATCATTGCCTAAGGGCTTATCAACATTCACCACCAAACGCGTTGGGTTTTGGATTTTAAATTTTCCGTTGATGCGTGAAAAACCATTTACGATGGTTGCAAGGCTGTCATCAAAATCATTGAAATTGCTGACAGAATCAAATTTCCTATCCAGGTCATCATCGGTCACATTAGCTCTTGGGCCCGCAATTGCTCTGCTTTTGTTGCCATATACATACTGATTACGGCCAATGTCTAATAATGATACGCCAATCTTCCAGTCATAATCAAAATAGTCGTCTTCATCATACACAGTTGAAAGCGCTTGTGACTTGATGAGATATTCAACACCTACATCAAAAGAGAAACCACCGCGTGCATTCGTGACTACAAAATCTTTTAAATTTTGTGTGCTTGATTTGCTGTCCTGCCAGCCATCATAATTATAAGAATAGCCATACGTCGCAGAAGCAGTTTTTAAAGTGTAGTACTGCGATGTGCCATTGTTGTTTTGTGTTACCGTGCCATTATCGAGGTTAGCGTATGCTCCTGTTATTCCACGCATAGCCTTCACCGTTATTCCTGCGTTCAATCTTCCTCTGGAATCATCCAAAATTGTCTGGCTATATGTTAAAAAGCCCTCCAGCCAGCTACTTCCGGTGAAATTGCCATGATAAGAATTGGCGATATCGTTAATAGAGAAAAATTCATTTACATTATGAAGCGTGTCATTATAATTGAAAGGGGCGGTTTTTAAACGGCCATAACCTCTCAGATTTGCGCCGAATGCAAATGCCTGTTTTCTGTTCAATGCAAATCGTGCGTTGAGCAGGTTGACGTTAAAATTAACGTCAGCATATCGGTTATCTCCGCCGTTATTCATAACAAATTTTGAATTCTTTGCTGATGAGATCAAAGAATAATTCTGGATAGTGAAAGCATTGGTGGCACTTTTCAATTGAAGCGAAATAATATCAATATCCCAGGGAAAGGGCGTGTTTACAATTGATGCCGGATTATTACCAACGCCAAGGCTTCCTGCAAAAGATGATCCCTCCACCGCATGATAATTTTGTGCAGTCAGGCTTTTTGCAGATAAACATAACAATAAAACGGGGAAAATATATTTCATTTTATTCTCAATACGGTGCGCCATGAGTTTGGCGGATCAAATATGATACAAATTTTGGAAAAGGCTTAACCGAGCGTATTAAAAAGTTTGAAAGAAAATGATTGCCAAAAAAACGTTGAATGATACGGCCAGCTAACAACCGCCTGCTGAAAAGATGATTCCACTCATCCGTATATTCTTGTTCCATCTCATGTCTGGAGGTCTTCTCTTGCAAAAAGGAATCGATATGTTTAAAAGCGATCTTGCTCGCATAAAGTGCCATGCTCATGCCATTGCCGCAGAGTGGGGTTATCATGCCTGCGGCATCTCCCAGCATTAGTATGTGGTTTTCGATTTTCGATTTTTTTTCGAAGCTTATTTGTGAGATGATGACAGGCTCTTCAAAAAAAAATTTTGCTGAAGAAAATATTTTTTCTAAATAAGGATTCATGCGCAAAATATTTTTTTCCATTTCAGAGATTGAGTTATTGCTGATACGCAGATTTTCTGCATTGGTTAAATAACAAAAACAATATTTATTTTCTTCAATTTGTGATATGCCGCAATACCCATTTTCAAAATTATGCAAAGCAATCTGGTCTGAAGGAAGATTGGTTTTGATATGATATTTAACGCCGATGAAGTTGTTCAGCTTGTTGCTTTTTTTCAATGCAAAATTTCTTTTCCATTTTACATCAAGATTGCTGCGCTTACCAAAGCTGCCGCAAACAATTTTTGCCGAACAATAAACCGATAAGGATTGAATGTTGAATATGGAGTTTTCAAAAATAACATCAGTCACTTTGTTTTCTTCGAATAAATCTACTCCTGAGGCTTTTGCGATATTCGCGAGTTCGAAATCAATTTTATATCGGCTGATACCAAAGCCACCAAGAGGCAGCTCACTTTCAATATAGTTTCCATTTGGAGCTGAGACCAATAGATTTTTTATAATAGGCAGATTCCAATCACTCAGAGGTAGTCCAAGCTCTTCCAAAAAATTCCAGTTTTCAAAACTGATATATTCCCCGCACACTTTATGAAACGGATATTTTTCTTTTTCAAAAAGAGCCACATTATAGCCCGCTTTTGCCAATTGAATTGACAGCGCAAGACCTGCAAGACCGCCACCAATAATAGCCACATCATATGTTTTGTTGCTTAGTTCGTTCATGTGATTTGGTTAGGAACAACTATCAGCCAACGGAACGCCCATTTCCATTGTAGTGAATAATTGCTTATTCCGGATTGCTGCAATAATGATTCCCATTCTTCTTTTTGAAACCCACGGAGCACAGATATAGGCGCATCATTTTTTACGAGATAAGATTTTGAAAAAAATTTAGCGAGCAATTTGATGGAATAATATGCTAATGGATTTCTATGCAAATCATTAATAAAAAAGCCAATTTCTGAATTTGATTTCATCCATTGCAACATGCTCACAAGTTTTTCATTATTGAAATGGTGACAGAATAATGATGAAAAAATAATATCAGGCCTTTCGGGAAAATCATAATTGCGATAATCGCTCAGAATAAATTGAAACTTTTTATCATTGATTTTTGACTTCGCATATTCGATGCACCAGGCATTTATATCAATGCCAATAAAAGTAGCTGATATATTTTTTTTATTGCACCATTTTTTTAACACTTGCAAATTATCGCCACCGCCACAGCCGATTTCACAAATAGTAATTTCTTTTTTTTCTTTGGCTAATTTCTTAAAGCCATTTAATGTAATAGCATGTCCACCAAGCAAAGAGTTGATGACATCCAGTTCATGCATATTCTGTTTAATCGCCTCAAAAGAAATATCATCTCTGTCGAGTAATTCTGTCTGATTTGAACGGCTGTAAAAATTCATCTTATAATTTAAAACGAAATTTTATAATCAACGTTTATCTGGAAAATGTATCGCGACTGAACAATAGTGTTCGGAAACAATACAACATGCTTTTGCTGCAAACAATTGTCCGTATTGACTTTCAGGCAAATAGCAAATGGCATGCTTTTCGAAATCATTGTAGCATGAAAAAGTTGCAGTTTATTTCCGGGATAACTCAAAATGTTAAATAACCCTGACAAGAAAAATATTATTTAACATGGTGCAACATTTTCTGACAATGAACGTCACATAGCAAGCCGGCTTTTAATTTTCAATCTAACTACACACATTCAGGAATACAGCTTTCAAAATTTTTGAAGGCATGGAAATTATTTTTCGTATCGCAATCAAACTGCTTATAAGACAGAAAAGAAATCAAACAAAAAATATTCATTTTAAAAAATTCAGGTCATGAAAGTATTATCAAAATCAATCGCAACAGCTCTTATCGCAGGCATGTCTTTTATGGCAAGTCCTGCTTTCGCCTCAGTAAAATTGCCAGTCAATCGTGCAATAATGAACAAGAGCATTTTCTCATCAGGGAAAGAATCATTCAGCATCTCAGTTCAGCAATTAAAAAATTCTGATGTTATCCGTTTATTAATTTATAAACCCGAGCCAAAAAGATTGACAGTAAGGTTGAGGGACGTAAATGGGATAACTATTCATAGCTTTTTAACTGAAAAATCATTAAGTCTCGTTGGCAAAGATTATGATTTCTTAGGAGCAGAAGATGGCACATATACTTTAGAAGTAAGTGATGGTAAATCAAAGGTCAGCAAACAAATTCGATTGGAACATATCGTTACTAAAGAAATTACACAGGTTAGCATTCAATAAAATTTGAATGATGCTCATTAATAGCTTACTACATGAGTGCTTGAATTTTTTCCAAAGCAGGTTTTACTCAATGTGCTCATGTAGTTTTTGATTCTCTTTATTTGCTCATGCACTCGCAACAAAAGTTTCCATGGTAAGCCCGGGACCAAAAGCTGCGCCGAAAATTTTATTACTGTTTTTTAAACTTGATTTTTCAAAGAGCTTTTTTAAAACAAATAAAATTGTTGCTGAGCTCATGTTTCCATACTGCTTCAGCACTTCATAGCTTTCATCCAATTCGCCATTTGTGAGATGAAGGCTTTTATGAATCGCTTCTAAAATTTTTTTCCCACCAGGATGAATGCACCAATCCGTAATGTTTTCTTTTTTTAAATTATTTTTTTGAAGTGCTCTTTCAGTGAGCATTTCAAAATCTTCTTCAATAAGATTGGGAACATAACCACTCAGTGTCATTAAAAAACCTGTAGAAGATAATTCCCAAGCCATATCTTTTTTTCCTTTGGCAAGCACTTCGGAATAAAAACTATCTAAATGAATTCCTTTCGAAGAATGATTATCGGAGGTTATGATTGCTGCTGCCGAGCCATCTGAAAACAATAAGCTTGATGCAATGTTATCAGTTGTTGCTTCTCTCTGAAAATGCAATGTGCAGAGCTCAGTTGCGACAATCAGCACTTTTGACTGTTCATCTGATTTGCAAATCGCATCTGCCAGTTTCATCGCATGGATGGCAGCATAACAACCCATAAAATTCACAGAAGTCCTGAAAATATTTTTCGGTAAATCCATTAATTCCATCACCTGCAAATCAAGACCGGGAGCGCTCATGCCTGTGCAGCTCACGGTAATGAGATGTGTGATTTCTTTATGACTGATTTTATTAGCGATGCAGTCGCGAATGGCATCCACAGAAAGTGGCGCTGCGTATTTATTATACCACGCCATCCGATGCTCTAATGACGGGAATGGCTCTAAATTTTCTGAGTGAGGATAAAATTTCCAGTCGCTAATGTCTCTGCTGTAATCCGGAATCACAGAATGGCGATATTCAATACTGCTCTGATGATAAAGGAATTTTAATTTTCGTTTGTCTGCTTCATTCATCGCATACACATGCTGCATGAAATGAAGTATATCATCCTGTTTGTGCTTATGCGAAGGAACTGCCGTGCCGATGGAAATAATCTTGCTCAAAATATTTTATTCTTCTACAATTTACGAAATCCTGCTTTTTTTCGATTTATGAAATCTCATTCATTATCAACACAACTATAAAGCCAATATTCGTGCAAACAGATGCGATGATATTCATGCGCATTGTGTTTTCAAAATTAGCTTGCTGATTATCTTTCCAGACTTTTGCAGCCCAGATAAAAAAATAAACGAGCACAGGCAACATACAGGTTGCCAGCACAAAAAATTCTTTGATTTCAAGCGACACAAAAAAATAATAAGCAAGCAATGACATCGCTAAGAAATAAATGATGGCGGTGAAAATAAATGTGCCCTTATAGCCGAGCGTATAGCTGATGGTTTTCACGCCATCTTTCAAATCTGCTTCATGCTGATAAATCTGTGTGAGCGGATAAAAGCCGCCAATCAATAATGAACTTGCAATCACCCCCTCAAGCGGCACATGCAAAGTTTTTTCTGCATGTGCGCCATGATAAACCAAAAGAAATGTAACTGCGCCCTGAAAAATAATTACGGTGAGATAGCCGATTACAGGATATTTTTTCAACCTGATTTTGCGGTTGCTGTAAGCTCTTGATGCAAGGATATAAGCAACAGTCCCAATCAAAAAATAAATGCTGATGAATGCACTTAATAAAATGGCAGCAACATCCATGAATACTGTCACATAAAAAAGTTGCTTTGTTGGTTGAGCAGGATTTTTTAACCCTCCAATGCTGGTTTCATCTCTGTCCATATAACTGTTATAACCATTGCTTGCAGGATAAACCAGCAAATGAAGAATGATGAAAATCAAAATTGCATGATACCAGTTTTTATAAACCAACTGGCTCATCGCAAACCAATAAACCGGCATTAAGAAAAATGAAAAATGAAAGCGCAGCAACTGAATGGTAGATTTCTTCAGCATGTGTTGAAATTAAAGACCTGTCAGGTTTTAAAACCTGACAGGTCTGGCGAACTATTTTCTTGAATGTAATGCTACTTTATTTCCTTCAGTGTCTATAAAAAAAGCAATATGCCCGACTTCCGGTGTAACCAACATTTTCTGCTGAATGATTTTGCCACCCGCATTTTCAACCCTGTCTAAAATGATTTGTAAATCCGGTTCAGCATTCAGGTAAACTATGGAACCATTTTCAGATGGCGTATATCCATCACCCTGACAAATAGCACCACCGATTTTTCCGCTTTTGAAATCGTATAAAAAGAAACCCATCTTTTTGCTTCCAACCGAGCTTTCAGGAATCTGGTAATCAAAAATGGTTTCGTAAAATATTTTGGCGCGGTCAAAATCTGCCGCAGGTATCTCAAACCAGTTGATAGCATTGGTGAGTTCCATAAAATTAATTTGTAATAATGAAAATAATCAAAAGCTATAAAACAATAAACTTATTTCATTTGCCATAGGTTGCCATGCTTTTGCAATCGCAGTCAGTCTCAATTTCAGTCTTCATGATTTTTGCAAACCACCGGTAATAACCAATCCTTTCTTCTTTTTTTGAGATAACTGTTGAATCTTCTGAATTGCATTCAATGCCACCGTTAATAATATTGATGACCATCCCGAATCCCGGTTTGCGATTTAATTTTAAATCATCATCTGATGGTTGCCATTTCCCGCACATTACATCGTGACATGAAGGCTTTGGCTTTTGATTGCGCATCCAAAACCATAACGCTGTTTTAAATGCAATGACGCCATCTATACTGACAAGTTCCGGTTGCTGCAACAAAGGCAAATTCAATTCTTCACCAGCCAGACCATAATTGTAAGCATAACTTAATTGCATTGGCCCTCTTCCGTAATATGATTTTCCTTCAACAGGCTGATATTTGCTCGTGCCTGCAGTATTATAAACCGTGCAATGTCCATCTTTGCATGCCTGTTCTTCAGTGAAAAATAATCCCCATGCGAATGTGCCGCCTTTTGCATTTGCCCATCCGCCGGATGTTTCGTGAGCGATGTTTGCAAGAAAAGCAATCAATTCCTTTTTTCGTGTTGATGAATCGCCGTCGTTTGCGAACAATGAAAAACTTCTGCAAGCTTCAACAAAATTTTTATAGGAATAGATTGAATCGTGATGAGGAAATAGTTTTTCGTATTGTTTTTTGGATAGGAGATGTGTAATGGATGAATCCTGATTTGTGTTGCTGAATGCAGGAGTTGAAATTATGATGAAAGAGATTATTAATAATGAAAATAGTTTCAAAGCAAATTTATTAGCCACAGATTCTCACAGAAAATATATCCCTCATCCACGGCTATTTAAAAATAGAACAAAGGAGTTGAATTATTTCTTGCAGAAAATGTTTGGAGAAAAATTAACATAGATTGTGAATTATGAAACTTCAAAAATAGTGTCGTTAGATATTCTGAAACCGAAGCTCATTAGAATATCAACAGTACAAGAGTGCGACGCAACGATGCTTAGCAGAGAACAAATGTCTGTTACATAAAAAAAAGCCCTAAATGAACAGGGCTCTATATTTTATAAAACTAATTTGTATTATCTCGCACGCTGACTGCCTGACCAGGAACGTTGATTGCTTCTGAAATTAGCTCTGTTTCCTGAGCCATTTCTTTGCTGAACAGGTTTTCTGTAAGCAGATGGATAAATAACAAGCGAAGTGTTGCTCATCGCATAAGGATGATCATTAATAACCGGAATCGATTTCGTAATGAGCTTATGAATGTCTCTCAGAAATTCTTTTTCTTCCTGATCGCAAAATGAAAGTGCAATTCCGCTCGCGCCTGCACGGCCTGTTCTGCCAATGCGATGCACATAGGTTTCAGGCACATTTGGTAATTCGAAATTGATGACATGTGTGAGCTCGTCGATATCAATTCCTCTTGCAGCAATATCTGTTGCAACAAGCACTCTTGTTTGCTGTGATTTAAAATTTGTTAATGCACGCTGGCGAGCCTGTTGTGATTTATTTCCATGAATCGCTTCTGCTTTGATGCCTGCACGATTCAGGTTTTGTGCCACTTTATCCGCGCCATGTTTGGTGCGTGTGAAAACCAATGCCGTATTTATAGATTTGTTTTTCAGCAAATGCAACAGCAATGATGTCTTATCTTTTTTCTCTACAAAAAAAAGTGACTGCTGAATAGTATCTGCAGTTGATGAAACCGGCGTCACCTCCACTTTTTCAGGGTTTGATAAAATAGTGTTCGCGAGTTTCTGAATTTCCGGCGGCATCGTTGCAGAGAAAAATAATGTCTGCCTTTTTAGCGGAAGCTTTGCTACGATTCTTTTCACATCGTGCACAAAACCCATGTCGAGCATGCGGTCGGCTTCATCGAGCACAAATAATTGTATGTGCTGGAGACTGATAAAACGTTGTTCGATTAAATCGAGCAAGCGTCCCGGTGTTGCCACTAAAATATCAACGCCTCTGCGCAAAGTTTGTGTTTGATTGTGCTGCGACACACCACCAAAAATGACCATCTGCTGCAAGCCGGTGTATTTTCCATAAGCTGCAAAGCTTTCTTCAATTTGAATCGCGAGCTCGCGGGTCGGTGTTAATATAAGTGCTTTAATTGTGCGTGGTCCATTCTGTAAATTTTTTTGTTCATGCAAAATCTGCAGCATCGGGATGGCGAATGCGGCTGTTTTGCCGGTGCCTGTCTGAGCGCACCCCAGGAGGTCTTTTCTGTTTAATATGATGGGTATCGACTTTTCCTGAATGGGCGTAGGATTAGCATATCCTTCATTTTTCACGGCCTTTAATAAAGGCTCAATGAGATTGAGTTGTTCGAATAACAATTGTAAATGTTTTAAATTAAAAATAACCGGAGCAATTGAATGCTGCGGCAGTGATTGCTTCTGCTTTTAACGTGTAATTCAATAAGACTTTTTTGAAAACAACCAGTCTGCCATCAATTACCTTCAGAAAGAAGGTTGTCACTAAAAGTGAAAGAAAGGAATGTAAGCTGGTGCAAATATATAACGAAATAACCAAAGTGCCTAATCTTGTGAAAATAGGATATGCGTGAGCGTTATTTTTGAATCGTTTAATTCGTAAAAAATAATTTTTTATGTTTCCGGTCAATTGCTACCATGAAGCATTCTTGCAGCTTGTCCGCCGCGGCGGATTGCACTCTTGTACAGTTGGAATTCTTTTGAGCAATGTGCAGCAGTCATTACCAATTCTTGCTTGCATTCCTTCTTAATTCATAGAGATTGCAAACCTGACAGGTTTAATTCTGCTTTTTAGAATTGCATGAAGAAAACCTGTCAGGTTTAATAGTCGCGGAGTAAAATTTTTTAAGCTATCAAATCAACCCAAACTGCTTAAAATGATGCGTGAAATGCTTGTTGTGAAATATTATCCATTCCTTATAATCAAGTTCCCCCATAACGGGATGTATGGGTTTGGCTTCTTGGTTCATCTCAAAATATTCATGAAACTTATCTAGCTGAATGGATAATCGACTAATTGCAGTCTGCAAATCAGGAAAAACAAGTCTTGGCAAATCATCTCCTAGCATCGGCGCTTTAAAGCCTTGTGGAAATGCAGCATCGGAATGGATGACAATATTTTTAATCACCATAGCTTTTTCAGGCGGGTAATATAATTTTTGCGGAAGCTTTCCATTGGAAAATAATACTCCACCACAAATATGTTCGACCATGTGCTGAGCAGTCATCTTACCGAATAATGGAACAGCATTCGCATCCAGGCGCTCAAGCATTTCGAAGATGTTTTGTTTGTTGTTGATGTCGATTATATTGTTCATCATTTAATTTTCATGCTCAACAAAAAATCCTGCTCTGAAAAAGCAGGATTAATAATTTCACCATTCACTATTGACCATTCACCATCACACCAACATCCGCAAAGGCTCTTCCAGCAAGCTTTTCAGCGTTTGCAAAAATGCAGAGCCTGTTGCGCCGTCAACCACACGGTGGTCGCAGCTTAATGTCACTTTCATCACATTGCCCGGAACAACTGCGCCATTTTTTACAACGGGCACCTGACTGATGCCACCAATAGCCAATATGCATGCATCCGGCGGATTAATAATCGCAGTGAACTCTTCAACGCCAAACATGCCAAGATTAGAAATTGTGAAAGTGCTTCCTTCCCAATCTGCAGGCTGCAATTTTTTATTCTTTGCTTTTTGTGCAAAGTCTTTTACTTCGGTTGCAATTTGTGTGAGTGATTTGGTATCCGCAAAACGAACAACAGGAACAAGCAATCCATCTTCGACCGCAACTGCAACACCAATGTTCACGTGATGATTGATTCTTATTTTATCTCCCAGCCAACTGCTGTTCACAGCAGGATGTTTTTTCAATGCAACAGCAACAGCTTTCAGCACGATATCGTTAAAAGAAATTTTTACAGTCGCCACTTCATTCAGTTTCGCACGGCTTTCAACAGCTTTGTCCATGTCGATGCTCATCGTGACATAAAAATGTGGCGCACTGAATTTGCTTTCAGCCAAACGTTTTGCAATTACTTTGCGCATTTGCGAAACAGGAATTTCATCAAAGCTTACTTGTCCTGCAGGAGCTTGTTGCGCAGCGGCTGTTGGCTGTTGACTGCCAACTGTTGACTGCCGACTCTCAACTGGTTTATAATTATCAATATCACTCTTCACAATTCTTCCACCGTCTCCGCTGCCTGCAACTTTTGAAATATCGATTCCTTTTTCCTGAGCCAATCTTTTTGCAAGCGGAGAAGCTTTCACTCTTCCGTCTCCATTCAATGAAGCTGCATACTCTT
>Ga0070734_10001016_pt1 | contig 45649 bp, 41 predicted proteins | sample Coa_R1_8_FD_66444 | JGI IMG/M metagenome (GOLD analysis project Ga0070734, IMG submission 66444) | Surface soil microbial communities from Centralia Pennsylvania, which are recovering from an underground coalmine fire - Coalmine... | ecosystem: Environmental > Terrestrial > Soil > Unclassified ...
CGCCGGACTCAGCGATCCCAAGCGCCCCATTGGGTCATTCATCTTTCTGGGTCCGACTGGAGTCGGTAAAACCGAACTCGCCCGCGGCCTCGCAGAATTTTTGTTTGACGACGAACACTCCATGGTCCGCATTGATATGTCGGAGTACATGGAGAAGCACGCCGTCTCGCGCCTGATTGGCGCGCCTCCGGGCTACGTCGGCTACGACGAAGGCGGACAGCTCACCGAGCAAGTGCGCCGCCGGCCTTACGCGGTCGTGCTCTTCGACGAAATCGAAAAAGCACATCCCGACGTATTCAACGTCCTCTTGCAGATCATGGATGACGGCCGCCTCACCGACGGCAAAGGCCGCGTGGTCGACTTCAAGAACACCATCATCATCATGACCTCGAACCTTGGCTCGTCGTTCTTAACGGAACACGTAGGGGCGGACGCGCCCGTCCGCCCGACAGCGAAGTCCGAAGCTTGGTTTGAAGACGCCTCCAAGCAGGTGATGAACGCGTTGCACGCCCACTTCCGACCCGAGTTTCTCAACCGCGTGGACGACATCATCATCTTCCACCCGCTCGGCAAAGAACAGTTGGTGAAGATCATCGAACTGCGCCTCGAAGACGTGCGCCGCCTGCTAGCCGACCGCAAAATTTCACTCGAGTTGACCGACGCCGCCAAAGAGTTGATGCTTAACACCGGCTTCGATCCCAACTTCGGAGCGCGTCCGTTAAAGCGCGCCATTCAGAAGCTGATTCAGGATCCGCTCGCGCTGAAGATTCTCGACGGCGAAGTACTGCACGGAGATCATGTCATTGTGGATGCCGATGCCGACAAAAAATCCGGGAAAATGACCTTCTCCGTCAGCAAACGCGTGGGAGAGAAAGAGCCAGCGAAAGCGAAGCGGTAATTGCTCGTGTAGGGGCAGGTGTCCCCACCTGCCCATTTGCTTCCTAGCGTTGAAACGCCGTCCTTACTTCTTCCTGCCACAAATACCACACCACAACCACGCGCACGATAATTCCCAAGCCGCTCCAGAGCAACGACCAGCGAAAATTAGTTGCCGCAGAAGAGACGACGGGAATCAGCAGAAAGACTCCCCACGCGCAGACGAACGTGGCCGCTAGACGCGCCCAATTCCGCAGGTCGCGCAATTCGAGGGCGATGAAGAGCAAGAACCATCCGGAAATGAGAAACGCATACGGCCCGGCGAGTTCCATGCCATTCAGCCACGGACGGCCCAAATGGACAATCGTCTCCAAAGAAATAAATCCCGGCGCGATCAGCATGACCAAGCCAACCGCGCCAAGATAAATTCCGCTTAATCCGAAAAGCCACGCGATAGCCGTGACCGCTTCCGGACGCTGCTTGGGTGTTGGTTCGTCCAGACGAGAGTTCGTCATCGCTAAATCATACTAACCACATTGTCATTCCGAGGAGCGCAGCGACGAGGAATCTGCTGTTCGGATTCCTAAGAGCAGCTTCCTCACCGCTAAAGCGGATTCGGAGTGACAAAGGTATAGGAAGCTGTGGTTGTCCCTTACGCCAAATCAAACAGCAGCACTTCGGCTTCTTCCGTGCCTTTGATGACCAATTTCGGCTCATCACTCACCGCCACGCCATCCCCTTGATTCAACTTCTTGCCATTCAACTCCACCGCGCCTTTGGCAACTTGCAGCCAGGCGTAGCGGCCCTTGCCCAGTTCGTGCGTGACTTCCTGCCCCGGCGACAGCAGCGACACATACAACTTCGCATCCTGATGAATGGTCACCGAGCCATCTTTCCCGTCTGGCGACGCAATCAGCCGCAGCTTGCCCCGTTTTTCTTTTTCTGGGAACTCGCGTTGCTCATAACTGGGTTCGTGCCCCTGCTTGTCGGGCATGATCCAGATTTGCAGCAGGTGCGCGCCCTCGCTCACTGAAGGATTCATCTCGCTATGCCGGATGCCGCGTCCCGCGCTCATTCTCTGCCCATCGCCCGGCCGAATCACCGAGCCTGTGCCCAGGCTGTCTTTGTGCTCCAGCTCGCCGGAAAGCAAATAAGTGATGATCTCCATGTCCCGATGGGGATGCAGCGGAAAGCCCGCAGCCGGCGCTACGTGGTCTTCGTTGATGACGCGCAACGAGCGAAATCCCATCCACTTCGGGTCGTGATACTGATCGAACGAAAACGTATGCTTGGTATTCAGCCAGCCGTAATCTCCGCCGCCGCGCTCTTCACTTCGCCGTATGTTAATCATGACGTTAACTCCTGTTAATTATTTCGATAACATATAGATGCGGGAGGAGTGGCAGGGATGCAGCACGGTGTCGGCTGCGCTCGACCGGACCTAAGTGGTTCGTTTAGTTCTAGAACTTTTCTTGGCAGTCTTTGCGTTCTGCTCGACTCTTAACTTCCACGCGGTTCGTAGTGCGCCTTCGAGCACGTCTTCACTTGCAGCCGCCAGCCGAATGTGCGTCATGCCCATTCTTCCCCAACCGCCATGGATAGGCAGAAACACCTTCGGCAATTCTTCGACGAACGCGGCTTGCTGTTCCAATGTCAGCTTCAAATTGCCATAGCCTTCCTTGATCGACGCCAGCGTGGCAAAAATTCGGCCGCCTACACGAAAATCTGGGCTGCCCATGTGCGAGCCTTCCTCTGCGCCTTCAAAACTGAGCGCGATACGGCGGAAATCTTTTTCGGTCATTTTCTTCACGAATGTGATTCTCGAATAATCGGCAGGTGCGGCGCGACACTCACCGGCAACAATCCGGTGAGGCGTGGATCGTTCGAGACTTCGATGGCGAATTTATAAGGCTTAAACCCCGCGGCCTGATAAAAATGTAGCGCTCGCGGATGGTCCAGATTGCAGGTGTGCAGCCACACTCGCGCGGGATTATGTGACCATGCCTGTTCCAGCGCGTGATGCAAAAAGAACCGTCCTGCTCCTTTGCCAATTAAGTCGGGAGATACACCAAAATATGCGATCTCCACTTCATCCGGCGCACTGCGGTCGAGTTCCAGCAGGCCTTTGTCTTCACCATTTGCCGACAAGGCAAAGATTTCTATCCGCTCACTCCACAAAACCGCGCGGAGTCCTTCATCGCTCAGCATGAGCCGGCTGAACCACAACCACTCCTCGCCCACGCGCCGGTAAAGCTGGCGATACCATCCCAGCTCCGGCTGCAACACACGGCGAACTTGCATGTTCTGCGGGGCGACAATGGGTGCGAGGGCAGGCCGATCCCGCATTTCAAGGAATGTCACCACCGAAGCGATCTTGCCTGCGGGCAGATCGGTATAACCGTCATTCATGGAAAAGAGATTACCGCATCAAGAGGCGGAATGCAGGAGCGGCTATTTTTTTTCAGACTTTTTAGCGGATGGTTCAGTCTTGGCTTTTTCTTTCTTTCCGCCGGAGTCCTTCGTTTCGGAAGACGAAGACTCGGATGATGATGACGAAGACTCGCTCTTGGCGGAATCGCCGTTGGAACTCTCGCCGGACGCCGCTTTAGCGATCCCTCCCGGTTTTTTGGCGTAGTCGGTTACATACCATCCTGAGCCTTTGAACTGGACCGCTGGAGCGGTAACGACCTGCTCAATGGGGCCGCCGCATTCGGGACATTTTTTTACGTGCGGGTCGGAGAATTTCTGGATTTTTTCAAACCGGTGATGGCACTTCTTGCATTGGTATTCGTAAATAGGCATGGTTGCTTTCTTTAGTCTAGGATTTACGCGCCATTTACGTCAATTTTCATCTCCCAATAAAAAAGCCCGCTATGCGGGGGCACAGCGGGCAAAATACAACAGCAATAGCCGGCTACGGAATGGCAACGAAGGCGTGCACTACGCTGTTCGTATCCGTGTAGCGGCCGACGACGTCTTCCGCCACGTTCACACCATGCAGGCGGCAGTTGATGGAGCCGGGGTAATCCACAGTTTGATATTGGTTGAAGCCCGGGGAGCCGATCCATCCGTGTACTACGTTGCTCGCGTCAATGTATGAGCCGACAACTTCATTTTTGTCGTTGATCTTGTCAATCGCGGTTTCACTCACACCGGGATACTGCACGTTCGTGAATACGCCATTCGCGAAAATGAATCCGGACTCGTTCGAGTTGCTGTCGAACCACAGGCCGGCAATCGTCCCCGCCGAGTTGATTCCTCCTGCCAGTGTCGAAATCGAATTGGGATAAGACACGTTAGTGTAGTGAGTTCCGGAAAGCGCGAACCCACTTTGTATGTTTCCCGTTGAATCCACCCAGGTTCCGGCAGCCTGATCGCTGTCATTCAATCCGTAAACGATTGTTTGTGAAGCTTTGGGATAGTTCAACGGCTGAAAATGGCTGGGCAGCGCAAAACCAAAGCCGTGTGCATTGCCGCTGGCGTCCAGATAGTATCCCGCGGCTTGGTTGAGATTGTTGATGGCCCAAAGGGACGTTCCCGAAGCGCCTGGATAGTCCAGCTTCATGAACGAACCGCTGGGCAACCGTGCAAAACCGTGCATGTTGCCCGCCGCATCCGTGTAGTCGCCGACGATAATTTGGTTGTTATTAATGCCGTTGGCTTCGGTCATCGTGGCGCCGGGATAATCGAAGGACGTGTAGTTATATGTGAGCTGGCCGATGTGCTGGCCGGAAGCAGCGACCGCCAATAACCCTGCGACAGCGAGGAACTGGGCAAAATTTTTCAACATGTTCTTTCTCCTAAATCCATATAGTTGTGTGTGTTTTTTGAGTCTTCGGGGGATTGTGCCCAAGCAACGAAGCCTATGCCCAGTTTAGGAATTCCAGTGCGGTCGACCAAGTGACAACACGGGACAATTCAGGGCAATTCAGGATAAACGTCTGATTTTGCTAGACTCCAACCATGTCTTCTGGCGCGTATCTAGCTCCCGGGCTCTATCTGGTGGCGACGCCCATTGGCAATCTGGAAGACATTACCCTGCGCGCCCTCCGCATTTTGAAAGAAGCCGATCTCATCGCCTGCGAGGACACGCGCCAATCCCAGAAGCTGTTGAATCATTTCAGCATTACGACACGTACCACCAGCTATCACGAGCACAACGAAGCCGCCAAGGCGGAAGAACTTGTCGCCGAACTGGAGCGCGGGGCACGCATCGCGCTGATTACCGACGCCGGCATGCCTGGAATTTCTGATCCCGGATATCGGGTTGTGGCATTGGCGGTTGAGCGCGGAATGCCGGTCATTCCCATTCCCGGAGCCTCGGCGGTTTTATCTGCACTAGCCGCCAGCGGATTGCCGACTGACGCCTTTGAATTCCATGGATTTCTCCCCGCCAAGCAGGGCCAGCGGCGCAAAGAGCTGGAAAATATTCGCGACGCAATATCTACGCAGATTTTTTATGAAGCGCCGCACCGCGTGTTGGAAGCGCTGCAAGACATCGTGGAGATTCTCGGCGACGAACGAAAAATTGTTTTGGCCCGTGAAATCACTAAGTTGCATGAGGAATTTCTCCGCGGCCCGGCTGCACAAGTGCTGCAAACCTTAAATGAACGCGGCGGGATTAAAGGCGAAATTGTTTTGCTGATTGGCAAAGCGGAGGCAGCGGAAGCAGTGGTTGTGACGGTTTCGGTCGGCGACCGTGTGCGTCAACTCATGGCGGATGAACAACTTGACGAAAAATCTGCGCTTAAACGCGTCGCCAAAGAGCGGGGAATCTCAAAAAGCGACGCCTACCGCGAGCTGCAACGCGTGAAGTAGTTACTAATTGTGTATGTACACTTTGGTAGGTATTGATACGCGTTTAAATGCGATATGAGCTCGTTGATTATTGAAGGGGCCTCCCCAGCATCCAAGGCTGGACACGCTCGCCCTGACGGCCTTAGAACGCAAATGCGAGCCATTGTGCGAGCGCATCCCGCCGAGCATTTTCCCGCGTGATTGAAGCAAATTCTCTCGATGAGTTATCTGCTTTGTTTTCAATAAGGACGTTTTTTTACGACTCCCGCTGGCGAGGGTGCCCGCGCCACACAAAGAAAATTTTCTACTTGCTTAGCGCTGCCTTTACCGCCTCGCTGACCACTTTCCCGTCCACGCGCTGACCGGCAGCGGCGAAGCGGGCCATGACGTTCTTCATCACGGTGCCCATGTCTTTGATGGTCGGCGAACCCATTTCGGCGATGACGGCGGCGACGCCCGCGGTAATCTCGGCTTCTCCGGCAGCTTTAGGTAGGTAAGTCTCAATCAGGACGATTTCGGCGGCTTCTTTGTCGGCCATCTCCTGGCGTCCGCCTTTGGTGAACTGCTCGACCGATTCTTTACGCTGCTTGATGAGCGTGCTCAGCACCTGCTGCGACTCTTTGTCGTCGAGCGGGGCCATTTTTTCGATTTCGCGGTTTTTGAGCGCGCTCTTGACCATCCGCAATGTGGAGAGCTTCTGCTCCTCGCGCGCCTTCATGGCGGCGACAATGTCTTTTTGAATCTGTTCGCTAAGTGTCATGGAAGCCATTATATGCGGCTGGAGGGGCGATTCTGTCTCGCATAAAGATTCCGAATCGCTCCTAGAAGTTTTATTGATGCCGAAGTTTGCGGCAATCCACAGGCTGTTTTACGGTTGTGGGCTTACACTGAATATTCACCGAAAACCAAGGAATTATTCATCATGTTGCTAAAAAATCGCCTTTTTACCCCCGGCCCCACGCCATTATTGCCTTCCGCCCAGACCGCGATGGCGGCTTTCACCATGCATCATCGCACTGCCGAATTTCGCGCGCTATTTTCGCGTGTCATCGCGGACATGAAAGAATTCATCGGAACGAACAACGATGTGCTGATATTGGCCGCTTCCGGCACCGGCGTGATGGAGGGCGCGGTCACGAACCTGACTTCCCCGGGCGACAAGGTTCTGGTGCTCACTGCTGGAAAATTTGGCGAGCGCTGGCGCGACTTGGCCAAAACTTTTGGCTGCGCGGTTGAATTGATCAGCGCCCCTTATGGTCAGACGTTTTCCTTGGATGAAATTCGCGCCAAGCTCACACCAGACGTTCGCGTAGTTTATGTGCAGGCGACGGAAACTTCCACCGGCGCACGGCACGATGTACAAGGCATCGCCAAGCTCGTGCGCGGTGCGGGCAGCGATACGCTGCTGGTTGTGGACGCCATCACCGGCCTCGGCACCACTCATCTCGACGTGGATGGCTGGGGCATTGACGTCATCATTGGCGGATCGCAGAAGGCGCTGATGATTCCGCCGGGCTTAGCTTACTGTGCCGTGAGCGAACGTGCATGGCAGCGCATGGAGACGACGAAAACTCCCCGCTACTATTTCGATTTCCGCCGTGAACGCAAAGCGGCGGCCAAAGGCGAATCGGCCTATACGCCTGCGACTTCATTATTCGCCGCACTCGGCGCAGCTTTGGATTTCATCCGGCAAATGGGCGCAGGAGATTTGGTGGATGGCCGCAAAGCCTTGATAGATAACGCGGAACTCGCCGCTGAAATGACCCGCGCAGGAGTGCAAGCGCTTGGGCTGAAATTGTTTGCTCCTACGGCTCCCGCATCGGCGGTGACCGCGGTGCTTGCGCCCGAGGGCATAGATTCAAGTGCCATCGTGAAAGGCTTCCGCGAGAAATTTTCCGCAGTAGTCGCAAACGGCCAGGGGGAGATGAAAGGCCAGCTCTTTCGTATTGCGCATCTCGGCTATTACGACTACCTGGACACAGTCGGCCTACTGGCTGCGCTCGAGCAAGTCTTAAGCGCGATGGGGAGGAGTGTTGAATTTGGCACTGCCGTGCGCGCAGCTCAGCAGGTCTATGCCCGGAACGCTACATCACGGTGAAGTTCACTGTGTTTGAGTTCAACGTATTGCTGCCGCCGTTATAGCCGTTGCCCGAAACCGTTGTGCGGACAAAGACGGGAATGGTCCCGGCATTTTGCAAAGCGCTGGCTGGAATCGTCGCCGTCAACGAAGTTGTAGAAGAGTCAGGAATGTAGGTTCTTATGAAAATTGTTGTCGCTGAGAAAATGTCGTCCACAGCCGTAGATTTGCTGCGCGAGCCGGGATGGATGGTGGTCACTCCTGAGCAAATTGAAGGCAAACTGGCGGAACAGCTGGCCGATGCCGACGCACTGATCGTGCGCTCGGCGGTGCAAGTCAACGCCGACTTGCTTGCTCACGCAAATAAATTGCGGGTCATTGGGCGCGCCGGCGTTGGCGTGGACAATATTGAACTCGACCCAGCCACGCGTAAAGGCCTGGTGGTGATGAATACTCCGGGCGCGAATGCCGTGGCCGTTGCCGAACATACTTTGGCATTGATGCTGAGCATGGCCCGTTTCATCCCCAAAGCGGATGCTCTCATGCACGCCGGCAAATGGGAAAAGAAATCACTGCAAGGTACGGAGCTGCGTGGCAAGACCCTCGGCATTGTCGGCCTGGGAAAAATTGGGATGGAAGTGGCGAAACGCGCGAAATCGTTTGAAATGGAAATTCTCGGCCACGATCCCTTTGTGTCGCCATCGGTGGCCAAAGAAAACGGAGTGAAAATCGCAAGCCTCGACGAAATTTATGCGGCTGCTGACTATCTCACGCTGCACGTAGGACTGACTCCGCAAACGACGGGCATGATCAATGCCGAGTCGCTCAAGAAAATGAAAAAGGGCGTGCGGCTGGTGAACTGCGCGCGCGGAGAGTTGGTAAACGAAACAGCATTAGCCGATGCAATTCGCGGTGGACATGTGGCATCGGCTGCATTAGATGTTTTCGTCGAAGAGCCATTGAAAAATTCGCCATTGACCGCGCTCGACAATGTTGTTCTCACGCCGCATTTGGGTGGATCTACGCAGGAGGCGCAGGAAGCTGTGGGCGTACAGATTGCCATGCAGGTGAAGGAATATCTGAAGCATGGCGTGATTCAAAATGCTGTAAATGTGCCGTCGGTTTCGCACGAAGAATATCTCGAGCTTCAACCTTATACAGTGCTCGCCGAACGTTTGGGAACTTTTCTGGCGCAGGCAGCGGGAGGCACGCTCGAAGAAATCTGGTTGAGCTACAGCGGGCGCATCGCGGAATGGAAAACGGAGTTGATCCGCAATGCGGCAATCCAGGGAATTCTGAATGAATCGCTGGAGGAAAAAGCGAATCTAGTAAATGCGGCGGCGATTGCGGCTTCCCGCGGGCTGCGCATCCATGAGGAGCGCAAACCGCAAAGCGCTTCGGGTGGCGCAGGCAGCGTGCTCGGCATCACCGTAGAGGCGCTTGAAGAAGAACACACAGCCAAAGGCGCGGTACTCCATGGTCATGCTCCGCGGCTGCTTCACCTTGACGGCATAGATATCGAAGCTCCGCTGGCGCAGAATTTGATTTACTTGCGCAATCGCGATGTGCCCGGCGTGATTGGACAGGTGGGCACGATTTTGGGCAATCACAAAATCAATATCGCTGATTTTTCTCTCGGCCGGCGAAGCAGCGAAACGGCAGCCGGCGTCCGCGAGGCGATTGCCGTGGTGCACGTGGATGAAGCGGTTCCTGAAACCGTTCTCGGCGAATTGCGCAAAATTTCTGCCATCGAGCAGGCCAAAGCCATGCGGCTGTATTAAGAAATACTTAAAGCGATGCGCAGGCCTAGACACCCGCGCCTGCATTCACGTTGAATCGCCAATTCTGGCCATCACACGCTATGATGGAAGCATCCCACTCATTCATACGAGGAATACTGGATGTTGAAAAAAGCCGGATTACTTTTTGCGTCGCTGCTATGGCTGGCGCCGCTTGGCTTCAGCCAATACAACAAGATTGACGTTGCCGTCAGCGGCGGCCCGTTTTTCAGCAAAGATGTGCAGGGCAACAATGTTGCCCAAAGCACGACAGTCGCCGGCGAAGGCTTCCTGACATTACGCTACCGCTTCACGGCGAAGAGTTCCGCAGAATTCAATTATGGCCGGGCGGGCAACTCGCAAATCTACAGCACGGCGTTCGATTACAGGATTCAATCGAAAATCAGCGAATACAGCGCCGCCTATGTTTTTAGTCCCATCGAGACCCGAAACCTGGAAGTATTTTTACTGGGCGGGATTGGCGGCTTGAAATTTAATCCCTATCGCGAATTCATTCAAACAATTCAGGAACCGGTATCGGGAAATTCAACGACGCAACTGGCCTTTATTTACGGCGGCGGCGTGGATTACAAAATTTTCAGCAAAATTCCCTTTGTCTCGCGAGTGCCCTTTTCTTCCCGCTTTGCGCTTCGGCTGCAATACCGGGGATTCATCTACAAAGCTCCGTCTTTTGATATTCCCGGCATTGACACAGCTGCGCGTGGACACAGCGCCGAACCCTCCGTAGGGCTGGTGTTTAAGTTCTAAATTTTAGGAATTTAAGGCGGCGGCTTTGCGCAGCTTGCGGCTTTCCGCCAGCAAAGCCATGGAGTGCATGAGGTTTTGCAGTGTCACGATGCCGACCAGCCGCTGCTCTTCGACGACGGGAATAATGCTGAGATTGCGCGCATTGAGTTTGCGAAAGACCGACGCCAGCGATTCACTTTTTTGCGCCACTTCGACGATGCGGTTCATCTCCGCCTGCACATAGCCGTTGCCTTCGGCGCGGAGAGCTTGCAAAATCTTCTGCCGGGAAACGACGCCGACCATATCGCTGCCCCGAATCACGGGGAAATCATCCTGCAAAGAGTGCACGGCTTTTTCGAGCGCGTCTTCGAGAGTGTCCGCCGGTGAAAGCGTGGCGAAGTCGGTGAGCATGATGTCTTCCAGATGGACGGTATCGAGCACCGACTGAAACACGATGGTCCGCTCTTCCAACTGAGCGGCGATGAAAAGAAAGATGCCGATCATGATGAGCCAGACATTCACGAACATGCCGAGCACCATCAATAAAGTTGCGATGGTTTGCCCAATTGAAACCGCACGGCGCGTGGCATGTATTGAATCGAGTTTGCGGCTGAAAATGGCGCGCAAAACGCGGCCTCCATCCAACGGATAAGCCGGGAGAAGATTGAATAATCCGAGCCAGATATTGACCCAAACCAAACTGCGCGGCAGGTTGCTGGAAATGACGTAAGGCTTTGCCCAAAGCTGGACCTCAGGAGCCACTGCCAGAAGAATGCTGCCAACCACAAATGCAATGAGAAAATTAATCAGCGGGCCTGCGATAGCGATCCGAATTTCACGCTGCCAGAGTGCTGCGCCGGCGGGCGTGGTTTGTTGATTCTCGTCAAACTGTGAAATGCCGCCGAGCGGAAGCAGTATTACTGATTTGGGTGGCGAGCCCGCAAATAAACCGGCCAAGGCATGTGCGACTTCATGCAAAATGACAGATGCGAGAACGATGCCGGTCAGAGCAATACCGCGTGCAGGGCTAATCGAAGCGTGATTGCTGGCTTCGGTCATCCAGATAAACGCAAGAAGGCCGACAAAAGTAAAGTGGATGCGTAGATCAACGCCCAAAATACGGCCGGCTGGAATGGACCAATTTCTCATTTAAAATCTTGGTTTTCGTGCTGATTGTGATTTTATCAATTTAAGCCTGTGTGTAGTAGGTTAGCGATAGGCGATGAGACACGGAAGTACCTCTGATTTACACCGGTCTGTTAATAGCTCCGAAGAAATGTAATCCATGCGTGTAATCGCCGGAAAATATCGCAGCCGTCCCTTACGCTCTTTGCCGGGAATTGATTTGCGTCCTACCGCAGATAAGCTGCGGCAAGCGCTATTCAATGTGCTGACTCCCGGAGATCCTGATGCACTGGTTGGATCGATTTGGTTGGATCTCTACGCGGGCACCGGAGCTGTCGGAATCGAAGCACTCAGCCGCGGTGCGATGCAGGTTTTATTTGTGGAATCTTCGGCCAGCGCAGCGGAGTTGATAAAGCAAAATTTGCAATCATTGAAAATTGAAAATGGATTCCGGATTTTGAAGCAGGATGCCGCGCGCGCATTGAAAACGCTGCAAGCTGAACAGGTCAAAGCCGACTATGTCTTTCTTGATCCGCCTTACGGGTTGGAAGCGGAATACAAAAATACCTTGTCGGCTTTGGGAGAGTCCGCACTCTTGAAATCGGGAACCATTGTGCTTGCCGAACACTTCAAGAAATTTGATCCGGGGGATCAATTCGGCGATTTGCGGCGATACCGCACACTGGCGCAGGGAGATGCGGTGTTGAGTTTCTATCGCAAGGCGTAAGCAGACTACATCAATAACTCAGTATTTCGCTGCACAATCGGATGTTGCATTTCCAGCAAATCGTTCTTTACCAGATTCAAACCATAGACGCATTGTTCGAACTGGTGGGAAAGTTTACTGAACAAAGGCGCGACTTTCTCGTACTCAAAATGCTCAAACTTGCTGACGATGTAATAGCTCTCTTTGCCGGCCTTCATCCAGTCCACGAAATTTTCCAGGCGATCGTGGCGCAGGCGAAAGTGATTGATGCTTTCCGGAAACATTCCTGTAAAAAACAACGTGTAATCGCCGATATGTTTCCGCAACTGGCGTTCCCGGTCAAATGATGGCGCCGGCCCATATACAGGATCGGATTCAAGCAGCATCTCGCCCACATCGGTAAGCGGCTTGCCACTTACGCCCTGCATTTTGAAGAGTTGTTCAGTTTCGCAAAATTCTGCTAACAGATGGGAAACATAGGCGACAATTTGGGGATCGCGGATGCCAATTTCCTCCGCATAATGCCGCCCGACGAGTTCAACAAACAACTTCTGTAAAGAATGTGACTCCGGAATCATCGTGGGCTCACCTCCGAGCTCCAACTGGGCCAATGGCGCGGCCCAAAACCAATTCACGATACATAACTCACCCGGCATTGGTTACGCAAGTGACTTTGGTAAATCTGCTCCATTAACTTATTTGATGCAGATTTGAAATGCGCCGTGACTTTATGCTGTAAGTGATTGAAGTGATTCACTTGCAATCCATAGTGAGGGAGAAATGACACGAAAGAACATTTCAAGCGGTACACCATGGGAACCGGTCGTTGGGTACTCACGGGCGGTGCGCATCGGCAACTATGTGCACGTGTCGGGGACCACGGCCACCGGCCCGGAAGGCAAGATCGTCGGCGTAGGCGACGTTTATGCCCAGACTGTGCAAACAATCAAGAATATTGAGTCCGCGCTGATCAAGGCAGGAGCGGACCTGAAAAACGTTGTTCGCACCCGTACGTACGTCATCAACATTGCAGATTGGGAAAGAGTGGGAAAAGCCCACGGAGAATTTTTCGCAGAAATTCGTCCGGCCACTTCCATGGTGGAAGTGAGCGCGTTGATTTCACCGGAAATTCTGGTGGAAATCGAAGCTGACGCGTATCTCGAATAATCGGCGGGTATTAAGACAAAGCAAAAGGCCGGCGTGAGCCGGCCTTCGCAAGTTCAGGGAATAAAACTACTTCTTTGCCGGGGGCGCAATCGCGTCCTTGGTGGCCTTGGCGACGCGGAACTTTACCACGGTCTTGGCTTTGATCTGAATGGGCTCGCCCGTCTGGGGGTTGCGTCCGACGCGGGCTTTGCGGTGCGCCTTCACCAGGCGGCCGAGGCCGGGCACTACGAACACGCCATTCTTCTTGGTCTCTTTTACCGCGGTGTCGCTCAGGTGCTCAAGAAAAGCCGCGATGGTCTTATTGTTGGTCTCGAGTTTTTCAGCCAGATGTCGAACCAGCTGCGTCTTCGTCATGCCTGAAGCCATGAATCCTCCTATAGTGGAAACTTGAATTTTCCTACGATGAAAGTCATCTTATACCTCTGTGCCTGTGGAAAAGAAGCGATTTAGCCGCATTTTATGCGGGATTTCCGCATTTGGAACCAAAAAAGGCCACAAAAATCAGCTTGTAAGCGTTTTGTACTCTCAAATCGCCTGTCTGGACGCTGGCGAAACGATGCCGGAAACGCCCATCAACCGCATGGGATAATCGAAGCGGGAGTTACTTTATTGAGCTGCGCCATCTGTGAAATCAGAAAAGAAAAGCGGTTTTGTCCCGCGATCCACGGGCGGATTTGCCCGCAATGTTGCGGCGAACAGCGGGAAGTCACACTCGACTGCCCCCTTGATTGCACATACCTGAAACAGGCGCGTGAGCACGAAAAGCCGCAGCCATTGGGCGATCTGGAGCAGTCCGCGCTATTTCCCGGCGTCGAAATCAGTGAACAGTTTTTGTATGAGCAGGAGCATCTGATTGTGGGATTGAGTTTTGCGCTGGCAAAATCTGTCCGCGCCAACCGCAATCTTCGGGATTCAGATTTACTCGGCGCACTCGGCTCGATTGCGAAGAGCTATGAGACGTTGGTGAATTCCGGTTTGCACTATGAAGCGCCAGTGACGAATCCCGGCCAGCAGGCGGTGGTGGCCGGGTTGCACACGATGGTCAAGGAATTTCGCGAAGCCGAATTGAAGCACACGGGTCATTCCAGGCTGCGCGATGCGGATGTATTGCAAGCTTTAGTCTTTCTGCTCCGCATGGGTTATACGCGCACTTCGCGACGTCCGAAAGCGCGCGGATTTGCAGATTTTGTGGTGGCTCAGTTTCCCGAGAAAGAACCTGCAATTGCCGCTTCCGGCGCGGGCGGCACAATTATTGTGCCGTGACATTTCTTTTATTTGCCCGCATAGGTAATCGGCGAGCCCACGCCGGTGCATATGTCCCAGCCAGGTGGGCAAGTGCTCAAGTCCCATACGCTCATCACGCGGAAATCCTCTTGGTATGTTTTCGGGTTGGAGTAGTCCTGGTAAATTTGCCCTAATTCTGCTGAGGTGGAAGGGCGCAGCTGGCCCGCTCCATCGATTATTCCGGCGAGATACGGCGTTGACGCACTCGTGCCACCGATCTGGAACCAATCGTAGCCACCGTCTGCGTCGTACATCGCGGGACCGGTACACGGGTCGGCATCAGCGGAGAGGTCAGGAACTCCGCGATGGTTCCCTACAATTTTCTCGATTACGTTCTGGTAGCTTGGCCGTGAGTACACCGCACTGATGCCGCCCCCGCCAGCCCCATTGCATCCGTTCCAGTACTGTTCGCCTAAAAACACACCACTCGACCGAATCAATTTTGTGCCGCCCACTGAAATCACATAAGGAGACACGGCTGGATATCCGATGCCCGGCCCAGTGTCACCTGCCGATGCCAAATAAACGACTCCTGGCACTTGGAAATGCGAATCGTATTGTTGCTCGCCCGGCCACTCCGTTCCCGTCCAGCTGTTGCTTACTGTACCGCCCCCATTGGCTGCGACGAGTTGGCCGGCTAAATCTTCGGCAACCATCAAATCGCTCCACGAACCGGATGCAGCCTCCACCAGTAGTATTTTTGCGTTTGGCGCAGCGGCATGGGCCATCTCTATGTCGAGAGCTTCATCCAAAGACCAATTCCCAGGATCGTTCGCTGGCTGATGGCCCGCGGCATAGACTTGCTCGAAGTTTGCCGGAGGAAGTCCAAATTGATTGGAAAAAACTTGCAAGTCCAGTGCCGCGAACGGATTGTCATACGCTGCCACAATCGCAATGGCCCCGACGCCGGTGGTCGGCAGCTCGGTTGTGCTTGCAATAGGGCAGCCTTGCACGAGGGTTTGTGTGAGGTGGTATATGCAAGCCAATGAAGCGGGGGTTTCGGCGTTGGGTGGAGGAGCGGAACTGTCAGCATACAAATTAAGAATGAGATCTGTGTGCGGCCTGATGCCAAGATCTCCGCGCTTTTCAATACTGGACGATGGAATCACCAAATTGCCATGGCTTTGCGCCAGGACGAATGGTGACAGGACGACAAGTCCTGACAAGAACCCTAAGAAGACAAGTGCGAGCCCGGTGGACGAATGCTTCATGTGTCGCGGAGGCCCAAGCTGCAAGCCGAGTCCGGAAAGCATAGCGGCTTAAGATTGCGAAAGTCAATTAAGCGTGGCAATCTTGCGTACGCTTTGTCCCGGCGGCAAGGCGTGGAGCAACTCACGCACGCTTCGCTTATTCAGGGGATGCCATGCTTCTGGCGCGATTTCGGCGAGGGGTTCCAGCACAAAGCGGCGTTGATGCATTGCGGGATGAGGAATGGTAAGGCCCTGAGAATTCAATACCTGATCTCCATATAGCAAGATATCCAAATCAATATTGCGCGGACCTTTGCTTTGTTGCCGGAAGCGCCCCATATGTTTTTCGATTTCTAAAATTCCATCCAGAAGTTGAGAGGGTGATAACCCGGTTTGCAACTCGACCACACAATTCAGAAACCACGGCTGCTCCGTGAACTCGACCGGCTCGGTTTCATAAGTAGAGGAAACTACCTTGATTTCCCCAAGATCGCTGAGACGCGTAACTGCCTCGCGCAAATTCGCCGCGCGATCACCGATGTTGGAACCGAGAGAGAGGTAAGTAATGGGCACCGGATAGTAGTCTCCAGTTTAGCGTTTCCAGCTTCAAGCCCAGGCCGAATCTATTTAGAGACTTGTGCCGCCGGCTTATGAACCGCAAACTTTTAAGATTATTCCATCACAGGAAGGTGGCCATGCTTTCCATCAACGTCAGAATTGACCGTGCACAGCGGCTGGTACGCATGTTGGAGGAAGACGCCGCGAGGCTTGATGTGCGCGTCGCGCCACTTGCTCCCGAGCATCAGCAATCCACCCGCGATTACGCCGCCCAAGTGATGGCCCATGCCCGCGCCGAATTAGACAAATTGGTGCGGGAGGGCTCGTTCTGGGATTTGGAAGATACTTGCCCTCAGGCTGCCGACTAACCGTTCATTGTCTGAGCTTCTTGAAGCCAACCCTTGGCTGGCTGTGCAAACTCCTTGAAATCCGCCTCTGTTAGGGATTTCGGCTGCTCCTGCGTCTTTCGGTATAGACTCGTTGTGCGCCAATCGCTGTACTTTCGTCGCCGTCTTAGAAGTATTAGAAACAATCCCAAGGAGATTCTGGATGAGACCTTTCCGTGCCCTTTTTGCGATCGCGTTGGTCGCACTGTTCCTTCCCACCTGTTTCGCGCAGGATATTCAAAGCACATTTAATGGAATGCCAATCACGATTCCGGAATCGAGCATTCCGCATGCCGGACGCATTCATACCAATTACTTCGTCGTCGGCAACGGTGAAAAGACCCCTCAGCCGCCTCCGGACGCGGAGACACCGGGTTCGCTCGCGTGTGTCTATCAATTAGTTCAGGGCCCTTCGGGCTGTCCCATTAACACCAGCACGAATGTTCCGACCGGCGGTATTGGTGCGATCGCGATTGTGGATGCTGGCGATTATCCAACGGCGGTTTCCGATCTTCATGCGTTTTCTGCACAGTTTGGCCTTCCAGATGCCGACTTCCAGATTGTTTATGCCAACGGACAGAAGCCTCCGGTCTATCAGGAATGGCTGACCGAAGAAGCTCTCGACATCGAATGGGCCCACGCGATGGCGCCGAAGGCAAAGCTTTTCCTGGTTGTTTCGACTCTCCAGAACACAGACCCGACGTGGCAGGCGGTACAAGTCGCCGGAAAGTTGGTTTCACAAAATGGCGGCGGCGTAGTCAGCATGAGCTGGGGCGACCCGGAAGTTTCCAATGAAGCGCAATGGGACAAATACTTCACCGCCCCCAACGTCGTTTATTTTGCCGCCAGCGGTGACTCGGGAATCGGCGTGAGCATTTATCCCGGCGCATCGCCGAATGTAGTTTCGGTGGGTGGAACGTACTTCAATCGCGATTCCGACGGCAATTTCGTCAACGAAATTTACGGTGGTGGCGGTGGCGACATCAGTCCATACGAGCCGCGTCCTGCTTATCAGGATGAAATCTCGAGCCTGGTCGGAACACAGCGCGGTTATCCCGACGTCGCGTCGGATTTTTGCTGCGCGGCAATTTACCAGCAGGGCTGGGGTTCTGTTGGCGGCACCAGTTGGGCATCGCCCACTTTTGCCGGAATCATTAATGCGGCTGGGCATTTTCCCAAGACGAGCTATGACGGACTGGTAGCCCTCTACAAAGAATATGCCAACAAGCAGCAGTACCAAGCTGCGTTCTACGACATCACCCAAGGCGATTCCCACTGCCGGGTCGGATGGGATGAATGTGCGGGGGTAGGCACGCCCCGCACCTATAAAGGGAAATAAAGCTCGAATGCAAATTGTTTTGCAGAAGCCTCGTCAAAGATGACGAGGCTTTTTTGTACATACAAAAATCCGCGAATCAAAATGAGACGTTAGATTCGTGGCACTTTACGACGGAACGAAACAAATCCTTCGCATAAGGGTTTAGAGTGATATGTGTGAAGGAGGAACATCATGCGCACAAGTCGCTGGATTCGTTCTCTTGTAATTGCAGTGGTGATGTTGGGAGCATCTGCGGCATCTTTTGCCCAGATCGGCATTTCTATTCGTATTGGCCCACCGGCGCTGCCTGTCTATGAACAGCCGCTTTGTCCCGGCGATGGCTACATCTGGACGCCCGGTTATTGGGCCTATGGCCCTGACGGCTACTTCTGGGTTCCCGGAACATGGGTATTAGCTCCTGAGCCCGGTTATCTGTGGACCCCCGGCTATTGGGCATGGGGTCCGGGCGGATTCTTTGTATTCCATGAAGGCTATTGGGGACTGCATGTCGGCTTCTACGGCGGCATTAACTACGGATTCGGCTATTTCGGCAACGGCTATGAGGGCGGACGCTGGGACGGCGGTCGCTTCTATTACAACCGCACCGTGAACAACATTAACGTCACCAATATTCACAATGTGTACAACACGACGATTATCAACAACAACACGACGATCAACCGCGTCAGCTACAACGGTGGCGATGGCGGCGTGCATGCCGTAGCTTCTCCGTTGGAAGAACAGGCCGCCCGCGAGCATCATCTCGCTCCAGTAGGCGCTCAAACGCAGCACTTCGAAGCAGCGCGTGGCAATCCGCAGTTGCGCTTCTCTGCCAACCAGGGGAAGCCTCCTATAGCTGCCACTGCGCGTCCCGCCGAGTTTAACCACGAAGCTGTGCCGGCGAAGGCGCCCGGAGCTTCGTATTCGGAAGGCCGTGGCGGAAACAATGTTCCGCGTCCTCCAGTTCCGGCAGAAGCACGCGACGTGCAACCCCACGCCAACATGCCTCGGCCGAGCACTGGAAATGCAAAGCTGGACCAGAAATACCAGCAGCAGCAGGACAAGTTGATCGCGAAGCAGAACCAGCAGCACCAGCAGTTGCAGGCGAAGCAGGAAGCGGACCACCAGCGCATGCAGCAGAAGAATTACAACGATGCGCAGAGGCAGCAGGTGGAACAACGTCACCAGCAACAAACCATGCGAATGGAAACGCAGCACGCTCAGCAACAGGAGCACATGGCCAGCCATCAGCAGGGCGGCCGTCGCTAATCGAAGTGAAACCAGAAGGCGGGAATCGAAAGATTCCCGCTTTTTATTTTTGCGCGTCCTGCAACATCACGACGTTCGAATCTGTGTGCCCGCGCGTCATGGCGAGTTTTGTCCCATCAAATGAATAATGGAAAGCGCCGATCTGCTCGGCGTCGAAGTTTGTGATTTGCTTTCCCGCAGAACCATCGATTGGTTGTTGCCACAGGTTGTCAACTCCCGCGTTCGCAAAAGCGTAGATTACGGATTTGCCGTCGTGGGAAAACACGACCGGTGTATTGCGCGCTTTCTGGAAATCTAAAAGTTTCTCGATTTTTTCCGAACTCGTGGAGATAAAAGCCAACTTTTCGGTGTGATCGCCGGAGTGCTGGAATTGCGAAAATACAATCCATTTGCCGTCAGGTGAAAAAGCCAGCCCGCCGCCCGCAAGTTCAGGCGATAATCTTCGCGAGTCCCCTCCGTCTATGGAAACTATTCTGACTGCGCCGTCATCGAGATTATCTTGATAAACCACATACTTACCATCGGGTGAGCACTCTGGATTCTGGTCCAGTTTTCCGCTCGAAAGTTGCTTGAAGTTGCCGCCTGCCGCATCCATCCGCCAAATACTGATGGTTGTCTTCCCGGTGATCGAAACGGCCCCGAAAACTACGTGTCCACCGTTCTCACATGCCGAAGGCTGAATGACGACCATGCCTGGCGGTGGCGCAATTGTGGTTCTGTTGCCGGTTTCCGGATTGATTAGAGAGAGATCGACTTCCGATCCGGCAATCAGTTGATTGTCTGTCGTCCAGGTAAAGCTGAACACTGGCGATCCGGAAGTGACACGTTTGAATTGTGAAGCAGTGGTTGCGGAACTCGGGCCCACGATAACATCTCGGTGGCTCTCATTCATGACCGCGACGAGGGTTTTCCCGTCGGCGGCCAGGCTGAAATCTGAATAACTGTTCGTGTCCCGGGTGATGGGTTGCAATTTTCCATCGGGATAGGAAACCAGAGAAATCTGCGAACGCGTAAGCTGTGTAATCACCGCTATGCCGCTGCCATCGGGCAGCCATGTCGGGTTGTTGAGCGCGGCGGTGGGGGAACTGTAAAACAACTTTTGCTTGCCGGTGGTGGCATCCACGGCGACCAATCCACTCAGGGCGTTGGGCACGTTGAATGTCATGCAAACCAGGGTCTTTCCATCCGGCGACCAGGCTGGAGTTTGCAATCCCGAAGAGATCGCATCCTCAACAAGAATTTTTTCCTCACCCGTATCAACCGTATGGATGATCAGCCGGAACCGCCCGAGGTTTGGGCTGTTATAGCGCAAGTAGGCAAACTGCTTTGAATCGGGTGAGAACGTGATATTCGAATCAATGTCGCTAATCAGTTTTTCCGGTGTACCGCCCAACACCGGTGCGCGATAGAGATTGTGCAACTCCTCGCTGCCCGGTTCGCTGCGCTCGAAGTAGAGGTAATTCCCGTCCGGAGAAAAATGCAGTGCGACATATCTCGTCTGCGCCGGAGGAATGACCTGGGTGTTGCTGTTCGTTGGCAGATTGCGCAGCCACAAGCTTTCCTGGCCGTTGTCGCGCTGCACATTCATGATGTACTTGCCATCGGGCGAAATGGCCACCAGGGTTGCCTTGCCTGTTTGTGTAATCTGCCGAACCGTTATGTTTTGAAATGGCTGCTGGTGAGAACGGTTTAACAGCGCATAAATGCCATATCCGGCTGCGGCGAGGACGACGATGAGAATAACCGCAGTCAGCGCAGTGCCGACTTTGTTTTGACGAATCGCGCTGACCACCGCGGAACTAGACACCTGCGCAGGAATGCCCGGCGATGCCGCAGTCGTAGAAACGTGGGTTGAACTTGTAGCTGCCGCAATTTGTGACGAGGAAGAGGAAGAACGCGCTTTGGGATCGGTGTCCCGCTTCAGCCGCTTCAAATCGCCGCGCAAATCCGCTGCCGATTGATAACGCAGGTCGCGGTCTTTTTCCAAAAGCTTGTCAATGATGTCTTCCAGTTTTATCGGCAAGCCGGGAACGATCTGAATCGGCGGGGTGGGATCGCGGTCCAGAATTGCCTGAAAAATCACCGCCGAAGTATTTCCGGCGAAGGGCAACTGCCCCGTCGCCATCTGATAGATGACCGTACCCAGCGAAAACAAGTCAGTCCGCGGGTCGAGTGTTTCTCCGCGGGCCTGCTCGGGCGACATGTAAGCAATCGTCCCGACAGTGGATCCCGGCATGGTCAAATGCGCTGTTGCGCCTAGCGTCTCGGTCTCGGCTTGCTGCGTTAGTTTCGCCAGCCCGAAATCAAGAATCTTTACCTGTCCGCGTTGCGTAATGAAAATATTTGCCGGCTTGATGTCCCGGTGGACAATACCCTTCGCGTGCGCGGCATCGAGCGCGTCGGCAAGTTGAATGGCGAAGTCGAGCACCCGATCAATCGCGAGAGGTCCGTGACCCAGCAAAACGTCTAGGGTTTGCCCCTCCAGAAGTTCCATGGCGAGGAACGACTGCCCGTCGTCTTTTTCGACTGCATAGATAGTGCAGATGTTCGGATGGTTGAGCGCCGAAGCCGCTCTTGCTTCCAGCAGAAACCGGTCCAGCGCGCCGGCATCATTGGCCAAAGCAGAAGGCAGGAACTTCAACGCGACATTACGTCCTAACGTCAGGTCCTGAGCTTCATACACGACACCCATGCCGCCGCTGCCGAGTTGGCGGATGATTCGATAATGCGAAACTGTCTGGCCGATCATAGTTGGGTCACGAGTGGAGAGATTTTCATCTTAGGTCGCGAACCGGAGCAGCGTCAAACGCGATGCCAACTTATTGCCTTTGTCATCTTGAGCGTATGTAAATTCATTCGCTCGCGAATGAATTTACGCAGTCGAACCATCCCTGGTTCCCCCGGCGCGACTAAACGGACAGCAAGGAATTCTCACTGCGGATTCGCGTTGTTCTCCGCGCGTTTTGGTTTTCGAAAAGTCTGACGTGAAATCTGCTCTGCAAGCACTCGCTCTTTTTCGCGTCGAGAACGCGACTTAGTGGGGATGAATTTGTGCGTTTTCGACGTCAAATTTGCATGCAAATTTACTACAAGTGATTTTTTAACCAGCGCAAATTATTGATTGTAAAGTGTTTGCATGAAATATGCTGTTCGCGCAAATCGCGCAAAAACAGCGTTCCAATGACTGCTGACTTTCACCACGAGTAGCTAAAATCATTGCCTGCAATCACATAGCATGGAATCCATATAGGATCGTGCTTTGACCGACAAACGTTGAATCTTTTAAGACTCTAAACATATCTAATGATATAGTTCTAGACAGATTTAAAGATACAAGGAGTATTTGAAATGCACAGACATCACGAACACGAATCTTTCGACTGCCGCGGCCATCACGGCCGTTTTGGGCGTCGAGGCGGTTTCTTTGGCCGCTTTGGGGGTCCCTTCATGGGAGGTCCCGGCATGCGCGCCGCGAAAATGCTAGCCTCCGGCGACCTGCAACTGATTATTCTCGCGCTACTCAGCGAAAAGCCGCGTCACGGCTACGAGATCATCAAACAGATCGAAGAACACTCGAGTGGAATTTACGCGCCCAGCCCAGGCATGGTCTATCCTGCGTTGACCTATTTGGAAGAAACCGGTTATGCCGAGTCTGAATCGGAAGGCGCGAAGAAACTTTACCGCATCACCGAAGCCGGAACGAAGTACTTCAACGAAAACCGCGCCAGCGTCGAAGAGGTTCTCGACCAACTCGCGCGCTTTGGCCGCAAGATGGCGGATTTTCAGAAGCGCTTCACCGATGAAGAAAATGAAGAAGAAGCTTTCGCCGGCGATCCGCGGCGCGCGAGTAAGGGGGAGTGGCGCGAAGCGAAGCGCGAATTCCGCGAATTGAAAGACGATCTCAAAGCCGCGCTTTACGAAAAATTTGATTCCTCACCGGAGGAACGGAAAAGAATCTTTGGGATTCTCCGGCGGGCCATCGATGAAATCAGAGGGAAATAATTATGGCGATTGAAATTTGCGAAGAATTCGCGGAACGACTTGCAAAGCGGGAAAAAGAATTGGCTGAACATGCAGCACAGTTTCCCTTCGCGTCGTATAAGGGAGATGCCGAGGCATCTCCCGTTCGCTTCGTAAGATTTGGTGCGCGTCAATTATGGCGCATGCCCGTGGAACAAAATTAGGCTTTTGGCCGACGCCGCCGGAAGGCGGCGACTGGCGTGCGTTTTAGAGCCTTTCGGCCCTATTTTCGCGGGGCGATTCTTGGGATATGCTGACAGCGCGCGTCCGCTCGGGCAGAGAATGGGAGCGGGCGGAAGGATGTACGGTATGAGCAAGACAAGTTTGAGTTTTTTCTTTCTTTTTACATTCGCGCTTTTTGCTTTGACGGCGCTGATGTGCGCGTCGGCGGCGGGGCAAAATAACTACAAAGTCATCCATAGCTTCTCAGGTTTCCCGAACGACGGGATGTTGCCTACTAGTTCTACGGTGTTCGATAAGCTTGGGAACATGTATGGCACCACTTCGGGTGGGGGCAATCAAGCAGGCTGTGGTGATCTGGGCTGTGGGATAGTTTACGAGCTTTCGCCCGATGGGCAAGGCAATTGGACGGAGACAGTTCTTTATAATTTTTGCTCAAATTTCAATGGGTCTTCGTGCCTGGATGGGGCTTACCCGAATGGTCTCACGATCGACGCCGCCGGAAATCTATATGGAACGACATTCAGCGGCGGTTCGGGATATGCGTACATGACTGGGCCCGGGGTTGCGTTTGAACTCTCTCCGCCAAAGGAAAAAGGCGGCACTTGGGCCGAGACCGTGCTTTATAACTTTTGCACCAACTTCAGCAACGGCTCTTGCCAAGATGGATGGGTGGGCGAGGCTGGGCCGCTTGTGTTCGATAATGCAGGAAATCTCTACGGGACGGCCGGGCTTGGGGGAACGGGGCACGTGGCTGGCGGAGAGGGCGTGGCATTTAAGCTATCGCCCGGTGCTCTGGGCTGGCAGGAGACTATTTTGTACAGTTTCTGTACGCAGGGCGATGGCGATGAATGCCCCGATGGCTATAACCCCGGCGGCGGCGTGACATTCGATAAATCCGGCAACCTTTACGGGACGACGCCTTATAGCGGAAACATCAGCAAACTTGAAGGTGGAACGCTGTTTGTGCTATCGCGAAACCGCGAGGAATGGAAATACCAGTTGCTAGCGGCCATACCCCCGGGGATGGAACCCTATCTGCCGTTCTCTCCCATAGCCTATGATGCGGGCGGAAACCTCTATAGCACGCTTAGTTCTGGCGGCAACGGCGGCGTCTTTCGAATCGATGCCAGGTCCCGCAAGTTAAGCCTTTTCAGATTTAATGGCAGCGATGGTGCAGGACCCGGGACTTTGTACATAGACCCACACAGAAACGCGCTTTACGGTACTACCGGCGCGGGCGGTGCTTACGGACGCGGAACCATTTACACTATCGATACCACTGGCCGGGAAAATGTCCTTTATAGTTCGTGTTCGCAACAGGCTTGTAGGGACGGCTATGGTCCGGGTGGCATAGTCCCGGACGCAATGGATAACCTTTATGGCACCGCGGAATTCGGAGGAGACGACGGGCTCGGCGTCGTCTTTGAGTTTATCCCGTAGTTAGTGTATGCCTTTAACCTCGGACACCCGCCTTGTTAGCAGACGGGTGTCCGAGCTTTTTTCTACGGATTGCTCAAGACGCCTGCATAAACTCCGGATTGACCGGATGTGTTCATAATCGAGTTCTCGCATCCAAGGCTGCCATCGTTAGGAAAGTTGTAAGCAAATTCCCAGTCACAAAAATACACTTCGATGGTGCTTACGTTTTGCCCCTTAGCAAACGGAACGGTGTTGGGTAGGTAGTCGCCAAGTATGCTTTTTAGGGCCTTTCGGCCCTATTTTCGCGAGGCAATCCTTGGGATATGCTGACAGTCGCGCGTCCGCTCGAGCAGAGAATGGGAGCGGGCGGAAGGATGTACGGTATGAGCAAGACAACTTTGGGTTTTCTCTTTCTTTTTGCATTCGGGCTTTTTGCGTTCGCGGCCTTGATGTGCGCGTCTGCGGCAGGCCAGAGCGCCAATTATAGGGTGATCCACAATTTCTCCGGATATCCCAACCATACTGCCCACACCATAGGCCCAGTAATCTTCGACAAGGCAGGCAACATGTATGGCGTCGGGATTACTGGGGGCGCTTACGACGACGGCGCCGCCTATGAGCTTTCTCCTGACGGGCATGGCAATTGGACAGAAACAATTCTTTACGACTTTTGCCAGAACTTCGACGGGTTGTCGTGCCTGGACGGAGAGAGCCCGAGCGCAGGCCTCGCGATCGACGCGTCGGGCAATCTTTACGGCACGACTGGCTTTGGTGGCACCGGCAACGAATTAGGCAGTGGAGGTGGCATCGCGTTCGAGCTTTCGCCGCCTGTGCAAAGAGGCGGCGCGTGGACGGAGACAGTTCTCTACAATTTTTGCAGCGACTTCGCGAACGATACGTGTCTCGACGGCGGCCCGGACGTGAAGAGCCAGATGGTTTTGGATCGAGCGGGCAATCTGTATGGAACTACGGCCGAAGGCGGTGGCGGGTACGGCAGCTTTAGTGGGGGAGGAGTTGCATTCGAACTATCGCCAGGAACAGGCGGGTGGGCTGAGACTATTATTTACAATTTTTGCTCCGTCCTCCACAACAATCTTTGCCTTGACGGCCAGGGCCCGATCGGAGGCGTCACATTCGATAAGTCGGGCAGCCTCTTTGGGACTACATCGTCCACAGGTAATGGAAATGCGGAAACTGGCGGGACACTTTATCAGTTGCGAAAATCCGGTAGTGGATGGGTCTTCAGACTGCTGGCCACGGTGCCTCCAGCTCATCAGCCTTCCATTCCGGAGGCCCCAGTCTCATTCGATTCGGATGGCAACCTATACAGCACTCTTTCGTCAGTTTACGGCGGTGTTTTTCAGAGAAACGCCAAAACCGGAAAGGTTAGGGTTTTCGCCTTCGATAAAGGGGATGGCTTCGAGCCTTTGGGCGGGGTGTATGTTGACGCAAATACGGGTGCGATCTACGGCACGAACTCCGACGGAGGAGTCGGCCCGGGGAACGTATTCGAAATCGACCCAAATGGGGGGATAACGATACTGCACAGCTTTTGTAACGGCTCTACGGGACCAAACTGTACCGACGGGGACCAACCGTGGGCCACCTTGGTGCCTGACGCGAGCGGCAATCTCTATGGCACCACGCAATTCGGCGGCACTGCAAACCTAGGGATAATATTTGAAATCAAACCATAGGCTTGCGGAAATTGACGGTCACGACCGGACTCTATGTGGACGGAACAGCCCCTGACCCGAGGCTGTTCCCTTCGGCTGCTGGCTTCTACGGATTATTCAGCACGCTCGCGTACGCATTTGAGAGCGTGCTCGATACTTGGTTTTGGCAGCCAAGTGTGCCGCTGTTGGCGAGGTTGTACGCGACTTCCCAGTCACAGAAGTAAACCTCGAGGGTGTTCGCAGAGTGGAATGTCCGTCCCACACGAGCAGCATGACAAAGTGGTTGGAGCGGTGGGTGGTTGAAAATCAAGATCGACGACAAAGGCGGCGGACAGGAGTGTCCGCCCTCACGGACAGAAGCAGGTTCCTCCACTTGCCGTCGCTGGCGCTCCGGCGGCGGTCGGAATGACACGATGGTGGGAGCGGGGAGATCCGCGCGAGATCCCTCGCCCGCGATGAAAAGCGCGGGTCTTCGGGATGACAAGGTGGACGGAGTGGTTTCCAAAAAGCAGACTCCTACGCACGTTCTCGCTTCGCTGCGAACGGCTCGGAATGACACAGGTGGCTGGAGCGGTGGGGTGGAGAAATTGCCCGCGGCCCGCGCGCTTCAAAGCAAATGCATAGATCCCTCGTTGGGATTTGTTCGCGACGAACAAATCCGCTGCCTCAGGATGACAAGGTGGTAGGCATGGGAGCTGCGCGCGAGATCCCTCGCCCGCTGGTGAAAGCGCGGACGTTCGGGATGACAAGGTAGTGGCGGAGTTGTTTCCAAAAAACAGGTTCCTCCACTTGCCGTCGCTGGCGCTCCGGCGGCGGTCGGAATGACACTATGTGGGAGCGGGGAGATGTGCGCAAGATCCCTCCGTCCGCTGGTGAAAGCGCGGACGTTCGGGATGACATAGTTAGTAGCGGAGTTGTTTCCAAGAAGCGGGTTCCTCCACTTGCCGTCGCTGACGCGCCGGCGGCGGTCGGAATGACACGATGGTGAGAGTGGGGAACTGCGCGCGAGATCCCTCCGTCCGCTGGTGAAAGCGCGGGTCTTCGGGACGACAAGGTAGTGGCGGAGTTGTTTCCAAAAAGCAGGTTCCTCCACTTGCCGTCGCCGGCGCTCCGGCGGCGGTCGGAATGACACTATGGTGAGAGTGTGGAGATGCGCGCAAGATCCCTCGCCCGCTGGTGAAAGCGCGGACGTTCGGGATGACGGAGTTAGTAGCGGAGTTCTTTAGCGGAGGGTTGCGGCGGTCGGAATGAAACGTGTCGAACGAAAAGCAGATTCCTACGCACCTCCTCGTCGCTGGTGCGACTCCGAATGGCTCGGAATGACAAGGTGGTTGGAGTGATGATTGCGTCGATGAACCTCCCCGTGGTTCCTCACTATATAATTCCCCTCAACATAATTTCCCTCAACCATGGCGCTCACGGGCGGAGAAAAACTCGGGCCGTACGAAATTGTCTCCCTGCTGGGGGCGGGCGGGATGGGCGAAGTCTATAAAGCCCGCGACGGGAGGCTTGACCGCATCGTCGCCATCAAAGTGCTACCGGCCTCTTTCTCTGCTGATCACGACCGCATGCAGCGCTTCGCGCAAGAGGCTAGAGCTACCGCGGCGCTGAATCATTCCAACATCGTTTCCATTTATGACATCGGCGAAGAGAAGGGCGCGCCTTATGTCGTTACCGAATTGCTGGAAGGGGAAACGCTGCGGGAGAGATTGAAGCTGGGCGCACTCTCAAGCCGCAAAGCGATTGATTATGCGATTCAAATCGCACGCGGGCTGGCCGCGGCCCATGAAAAAGGAATTGTTCACCGCGACCTTAAACCGGAAAACATTTTTCTCACGAACGATGGCGCAGCCAAGATTCTTGATTTTGGCTTGGCCAAGCTGACGCGTCCTGAATCGCAAAGCGGCAGCGCAGATGCGCCTACAATGCACGCGGCAACCCAGCCCGGCTTAATCATGGGCACCGCGGGCTACATGTCTCCCGAGCAAGTGCGCGGCAAAACGGCGGACGCGCGTTCCGACATTTTTGCCTTCGGCGCCATCCTCCATGAAATGCTGACCGGCGAGCGGGCGTTCAAAGGCGAGACCATGGCTGACACCATGAGTGCCATCCTCAAAGAGGAGCCGGCAGAACTTTCCGAAAGCGGCAAGAATATTCCGCCGGGTCTGGAACGTATTGTGCGGCATTGCCTGGAGAAAAATCCGGCGCAGAGATTTCAAGCGACGGGTGATCTGGCGTTTGATTTGGAATCGCTAACGCAAATTTCTGGCGCGAGCAAATCGGGCGCGCAAACGGCGATTGCTGAGACCGATGAACCGGGAGTTAACTCCAGATTGGCATGGATTGGGGGCATGATTGCGCTGGCGATCATCACGGCTGCCCTCGGCTGGTGGCTGGGCCGAAGCAGCGCCTACGTGCCACCGCCCGAGTACCAGCAAATTACTTTTCGTACCGGCCGCATCACGAACGCGCGGTTCGCAGCGGATGGGAGCATCGTTTATTCCGCGAACTGGGAAGACGGCGGGTCGCAGATGTACATGGCCCGCACCGAAGACACTGGTTCGCGTGAGCTAGGCATTAAAGACGCCACGCTGCTTGCGGTTTCCAAAAATGGGGAGCTTGCCATACGGCTCAATACAGTGTCCTACGGTGGCTATGCAGTCTCTGGGACGCTGGCGCGCGTTCCTCTCGGAGGCGGTACACCCAGGGAGGTACTCGACAACGTGCAGGACGCCGATTGGTCGGCCGACGGTGCGAGCATGGCGGTGGTCCGCTACGTGCCCGAAAGCCATCATTGGCGGCTGGAGTATCCCATCGGCAAGGTGCTGCTGGATGGCATCAACTGGATCAGCACCCCCAAGATTTCACCGGATGGGAAATGGATTGCATTCTCCGACCATGAGAATACGGGAGGAGATGACGAAGGCGGCGTTGCCGTCATTGATACGGAGGGGCACGAAAAGAAACTTTCGACGGGATGGAGTTCGGTGGAGGGCGTGTTGTGGTCTCCTGCGGGCGATGAGGTCTGGTTCAGCGCATCCGACAGCGGCAGCGCGGATAATCTTCGCGGCGTGACGCTCTCTGGAAAGCTGCGGACGATCACGAATGTACCGGGTGGAATGTGGCTTCAAGATATTCGTAATGGCGTTGCCCTGATGCTGGCGCAGAATCTGCGGGTTGAAATTCGTGGCATGGCGCCCGGGGGAAAAGAAGAAAAAGAGTTGGGATGGCTGGGCTGGTCGCAGCTCAGAGATGTCAGCCGGGATGGAAGGAAAGTGCTGTTCGAGGAGGAAGCGGACGGTGGCGGCCCCAACTACACGGTTTATCTGCGAGACATGGACGGCTCGCCGCCGATCAGGATTGGGGAAGGACGCGGCGAAGCGATATCACCGGACAATAAATGGGTGGTGACGCAGCCGGCGAAAGGCGGCGGAGCGTTGAGTGTGGTGCCGACAGGGGCAGGCGAAGCCCGCCAATTAACGCATGATCACATCAGCTACAACGTGGTGCGCTATTTGCCCGATGGCAAGCAGTTGCTGGCGATAGGCATTGAGCCCGGCCATGGTGCGCGGAATTACCTGATTGACGTGGCCAGCGGGGATTCAAAAGCGATCACTCCGGAGGGTATTTCCGGCGTCTTGCTATCCCCCGATGGCCGCAATGTCGTGATGCAGGGATCCGATGGTAAATGGGGTGTTGGGCCCATTGATGTCAATGGAGAGGGGAGTGCCATGCATGCGATTCCCGACCTCGACTCGCACTACCGCGTTATCGGATGGACGCCCGACGGAAATTCGGTGTACGCGGTTGAAAGTCACAGGCGCGACCGGACCGTTAAAGTTTATCGGGTGAATATCGCCACCGGCAAAATGGAATTGTGGAAAGTTTTCGGCGAAACTTTGCCGATGTCGGCCAGCGCCGGCAGGCCAATATTTTCCGCGGATGGAAGCGCGTATGCGTTTCAGTATTCGCTGGCCATGTCAGAGGCGTATGTGGTGAAGGGGTTGAGGTAGGGGTTGGCTTTATACCTTTTGCAAGAGGCGGCGGACAGGAGTGTCCGCCCCACACGAGCAGAAGCGGGTTCCTCCACTTGCCGTCGCTGGCGCTCCGGCGGCGGTCGGAATGACACAGGTGGTGAGAGCGGGGGGTGCCTGAAAATCAAGATCAACGGCTGAGGCAGCGGACAGGAGTGTCCGCCCCACACGAGCGAAAGCGGGTTCCTCCACTTGCCGTCGCTGGCGCTCCGGCGGCGGTCGGAATGACACGATGGTGAGAGCGGGGGAGATGCGCGCAAGGTCCCTCCGTCCGCTGGTGAAAGCGCGGACGGTCGGGATGACATCGCTTAATTTAAGGGAACGATTAACTGGAGTTGCTAGCGAAGAGCGGCTGCGGCGGTCGCCCTCGCGCCAACCGTTATCAATTCTTCTTCCAGCGTGGTTTCTTCCCACAATGAGCTGTCGCGGAGCAGGCGGGAGACGAGCGCGGTGTGCATGGCGTGTCCAGCGCGGTCGGCTACGACGGAGCCAAGAATTTGTTTGCCGAGCAATGCCAGGTCGCCGATTAAATCCAGAACTTTGTGACGGACGAATTCATCGCTGAAGCGCAGCGGCGGGTTTTCAATTCCATCTTTCGTAAGTACCACGCAGTTGTCGCGCGATGCGCCACGAATCAATCCCATGTTGCGCATCTTCTGTTCGTCTTCGCGTGAACCGAAAGTTCGGGCGGGAGCGATGTCGCCGAAGTAATTTCCTTCGGAAAGATTCACGGCGAACTTTTCGCGGCCAATGAGTGGATGAGGAAAATTGATGCTGTACGAAACCGAATACGACTCGGCTGGGTAGACGCCAATAAATTTGTCGCCTTCGCGCAACTCGACATCGCGCAAAATCCGCAAATAGGTTCGCGGGCGTTTCTGTGCGCGCACTCCAGCGCTGCGGATCAAATCCACGAATGGCCGGGCGCTGCCGTCGAGAATTGGCAACTCAAGGTTGTCGAGTTCGACGATGGCGTTATCAATCCCCACGCCAATGAAAGCAGAAAGCAGATGCTCGGTGGTTGAAATCAGCACGCCTTTTTTCATCAAACTGGTGGCGTAGCTGACGCGGGCGACGTTGCGGCCGATGGCTTCGACTTCAAATCCATCAAGGTCGGTGCGGCGGAAGACGATGCCCGAACCGGCGCGCGCGGGAAGAATGCGCAAAGTGACCGGTGCGCCGCTGTGCAAGCCCACACCTTTGCACTCGACAGCAGAGCGAATTGTTTGCTCGGGCTTCAAAGAACTGGGATCAGTTTGTTTGATTGACTTGCCAGAGTACAGCGGGGATGGGAATTCTGTATGTGGCAAATTAGCCACAGTAGAAGCAGGATTTCGCCTCATGTCGAAGAATAAGCATCATGTAATCAATTACTTGAAAACATGAGGTCAAAATTAGGCTGGGTTTACTTTTTAATTCCCACGGCGGCCTGGCCGGGGACAAACATCGAATCTTTCAATCCTTGGTTGTATTTCACGGTGTTGAGAAAGCGCTGGTTTGACATGTCGCCATTGTAATAACGAGTGACGCTGAAGGGCGTCATCACGCCTTGCGCATCCCGGTAATTGTCCCAGACTTCCTCTTCGATGTTGCGTTGCCGGTCGCCGGGATCGCGCCATGAGAAAGATTTCTTAATCGGCAGATGCGTATGGATGTCGAAATATAACGTCACGCCCTGATTTTTCGAATTGATAATCGTCACCTGCTCAGCGGGTTTCTGCGCGGCGACGGTTGTGCCTTCGTAAAAAAATGCAACGCCGGGTTCGTGGATCCATCGGCGCAACACCATCTCGAGCGAATAATCGCGCCGCCGCAGATAATCGTTTAGCGCTTTTGTGTCCATGTTGACCACGCCTTTGTAGGTGACCTCGTAGCCGCGATCTCCTTGATAGACGTAAATCACGTCGCGCTGCTTGGTGACTTCTACGCGCTCCTGATCGGGAAATTTGTAATAGCGCCAGAACAAAACTCCGGTGCTGTTGGGAGTGCCAAGGTGAAAGCTGTAAGTGCGACCCTCCTGGCTGACGTCTTGAATTTCGAGATAGGCCTGACCGCCCAGCGCTTGAATCGCACTCTGGATAAGCGCCTGCGCTTTCGCAGAATTCTGCTGATCCACGGGGATGGTTTGGGGCGCCGGGCTGGAAGAAGGCTGCGCTGCGGGCGGCGATGCCGAAGGATTGGCCTGCCCGAACGCGGCAGAAATTAGCAATATAAACGTAAGAATATGCTTCATGCTCGGCAGTTAGACGCTGCCGACTTCCATTGTAGCTGCTTGTATGGGAGGAAATTGCAGCTTATCCGGGTAAGACCGCTCCCCCGTTTACATTGAACACTTCGCCGGTGATGAAACCTGCGTGTGGCGTGCACAAGAATAAAATCGGGCCGGCGATTTCGTCCGCAGTTCCAACGCGGCGCAAAGGGATGGTCCCGAAAATCTTTTCCCGCGTCGGCGGATCATTCAACGCCGAAATGGACATATCGGTATTCACCCAACCCGGCGCCACGCAATTCACGTAAATTCGATCACGTGCGAGTTCCGTGGAAAGGCCTTTGGTCATGCTGATGAGAGCGCCCTTCGAGGCTGCATAGTCGCAGTGGAAAGCTTCGCCGCGCTGTCCGGCAGTGGAGCTGACGAGCACAATATGCCCGGCGGCGTCGCCAGCAGATTTTTGTTTTTTCATTTGCGCAACTGAATGTTTCACCAAAGCGAAGACGCTGTCGAGATTAATGGCGATGGTGTTGTTCCATTGTGCTTCTGACATCTGATCAATAGGAGCGTCATTGGGCGGCCAGATGCCGTGGTTGGCGACCAGAATATCCAGTCGTCCAAAGCGTTTTACGGCTTCCTGAACCAGCGATGCGGCGGTTTCCGTGCCGGAGAGATTGCAGGCCATGGCGGCGCAGTTGGCTTCGCCAAGTTCGCTTACCAGTTGTTCGGCTGCATCTTTGGCTTTCTCGTAGTTGAATAGGACTTTCGCGCCGGCAGCGACAAATAAACGCACAGCGGCTGCGCCGATGCCACGCGATCCTCCAGTGATGAGTGCGACTTTGCCCTTAAGAGATAAAGAAACATCCATAAGCTAGTTTCCAGTATTTCGGCGAGAGCTGGCAAGTGACTTTGGCCATGGATGACATAAATGATCAATGGTAGACTTGCCTCGCATTTTTTCGCACACCCACCCGGAGCTTCGCAATGGCAGAATCGGCAATCATTTTTCGCGATATCGCAATGGTGTTCACCGGCGCGTTTATCATCGCCCTCATCTTTTGGCGGCTTAAGCAGCCCCTGATTCTCGGCTACGTGCTCGCCGGACTAATTTGCAGTCCGCTTACGCCCGGCCCACGGATTCACGATGTTCATACTTTCGAACTCATGGCGGAAATCGGCGTGATTCTGCTGATGTTTTCCGTCGGTATCGAGTTTTCCGTTCCAGAATTGCTGAAAGTGAAGTGGGTCGCGCTGGTGGGCGCGCCCATCGGAATCTCGCTCTCTATCGGTCTTGGCACCGCAGTTGGCTGGCTCCTTGGCTGGCCCTTTGCTCAAGGAGTCGCGGTCGGCTGCATTATTTGCGTGGCCAGCACCATGGTGCTCATGCGGCTGTTGATGGATCGCGGCGAACTCTCTTCTGATGCCGGCCGTATTATGGTTACGCTCACGCTGGTGGAAGACCTCGCTGTCGTGATTCTTACCGTTCTTTTGCCCAGTCTTGGCTCATCGGGTGGCGCAGGATACGCGGCGGTATTGTGGCGCGTGACGAAGGCAATTCTTTTGCTCGTCCCCGTAGTGTTCGCTGGATGGAAGCTGATTCCCAAGTTGCTCGATTGGGTCGGCAAGACTTGTAATGACGAAATTTATTTACTTCTTGCATTGTCGCTTTGTCTTGTCGCGGCGGCGATTACTGAAGCGGTCGGCCTGTCACTTGCACTCGGCGCATTCGTCGGAGGGTTGCTTCTCGGCAATTCGACTTACGCACATAAACTTGCTGCCCAAACTCTGCCGATTCGAGATGCTTTTGTGGCTCTCTTTTTCCTTACGGTGGGAATGTTAATTGATCCCCGCACCTGGCTCTCGAACTGGAAGCTGCTTGCCGTGATGGTTGCCTTGATTATGGTGGGAAAATTCGTCGTCTGGTTTGCCGTGGTGCGACTGTTCGGTTATCCGTCGCAAACGGCGCTTCGCGTTGGAATCGGGCTTACGCAGATTGGGGAATTCTCTTTTGTGCTCGCGCAGGTTTCGCTGCACTCCGGTTTAATTCAGTCTGATGTGTATAACGCTACATTAGCGGCGTCACTGGTGACGATCCTGGCCAATGCCACGTTATTTAAATTCATGAGGCCCGCGACGATGAGTATGCAACCGGTCGCGGCCTGATTAGATTAGGCTGGATGGCATTTTGTCGGTCTTCATTTCGCGCATGAGAATGCGCACCAACATTCCGTCATAACGTATGCCGCTGAATTTACCGAGCTCTGCAAGCGCTTGTTCACTGCTGCGGGCGGGGGCGAGAGAATGTTGCGCGGTCATATTCACGTACGCGTCAGCGATGGCGATGATGCGAGCCCAGAGCGGAATTGCCTCCCCGCGCAACCTGGAAGGATAGCCACTGCCGTCAAATGCTTCGTGGTGGTGCTCGATGGCCTTTTGTAAGGTTTCGCTATCGGGAATTATCGCCGCAATTTCTGCTCCCACGCGTGAGTGCATCTGCATGAGTGCAAATTCTTCGTCATTGAGAGGGCCCGTCTTATTGAGAATTCTTTCCGGCACAAAGATTTTGCCGACATCATGAACGCGGGCGGCGTAAACCAAGTCCGCAATCTCGTTGCCGGACAATCCCAACGCGCGAGCGATAATTTCGGAATAGCGCGCGGCCATTTCGCCATGCCCGGCACCATCCTGTTCGCGTAACTCGGAAGCGTGCGTGAGCGACTCGATGGATTCAATCAGGACATTGCGATTGCAGTTTTCCCCGCCGCTGAGCTTTCTAAGCGTGACCGTAAGCTCTTCCAAATGCTCCGGACCGGCGTGATCGCGTTGCAGGAATTTTTCGATGTAAGCGGAGATGAGCTGCCGCTGCACCACGCCCGATTCATCTTCCGCATATTGGTCGGCTGCGGAAACGCGGTCGCCTCCCGCATGTTTCGAAACATACATGCCGGCGTCGGCGACGCGAATAATGCTCTCCGCGGAAAAACCGTGCACCGGAAAACTCGCCACGCCAAAGCTTCCCGTAATGTGGTGCTCGCTGAGCATGGGATCGCTGGCCAGCCACAGACGCAAGCGTTCGGCAAGAATCTGTGCCTGTTCCGCTCCGGTTTCTGGCATGAGAATGATGAATTCATCGCCGCCGTAACGTGCAACGATGTTTGACTGGCGGCACTTCTGCTCCAGTAGCCTGCCGACTCGGGCCAATACCAAGTCGCCTTCCAGATGGCCGAGCGAGTCGTTCACATCTTTGAATTTGTCGAGATCAATCAATACCACTGAAAACGGCCGTCCTGAGCGCGATGCACGCTTCCACTCCGCGGAAAGCGCTTCCAAAAAGAAGCGCCGGGTCTTGATGCCGGTCAGACCGTCGGTGATGGATTGTTGCTGCAATTTCTGGAAGACGAAAGAATTGTGCAATGCCGTCGCCAGTAAATCGGCCAGCGTATTCATAATCATGACGTCTTGCGGCGCAAAGGCATCGCGATCCAGGCTCTCCACGTTGAGCACGCCCAGTAAGGTGTCGCCATAGCTGATGGGAATGCACAGCACTGCGCAGGCATCCTCCAGCACGCCCTGAAGGCGGCTGCCGCCGGATGAAGTTTGCACCAGTGCAGTCTCGCCCGTTCGCGCCACGCGCCCCAGAATGCCCGAACCCAGCGGTACGCGTTTGCCTAGAAGTTTGGCGGTAGAACCGGCTTCGGCCTTGATTTCGATATCCTTGGTGACGTAGTCGAGAATTCCCACGCCGATGTGATCAAAACGGAAATTCTTCTGGATGTGGGAGACGATCTCCGCCAGCATCTGTTCGGAGTCTTCACTCGAGATGGCTGTCTTGGAAATATTGTTGAGGAACGCCAAATGCCTTGAACGGCGCTGCTCTTCGGCGAACAACCGGGCATTTTCGATGGCGACTGAAACCTGTCCAGCTGCGGTCTGCATCAACTCCAGATCGCGTTCTTCAAACACGTATTCGCGTTCCGTGCTCAATGCCACCAGCACCCCCGCCGGTTTTCCTCCCAGCAGAATCGGTACGCCACACAGGCTCTTCGCCGGTTTTTCCGGTATGTAAGTTACGGACAAACGCTCGCGCACTTTTTCGAGGTCTGAACGGATTAACAGTGGGTGCCCAGTGCGAATAATGTATTCGGTCAAGCCATTGGCGGCCCTGCGCGAGCGCTTGGCCTTTATTTCTTCCCCTTGAGCTTCCAGTTCGAAGCGAATTTCATCGCCCTCAAGGAAGGCAACGTAGAGCTCGCTAGTGTCGAAAATTCGGCCGAGCTCTTTGTGAACTGCCCGCAAAATTTCGTCCTGATCCAGGCGCGAACTGATGGCTTGTCCGATTTGCGTCAGCAATTCATATTCTTTGGTGCGACGCTGCGCATCATGCATCACGACATAGTTTTCCAGCGTGAGTCCGATTTGCAGCGACAACCCAATCAGCAGACGCAAATTCGAAGAGCCGAAGATCCGGCGTTCCGCATGCGGGAAGAGAATCACGCCAAAGTGATGCTCACGCGTTTGCAGGCTGACCGCGGTCAGATCGGAAATCTGTTCAGCCGCCAGCACTTCCTGGAATTGCTGAAAGCGGCCGCCGGGGAAAGCGGGCAACGGTTCGCTCATCTCCGCGACGTTGTGAAACGTGACGAAACCACCGCGGCGGTAAGCCAGCTCGGAAATGTATTCACCAACTCCGCTGGCCTCCATATCGTGCAGGAATTTTTCCGAGAATCCCTGCTGCACCGAAGGCAATAGGACACGCCAACGCCCTGAAAAGCAGATCAATGCCTGCCGCGCGGGAAGCTGCGCGATGAGGCGGTTCAAAATACCCTGCATGCTCGGGGCGAGATCGGCGGCAGAGAGCAACTGTGCGGGATCGACACCAAGGGTTGAGAATGCCAGCGCATTTTCCTGCACCGCATTGCGCTCATTCTCAAACAACACCATGACCATGGCGATGCCGAGCAGCATTTGCGGGGCTGGGCCGAGTAAACTGCCGGCCACGCCAAACATTTCCAGAAACGGTCCGCGCGCATTGCCGAATGCCATCAAGGCAGACCAGAAGGCGAGCGAGATCGCCAGCACGCCGTATGCGACCGAGTTTTTGCGATGCCCGTGGCGATAGAAATACAACGACGCGTAGAGCAACGCTACGGCGCACCCAAGCTCAACGCGGAAATATGGGTTGGCGACAATTTCAGGATGAAATACGCCATTCACGATGTGGGATCGCGCGTCGAGCAACGCCAGCAGAATGCCGGCGCCAGCGGCGATGACGTCAAACCAGTGGAGGCGGAACGGCTCGCGCCTTCCCGCGCCCGATTTCGTTCCCATCAAGCGCGTGGAAATCAACACGCACAACGCCATCGTCACCAGCAACAGTGAAGAAAAGAAATACGGGATAACGGATGGCTTGCGGTAGATCGGCCATGCGTCGAGCAAGTAGTGAAGCGTGTAAGCTCCCCAGGCGAATTGCCACGCGCGAAAATAAAGCTGCCTGCTCTGCTCGTAGAGATACGTGAAGACAAAAAACAGCAGGAGAGCCACAACTCCCGGCACCACGACCATGCTGATGAGAAAACTATTCATCTCTTATGTCTTATATTTAACTAATCTTAATGTTTTCATACAGTAACAACGAGCACAACAAGTTTTCAGGCCATGCCCGTTAACCAAAGGAATAGCTAGTTCCGGCGGGGTAATCCGGCCCATCCGTAACCTATGGAAAGTAAAGAATGTGTTAGGGATATTCGATTGCGCGTGCGTGCACTTTCGATTCTCTCCGAATGGGCTCGCTTGACGCTGCTTTTACCCCACCCGTAACATCGCAAGAGTTACCTCCGCGATCTCATAAATGACTGATTCCCATAAGAATTCCCCGCTGGACGGCGCAAAACCACGCGTTCGCTTCGCTCCTTCACCCACTGGATATCTGCACGTTGGCGGCGCTCGGACCGCGCTTTTCAACTGGCTCTACGCCCGTCACTTCGGCGGAACGCTGATTCTGCGCATTGAAGACACTGATCTCGAACGCTCAACCGAGGAGATGGTTGAAGGCATTTTGCAAGGCATGCGCTGGCTGGGCCTTGATTGGGATGATGGCCCGTACTTTCAAACGAAGCGCATGGATATTTACCGCGCCGCGGGAGTGAAGCTGCTTGCCTCCGGCCACGGCTATTACTGCTTCTGTACGAAAGAACAATTGGAAGACCGCCGCGCGAAAGCGACTGCGGAAGGCCGTCCGCCGAAGTACGATGGGGCGTGCCGCAAAATTTCGCGTGAAGAGGCCGAGCGCCGCAAGAATGCAGGCGAAGCAGCTGCAGTTCGTTTTGCTGTGCCGGAATCCGGCGTGACTTTCTTCGATGACGCTGTGTTCGGACGCATCGAATTTGCGAATTCTGAACTTGAAGATTTTGTGCTGCTTCGTTCTGACGGCGGCCCGACCTATCACCTCAGCGTCGTTGCCGACGATGTGGACATGAAAATTACCCACATCATTCGTGGCGCCGATCACATTTCCAACACGCCGAAGCAAGTTTTGCTGTATCAGGCTCTGGGTGCGGCTTTGCCGGTGTTCGCCCATGTGCCGCTGATTCTCGGTCCCGACAAGACCCGCCTCAGCAAGCGTCACGGCGCGACCAGTGTGATTTCTTACCGCGATCTGGGAATCGTTCCTGAGGCTTTTCGCAATTTTCTCGCGCTGCTCGGCTGGACTCCGCCGCAGACGGCCGCAGGCACAAATGAAGCTACGCCGGAAATTCTTAGCGATACACAGCTAATTCAGCTATTCGGTCTCGATGGAATTTCGCGCTCCAACGCTGTTTTCGATAACGACAAACTCGCCTGGTTCAACACCGAATACATTCGCGCTTATTCGGCTGAGAAATTACTGCCGCTGATTGAAGAAGAATGGACGAAAGCCGGAATGCGAGTGGACACTCGCGATGGGAACTGGCTGCTTTCCACGATTGACCTGCTGAAGCCGCGCGCGCGGAATTTGAAAGACTTCGCGACTTCGTTTCGGGCCTTCTTCACCGATGACTATCCATCCGATCCCGCGGCGATTGAGAAATTCCTGAAAGACGGTAACATTCGTAAGATGCTCGGCGAACTCGCCGATCTCTACGCAGCTTTGCCAGAATTCACCGAAGCCGAAACGGAAAGAGTTCTCCGCGAACTCGCCACTGCAAAAGGCATCAAAGCTGGTGCGCTCATCAACGGTGCTCGCGTGGCTCTCACGGGACAAGGTGTGGCTCCGAGTTTGTTTGCGGTGATGATGGCGCTGGGAAAAGAGCGGACGGTGAAGCGTCTGCAGAAACTTAACTAAGCTTACCCTACCCGTGCACGTGCGGGCTTTGGGCTGGATTTTTGTGCGGGGCGGGCGGGGCCTTTGTCACCTTAATCTCAAAACTCACCGGAAGCGTTTTCGGCGGATAACATGAGGCGTTATCGCAAGCCTGGTAGCGCAACCTTCCTCGGAATTCATACTTACCCGGCAGCACGCTCGAGAGAGGACGTATTCCCACGGAAATATCAAATGCTCCGCTATAGACGCTAAGTTTTTCATCGGGCGCGAAGGCGAAGCTCGTGGATTCGCCCGCGGGATAGCCGATCTTCCCGACCACAATGTCCGTCGGCACATCCAGTTTGAGTTCTGTCGGAATTAGATACTCTTCCGTGGGTTTATTCGAATTGATGTGAAAGCCCGAGCCGACGCGGAAGTGCAGAGTGAGCGGCGTTTCCTTGCCGCGCATCACGGTCGTGAGCGGGGCTTCGCTCATGGTCACCGAGGGCGCTTTTTTGCCGGGGATATCTTCTTGCGCGAAAGCGCCTTGCGCCAAAACGCCAACGCATAGCAGTGCCAAGACTGCCAGAGTTTTTGCCGACCTTTTCAGGCTCATCGTTTTCTTACTCTCCGCTTGAGGAAGATACTCCCATCGCCTTTTTCACGTTGTCTTCAATTTCACTCCGGCTGACCAAACCAAACATCTTGTTAATGATTTTTCCGTCGCGGTCGAGATAGAGAGATTCGGGAAGAAACTGCACGCCGCCATATTGGTTGGCGATATTTTCACGCTGATCTTCCTTGCCTACCAGAATTGGATAATCCACGTGCATGTCCTGCGCGAACTTGGCGATGTCTTTAGTATCGGCGTCATCCATGGCCACACCGACGATTTGAAATCCTTGCGGGCCATATTGCTTTTGCAATTCGACGAACCACGGCATTTCGATCTTGCAGGGCTCACACCACGTCGCCCAGAAATTCAGCAGCACGGCCTTGCCGCGGAAGTCCGATAGCTTCGCCGGCTTGCCGTCGAGCGTTACCAGTGAAAAATCCGGCGCGATCTTGCCTTTGGCGGCGACTGCCGATTGCTCCGGCAGGCCCATCTTCTTGCGGGCTGAATGAATTCCGGCAAACAGCATCACAGCCACGATTAAACCAACAGCGACTAAGACAATAGGATTGCGTTTCACAAACTCCCCCTACAAAACAAATTTTCGCAACGACGAAAAATAATTTGCGATTAAAGTAAAGCGCCCGGAAACCAGCAGGATTCCGAGAATGACCATCAAAGCCCCGCTGGCCACTTCCAGCGCGTGCATATAGAACTTAAACCGATTGTAAAACTTCAGGAAGCGTTCAATCAGCAGTGAAGTCAGGATGAACGGTACAGCCAGTCCCAGCGAATAAACTGCCAGCAGTAAAATACCTTTTACCACGGAATCCTGGTCGGCGGCGAAGCCGAGAATTACGGCTAGAATCGGCCCCACACAAGGCGTCCAACCGAAGGCAAAGGCGAATCCCACCACAAATGCTCCCCACGGGGTGTTTCCCCCTTGCACGCTATGCAACCGCTTGTCAGCCAACAAAGCTTTAATGCGGAACACGCCCGCAAGATGAAGGCCAAAAATGATGATGACTACGCCCGCGATCTGTGCCAGCAGGGCTTTGTAGCGTGCCAGCAACTGCCCCACTTCGGTCGAGATCGCCCCAAGCGTTACAAATACGATGCTGAAGCCCACGATGAAGGCAATCGAATTAAACAGAATTTTGCTGCGGATGGAGCTTTTCGGTGACTTCAGTTCGTCCAGGCCGACGCCTGCGATCAGAGACACATAACCCGGCACCAGCGGGAGCACGCACGGAGAGAGAAACGAAACCAATCCTGCGAGAAAAGCGGCTAAGGGGAGTGGAAGATTCGACATGCGGATTTTATTCTACCTTGCAGATAGACTCGCCGCAGTCGAATAAGTTTCAGCTGTTAGGTGTGGGGCTGGCGCCTGGCCCGCCAATTTCGCACTTCTTGCACTGCAACTCCCGTCCCAAATGCTCAAGCCGTCCTTCTTCCGTTACAACCCACGGAGTCAAAATCCAGGGCGGACGATGCCGCACATGCTGCCCATGCCCACAGTCGAGTTCTGCGACCCAATCGCCATGCTCATCCTGATGAAAACGGGTAATCGCGCGCAGCGGAGCGGTCATTTTTCTAATCTACTTTTCTGATCCTGGGCTAACGCTTTCTGCGTGCTTTCGGCGCGGGTTGCGGATTGGCCTGAGAGGCTGGCGTTTCAGAGTTTGCCGCTGATGGGGCCTCGGCCACGATCTTGCGCAACAACTCCGGAGGCACAGTCGCCGTCAGTTCCGCCCGCGCGCCGCTTTGCTTGACTGCGATGCTGGCGAAGAAAGCTTTCAAATCCGGATCGGGAGCTTGCGCTCCCACCGAAGTTTCCGCCGAACGGAAGAGATCGAAAAATGTACTGAGCTGGTTGACGGCATGTTCCGCATCATCCTCACTTTGGGTGAAGGCTTGCGCGCGGAAGTGCATGCTGCCGAGATATCTCACCGAGGCCACGACCACCGCCGGGTGCGAAAACAAGAACGACCAATTCACCGGTGAAGCAAACGAATCGGGTGACGCCGGGTCAGCCTGGAGAATTCCCCAAGCAAGGCTGGCCAGCGGAACATGCTTGTAGTACTGGCGCAAAAGCGAAGGACCGCCGAAGGGTGAAGCCAGTTTGCGCGAGCGGTCAATAATCCCGCGAATGATTTGCGGATCGGGGTGGTTCGACGCTGCTACCGTGTCCACGCCCAACATACAAACACGCAACGTCCGGCCTTCCAATGGAATGTTGTAAATATCGCGGCCATCATACGATTCCACCGAACTGGAAAGCTTTTGCAAATAGGCCCGCAGACGTTCGCCGTCCACTTTGCCGACCAACACCTCCGAGAAGCGGTTTTCGCGCGGTCCCCCCGCCGCGGGATAGTGCACCGCAAACGCCGCCTGCTCCAGATCGCGTTCGAACTGAAAACCCGTGGCCTGGATAAACTGCTCATACTCCGGGTCATGCGCCACTTGCGGCATGGGCGCGCCAAGGCTGGCGCGGCGTATCCAGGAAAGATTGATGTAAACAAAGCCATCCGCCGAGGGCAAAAGGCGGGCTGGTTCGGGTGGAGCGTGCTTGCGCAGAAACACAGCCAAAGCAACCGCTGCCACTACCAGCAGCACTACGGCTATAACGGGAAGACGTCGTCGAATGCGCATCAACGGGGGATAATCTGCTGCGTCAAACTTCGCCAAGACAGCATGAGAGCAACATCATAGCACTGAGATTAGGCCTGAGAGTGATAAGATGGGCGCCGAACCAGGTCCTTTTCGTTGGAGGATCCGATGACGTGCAACCAAGCCGGTATCGCAGCGGGTGCTGTAGGCTTTCTCTTTTCCCTGGGCGTGTTTCTCATTGCTCTATCACGGCAAAATGGCCTGGTTGCGGCGCTGGCCTGCTTAGCTGCGTGGTTGCAACTGATGATCGTCATTGCGACTGCCGGGGACGCCATGTCAGACCGTCAGGCCGGGAAATCCCGGAGTATTTCCGCTATTTTGCTCGTTGCTTTTCTTGTGTTGGCCTATGCGGCAGCGAGCCGGTGGTCGTAAACGCCGAAGTTCGAATCTCGTGGTTGCTTCCCGCGCATCCGATATGATAACTTTTAAGCTTGTCCCGAACAGCAGGAAGGGATAGAGGGATTTCTTGTGCCTGAATGGGCCTTTTCATCCCGACTGCTGGCGTAGCTCAGGTGGTAGAGCATCTGATTTGTAATCAGAGGGTCGGGGGTTCAAATCCCTCCGCCAGCTCCAGAATCGAGTAGCGGCGGCAGGGTGAAGTAATATGCGGCGGCTTTTAAGCTTTTCCCACGGCACTTCATAAGGAACTTTTCCCCAATGTGGTGTTTGCGCGAAGCGGCTTTCTAAGCGCTTTGGTTTATTTGTTTGGGTGGACACCTGCCGCTGTCTTGCCTTGTGTGCGAGTCTAGGTTGGCCGCAGGGGTGGTTTTGCACAGGTGGGTGAGTGGTTAAAGCCAACAGACTGTAAATCTGTCCCTCCTAGCGAGGTACGAAGGTTCGAATCCTTCCCTGTGCACCAGGATTAGGCGTTGAATATCAAGCGGAAGCTCGTTCTTGCAGTAATAGCGTATGTGGCGCTTGGAGTTTTGGTCTGGCAGACGCTATCGAACGAGCCGATTCGAGTTTTCGATTTTGAAGTCAGGCTGCGAACGGCCACGCTCTTGATCGTCGGGTTATTCGCCTTTAAGACTTTTTTGCATTACTGGCGCTTGCGAATCGAAGAAACGGATGCAGCGAAAGCTGACAAGGGGTAGCGTTAGCATCCTAGCGGACGCGGCCAAAAATCGCTGGGCGTAGCTGTGGGATATCAGAGGTTGAGCAGTGCAGGGCCGATGTAGCTTGAGGCGTTTTGCAGGCGTGAGCGAAGCGGGAGCCTGCAGCCGAAATCCCGAGCGTAGTCGAGGGATCTCAAAGTTTGAGTATGCAGGGCCGATGTAGCTCAGTTGGTAGAGCACTCCCTTGGTAAGGGAGAGGTCACCAGTTCAATCCTGGTCATCGGCTCCAGAGTTGAGGCGTTTTGCGGGCGTGAGCGCAGCGGGAGCCTGCAGCCGAAATCCTGAGCGAAGCGAAGGATCGGGAGCGCAAAGGAAGGGCGGGAGTAACTCAGTGGTAGAGTCACAGCCTTCCAAGCTGTTGGTCGCGGGTTCGATTCCCGTCTCCCGCTCCATAAAATTGGAATTGAAGTAGACATTAAGAAGCGATGACAACTGGGTTTCAGCAAGCGACCATAGCGGTCACAAAAGTTCAGGAGTTTGAGGAGTTGAAAGCGTCGATTTCCCTCGCTTTGAATCCAAATGGCTCGGAATCGTTTCTAAAGCAGTTGAAGAATGCAGGGCTTCGGGTCAGGGATTTTGACGGCGTGCTGAAGAACAAAGTTCTTGAGCGTTCGAGCAAGAGCATTGACGCCCTGACGTTGTATGAAGCTTTGACGGTTTCGGATCAGGCGCAAATGCGCGAGTTTTATTTGTCAGAGATTGAAAAGGTTGAACCGGCGCTTCGCGCCAAATATCAAAGTTTGTATCGCTATTACTAGGCAGCTTACCAGGGAAGGACGAGAGCACTCTTATGGCGAAGGAAAAGTTTGAACGGAATAAGCCGCACTGCAATGTGGGGACGATTGGGCACATTGATCACGGCAAGACGACGTTGACGGCGGCGATCACGAAGGTGTTGTCGAAGCACAACCCGAAGATCCAGTTCCGCAGCTTCGATTCGATTGACAACGCGCCGGAAGAAAAGGCGCGTGGAATCACGATTGCGACGGCGCACGTGGAGTACGAGACGCCGAACCGGCACTACGCGCACGTGGACTGCCCCGGCCACGCCGACTACATCAAGAACATGATCACGGGCGCGGCGCAGATGGATGGCGCGATTCTGGTGGTGGCAGCGACCGACGGTCCGATGCCGCAAACCCGCGAGCACGTG
>Ga0070734_10001017_pt1 | contig 45624 bp, 39 predicted proteins | sample Coa_R1_8_FD_66444 | JGI IMG/M metagenome (GOLD analysis project Ga0070734, IMG submission 66444) | Surface soil microbial communities from Centralia Pennsylvania, which are recovering from an underground coalmine fire - Coalmine... | ecosystem: Environmental > Terrestrial > Soil > Unclassified ...
GAGACCCCAGCACGTCAATGCCGCCGGGATCGAGCTTGGCCAGCGCGGCGTCGCCGGAAACAATATGCAAAAGAGGCACGCTTGCGCGAGCCTGCTTCGGTGATGGTCAGGGAGCCGGAATCGAAGTCGAAGGCACCCAGGGTGCGCCGTCCATCGGGGGTGGTGCGGCGCTGCTTCCAGTGCAGACGCCCGGCAATCATCAGGTGGAAGACCAGCCAGAGATCGTTGTCGAAGCCGACGGCAATCCTTTTACCGATGCGCCGCAAACCAACGACGTTGCGGCCATGGGCGGCTGCCAGAGGAGGATCGGCGGTACGTAGGAGAGAGGGGCCACGAACCTCCGCCTGTTGAAGAGTGCGGTTGAGAATACGCTGTTCCAGCGCCTCGATATAAACAACGACGTCGGGAAGCTCCGGCACCCACTCATTCTAATCCATGAGTTTCGCGCAGCGCGGGGGCGGCCGACGTGGGAACAGTCGTACGAAGAATTCCGATCAACTCCTCAAATATTTTGGGGATTCGAAGACTCCCTCCGTTCGGTGTGAAATAAGCAGTTCAGTCTGGAATAGTTTTTGTGTCCGGTCTGGGACACTTATTACGTAAAGAGGGCCTGTGCCGCACCTCCGGCGCTCGATATCTTTATACCTACTACCCACGGCTTCGCCAGTTGGCGAAGCCATGGGCTACACTGTGGTCGCGCCGCTGGCGCTTAGGACATCGTAGGAAAAACAGTCGGCCCGACCTGTAGATTCTGACGATTCAAAATTGCCGTGATTGGTAATTGCGCAACTTGCTTTGCGCTTAACTTGACCTATTTGTTCATCATTCTTTTTATATAACTGTCCTGAACCCAGCGTCCTACCCTATCAGAAGACGATCAGGCCGCGTCCGGCTTGCGCTTTTCGCCTTCGGCTTCAGACTCGCCTTCAGCTTCTACCAGCGGCATGTTGACCAGATGCTCGCTCAAGAACCATGTCTGCAACTCGTTGGTGCGAAGCACGTCGCTCACTACCATGTCGTTGGTGCCGTCGTCGCCCAAGGTAGAGGCGCGGCGACCGAGAATCCTGCTCTGGGCGATCACCAACTGATGAGCATCGAGCAATCTCGACAACTGCACTGGAACCTCTTCACGTCCACGCGGCGGGCGCTCAATTCTGGTTAACTCGGCCACGTCCGCCGCCATGGCGATGCTGATGCCGCCAAGGATTTGAATGCGCTCGGCGATCGAATCCACTAATTCAGCCTGCTCTTCGTAGTGCTTATCGAACAACAGGTGAAGCTGATAAAAGGTGGGCCCACTCACCTGCCAGTGGCACTTCTTGTAAAGATCGCGGAGCGTCATGGTATCCGCCAGCAACTGGTTGAGTTGCTCGGTCATCTCCAGGCGCACAGGCTCTTCAAGATCGAGCGGCAGAAGGAAGTTTACGGAACCATACGCCTGAATCTCCCGAGCGCGCTGATGCAGACGAGGCTGGGCGTTCAGGTGGCTGCGGGACGGGGTCGATTTTTTCGACATCCTATTTCTCCTCCTCTATTCTTATTCTGGTCTTTCCCTTCTCTGCTGGTCTCTTTTGTTCTCTCCGGCTCTGGTCTTTTCCGGGCTCCGGCTTCTCTGCTGTAAAGTACGGTTCAAGGCTACGTAACGTGCTCTCCTAAAAGTGCAGCGGATGCTCATCCTTTTGATCCAGACACCAGAGACACCTCGGCAACCAGCAAATGAAACCTTTCTTGACTTAAATCTTTTGGACGCCACGCGGCATTGGCCGGGTTGTCACTGGAGGGCGTTGTCGATCGAGAGGCAGGCGGTCAGCCGATACGCGCGCTCTGTCCACCATCCACCGGGAGAATTGCTCCGGTGATGAAGCGGGCTTCGTCGGAGGCGAGGAAGAGAGCGGCGTAGGCCACATCCCAGGCCGTGCCCATTTTGCCTCCGAGGGGAACGGCGGCATCGCGCCGCCGAATCAGCTCTTCTTTGGGAATTCCTTTGGACCGGGCAATGCCCTCAATGGCCATGGGGGTATTCATCAGCCCCGGCATGATGGCGTTGACGCGAATATTGTGCTTGGCGTTTTCGGAGGCAATCTGGTGGGTAAGCGCATTCACGCCGGCCTTGGAGGTTTTGTACGCAACCATGCTGGCAGAACAGACAGCGGCAATGGAGGAAATATTGACAATCGCTCCACTGCGGCGCTCTCGCATGGAGGGAAGAACGCTGCGGCAGGAGAGGAACATTCCTTTCAGATTCACGGCCATGATGCGGTCCCAAGATTCTTCGGCGAGATTCAAGATGTCGTCATCCCCGGCCCCAATGCCGACATTGTTGTGGAGAATGTCGATTCGCCCGTAGGCTTCCAGAGTGGCATCCACGAACTTTCGGCAGTCTTCAGCATGGCTGACGTCCGCCTGCACGGTGATGCAGTTTCCGCCCTCCGCTTCCACGAGCGCTTGGGTCTCCAGCGCGGATTCATGGTTACGATCCACCAAGACAAGGCGCGCCCCTTCGCGGGCAAAGAGCACGGCTGCGGCCCGGCCATTGCCGATGGTGTCACCTGGCACCTGTCCGGCGCCGACGACGATTGCGATTTTGTCTTTTAGTCTCAATACCTAAGGCCTCGATTTTCCGGTTTAAATCTAGAGACAAGATTATTTGCACGGCAAAAAGGCGGACACAACTGTGGAAGAGCAGGGCTTCAGCCCTGCGTAAAGATGCACAACCAGCTGTTGCGCTTCAGCGCCTGTGCCCCCACCGATTGTTGTCTTCCAATCAAGTTCAAGCCCCACTTGCGCTCGTCCCGCCGGCGAAGCCTTGGAAGCCCTCTTCCAACTGGACTCCAACCGAATTTAGAACCATGGAGACCATCTTGTATTGTCCGGCGGTAAAGACCAGATCCAGCATTTGTTGGGTGGTGTAGCGAGCCGAGAGTTCTTTCCAAGTGGAGTCGCCTACGATGGAGTCGGCGTGCAGTTCGTCGGCGGCCCGAAGCAGAGCGGCATCGAACGAAGCCCACCCTGGAGCCTCGGGTCCTTTGGAAACCCGTTCGATCTCTTCTTCTGTTAGGCCAATTCTTTTCCCGATCGCGACATGGTGTCCCCACTCGTATTCGGCGCGGGAGAGCCATCCCATGCGGAGGATGACCAGTTCGCGATCGCGCTCGGGAAGAGTCGACTTGCCCAGAATGTGGCTGGCAAAAACCAGCCATCGCTTCATGAGCTGCGGATGATGGGCCAGCGTGGTGAAGAGGTTGAAGATCTTCCCATCCACTCGCATGCCTTCCAGCATTTGTTGCGTTTCAGGGTCCAACTCGGAGGGAGTGAGCTGTTGTACTCTTGGTTGGCGAAGACGCACGTTTCTTCTCCTTATCTATTTTCCGTAGCTATGCTCTGCATTTTGGTCTGCGAGCCTAAATGCGTGACGTATTGTACCGAACAAATGCGGTAGAACCGACCCCCATCCACCAACTACCACCTTCGGACTTTTCGGTGGAGTATCGCAACAAGTCAACGGGATTTTAGAGCGCGACATCCAACCAACTTGATCGCAGAGCGGGCTTACAAGCTTTTTCTTGAGTCCGGCCTTGAAGTGCAGCCCCTGGAGGCATTCGCCATGGCGAAAGGAAGCTCAACGGAGTTCCCGGCGACGAGTTGGAAGATAGTCATCGGCATGGCGCTGGCCGCGCTCCTATCACTGGCCCCATTCCTATCGTTGACCGGCTGCACCAACGCCGCTAAGGGAGGCCCACCCAACCCCGGCCCACCCATCGTGCAGGTGACCGAGGTAGAAAAGAAAGACGTACCCATTGTGAGCGAGTGGATTGCCACGCTCGACGGCTACGTGAACGCACAGATTCAGCCGCACGTGACCGGCTACCTGATCAAGCAAAACTACAAGGAAGGCTCGCTGGTCAAGAAAGGCGACGTACTCTTCGAGATCGATCCACGCACGTTCGTCGCGGCGCTCGACCAGGCAAAGGCGCAACTGGAGCAGGCCAAGGCACAACTTGGAAAGGCCGAACTGGACGTTCGCCGCGACACGCCGCTCGCCGAGGCAAAGGCGATTGCCCAGAGCCAACTTGATAACGACATTCAGGCTCAGATGGGAGCCAAGGCGCTGGTGGCAGCCGGACAGGCCAACGTGGAGCAGGCGCAGCTCAACCTGGACTTCACCAAAGTCACGTCGCTGGTGACCGGCATTGCGGGCGTGGCCCAGGTTCAAATCGGCAACCTGGTGGGGCCTAACTCTGTCCTGACATCGGTTTCCCAGGTCGATCCCATCAAGACCTATTTCACGGTAAGCGAACAGGAGTACCTCGACTTCAACCGGCGATTCCCGACCGAGTCGAGCCGCGAAGCCGAAGTGCGGCGCGCCCAGTTGGAGCTGATTCTGGCGGATGGAACCAAGTACGCCCAAAAGGGGACCATCTCCTTTGCCGACCGCGAGGTTAATCCAAGCACCGGCGCGATTCGCATTGCCGGAGTGTTTGCGAATCCGGGGAACATTCTTCGTCCGGGCGAGTATGGCCGAGTGCGCACTTCGACCATTACGAGAAAGGACGCACTACTAGTTCCTCAACGCGCCGTCTCCGAACTACAAGGGAGCTACCAGGTGGCGGTGGTGAGCAGCGACAACAAAGTCTCGATCCGTCCGGTAAAAGTTGGGGAGCGAGTGGGGCCTATGTGGATCATCGACGAGGGACTCAAGCCGGATGAGCGGGTGATCGTTGAGGGAGTCCAGAAGGTGAAAGAGGGATCGCCGGTCAACCCACAAACCTGGGACGCATCGAAGGAACACAGCTAGACCGCACAGAAACACATGCACAGGACATAGAACGCTGAAAGCGCTATAACGCATGTCGAAGTTCTTTATCAACCGCCCGATTGTGGCCATCGTGATCTCGATTCTCACGGTGATCATCGGTGCGGTCACGATTGTTTCCCTGCCCATTGCCCAGTTTCCCGATATCGCTCCACCCGAGGTTCAGGTGCAGGCAACCTACGTGGGCGCGGACGCGCAAACCGTGGAGCAATCGGTGGCCACGCCCATCGAGCAGCAGATGAGCGGAGTCGACAACATGAACTACATGTACTCCGTGAATTCTTCGACCGGAGAGATGCGGCTGATTGTCGACTTCGATGTAAAAACCGACCCCAATACCAACCTCATTCTGGCGCAGTTGCGGCAATCGCAGGCAGCCTCGCAGCTTCCGACTGAAGTGAACAATTTCGGTGTGGTGGTGCAGAAGACAACCACAGCTCCGCTGATGCTGATCAGCCTCTACTCGCCGCACTCGACATACGACGCCAAGTTTCTCTCGAACTACGCCTACATCAATCTCAACGATCAACTCACGCGCGTTCCCGGCATCGGCAGCGTTCAGGTCTTCGGCGCGGGAAAGTACGCGATGCGCCTGTGGATTAAACCCGACCAGTTGGCCAAACTAGGCATTACCGTGCCGGAGATCGTAAACGCCATCCAGGCACAAAATACCGTGAACCCGGCCGGGCAGATCGGCAGCGAGCCCACACCCAAGGGGCAGGAGTTCACCTATTCGGTGCGAGCGCAAGGCCGCCTTACCTCGCCGGAAGAGTTCGGTGAGATGGTGGTGCGCGCCACCCCGGAACGCGGCATTGTGCGGGTGAAGGACGTAGCGCGCGCCGAACTGGGGGCACAGGATTACAGCATCATCGGGCGGTTGAGCGGAAAGCCGAGCGCCATTATCGCCTTGTATCAGCTACCCGGGTCGAACGCCGTACAAGCGGCCAGCGGCGTACGGAAGCTCATGGAAGAGACGAAGTCGCGCCTGCCGCATGATGTCGACTACACCGTATCGCTGGACACCACGCGCGCCGTTTCCGAGGGCATGAAGGAAATTATTGAAACGCTGCTCATCGCGATTCTGCTGGTGATCATTGTTGTCTACATCTTCCTGCAAGGCTGGCGCGCCACGCTGATCCCGCTGCTCGCGGTTCCCGTCTCGCTCATCGGCACCTTTGTTTTCTTCCCTCTGTTCGGTTTTTCCATTAATACGCTTTCGCTGTTCGGCCTGGTGCTGGCCATCGGACTGGTGGTGGATGACGCCATTGTGGTGGTGGAGGCGGTGGAACGCCACATCGAAGAAGGGCTGCCGCCGAAGGAAGCATCCCTGCGGGCCATGGAAGAGATTTCCGCGCCGGTGATCGGCATTGCCCTGGTCCTATCGGCGGTATTTATACCGACCTCCTTCATTCCCGGCATTACAGGGCGGCTTTATCAGCAGTTTGCCATCACCATCGCGGTCTCGGTGGTGCTCTCGGCCTTCAACGCGCTTACGCTCAGCCCGGCGCTGGCGGCGCTGATGCTTCGCCCCAAAACGCAGAGCAAGGGCCTTTTGCGCAGGTTCTTCGACTGGTTCAACCGGGTTTTTAGCCGCGCTACCAACGGCTACTTACGAGTGGCCGGATTGCTGGTCCGCAAGAGCATCATCGCTTTTGCCATTCTGCTCACGTGCTGCGTGGCGGCATGGTTCTTCAGCGCGAGAGTGCCTTCCAGCTTCCTGCCCGATGAAGACCAGGGATACATCTTCCTGAACCTTCAACTTCCGAATGCCGCTTCTCTGCAACGCACCGATGAGGCCGCGCGGCAGATCGAAGACCTGTTGGCGAAGACGCCGGGCGTGCAATCGACGACCAGCGTTGTTGGCTTCAGCCTGCTCAGCACGACTCGATCTACTTACAACGCATTCTTTTTCGTAACGCTAAAAGAGTGGAGCGAGCGCAAGAAGCGCGAAGAGCAATACCAGGTGATCCGGCAGAAGCTGAACGGCGCGCTCTATAACCTTCCCCAAGGAACGGCTTTTACGTTTTCTCCGCCGGCAATTCCCGGCGTAGGAACCTCGGGCGGATTCACCTTTATTCTCGAAGACCGATCAGGGCAGGACATCAAATTCCTGGCCGACAACCTGGCCAAGTTCATGGCTGCGGTGCGGAAACGTCCGGAGATCGCCGGGCTCAACACCACGTTTCTGCCGAGCGTGCCGCAGCAATTCGTGGACGTGGACCGCGACAAGGTGCTCAAGCAGGGCGTCTCGATCAGCGATGTCTACAAGACCATCCAAGCTTTCATGGGCGGCTCCTTCATCAACTACTTCAACCGCTTTGGCCGCCAGTGGCAGGTCTATATCGAAGCCGAGGGCCAGTACCGCAACAGGGTTGAGAACGTAGGACAGTTCTATGTGCGCAACAGCCAGGGTGACATGGTGCCGCTCTCCGCACTGACTAAATTTGAGGCGCGCACGGGGCCGGAGTTCACGATGCGCTACAACCTCTACCGGTGTGCCCAACTCATCGGCAGCGCCGCTCCAGGATATAGCTCGGCTCAAGCCATGGCGGCGCTGGAGCAAGTGTTTGCCGAAACTATGCCTGCGGAGATGGGATACGACTACCAGGGCATGTCTTTCCAGGAAAAGAAGGCACAGCAGGGCGTGCCGCCTTCGGTGATCTTCGGATTCTCCGTGCTGTTCGTCTTTTTGATTCTGGCCGCGCTCTATGAAAGCTGGTCCCTGCCGTTCAGCGTTCTGCTGAGCACACCCGTGGCTGTGTTCGGAGCCTTCGCCGTTCTATGGCTTCGCCGCGCGCTGCTCAGCGCCTTTCTGCCGCCCTACATGGTGCAGATCGAGAGCGATGTTTACTCGCAGATCGGGCTGGTGATGCTGATCGGCTTGGCCGCCAAGAACGCCATCCTGATTGTGGAGTTCGCCAAAGAGGAGCATGAAAAAGGGAAAGAGCTCAGCATAGCCGCGCTGGATGCGGCCAGAATCCGGCTGAGGCCAATCCTGATGACCTCGTTTGCGTTTGTTCTGGGATGCGTTCCCTTGTGGACCGCCAGCGGCGCGGGTTCGGTAGCTCGGCAGATTATGGGCACAACCGTGATCGGAGGAATGCTGGCCGCGACGCTGATCGCCATTTTCATTATTCCAGTGCTGTTTGTAGTGGTTGAAAGGCTATCGCAACGGCGAGGAGGACGCCGCCGGGTGAAGATCGTCCCCCTGCAAGAACCACAGTCGCGGCCAGGAGCGGATTGAGATGCGGTGGATACGAACTCTATTCCATCTGGCTCTGCTCGCTCTACTATTCACGGGCTGCAAAGTAGGCCCTAACTACAGGCGTCCGCCGGTAGCTACTCCAGACACTTACCGGGGGCTGCCCGGAGGGCAGGCCGCTAAAGCGGAAACGGCTTCCTTCGGCGACCAGAAGTGGTGGGACGCTTTTCAGGATGAGCAGTTAAAGAAGCTCATCGAAACCGCCCTGCAACAGAACTACGATACGCGCATTGCGGCGGCGAGAATCCTGGAGGCGCAGGCGCAGCTTGGCATCACGCGAGCCGATCAACTGCCAACGATTACCGGAAACGTAGGCGCGTTGAATGAGCGCATTCCGGCTTCCGCACAGATCCCCGCAACTAACGTAAGCGCCAACCAGATCAATGCCTCGCTCCAGTGGGAGCTTGATTTTTGGGGAAAGTTTCGCCGAGCTACAGAGGCAGCCCGCGCAAGCCTATTGGCCAGCCAATGGGCGCGGCAGGAGGTAATCCGAACTCTTGTGAGCGACGTGGCGGTGGCTTATTTCCAGCTTCGAGAGCTTGATCTCGAGTTGGCCATCTCTCAACGCACGCTCACTTCCCGCGAAGACTCCCTGCGATTGACCAAGCTGCTCGCCGACCACGGCGCTACTTCAATGCTGGACGTACGGCAGGCGGAGCAGCTCGTGTTTGGCGCGGCCGCTTCCGTTCCCGATCTGGAGAGGCAGATCGAGCAGCAGGAAAACCTGATCAGCGTATTGCTGGGAAGGAATCCCGAGCCCATTCCGCGGGGACGCGCCCTCACCGAACAGCCGCACCCTCCGGAAGTTCCGGCAGGCATTCCCTCTGCTCTCCTTGAGCGCCGGCCCGACATTCGCGAGGCGGAACAGCAGCTTGTGGCATTCAACGCGCAGATCGGCGTGGCCAAAGCCAACCTGCTGCCGCAAATCTCGCTCACGGCCAGCGGCGGCTACCAGAGCTCCGCGCTCACCAGCCTGCTTACCGGTCCTGCTGGACTGTGGACGTTCGGAGGACAGTTGGCGCAACCGATCTACACGGGCGGAAAGCTGCGCAGCGCCGTGCGCCTTGCGGAAGCCCAGCAGCAAGAGGCTGTTCTGTTTTATGAAAAGACGGCGCAGCAGGCGTTCCGCGAGGTTTCCGACGCGCTCATCGGCTATCGCAAAAGCCAGGAGTTTCGCGCGCAGCAGGAGCAGCTTACCCGCTCCGCCGAGGACGCCACCCGCCTTTCCAACATGCGCTATAAAGGCGGCGTTACCAGCTACCTGGAAGTGCTCGACAGCGAGACCCGCTACTTTGCTGCCCAGCTCACGCTCGCACAATCGCAGCTCAACGAACTTCAATTCTTTGTGCAAATCTACAAGGCCCTGGGCGGAGGGTGGCAATAAGCGGGAGAGGAAAGCCTTGTACCAATCCAGTAGAATTCACATTCATTTCATATTGAATCATCTGTGCTCTGCTACGGGAGCTTCGCGGGCGAGAGCCGTGCTATCATCATAAAGTCAGCCTGCGGACCCGCGTAGAAGCCGGAATCCACGTCGCAGCACCCACAAAAAGCAAATGATTTCAGTAAGTAACGTCTCCATGCGCTACGGCGCTAAAGTCTTGTTTGAAGAAGTTACGACGACCTTTAGTCCGGGAAAGCGGTTCGGCCTGACGGGGCCGAACGGAGCCGGCAAGACCACGTTTATGAACCTGCTCTCCGGCGAACTGGAGCCGCAGAAGGGCACGGTGGCTCGTCCGCGCAAGCTCAGCGTGCTCAGCCAGGACCAATTTGCCTTTGATGCTCATCGGGCGATCGATACCGTCATCATGGGCAATCGCAGGTTGTGGCAGGCCCTCGAAGAGCGCAACAAGATTTACGAAAAGCCCGAGATGACCAATGAAGACGGCATGCGCCTGGGCGAACTCGAAGCCATTGTGGGCGAAGAGGACGGCTACAGCGCGGAGAGCGATGCCGCTGTCCTGCTGCAAGGCCTGGACATCGCCGACGAGCTGCACGAGCGCAAGATGAGCGAGTTGCAAGGCGGACAGAAGGTACGCGTGCTGCTGGCGCAGGCGCTCTTCGGCAATCCGCAGGCTCTGCTGCTGGACGAGCCTACGAACCACCTTGACCTCGATTCGATCCACTGGCTTCAGGATTTTCTCAATCGCTATGACGGCGTGCTCATCACTATTTCGCACGACCGGCACTTCCTGAACAGCATTTGCACGCACATCGCGGACATCGATTACGAGACGATCATCACCTACACCGGCGGATACGACGACATGGTGATGGCCAAAACGCAGGTCCGCTCGCAGATCGAGAGCCAGAACGAGCAACGCGAGAAGAAGATCAAACAGCTCAACGAATTCATCGCGCGGTTCGCCGCCGGTACCCGTTCGAGCCAGGTGCAATCCCGGCGCAAGGAAGTGGAGCGGCTCCAGGTTACGGATCTGGCGAGATCGAACATCCAACGCCCATTCCTGAAGTTCGAGCAGAAGCGGCCCTCGGGAAAACACGTGCTGGAGTTGGAAGGCTTAAGCAAGGCTTACGAAGACCCTGAGAACGGCAAGAAGCAGGTGATTGAGGGTTTTACCGCCAGCGTGATGCGCGGAGAAAAGATCGCCCTGATGGGCCGCAACGGCGCCGGAAAAACCACGCTGCTCAATGCCCTGCTCTCCAGCTCGCCGACGACGCCGGAAGCCGAGCTTCGCCAGACCAGCGGCTACGAAGGCCAATTCATCGACGGCGGCAAGGTCGTGTGGGGCCACGAAGCGGCCATCGGCTACTTTCCCCAGGACCATCGCAGCCTGGTGGAAAAGGGCAAGACCGTATTCGAGTGGATCTATCAATGGGACCCCTCGGTTTCGAACGAGGAGATTCGAGGGCTGCTCGGCCAGATGCTCTTTGCCCGCGATGAGGCCAACAAGAAGACTGAAGTGCTCTCCGGAGGCGAGGCCGCGCGCGTGCTGTTCTGCAAGCTCATGCTGCAGAAGCCCAATGTGCTGGTGCTCGACGAGCCGACCAACCACCTCGATCTTGAATCGATCAATGCCTTGAACATCGCGCTACAGCGCTATCAGGGCACCGTATTGCTGGTGACCCACGACCACGATCTCGTGGATGAAGTGGCCACCCGCATCTGGCGTTTCGACGACCACAAGATCGAAGACTTCAAAGGCAGCTACGAGGATTACCAGATGGCGCATGTGTAACCCGATGCCGCTTTCACTGCGATGATCGATAATGAAAAGGGTGAAGCAGCATCGCCATGCGGCCTGTTGAAACTGCCTTCTGGCGACAACTTGTAACCCGCGTGGGCGTCACAGAAAATGGCCTGAGGAAGCACGCAGCGCGCCGCACGTCTTTGATCCTTGACCCTTAAAACCAGCGAAAGCTAAAACTACGAAGAACTATGCCGCCGATTATCAACGCACAGGGCATTTCAAAATCTTTCGGTGCAACGGCCCTGTTCCGGGACATCTCCTTTACGGTCTCCGAGGGTGACAGGATCGGGCTGATCGGCCCCAATGGCTCCGGCAAATCGACGCTCCTGGGCGTGCTGGCGAGTTTGATTGAACCTGATACCGGGGATGTGGCCACCAGGAAGCGCAGCAAAATCGGGTATGTGGTGCAGCAATCGGAATTTCCCGCAGGGATTTCGATTCGCGCGGTCATCGACCAGGCCCTGCAAAGAATGGGCGTCGCAGAAGCGGAACGCGCAGGCAGGTTGCAGGAATCGCTTGGACGCGCCGGATTTACAGATTTTGAACTGACGGCTTCCTCACAATCCGGTGGATGGCGCAAGCGGCTGGCCATTGTAGAGGCACTCGTCGGAGAGCCGGATGTCCTGCTGCTCGACGAGCCGACCAACCACCTGGACCTTGAAGGCATTGAATGGCTGGAGACGGTGCTGCGAAATGCATCGTTTGCATCTGTAGTCGTAAGCCACGACCGCTACTTTCTCGAAAACGTAGCGACGGACACGGTTGAACTCAATCGCTCCTATCCGGATGGGCTGCTCCGGGTGCCGGGAAACTACAGCACCTTTCTCGAAAAGAAAGAAGAGTTCCTGCACGCGCAAAGCAAGCACCAGGAGTCGCTCGAAAACCGCGTGAAGACGGAGATCGAGTGGCTGCGGCGCGGGCCGAAAGCACGGACTACAAAATCTAAAGCACGCATCGACAAAGCCAACCAGTTGATTTCGGAGCTGGGCGAGGTCAGCTCCCGTTCGAGAACTTCAACGGCGGACATCGATTTCTCCGCCACCGAGCGCAAGACCAAACGGCTGATGGAGCTCACCCAAATCGGTTATGCGATTGGAGAACGCACGCTGTTTGCCGGCCTAGATTTTGTGATCTCGCCGGGAAAGCGGATCGGGCTGGTAGGACCCAACGGGAGCGGCAAGACCACTCTCTTGCGCTTGCTGCGCGGAGAGTTGACTCCGGCTTCGGGAGGGATTCGGCAAGCCGATTTCTTGCGTATCGTCTATTTCGACCAGAATCGCCCGCTGAACGAGGACGTCACGCTGCGGCGGGCGCTGGCTCCCGATAGCGACTCGGTGGTTTATCAGGATCGCGTGATTCACGTTGCCTCATGGGCGGCGCGCTTCCTTTTCACGAATGAACAGCTCAATCAGCCCGTGGGACGCTTATCGGGAGGCGAGAGCGCGCGCGTACTGATCGCGCAGCTTATGCTGCAAGCAGCCGATGTTCTGCTGCTTGATGAGCCTACCAACGATCTGGATATTCCCACGCTCGAAATTCTGGAAGAGAGCCTGCTCGACTTTCCCGGTGCGCTCGTCCTGGTAACGCACGACCGTTATTTACTCGATCGCGTCTCCACTACAGTTCTTGGGCTGGATGGACAGGGCAACATTGGGAGCTTTGCCAGCTATTCGCAGTGGGAGACGTGGCAGCGCGAACTAGCGGAGGCACAGAAGCAACCTACTGAGTCCCAGCGCTCCCAAACCGGAAGCAACGGCAGCGGCAGCGACAATGCCGCGAAAGACACGTCCCGCAAAAAACTCTCCTATTTGGAAGCCCGCGAATTCTCTAAAATTGAGCAGCGCATTGCAGATGCCGAGGCGGTTCTTCAAGCTAAGCGGAGCGCGGCTGAAGACCCAGGCATTTCATCGGATGCCGCCCGCCTGGTGGCCGCCCATACCGCACTAGAGGAGGCACAAAAAGCGGTGGACGATTTGTATGCGCGTTGGGCCGAGCTGGAGAGCAAGGTTCAGTAAGTGACGGCTATAGACTTGGCGTAGACAGAGACTACCGTCAAGTAAGGGTGTGATTAGCCGTCCCTCGCAACCGACAACTCTGCATGCAGGATTACCCAAACGGATACAGTCGCGACTGCTTTCCTACAAGTTGACTTGGCCCACACAAACGGCTCTCAATGTACCTGCAACGCTTTGACGACCGGCAAACGATACTCCTGATCCTTTTCACGGATTTCGAGCCGGTGATCCGCCAAGTCGATGTTGGTAAAAAGCTCGGCGTAATCATCCCGCTCTCCGGACTCGAAGAACAGCTTGATTTTGACCAGCCCTTTCGCGAGGTCGCGCGGGTCACCCTCAAGAGAAATGGCAGTGAACTGCGTCTCCTTGGCCATCGCCTTTGGATTCACCTTCGTGCCGTAAAGCTCGTCGAGCACCTGAATCAACGCATTGCTGTCCGCCCCAGTGGCGCGAAACGCTACATTGCCCTGATAGGTTATCAGCGGCAGATCTTTGTTAACCGATCCCGCCTTCCACGCGGGTCCCAGCACTATGGCTATGCCAAGCTTGCGTCCCTTGAATGTCCCTAGCCCACGTATGGTCTGCGAGCCATCTGGAAGCCGTTTGCAATCCTGGGCATAGAGGACCAAATCATGAAACCCCTCTTCTTCTTCCGAGGTGACTTCGGGCGGCGCTGTAAGTGGCTTGGGCCGATTCGTTTGCTCTGCTAGCTGCGGCGAAGGCGCGGGCTGTCCGGTACAGCCGAGGAGGAAGGAAATAGCTACTGCAACGATGAGGGGTGTCTTGCTAGCCACGCGCATCAAGAGGCTGAACATAAAATTGGACTCATCCACTCCATCTAGCGCGCTATGTGCTTTCTATTGAAAGCGCACATCGGCCTTTTTATATCCAATCGTCGACTGCCTGTCCATCTGTATTCTGTGGGGCTCCAATTTCCTCGCAAACCAACTCTGCTGCTTGATGCTCTCTTGAAAAAGCTGATTGCCCCCGGCGCACGAACAAATCCTGCGACCGGCGAAAGGCCAGCGACATCTTAAATACTGCCGGAAAACGCGGAGCCGGATTGGTAAGCACGGCTCGCTGCGGAAGCTTTCCCGCAGTTCAGTCAACTCTTTTAAAGCAAACAGAGAGAGGCCCCACGGCGATCGCTGTAGTGCCAAGGCACAACAGCCTTTCGCGTGGTCGCGTTTCGGTCCGAACCTCCGGCCAGTCCACGCGATGGAACTTTCTGTTTAAAAGGAGATCGCGATGGCAACACTGAATCACGTCAACCTCACCACCTATAACGTTTCCGAACTCATGGAGTTCTTCTGCTCGATCTTCGATTTTCAGGTGTTGGAGAAGCGCGCTGCCAATTTTGCGGTACTGCGGAATCCCGAGGGGTTCTTGCTAACACTGATGTACGACAAGCGCATGACGCCGGAACAGGGCTATCCCGGACTATTTCATGTTGGATTTCTTCAACCCACGCAGAATGCTGTAGACCTCATCTACGATGCCTTGAGCGCTCGAAAGTATGAGGCGCCCAAGCCCGCGAAATTACAGCGCGGCGGACCCTCTGCGTATGGTTTCTATTGCGATGCTCCCGGTGGGGTAACGGTGGAGGTAAGCACGATGAACATCGGTGAATCTGCTTAGCCGCGGCCAAAAGCAAGTCGGGTGACCATACCAGCCTCACTCGCCGCTCCTTTCATTTCTAGCTATTTCCACCAATAAAGTTCAACAGCCCCTTTCGCGGGCGGCTTGACTCTGAACCGGTGGGCCGAACTGGAGAGCAAGATTCAGTGAGAACCACGAATGAGAGTCTTGCGCTCCGGCGTAAGTCAGTAGCCTAATGTCCCAGAAGCTTCATGGCGCGGCGTACCCGCGTCTCCGGCTTTTTCGCCGAGGCGACAAACAACAAGAAATCCCGCTGTTCGCCGCTCTTGAGGGCATTCCATGCCTTTTGCGCCTTTGGATGATTGCTCAAGAGTTCCTTTAACTCATTGGGCCGCGCATCGGCAGGCCGGCACATTTCCACTCGAACACGATCGCCGGTTTCAATACCAACCTGATCGCACATTGGCTGGGATAATCCGAAGTGCCAGCCGCGTTCCTTCCAAGGGATCAAGCTGCGAAGGCCAATTACAATTCCATTGAGGGAAACCTCGACGATGAACGTCGCGGTTTCGTCCCAGGCTTGGCCGGAATAGACGATGAAGCGAGGGACCTCCGGCGCTAGTCGTTCGACCTCGGCGTCGAAGCGAATCGGATCGCCTTTTGAGCTCACCGAATGTTCTTTTGGCGACATACCTTTTTACGAGGGACGTCCGCAGAGGCTAAAGCCGCTCAACTCCAGAGCGCCGGTAATGCAGGGATAAATCCCTGCTCTTCCACGGTTGTGCAGGCGTTTCTTACGCCGATTCCAACTCAATCTTTTTGTTGGCTGTATCGAGCTTTGCGATGCGGAAGCTCCGAATTTGTCCGGCCTGAACGGCTTCCGCTTTTGGCGCTCCGCCTCCACTGCTGCCCTTCCAGCGGGCTTTTAGCATGTCGCTTAATGACGATAGATCGGCCTTAGCGCCGGACGCCTGTCCCTCCGCCTTCTCCTGCTGCCGCTCGGGCTGGCCGGACGTCTTCCAGGTTCCGTGGACGCCTTCGCCTAGCTCCACTTGCGCAACTCCGGAACTAACATCCATGATGCGCCCGGTGACTACTTCACCTTCCTTGCGCTCCAGCATGTATTCATCGAGGCTGGTGGGAAGCATCTGCTTCATGCCCAAGCGCACGCGCCGTTTGGCGGTATCGATTTCAAGTACCTGGGCTTTCACGCTCTGGCCAGCTTTCAGCACATCTTGCGGGTGCTTAATCGCCGCCTTCTTTTCGGAGACGATATCGCCCACATGCACCATGCCCTCGATTCCCTCGGTGAGCTGTACGAAGGCGCCAAAATTGGTGAGGCTCACTACAGGGCCTTCCACAACCGAGCCCACCGGAAATCTCTTGGTAACCTCAGCCCAGGGATCGCCGAGAGCCTGCTTGAGGCCAAGAGAGATACGGCGCTCGGCCGCATTCACGCCCAGAATGACTGCTTCCACGACCTCGCCCAGCTTCAACACGTCGCCCGCGATGCGGACCCTCTTTCGCGACCAGGACATCTCCGAAAGATGGATCAAACCGTCGATGCCGGGCTCCAACTCTACAAATGCTCCAAACTCCGCCAGACGCGAAACAGCGCCCCGCACCCTCTCTCCAATCTTGTACTTCGCGGCTACCGCGTCCCATGGATCCGGCAAGAGCTGCTTCATGCCCACCGAGATGCGGCGCTTGGCTCCATCGGTGGAGATCTTGAGCACTTTCACCTCAACTTGCTGACCAATGGAAAGCACGTCTTCGGGTTTGGCGATACGTCCCCAAGAGATATCGCCCACATGCAGCAAGGCATCGACACCGCCAAGATCGACGAAAGCGCCATAGTCGGCCAAGCTGCGCACTGCCCCTTGCAAAATGTCGCCCTCTCTTACTTCAGAGTATCGCCGCTCGCGGGTGGCCTTCTCTTCCTCTTCGGCAATCACTCGCCGGTCCACCACCAGGTCTTCTTCGGTCACGTCGAGCTTGATGATGCGGCAGCGGATCTCCTGGCCCACGAGCTTTTCCATTTCGGCCTGCTCGCGCACCCCGCTGCGAGAAGCGGGCATGAAAGCACGAACGCCCACATCAACACTGAGCCCACCCTTAACCACTCCGGTTACTGTGCCTTCTACCGTGAGCTTCTCGTTGAAAGCCTTCTCCAGTGCCGTCCAGTCTTTGGGCCTTTCCACTCGGACCAGAGAAAGATCGTAGTAGCCCTCAGGATTACGGCCCTTGACCGTAACCATGAATTTCTGTCCGGGCTTTACAGGCTCATCCGGCTTTCCGGGCTGTTTTTCACGCTGGCTTTCAAAGGCGGCAAGAAGCAGGATACCTTCGGTCTTGAAGCCAATATCGAAAATAACCGAGTCAGCGGTAACAGCCACTACGGTAGCTTCGCGCCGGCCGCTTCCCTCTTCCGATGGAACCTTTTTGGGCGCATGGCTCCGCTCAAAGCTGGAGAGAATGTCGGCAAACGACTCGTTTGATTCGACCGGGGATTCTGGTGCAGGGTTTACGATCTCTGGAACGTTTGGATTGGGCATAAGTAGTTCATCTTCATTTTGGCATATTGGCATATTCCAAGGGAAGATGACACCGATACCGAGGACAACGCGGCACCCAGGACGCGAACGAATTCGGGCTCATGCGCGCGGAATTCACCCCGCCGGGCGCGGAGAATCTCACTCGATCAGGAAGGGCTTTCAGCTTACCCTCTTCGCTCTTCGTTCTTCGCTGTATGCCCCTTATGCCAGACTAGCAGCCGGAAGGCTCGACGACGACGAAGCCCGACGTTTGCCCGCTACGGAACGTCTGGCCATTAGCGCAGACGATTTCAATGCCAATCTGGTGGGTGTGGGCGGCATCGCTGAAGAAGATGAACTCATGACCAGTCTTAGTTTCCCCAGAACTGGATACGGGAAGAGCGAGCGTGAGGAAAAGAACGGCAGAAGCGACGATCAGGAAGCGGCGCAGAGTGGTCAGCGTCATTTGGGATCTCCTCCAACTGAAATACCGACAACAGCAACCAACGAGGCGCAATGCTATCCCGGCTGAACGGAGAGCGTCAAGAGGTGAAAGGTGGAAGAATTGAGGGCGGGCCCTCATGTGACATGAGGCCTAACTTGAGCCTTTGATGCGGGCGATATCCTTGATAAGGACCACGGTGAAGGTATAGTTGCTCTTCCAGCGAAGAAGCTCTTTACCGCACTCACACTCAAACCGATCGGGGTCCGGCATGGAGAGTTTATGCTGGGTAATTTCGTACTCCCGTCCGCATTCGCACTTTCTGATCGTGGGCATGTCTTGAGGCCACCTTGCTCGCCGAGCTTATTTCAACAATCCGCAAACAAAATTTCAAGCCGGTAATGCCCGTTGGTGTGGCAGCCCAAAAAAATTCTGCCCGCACTGGGCAGGGCAGCACGACATCCGCAATGGACGCTTTGCACCTTGAATCATTGGGACCTCGCCAATCGCGCGGGGAATGCGGGCGGTATTATCGCAGACGCTTGACTCTGAAGCATGGGGAAAATGTGCATGCGGCGTAACTTCGGTCATAACCTGTTCCGGTAAGAGTATGGTGCAACGGGATTTGTAGGAACAGCCAACAACATTTCTCTCGCAAGCGGGTTTCATCAGGACGCCGTCAAAAAAACAGGAGGACGGAATCAATGTTAAAGAAAATCCTATCTCTGCTGTTGCTTGTTGGTCTTGTGGGCCTGGTCCCAGCCTTCTCCGCCACGCCCGTTCCTGCTCCGAAGCCTGCCGCACCCGCACCTGCGCCACGGCCGGAGCAACATCCTCACATCCGGTCTGCCATCCGGGAGCTGCAGGAAGCCAAGCACGAGCTTGAAACCGCAGCCCACGATTTCGGCGGACACCGCAAAGAAGCCCTCGAAGCGGTCGACAAAGCCATCAACCAGCTCAAAGAAGCTCTCGAATACGACAAGAAGTAGATGAAGTAGCTATCATCAAGCGGCGGGCAGCCCCCCTGCCCGCACGTTTTCTTCATTTGGCTTTTATTGCCCCCCCCAGAAACCCTTGTTCCACAGAGGCCAATCTCCATATCCCGACCTATCCCGGTTTCCACAACCTTAGCATTCACAACTTGGCAGCCCCCGCAACCTGACAGCCGCCGCTTTGGGCTATATACTCTTATTTTCAAGCTGTAATTTAATCCTGCGGCAATGACCAAGCTCGACCAGATTATCGCGGCCACTCGAGAGCGGGTTTCCCTCGCGCGCAAGCGTACCGATCTACGCCTTATCGAGCAAATGTGCAGTAGCCATACGCCGCGCGGATTCCGCAGGCGGCTCGCGGCCATGTCGAAGGCCAGCCCGGCGGTAATTGCGGAGTTAAAGAAAGCATCTCCGTCCAAGGGCGTGATCCGCAGCTCTTTTCCCGTAAGACAGCTAGCCGAACAGTTGGCGAGGGGCGGAGCCTCCGCGCTCTCCGTCCTCACCGACGAGGAATTCTTCCAGGGATCGCTCGCGAACCTGGTGGAGGCTTCCAGCGCCTCGGGCCTGCCTTGTATCCGGAAAGATTTTATCGTCGATGAATTTCAACTGCTCGAGGCCAAAGCGTATCAAGCGGACGCCATCCTTCTGATCCTGGCCGCGCTTGACGATGCCGAATTCCGCCACCTGTTGACGCAGGCTCGCGGGCTTGGCCTGGACGTGCTTTGCGAAGTTCACAACGAAACCGAGCTGCAACGGGCCCTAGAGGGCGGCGCGGACATCATCGGGGTCAACAGCCGCGACCTGCGCACGTTTGAAGTGAACCTTGAAACCGTGAAAGATCTTATCGGCGATATCCCGAGCGGAATCCTCCGCATTGCGGAGAGCGGCATCTCGCATGGCGAGGAGATCCGGGAGCTTTACGATTTTGGGTATCAGGCTTTCCTGATCGGCGAGACGCTGATGCGCGCCGACGATCCCGGTCTAAAGTTGCAGCAGTTGCTTGAGGAAGCGGGCTATTATCCCCAAGCCACCACGACTTCCGCCGATTGGCGTGGCACAGTCCAATAGAACGCGCTTTTCAACTCCCTTAAAAACCATGCGCACCTGGATTAAAATTTGCGGCACTACTCTTTTCGAGGACGCACAAGCTTCTATCGAAGCGGGCGCGGACGCGCTCGGCTTTATTTTTGCGCCCAGCCGCCGCCGGATCTCGACGGAGCAAGCGCGGCAGATTGTGGACCGCCTGCCAGGTGAGATCGAGCGCATCGGCATCTTTGTGAATGAGACGCAGGCCCAAATTGAAGCAACCGTGGATGAAGCCAGGCTTACGGGCATTCAGCTCCACGGGAATGAGACACCAGAATTCATCGGGAAGCTATTTTCCGGAAGGCCACCGGAGCAGCGGATCAAGATCATTAAGACCGTGCTGGCCGGCGGCGTATTTGAAAAGCAGGGATTTGAAGGCGGGGAATTTGAAAGCCAGGGGTTTGAAGGCCAATTGGAACGGCTTAACCAGCACAACGGCCTGATCGATCATATTCTGCTGGATTCCGGCTCGGGAAGCGGAAAGACCTTCGATTGGCAAAGGGTGCAGCCCGCCATGCGGAGCAGCAATGTACGGTTCATCGTTGCCGGCGGGCTCAATCAACAGAACGTAGGCGAAGCCGTACAGACACTACGCCCCTGGGGAGTGGATGCGGTTTCCGGAGTAGAGCGCGAGCCTGGACGAAAGGACCCAGAGAAATTGAAAGCTTTTATCGCAGCGGTACGAAAGGCGGAGCAATCATGACAGCGGCACAGGCAAAACCCATACCAGGACGGTTTGGCCCTTATGGCGGACGCTACGTTCCTGAAACCCTTATGTCGGCCCTGGAGCAGCTTGAGCACGAGTATGAAAAGTCGCGGCGCGACAAGAAATTCAAGGCGGAGTTCGAGCGGCTGCTGAAGGAATACGCGGGACGTCCCACGCCACTGTTCTTCGCCCGCCGCCTGACCAAAGAGCTGGGCGGCGCCAAGGTCTACCTGAAGCGGGAAGACCTGCTGCACACCGGCGCGCACAAGATCAACAACTGCATTGGCCAGGCGTTGCTGGCGCAGCGCATGAAAAAGCACCGCATTATCGCCGAAACCGGCGCCGGCCAGCACGGAGTGGCATCCTCGACCGTGTGCGCCCTTTTGGGAATGGAGTGCGTGGTGTATATGGGCGTGGAAGATATGCGCCGCCAAGAGCTCAACGTATTCCGCATGAAGCTTCTGGGAGCGGAGGTGCGTGGGGTCGACTCCGGATCGCGCACACTGAAAGACGCCATCAACGAAGCGATGCGCGATTGGGTCACCAACGTGAACACCACACACTACATGCTGGGCAGCGTGCTGGGGGCGCATCCGTACCCAACCATGGTTCGCGATTTTCATTCGGTCATCGGCCGGGAGGCCCGCGCTCAAATTCTGAAGGCGGAAGGCAAACTGCCAACCGCGATCATCGCCTGCGTCGGCGGCGGCTCCAATGCAATCGGCATCTTCTACCAGTTCAGGGAGGACAAGAAGGTCAAGCTGATTGGAGTTGAAGCCGGAGGACGAGGGGACGAGATTGGCGAGCACGCGGCACGTTTTCGCGGCGGCGCTCCCGGCGTGCTCCAAGGCACTTTTTCCTACGTCCTGCAGGATGAGCATGGGCAGATCGCCACCACCCATTCGGTCTCAGCCGGACTGGACTATCCTTCCATTGGCCCAGAGCACGCTGCGCTGGCCGACAGCGGACGCGCCGAGTACCTGGCGGCCTCCGACCAGGAGGCACTGGAGGCTTGCACGCTGTTATCGCGCACCGAAGGCATTATTCCGGCGCTGGAGTCGTCGCACGCCGTGGCCGAGTGCATCAAGCGGGCGCCACGCATGAAGAAATCGGATGTGCTGATAGTCAACATCTCCGGACGCGGCGACAAGGACATGGGAATCCTGCGCGAACAGCTAGGAATAGGGTGAGACTTGTGGCCAAAACCAAAGCAATCACGGATACTCAACACGGCGCTACTCCACATAGCAGTGAACGAATCGCGCGAGCTTTCTCGAAGCAGCCTGCGCTCGTTGCTTACGTAGTTTGCGGCGATCCCGACCTGGAGACCACGCGGGACATCATCCTGCAGGCAATCTCCGCGGGCGCGGGAATTATCGAGCTGGGCGTGCCCTTCAGCGACCCCGTTGCCGACGGGCCTGTGATCCAGCGCGGTAGCCAGAGATCCCTCGAAAATGGGACTTCCCTGCTCGATGTGCTCCGTCTGGCAAAAGAGATTCGGGCGCAATCGGATGCCGGACTGATCATTTTTTCGTATCTGAACCCGATTCTTCGGATGGGGCTCGAGCGTTTCTGTGAAATGGCTGCGGACGCAGGCGTTGACGGAGCACTGCTGCTCGACCTTACCGTGGAAGAAGCGGATGAATATCGAGAGGTCATGGAGAAACATCGCCTGTCCACGGTGTTTCTTGCCACGCCCACCAGCCCCGATGAGCGCTTGAAAAGGATCGCCAAGGCCAGCACGGGATTTGTGTACGCCGTCTCGCGCACAGGTGTTACCGGAACCAACGATAAGCTGGCCGCCGACGCGCAGCAACTGGTGCGACGCATCCGCAAATATACTAAGTTGCCGGTTGCGGTGGGCTTCGGGGTGTCAAACGCGGCGCAATTCGCCCAAATCGGGGAATTTGCCGACGCCGCAGTCGTGGGCAGCGCTATCGTCCAGACAATCGAGAACAATCCAGGACGCGCACCCCAGGCTGTGGCAGAATTGATAGGCTCGCTTACAGGGACTAACCGGAGTGCCGGGGTTGGGCGTTAAGGTATGTAGGGAAGTAAGCTACGCACCCAAAGCGACCCAAGCGGATTGCAGGAAATTGATCCTTTAGCGATTGTAGGAATCATCCTTTAAGCGGAAGTAAAAGTTCAGAACCTAGGGCAAGGACGATATGGATATCGCCGATTGGCGCAAGAAAATTGACGAAGTGGACTTACGCCTGGTGGAGCTGCTCAATGAACGCGCCAAGGCGGCGCAAGAGATTGGCAAGCTGAAACGCAACACCCAGATGCCGATCTACGAACCCGATCGCGAGAAGCTGATCTTTGACAACGTGCGCAAAGCCAATCGCGGCCCGCTGCCGGATGGAGAGCTGCACCACGTCTACGAGCGCATTATCGACGTGATGCGCAACATTCAACGGGTCGAGCTGGCGCCCGCAAACCAGACGGCGTCCGGCAAGACGGAAGCCGGCAACTAAAAAATAACGAAGACGAAAGAAAAAAAGACCATGATCGTAGCAATGCAGGAAATCGCATCCGAAGAACAGATCCAGCAGGTGATCGAGCGCCTGGTCAATATGGGTTTTGAGGTCCATCGCTCGACAGGCGCACGCCAAACCGTGCTGGGCGCTGTAGGAGCCAGCCACGATTTCGACACACGCGATCTTGAGGTTTTGCCGGGCGTGGGCGAAGTGCACCGCATCAGCTCTCCTTACAAGCTGGTGGCGCGGAGCTTCCGGCCCGAAGGAACGATTGTAGGGTTTCACAACGGGGTGAAGGTAGGCGGCGACGACGTAGTGATCATGGCCGGCCCCTGCTCGGTGGAGTCACGCGATCAGCTCTTTGCCGTGGCCGACACGGTTTCCAAAGCCGGCGCTAAATTCCTGCGCGGAGGCGCTTTCAAGCCGCGCAGCTCGCCCTACTCGTTTCAGGGGATGGGCGAAGATGGCCTGAAAATCATGCGCGAGGCGGCCGACCGCTTTGGGCTGCTGGTGGTGAGCGAGGTCATGGAGATTTCGCAAATCCCGCTGATGTCCCCTTATGTGGATATGTTCCAGGTGGGCGCTCGCAACATGCAGAACTTTAATCTTCTCCGCGAGCTTGGCAAGGTCCGCAAGCCGGTCCTGCTGAAGCGCGGCATCGCAGCCACCATTGAAGAGCTGCTGCTTTCGGCGGAGTATCTACTGGCGGGCGGCAACTATGAGGTCGTCCTGTGTGAGCGCGGCATTCGCACGTTCGAAACCTATACGCGCAACACGTTGGATATCTCGGCTATTCCCATCGTCAAGAAGCTTTCGCATTTGCCGATTCTCGCCGATCCCTCGCACGGCACGGGCCGGCGCGACAAAGTTCCACCCATGGGCCGCGCCGCGATTGCCGCTGGAGCCGACGGCCTGCTGATCGAGGTACACAACTGCCCGGACAAGGCGCTCTCCGACGGAGCGCAGTCGCTTTATCCGGAACAGTTCGACAAATTGATGGGCGAACTCAGAATGATCGCTCCGGCGGTAGGCCGCCAGATGGCCTAACACACTTTTCAGGGCCGGATGGAACGAGCATGAAGCCATCCGGGGCTCAATAGGATAATTGGGACGGCAAGTGCGGATCCAAATTTAACAAAGGCTTTTTACGAAGAGATGTGCAAATCACGTGAGAAGCCTGCTTCCAAATCTGGACAAAATCACACTGTTCAATCTGTCAAGAATTGGATGCCTAGCGTAAGAGTTTCCCTGGGAAGGCACCAAGCGCCATAGGCGCGCCAACAGGATTAGCCCACGGTGAAGCGTAGCGAAACCGTGGGTTCATGTAGAACAAAGAATCGAGTGCCAGAGGCACGACACAGAAATTTATGCCCTCTGGTCCCGTTCTCCGTTCACAGGTTCTCCATTCAAGAGAAAGCCGCACGACCGTGAAAAGATAGAGATTATTCCTGTGTTGTCGAGGTTTGGCATTGAAGCGGCTTTGACCGCTAATTGCCTTGGCTTACCTATGCCTTTTCAACAGATCACGATTATTGGCACCGGGCTTATCGGTGGCTCCTTTGGCATGGCAATCACCGCGGCTGGACTTGGCAGCCGCGTGGTGGGCTGCGATCGCGCTCTCGTACTGGAAAAAGCTCGCCGGATCGGAGCGATTGACGTTGGCATCGAAGATCCGGCCGAAGCCATTCGCGGAAGCGACCTGATCTTTCTCGCCTCACCAGTCGGCAGCATTGTTGATCTCATCGAGCGAATCGGGCCGATTGCATCCCCGGACGCGCTGATCACCGATGCGGGCAGCACCAAGACGGAGATTCTCAACCGCGCCCAAGCCGTTTTTGGAGATCAGGCGGCGCGCCGGTTTATCGGCGGGCATCCGATGGCCGGGAAAGAGCACAGCGGCATCGACTACGCGGAGGCGGCGCTTTTTCGCAATGCCATTTGGCTGCTGGTCACCACGGGAAGAAGGCAGAATTCTGAAAATCCCAGAACCATTCCTTCGAAGGCCATGGAGTATCAGCAACTGCTGGAGAAGATCGGTGCGCGCGTATTGCACATGGAGGCTGAGCGCCACGACCGGCTGTGCGCGTGGATCAGCCACCTGCCGCAGATGCTCTCCACCGCCCTTGCCGGAGCGTTGGTCGATGAATTTGGAGATGACCCGGAGGTCCACCTTGTAGGAGGCCGGGCGCTGCGCGAGATGACTCGCATCTCCTCCAGTCCCTATTCCATGTGGCGCGACATCGCGCACACCAATTCAGGCAATATCGAACACGCGCTGAGCCGGGTGGAGCAGCGCATCGCCCACCTGCGCGAGAATTTGCGCACCCAAGGCTTACGGGAAGAGTTCGAGCGCGCCAACCTGTTCGCCGCCAAGATGAAGAAGTAGCGGCATTTCAACTTTGTGACTTCAACTTTGTGACTTCGACTTTATGACTTCGACTCTTATGACTGCGGCTTTATGACAACGAGAATCCTTATTCTTCCAGGCTGGCAAAATTCCGGACCGGAGCATTGGCAGACGCGCTGGGAGCAGCAAGATGGAAACTGCCAACGGGTTTTACAAAAAGACTGGGCTAAGCCCAAGAGACAAGACTGGATCGAGTCTATCGACCATGCCATCTCGCAAGCGACGGGCCCTGTGGTGCTGGTGGCGCATAGCCTGGGCTGCGTCTCGGTGGCGCATTGGCAGCACGTGTATGCTCACAACGCAGCCAAGGTAAAAGGCGCTCTGCTCGTTGCGCCCGCGGACGTGGACCGCGACGACGCGCCCCGGCCAATTAAAGACTTCGCTCCCGTGCCCAAGATGGCGTTGCCGTTTCCTTCCGTGGTGGTCGCATCGAGAAACGATCCATATCTCGCGATGGAACGCGCCCACGAATTTGCCGGCGCATGGGCAAGCCGCCTCGTTGATATCGGTTTCGCCGGACACATCAATAGCGAGTCGAACCTTGGCGACTGGCCCGAGGGCAAGCGGCTGCTGGCGGAGTTAATCGCTGGCGAGTAGCAACTATTCGGCGCTCGCCGTCTGGTTATTGGCAACGCCGAGCTTACGCAGCGCGGCAACCCGCTCCTCTTGCGCCAGCGGCTGAAGGCCAACGCTTTCCACCACAAGCTGGCCCTGCGATGAAAACATCCATTCGCAGAAGGCCCTTACCGCGCCCTGGGGCTTGTGGGATAGATACCAATTGACGTGGCGGCTGATGGGATACTGCAAGGAGCGTATCCGGGCAATGGTCGGCTCCACCGCCGGTGAACCCGGTGTAGCCCGTATGCGCAAAGCCTTCACGCTTGGAGCGGCGCCAACTCCAGCGAAGCCGATGGAGTAAGGATGCTCGGAGATCAAATCCAGCATCTCTTTGGTGCTGCTTTTGCCGACGTATCCGAAGGCTTCCGCCCCGCGAAGAACAAATTCTTGAAAATAAGGGGCGATGCCGGAGCTGCTCTCGCCTCCATAAAGAAGGATCCGTTGATCGGGGCCTCCCAATTGCTTCCAGTTGAGGACCTCGCCAAGATAGATGGCTCGCACCTGGGCAATGGTTAGGTCATTCAGCGGGTTCGCCGCATTCACGTAAATCACGATGCCCTCGACTCCAACGGGAATGGCGGTCGCTTCTTTCAAACCTTCCGTATCGGAGTCGCCCGCCGACTGCGCTATATCAATTTCCCCGCGAAGTAGCAGAGGGGCCGCGGCCTGAACTCCACCGCCGTGAACGCGAACGGTCACATCCGGCTGCTTACGCTGGTAGAGCTGATTGAGCTTTTGACCAAGCAGGATCAGCGTATCCGAACCTTGAATATGAATGCTTCTCTGCTGCGACGGCGCAGTGAGGGAGAAAAGCACACTAATCCAGAAAACTGGATGCAGGATGGTCTTCATGATTTCCTCTGGGAAGGACGTAGAATCTGGGCAGGAAGAATTTTCACACGGCTTCGTTAAGACAGTATGAAACGGCGTTGATTTTTTCGCGCGGGGACGTTTTTAAACGACCAGGGAATTTTTCCCGACTTTGCGGAATCATGTCGTTATGCAATAACGACTTATGCAACAACGAGAGGTAAACCGACACGCTTTCACCTCTCCCAAACATTTCGATCGATCTTTTATCCGGTCCTGCCGAGTTTTCTGAATCAAACACTCTGACCTGAATCAAACACTTTGACGCAAATATTAGGCGGGCGGGCAACGCTCACGATTTTCGAGTCGTGAAAACTTCTTCCGCGATATCGCAAGATAGTTTCTATCTTTGCCAATATTAGAAATAGTTAACGTACTTATTATTTGCGCATACCTATAAAACTAAAACGATTTCGGCCTATAGGATGGAAATCTATATGGATAATAGATTGCCTTATGACGCGGTGTAGTTATCTATCGTCGCAGAAAGAGGAAGGCATGTCTCATAAGAGTAAGACCTTGAGATTCCCACTGTTCTTAGCGGGAATCGTTTTGTGCGCGGCGGCGCCCGCATCCGCCGTTCAATGTGGGGATGAGATTCGAACCGATCTGACGCTTACATCGAACCTCACCTGCTCCGGCAACGCACTCGTCGTCTCCGGACCGCTGGCCAATCAGCCCAGCATCACCATCGACCTCAATGGCTACGATATAACCGGCGATGGAACTGGAACCGGCATCCTGATTCTGGGCGGTCCGGTTACGTTGAAGGGCAAGGGCCGAATCTCGCATTTCGACACAGGGGTCTCCATTAATGGCACCAACGACGTGATCGCTTTCGACCTGGCCTTTGAAAACGATTCGACCGCGATTAGCGTGCTGCGCGCCCAGGCAATCCGCATTTTTGACAACACGATTGAGGCAGGCGCAAGCGGACAAATTGGCGTGCTGCTGACGGCTGTCAGCCACACGGCTGTTTATAGGAACACCGTCCATGGCTTTGCCCAATTCGGAATCCGGATCCCCGACGGAGATCCGCCGGATACGAGCTTTCCGATCATCGCCGAAAACATAGTCCGCGAGAACCAGACTGGCATCTCAGTTCGCGGTTTGGATTCGGACTCTGTGATTCGCGGCAATACCGTCGCCGATAACGCGCTCAACGGAATTGAGATTGGACCGCTATTTGAATCGGGCTGCACGATCCAAGAAAACCGAGTCGTGAAAAACGGCGGGAACGGCATTCTGCTTCAGGACAGCATTCCCAACGGCTGTTTGGTTGCGAACAATCTCGTGGAGAAGAATGGCCAGAACGGTATCAGCGTGCTTCTAGGTCAGCAAAACGCCAATCAAAACATCCAGGTCGAAGGCAATCGGGTATCGCACAACAACACAGACCTGGTTTGGGATGGATCGTCGAACGCTTGCTGGCTGCAAAATGTATTTATTTCGAGCTCACCGCAGGTGCTGCCCAAGTGCCCATTGTTTTAGCGAATCCATTGTTCTAACAAAACCGCGAATTACATTTCGCTGTGAATAGACAGTAGGGTTCCACATCTTCTCCAGACAGTATTTCTTTATTTCAGAATGGAGAGGGGAATCAAAATGGGCCGACCTTGGCAGAGCATCGTTGAGGATCGGCCCTCAGTTCGTAAAGGCCTAATTTCATTGGCAGCTACTCGGAAGCGATCTGAGCGGCGTGCGGGAGGAGCACATTCGTATCGAACCCGATCATCCGCGACTTGGCTTTCCAGATGCACTCGCTGCTTGAGCCACCGCTTCGGTCATCTCTTCTACCGTCACCCCTGACGGCCCTTCTTCTTGGCGATCCGCTCGGTTTCGCCCCGCGCCCCCGTGATCGAAGTCACAGCTGTAGCTTTACTTCTGCTCGGCTACATACACTCGCTCAGCCGCCACCAGTTCGGCGTTGGCAACTTCTGTCTCTACCCGTATTTTCTGGAAGCCCGGTTTCTTTTCAGGCTCGATTTTGAATGTGAGCAAAAATTGATGCTTGAGCCGCTCACCGTAGGTGTTCAGGTAAGGGCCGAACGAGATGGGCATCTCCAGCCCCTGAAAATAGGCTTCGCCGCCGGTTTCATCGGTCAATCGAGATAAATTGTTTTGCCCAACATTGAACCGCCAGAAGGTGTGGCCCACGTGTCCGGCGTGAGAGGTATAAATCGAATATGCCTGGATTCCCGCGCGCTGCAGCGCGTCAATCGCCTCATCCAAATACGAATTGGTAAATCCCGGCTGCAACGCGTCGATTCCGGAAGAGAGCAGCAGAATTTCGCGGCAGTTAGCGGTCTGGGGCCAACGATGGACCAGATCCGTAATCGCGGTGTAAGGACTGCCGAGAGCACCTGCGGAACCAAACGGCAGCCGCAGGGCTTTGGCTGCAAGAGCATGGTCCTTGGTGAAGTTTTGCCGCACATCCACAATGCCGTCGCGAATATAACCAACCGCCACCGCCGTGCCATCCGTTTGAGAGTTGATGAACTTGCCCAGGTCGCCTAACTGAAGACCCAACTCGGTACTGTTCGCTTCATCAACCAGGAGGAATAATTCGGTCCCGATTCGATCGCCCAGACAGGGAGTCCACTCAACCACCGGAAGGCGGTCATGCCCGTGGAGCACCCGCACATCCTCCTTATAGATGGTGGGAACTTCTTTTCCATGCTTGGCTTCAACCGAGACAATCGTGCTCACCGGGACGCCCTGCGCTTGCGCAGCCGGCTGCTGCGACAACGCAGAACCGCTATAACCAATCACTAAAAGTGCCAACAACATCGAAATCGAATTTGCAGTTTTCATGAACATATTCTTGTTCTCCTTGTGTACTGCCGATTCATAAAGCCGATCGTGCCGAAGCCTTCTGGCCTCGACTCGCAATCACGGAGCGTCGTTACCGATGTCCGAGCCCGTCCGCGATCGTTATTACAGGCTCCCACTTAAATCTGATGAGCACGATCCAACAAAGATGCTTAGAAAATCGAATGATCTAGATCGTGGCGGGCCGAAACGACTGAACGACGAAGACAACAAAAAAAGGGTGAGAGACTGCGAGAAAGACAATATGGTAGTGATTAGCTCGCCGGAAGCAGCGAAGCAGCCCACGAGCAGGGAGATCAGGAGATCAAGATGGGGCACAGGCGCGCCCGATATAGAAATCAGGCCCTTTCTAAAAGCGATTCTCTTCCTTCCCTTCATCGCCGCCGCTTACGGCCAGAGCCGGCGGCTGCGATTAAGAACACCAACAGGAAGCCCAAGACCAGCCATTTCTCGACCTTCAAGATCAAAGCAATGACTCGAAACCAGCCGGTGCTCGCATCCTTCTTTGCAAAGCATCCAAATAAGCCAAGCACAGCGGGAATTCCAGTCAGCGCGGCAGAAACAAGGAACCAAGTTTGGCCCTCTGTCCGGCTGTTGTAGGAGATCGCCAGTGCAGCCACCGAAAACACCAGGACAATACATGTATTTTGCAGAGCTTCAGTATTTGGGTTTTGGGCATATTTGCGGCTTACAGAACTGCAATCCACAGAATCGTAATACTGGCGATTGTAGATTCCAAAAGGGCCGCGCACAGTTGTGTAACGGCGCCCCTTGGCATCTAACCCAGCACGGAAGGGACCCGCTCCCGCGGATACGCCAACGCCGCTTCGGGAGAGGTTCACGTTGACTGGCCCGAGTTTGATTCGCCTTTTAAACGACCAACCCATAGATTGCTTTTCCCGAGTCGCCACCCTTGTGGCGGATATCTCTGGCCCACAACGAAACAGTTCACGGAGCCCACGAACTTCGGCTCATTTGATGTAGTGGAATTTGAGGTCTGCCGAGACGCTGCGGGGAAACATGGCTGATTCCGTGTTATCGATCACCACTTGATAGGCCCCCTGCGCCAGAGGGAGATGAAGGGTTCCACTGGTGGTGCGGCCGGAATCGTAAACAACGTTGTTGGCCGTCGTGACATAGACGCGGATCTGGCCTCCAAATCCGCCGGTGGAAGAGAATGTTCCCTCTAATTCAGGATCGGCCATGCGGTTTCTATCAACGAAAACGTTGAAAGCGCGCCGCTGGTGGGCAGGCACCGAAATGGTGGAACCTACGATTTCCTGTGCCACCATATTCTGCTCGGCCAAATCGCGGAGCGTGGTAAGCCCTGAACTCCGCAGGTAATTCTTGGCCCAATTGATGGGCACTGCAAAATTTAGATTCTGTGCTTCTACGATGTTGGCAACGGTGATCCCAACGACCTCACCCTGCATGTTGAATAGAGGGCCGCCACTCGATCCGGGACTTATCGGCGTACTGGTTTGGAGCGCACCCCTGCGAAGCCCACTAATGATTCCGTCGGAGATGGTATTTTGGATCGCAACCGGCGATCCTATGGCAACGACCTTATCGCCGATTTGGACTCTATCTGAATCCGCCAAAGGCAATGGCTTTGCAGTTAAATTGTCTACCTTGAGGACGGCCACATCCCGATTTGGATCGAATCCCGTGACGCCCTGGATGGGATTGGTGCTTCCATCTTGCAGACGGGCAGAGGCAGTATAAGCGCCCCTGATGACATGGTAGTTCGTGACAACCATTCCATCTGCCCCAACGAACCCGCTCCCCGTCCCTAACTGCACACCCGAACCGTTGAAAACCTGGATCAACACAACACTTGGGGCAGCTTGCTTAAATAACTCTTCGGTCGTCAATACGGCAGGTTGAACTGGCGTCGCCTTAAGATCTTTTGCAGGGACCGTCTGCCGGTCTGGCTTCAAGTCAAGAGTTGTAGGCGTGGGCCTCAACTGCAGGAATATGAGTATTCCAACTACGACGACCGCGGCAACCAGCCCAGATGCAAGCAGAATTCGGGAGTTGGTCGTTTTCTTGGTGATCGTGGTTGGCGCGGCCACAATCGCTGGCGCCGTCGCCGCGCCGGAACTTGAGCCGGTTGGGGCAGGCGCCGCTAGCGGTTTACCACAGCTATTGCAAAACGTTGAATCGTCCGGAAGGGTAGCCCCACAGAAGCGGCAAAACATGGGAAGACTCCAGCAAACGGCAAAGTGAGATACTCCGCTGCGATTGCAGCCGGAGCTTTCAGCCACATCTTTCGCTACTACGAACGGCCCAGCATCATTGAGTCGTTAGATCATTGGATCATCTGGGTCATCGGGTCATTCGCAATCCATCAGGCATATGGAGCTAGCGGGTTCCGCGTTACATGAAAAGATCACAATTTACTTATGGAAGATCTGAGAGGCCAAGAAATCGCAGGGGGTTTTGGGCCAGACCGCGGGCGGCATCTGAGGCTTTCGAGCCGATCTGCAAAAGACAGAAAACAGGAAGGCCAAATTATTCAATATTTTGCAATCTTCACCTTCATTACGAGACTTATTGTGTAACGCAACCCACCAAAGCTCTCATATATCTATTTGAGGGTTTATGCCATCACAATTCAGGTTTTTCGGGTTGAATTCCACTTCCGATAATCCGCACAACAACAACGGAACCAGCAGCAATGGCGCACCCGCAGCAAGTTTCGTTCACAATGCGGGGTCGCATGCCCCAGCCCATGGCATCGAGCCGGCCGGTTCGGCTCCAGACCCATCGGATGATAACGACATCGGTGCGGGGCTTCATGAAGTCATCAAGAGCACAGACTTTTGGTTTAACTATCAGTTGTCGCTACTGGAAAAATTTGCTGTGTCTGAGGCCGAGGAGTGGGCCAAGGCCGGCATCCCGAGACAGGACGCTCCTGTTGTCGGGGAGTTGCCCATTGAAAGCTCCCTCAAGGCGCGTGGTGCGGAAATTTTTCAGGAATGGATTGCCCGGATAAAACGCAAAGTCCAGGATAGTATTCAAGCCGCGTATGCGGACGCGGGCGACAAGATCGTCCAATTCCGGCATGTTTTCGCCCAGCTCGAAAGAAACAAGATCGAGACCGAGACGACGGAGAGCGCCATTCGCGACCGCGAGGAGGCTCTCCGCAACCAGCAGAAAACCTTCGGCACTCCCGCGCTCCTCCACAAAGGAATTTATCTTGCAATGCTCGCTTTGCTCACTGGGATTGACTGGATCGCAAATGTCCCCATCTTCAGTGAACTCCTGCCCGCTGAAGCCGGGAGCCACCAAATCTGGCGTCAACTCGCCATTGCTGCAGAAAAAAGTGGAGCGATGGGCGGAATAAGAATGGTCCTGCAGCGCTTGATATTTCATCCAGATGTCACAATTTTTGCATTTGGCGTGGTCATCTTCCTCATGGCGATGGCACATTTTGAAGGCGAATCGATTCGTCGGTGGATCGTCTTTAACCCGGAGGATGAACCACTTCTGGCGCCAACCTTAAGAGCCCACCGGAGACAAACATTGATGCCAATATGCGCCGCCTTCTTGGGTATCCTGCTTGCTATTTCTTTCCTCTATCTTTCCAGGAGCAGGCTCATTGAAGCTACGGCCATTGGGCTGGATCGGGCGCAGCACGATATGGAGGAGGCCGACGGAAAGCTAGCTGCAGCCAGAAGCACTCAGGGTGATTTAAATAAGGTACCCGAACTGCAGCAGCGAGCGAATCTAGTGAAAAGTAACCTGGACGATTGGCGTGAGCGCGACAGGTTCGCTAAAGACATCGGCATGATGAATACGCCCATTCTCCTGCTCAACATTGTGCTTGCTCTTACGGCAATCACGGCGGCATATTGTGCGGCGAAGCCAACCGTCGTTGAAGGAAAACTAGTCGATCCCCTGATTCCCGAACTCAAATCAAAACTCTCGTCGCTGCGACTCGAAGTTGTAAATCAGCGCCAGTCGCTGCGCGCACTTGATTCGAGTATTGAGACGTCCATTTCTCGGACGAAATACCTGGCCGGAACCAGGCCATTGGCAGAATGGGAGGCAAAGGCGCAAAGGCTGAACGCCGTTGTCACCCTTTTTCGAGCCGAGAATGCTCGCGCTCGCGGAGTAGATCCTGAAAGCATCATCGCATTTAAGCAGAGATCGGCAATTGATTTTCCATCTGTTCCGAATGAAGCGTTTCAGGTTCCACCTGAATTAACCGCCTTAGAAGAGGAGTTCCGAGAACTGCGCAATTCACAGCCTCATGCAGCGGGAGCAGCGGCATGAGATCCCTAACAGCGAAGCCCTCCATCGCAATCGGTTGTGTCGCGGTTATCCTGGTGTTAGGCGGCCTCTATCGACACCTCGGACATCCTGAGCCTCCTACGAGTTCGGCGAACAGTGATACCTCAGCTCACCGCACTGATCCAACTTCATCCGCTCCGATAGCACACTCGCAATATACGGTGCTGCTTGACGTATCTGCCAGTCGCCCTCCTGCTATGATTGCCGAGGGCGAGCGGTTCATGGATACGATCATCGACCACATGAGCTTTGGCGACCGCCTACTCGTCCTAGAGATCTATGAGAAAGGCGTGAATGAGGCGAAGGGCGACCTTGACCTTTTGCTGATCCAGCCTGGCGAATCCCTGAGCCTTGATGAGGGAGAGGAACTGAAAACTGCACGCAACGCCCTGAAAGAACCGGTCCACCTCTTCTTCCAACGGGCGCAAACTCGACCGGTACTCCATACGGATATCCTTACAACGCTCTCGATAGCATCAGAAAAAATCGCTGAAGGCAAACGGAACCAGCTAATCGTCCTTTCCGACATGCTCCAATCCTCAAAGGAGTTTGAGTTCGAGCATCTTTTGCATATGCCGCCACCGGATTGGATAACGAGGCGTAAGCAACAGGGCTTGATGCGTCCCCTCTATGGAGCTTGCGTGATCGCCATAGGCGCAGACCCATCGACTCGTGAGGGCGTTGTCATTCGGCAGTTCTGGCAGAAATATTTTGAAGCATCGAATGCTACGCTCAATGAGAAGAACTATCGCACAACGCCACCATCGGGCGATTCTTCCTGGTGCGATTAAAAGGCGTTACATTCGCTCTGGGCCCCACGTCCAACTCTCTTAGGAGCACCTTCGGGCTGGCAGAGATATGTAAGGCGATCTCAGGACTCGTTCGTCGCATCTTTGCTGGGCGTATCGTTGCTGGGCGTAGCATTGTTTGTCGTGTTGCTGGCGGTCGCTTCTTTCCCAAACTTTGAATGCAACTGGACGAAGGCTTGGGCAATTGCCACATTCTTCTCCGCCGGCTCCGTCGAGTTCAATGCCTCTCCAAATTTCTTCTTGAGAGCGTTCACCAAAATCTCGGGACTGACAAGGGCCGCGATGCTGCTGTATCGCTCCCGGCCAAAAAGCCCTACATCCGCCGCCTCGGGGACATACCAATGAACAATTCCAAGAGCGCGCTCCCGGTGCTTTTCAACCGCCTTATCAAAATAAGGGCGTACGTCTTCGGGCGAACAGCTCCGCCACGCTTCTGCTAGAAACTTTGAACGCTCTCGCATTTCAAGCTCATAGGAAGACGGCTGATCAAAAAAAGACTTGATGCGTTTCGCCATCGCACCAGTGACATCTTGATAGTCCTGACCGCCAATCGGGGCTTCGGAAGAAGCGGCGTGCCCATCCAGGTGGCCATAAACCTCCACCCAAGATTTCTGGTCTTCCCGCGCATCGGCTGCGGCTAGCAGGCAACAGTAGGCAAAAGGTAGTGATTCGGAGTGCTTGACGATATCGAGCATCACAGCTCGCCGTTCGCCCAGGATTGTGGGGGTATTCAGAACAAGCTGGCGCACCAGCAGCACCGCATCCGAATAGTACAGCGACAGCCCTGGAGAGTCGTAGAGGTGAGGAAATCGGCTGCTGTTTGCCGCAATGCCTCGAGCGACGTTGGGCGACACGATCAGGTCAAGCAGACACCTCCGGAGTCCAAGGCGCGAAATGAATGCGCCGGGGCCGCTAGGACCTGCCCGCGCGATCAAGCGCTGCATCTCGGGGGCAATCTCCTCAATCGAACGGTCTACAATGTTCCTTAGCAGGTTCGCAATGTCGGTATCTAGAATGTCGTTCACAGGTACGCTGTAGGTGAAGAACCGGTCAAAATAATGGCTGGATGCAATCCGTTGGTTGTCAGCCAGGGCATCGTACAACCCGATCTTCTGCCTCTCAAACCCGCTCTTCCCAAAATCTGGAAATAGCCGAACGACGAGCAGGCGCAAGGCTTCTCTCTCGAACGTATCGATGAGGCTCAAAACCGGCTGCAGAACATCTTTGTCAAACGCGTCGGGGTCAGGAAAGGAAGCATTCGCAGGTGCGCCCGATACGAACACATCCTTGTGGGAACGGACAATCTCGTACACACGGGGATAGAAGACCCGGATGGCCTCAATCAGCAGAAGGTCAACAGCGTTCACCTCGCCCTTTAAAATGCCGAGCGCAAAGGTCACGCCGTTGGCGTAGCGTTTGCACTGGCGCGGTGTGCCAAGCCGCATTGCAATTGGAGCAAAGCCACTGCGAAACGATTTTTCTTCTTCCTCAGTCAGCTCTACGCCCGCTGCCGATAGCGCTTCCTGGACGCGTTCATGACAGAACTCAAGCAGCACTTCGAGTGGGATCTTCGGCAGGTGGAGTGGGACCTGGATGATCTTCTCAAGAAACCCCTGTCCCGACTGCGAAACGGTTCCATATTTTTCCTGAAGCGCCTCGGCGACCACCTTTTCGTCGAAGGCCAGAACATAAGCCACATAGTCGAAGCTCGCCGTGAGTTTGATCAGGCGGAAGACGGCCTGAATTTCGCTTGTCTCAAGACGATCGATGTCGTCCATGAGAACTACAATGCGCTTGCCTCCCTTCCGCAGAATTTTCTCTGTCTTGTCTTTGAATTCTTCGAGCGTCTGGACTGTCAATTTCCCCACCAGCTTTTCCGCTGCGTTCCCAGCATATGGAATGAGGCTAAAGATTTCTTTCAATTCGTGCGCGAGGGCCTTCGCGCCCTTCAGCTTTTCTCCCAATTGCTTGACCAGCAACGCGAAGAAGCTCTGCAGCAGTTGCTCCTCATCCCCAAACCGCCACGGGTTGAAATACATAGCGATCATTCGATCGTCGTTTTGCAGCTCCTCCTGAATGAACGACAGGACCGTGGTCTTGCCGTCGCCCCAGGGGCCGTAGATTCCGATGGCGATGCTGCCAGGATCGGATAGTGCCGCAAGCGTCCTCGCAACCGCTTGGGCAAAAGGTGCGCGACGGAAACGGTCCTCGCGGGAGTGGGTAAGGGCCGCGTCGGTGAAGGAATGTGAAGGTTGAGTTTCGCTCATGGGATGCGTTTTCAGTAGGATTCGTATTTTATCGTGCAGAGGACCGTGTCACATGAAGTCGAAGCATGGTATTCGTCTTCGCAAAACAGTTAGGAATTGGCGCGACTCGTTTGTAATTTCGACAGATTCGTCCGGACGTATCCGCACACCCTTCTCTGTCGCCTATCGCTTTTCTGCAATGCCGCTGTGCGCGCCCGATTGCTCCTTTGCTCTTTTGTTCCTTGCGGATGAAGCTCCCTCACGGAAACCGGCCTGAGAATCTAAAATGGTAGGAACTGAATCCATCGAAGCAACTTCAGCATCTTATACCGTTCCAAAGCTGCGGCATTTCTTGGGAAGAGAGGAAAGCCGCGCTGCTCTTTTGATACATGTGCAACGTATGCTTGGAAAACGCCGTATGCTGGAAGCGCCCCATGGTTGAAACGCCCATGCCGGAAATGGCTTTAGGAAAAACGGATTAGGAAACGAGATGACGATTTCAAAACAGAGGAAATTGCTTGTGGTCGAGGCCGATGCGGCCCTCCGGGACCAGATTGGCGCAATCATGCGCGACGCCGGTTATGAAGTCTCAATCGACCACCACGAGGAATTACGGTCGATCCTCGCGTTCCAGCCCGATGTAGTGATCCTGGGCGCCGATCCGCCTCGGCTCGATTGCTGCGATCTTCTTTCGGCCATCAAGAGCTCCGAATCCACCCGCAGCATTCGAGTCCTGATGTTATCTCCGGGCGGGGCGGCGGAGAGGACGCGGGGCCTCGATCTCGGAGCCGACGACGTCGTGTCTCTGCCCTTTCATCCGGCAGAGTTACTCTCGCGTGTGCGGGCGCAGCTCCAAAACAAACAAACTCAGGAAGACCTGAGCGACCGCCTGGAGGTTGCCACGGAGAACCGGAGCGCTGCTCAGCAGGTGGTGAAAGCCGTGGACGAAGAACGGCGCACGCTGCGGGTGGGCGGAATCGTGATTGCCGGCCTGTTGATCGTTGGCGCGGTGGCGTCTTTCCTGCTCTATCGCCGCACGCAGCAGCAGAATACGCAGGTCTACGCCGCCATCACCCGGTTGCAGCGCGGCGTAATGACGGAACAGCAACTCATCGAGCGCTCAAGGCAGAACCGCAAAGACATCGTGGACGGTGGAGCGTCGGCAACGCCCGACTCGCAGAAGGCGCTTCTGCAGAAAAAGAGTGAAGACCTCAAAACGAAGCTTGCCGCCGGAAAGATTGAAGATGGCGACCCGGTGCGAACGCAATTGACCACCGTCGTGAGCCGCCTGGAAAAACTTGAGACCGAGGGCAAGTTCGCCCAAAAGGTGATCGAGTCTTACGAGCCCAGCGTATGCCTGATTCATGTGGTGGTTGCTTTTCGCGACCACACGACCGGGTTCAAGCTGCACTACGCCGGGTTAAGCAATGCCGGCTCTCCGGTGGTCGACGAACAAAACAACCCGCTCTTGAGCCTCACCGGCATGGGGCCTGAAGTACACCTGGATGCTTTCGGTACTGGCTTTCTCGCCTCCGCAACCGGGCAGATCCTGACCAACCATCATGTGGTCGAGCCCTGGTGGCAGAACGACGAATTAAAGGAGATGACCGACCATGGCCTGGAGCCAGTGATCGTGGAGATGACTGCGTATTTTCCCAACGTCAACCATGGCGTGGCGGTCAAAACGCAGGAGATCTCATCGGATGCCGACGTTGCAGTCGTGAAAGGAGATGTGGCAGGCCTGGGAATCAAGCAGGTGGCCGTTGCTTATGGACGTGAGTCGGCTGTAAGCGGGACCGCAGTCGTCCTGCTGGGATATCCCACCGCACTGGATGCCATTCTGGCGCGGGCCGGTGAAGGGACCGTGCAAGAAATCGCGACATCCTCCAAAGGCGAGCCCAAGCAGGTGATCGAGGAGCTTGCCCGCCGCAGCCTGATCCGGCCCATCACGACGCAGGGTCACATTGGAGACGTACTTCCCGACAAGATTGTTTACGACGCACAAACTACTTCGGGCGGCTCAGGCGGGCCGCTGTTCAGCACTGAAGGCAAAGTGATCGGCATTAACTTCGCGATGGTGCGGGAGTTTGGCGGGTCGAATTTTGCCATCCCGGTTCGATACGGGAAGCCGCTTCTCCGGTAAAGCATGGGGACCGCGGTAAGGTCGCTCTGGAAAGACCGGCTTGAAAGCCAAACCTAAAAAAAGCTAACTAAGTTAAAAAAAGTCGGGTGCGTCACTTCTGCATTGCTGCGTGCATGAAGTGGCGCACCCGATCCGCATCTACTCCTTTTCTACTTGGCAGCCTGGCGTATAACCCCGGCAACTACCTCGGGATTCGACACATAGATTGCGTGGCTTCCTGGCGCTTCGGTCACGTGAGCGCCTGCCCGGGTCGCCATCATGCGCTGGGCCGGAGGCGGGATCATCCCATCGTCTTTGGCCACAAGGTAAAAGCTCGGCTTCGAACGCCACGCCGGTTCAGTCACCGCTCCCTGCAGAGCCTCCACTCCCCATGGAACCTGGGAGTCTCCCATAAACGCAGCCAGAGCCGGACGAACATCGGCGGCAAACGAAGCGGCAAACTTCTCCCGGTCGAGGAACAGGAAGCCCTCTACCGGAGGAAGGATGGGAGGCACCGGAGCGCCGGGAGGAGGATTGGCAATCAGCGAGGCCACCGACTCGCCCTTATCGGGCGCAAAGGCTGTGATGTAGACAAGGGCCTTCACCTTCGGATCGTTTCCGGCCTCCGACACGACGACGCCTCCGTAAGAGTGGCCCACCAGGACAACATCTCCCTTGGCTGAAGCAATGGCCCGTTTCGTCACTGCGACATCGCCCGGTAGAGTGATCGTGGGATTTTGCACAACGATCACCTCAAAGCCGTCCTTCTTGAGGAGGTGGTAGACACCCTCCCAGCCGGAGCCATCAACAAAGCCGCCGTGGACGAGCACAATGGTTTTGGACTTAGACATCTTTATCTCCTTCTCTCCTTTATCAGGTTTCAAATGGTCGTTCGAGTATGAGAACTGGAATTGAATCGGCAATACGATCTTGAACGCGATTATCGCGTAGCCGAATGTGCACCGGAAACCGCAAATGGTCGGCCTTTGAGATCGGTTTTTCGGCGGGCCAGCGGCTCCTCCGATTGGCGGAGCGAGCATAGTTGAAATCTAGCGCAGTCTCTTGACTTGCCTTCCGCCGATTTGCCTTCTACCAAAGAGGCGGGCATCGATGGAGCAAGCTCCGGGTCCAATCATCGCTAATGTGGCTCCGAGGGTGGCCAGGACGAGCGCCATCCAGGGATCGCTTCCGCCGGAAAGCGCGATCCACAGCCCGCGGGCCGCAACGATTACGCCCGCCAATGGCGTCCACAAGCCAACGAGCAGAAGTATCGCCGAGCCGGCGTCCACAAGTTGCAGGGTGGTCGATGCAAACTGTGATGTTGCAGGAAGGGGTTCAATCACGCGATACACAAGAACTGTAGCGATCACAAATCGTTGGATCATCAGGCCCAAACCCGGCATTCCGTTGGCGAACGTAGAAAATAAGCGTTGCAGAGCGATCTCCCGACGCATTCCACGCGCAGGTTATTTCATTGCAGTACAAACGGAAACCGTCGAAATAAGGGAATGCTGATCCTACTTTCGGGGGACTACAGTTCGATCACGCCGCGCTTCAAACCTATCGTGACCGCATGGGCACGGTCGTTGGCGCCGAGTTTGGAAAGTATGTTGGCAACATGGCTCTTGACGGTCGCTTCACCAATGGAGAGCAGGTCGGCAATCATTTTGTTGGAATTTCCGGAGGCAATCAGCCGCAATACTTCGATTTCACGCGAGCTCAAAGCATCGTCCGTGGCGTGCTCCGCCAGTTCGGCGGCGATGTCGGGTGGAATCCGCTTCTGCCCTTCATGGACGGGCACGGATCGTCTCCAACAGCTCGCGATGCACATGCCCTTTCAGAATGTAGGCGCGCGCGCCCGCTTTAAGCGCCCTCAATATTTGAGCATCGCCCGGTAGGTGGTGAGCACGATGATGCGTGCGTTGGGGAATTCGCTTTGAATCTCGCCGATGGCCTCGGCCCCGTTCATCCCCGGCATCTGCAGATCCATGAGAGTTACATCGGGACGGTGCAATCGGTATTGCTCGATGGCTTCCTGGCCGTTGGCTGCCTCCGCCACCAGCTTCATATCGGCTTCCGCGTTCACCAGCGTGGCGATTCCCTTGCGGAGAAGAGGATGATCGTCCACGGTGAGGATACGGATCACGCCAGATTGACGATTCACAGTTTCCACTCCTTACGCAACGCCTTAAGGCCCAATGCCTTGAATCGGCCGCCATTGCGCTGGCCCTCATAGGCAATGGACGCCGGGATAGTCAACTCGACCTCGGTTCCCGCTCCGGCCTGGCTCCAAAAACTCAGCTGCGATCCAATGCACTGCGCACGCTCACGCACGCCAGGCAGCCCCCAGTGCCCCGGACGGCGGGTTTCTTCAAGGATCTTCGGATCGATGCCCTTGCCATCATCGCGTATTCGTAAGCGAAGCTGGCTCTTGTCGTATCGTATCTCGGCTTCGATCTGGCCGGCTTCGGCGTGCCGAAATGCATTGCGCAGCACCTCGCAAGCAATCCTGTAGACTTCGTCCTGCAGGTTGGGAGACAACTTCCGCGGCTCGCCTTCAACGATCACCCGGAAACCCGGAGAATCTCGATCTCCGCCCTCAACCGTTGCCATCTCTTCACCGGCAGTCTCCAGCAGTGGCGCAAGGTCTCCCTCGGAGAGCGGCTGTGTCCGCAGATCGTGAATGGCATCGCGGCTTTCGGCAATCGCCTGTTCGGTCTCGAAAATCGCGTCATCGAGCGTTTTTCTCGCGTCTTCCGGGCTGCGGGGCAGCATGTTGCGCGCGGCTTGATATTGAAACATCAGCCCGTGCAGGCTCTGCAGCAGCGTGTCATGCAGTTCGCGGGCGATGCGCGTCCTCTCGTTCACGCGTGCCTCCAGGGCGATGTTGAATTCCTGCATCATTTGCCGGAGACGGAACTGATACAGCGCCCAGACCAACACGACCAACACCGCGCCCCACATTGCGCGAAACCAATACGTCTGATAGTAAGCCGGAGCGATGCTAAATTGCAGCGACGCTCCTTCGTCGTTCCAACGTCCGCTGTTGTTCGAGGCGATGACACGGAACGTATAGTTTCCGGGGCGAAGGTCGTTATAAAACGCGGTGCGTCTCGTTTCCGGCTCCTGCCATTGCGTATCGTATCCATCGAGCCGATAGCGGAACAGAACCTTGGACGGAGCCACATAGCTCAAGCCCGTATAGTCAATCTGCAACTGTTGCGTCCTGGGAGGAAGACGCAGGCCGCTTTGAGCATCGTAGATCCTGCGATCGGCGATCACCTGCTCCAGGTGGACGGGAGGCACCACCGCGTTGGCGGCGAGATGATCGGGATCGACCATCATCAAGACTCTTGCGTTTTGGAACCAGAGTTTTCCGTCTACGCCGCGCACCGCGCCCGGATGAGAGTAGGGAATTCCTGACCTGAAGCCGTCAGCAGTCGTGAAAGTTGTGACCCGCAGCCGGCTTTCAGGATTCCGCCACCAGCGTTCCAGCGCTGCATTCTCGATTCGCACCAGCCCGCACTGCGTCTGTATCCAAAGATCATGATGAACATCGGAAACGGTCGCATAAGTAGATGGGCACGGCAGGCCGTTGCGTTCATTTAGGAATTGCAGGTTCCCATTTCTATACCCGACGACTCCACTATTGGCGGCGCCCCACAGAGTGCCGTCCGAGTCGAACGACATGTTGTAGATGCCTCCAACCCGCGAGTACTTCCGCTTGAGTGGCTCCACCGATAGCTCTTGCCACTCGCCGTGCAGATAGCGCATGAGCCTGCCATCCAGCAAGCTGAGCCAGATTCCTCCCTGGGGATCTGCAGTGACGCAGTACCCTGCGGGAATCTTCGGCTTGAATTCCTCCCGAACCTCGAAGTTCTCGATTCGGACCAATCGGGGATGCGGTCCAGCAATGAGCGCCCAAACCGCCTGATCCGTATCCTCGGCAAGAGAAAAGACGCTGGCGCCGGAATCGCCCTTGAAAATCAGGCGCAATCGGCCGTTGACCTCCACTCCTAGGCCGCCGTCGGCAGTGCTGATCCACAGGTTGCCACGGTGGTCTTCCAAGAGCGCGGGAGCAATGCCGCGCAGCCCGGAGATCCTTCGCGACGTAATCACCGTGCCTTGCAGGGAATCGATAGAGGAGAGGGTCCCAATCGTCGTTGTGCCATTCCTGCGAGCCAGAATTGAGCCGACAACTTCTGTGCCCAGCCCTTCGGCGCTCGAATAAGTCACGATCGGCAAGTCGCGAAAATGGTCGAGTCCCTCATCGGTTGAGACCCAGATGCTGCCCTCGCGATCTTGAAATATCCGATCGATGGAGTTGCTGGACAATCCGTCTTCATGGCCAAAGTGATCGACCGACTGCCCATGAATGCGGTAGATCCCTTGATTCGAGGTTCCAACCCACAAAGAACGATCGCGATCGATAAAAAGCGCGCGAACGTTAACGTTGGCCCCGTTGAAGCCCGGCGCGGTGAAGGAACTCCACCTTCCACCGGCAAAGTGCTGCAGCCCGTCGTGTGGCCCGGTCTGGTCCACACCTACCCACACGCCCTCGGCGTCGACCGCAACGCCTTCAATCACGCGCGCGGAATTGGGCGCCTTTGCGCCCGGTAGCGGGTATTCCCCAAGAAGCTTTCCCTGCCACGCAACCAGAGTGCCGTTTCCGCCAATCCAGAAGCGCCCTTGCGCGTCGACCGCGATTGAGCCTCCGGACAAGGTTTGAATTCCTTCCGGCTCACCGTAACAGCGCGCGTTGCCGGCCGATATCTTGCAGATCGGCCCGGTAAAACTGTGCAGATGCGTTCGCGTAATCCATATCGCGCCTTCGGTGTCTTCAGCGATCCCGGCTACCCCTGCGTTCAGGTCGGGTATGCTGCTGAATGTTCCGTTTGCCCAGTGTGCGAGCCCCGCCGACGTGCCGACCCACAGGCTGCCATCCCTGGCTGCATAGAGCGATTGAATGTTGGCAATGCCCGATGGGTATCGTTGACCGGCGGGCGGATTACGCAGCAGAAAATTCACACCGTCAAATCGATACAGCCCGTTTTGCGTTCCAATCCAGATGTAACCGTCGGGTGTTTGTGCGAAGGCAGTCGGACTTCCATTCAGGTTCCCATCCTGAACGCGCCAGACCGTGTGTCCGTACTGGGAGATGCGGCTCTCGGGATTGAGCGCCAGCAGCGGTTGAGCGAATGCCGCAAGGAGCGAAAGAATCAGGACGCACAAGAGGGCCGCCTTAGGGCTCATTCTTGCATTCAGTTTGTCGATGAGATTCTTGAACATCCACGTTGGCGGGTCGCGTCTGCCATGGAGCTGTGTCGACCTTGAGTGAGCGACCCGGTGATTCCTTTCCCCAGAATATCACTCAGCGCAAAAACCAGATTGAGGGGCAATCCAAGGACGCGAGGCCCCATGGCCTCGAAAGGCATCGCTGCCCCAATGCTTTCTCGCACCTCAGCTGAGAAGCGGCAGCTACTGACGACTCACAGATTGCGGGCAACTCGCCGAGCAAGCATGCCTTTCGTCAACTGTCGAACAAGAGCATGACAGGTGTCGACTTTCGACAGCTCTGGCATTCCGTCACTACTGGAAAATCAACAACTTACAGAGATAGCTCTTTGGTGTTCCGGTTGCTTAGTTATGAAGTTGTTGAAAGAGAGCCGATGTTGAAGATTTCCATCGTCGATGTTCGGGCCCAGCGCCGCCTGGTGATCGAGGGCAAGCTCATTGCTCCTTGGGCCGATGAGCTTCGCCGGGCATGGGAGCAGGCGAAGGCAGGCTTGAACGGACGGGAACTCGTAGTTGAAGTCAAGGACTTAACGGCCATCAACCAAGCCGGCGAAAACATATTGCTTGAGTTCATGAAGCACGGCGTCAATCTTCGCGGATACGGCGTCTTTACCAGACACCTGTTACGGCAGCTCGCTCGCCAGGCAAGCCAAAATTAAGGAGAAGAATCATGAGGAGAACACAGGTAACTCGCGGCGCTCAAGAAGCCCATTTTCGCACGTTGTTTTTTACCATGATCGCCATGGCGACCGTCCTCTGCCTGGCCATCGCGGCAGCCGGACAAATGCTATAAGCAAGCCTGTTTTAAGCAGGGCAAACGCAAAGAGCGATCTTTAAAGCGGTATCGTGTGTTCGGCACGGTGGTTTTCGACAGCTTGGTCGATGAGTCTGTCCGTGCGCCCCTCTTCAAGATCGGCTTGCAGTTGGACGTCAATCGGCTGGGACAGTGAGGCATATTGCTCGATCCACTGGCGCAATTCCTCAAACT
>Ga0070734_10001018_pt1 | contig 45603 bp, 35 predicted proteins | sample Coa_R1_8_FD_66444 | JGI IMG/M metagenome (GOLD analysis project Ga0070734, IMG submission 66444) | Surface soil microbial communities from Centralia Pennsylvania, which are recovering from an underground coalmine fire - Coalmine... | ecosystem: Environmental > Terrestrial > Soil > Unclassified ...
TCCGCATCTTTGTACTTCGGCTTCGGAATTCCACTGGTTACGCCCGCTGTTCGAGCGCTGATACGCCAGCAAAAACTCAGGCACGTGCAAAATGTCGTCCGCCGTCAGTTGCTTGTCCAGGCCCGGCATCGTCAAATCCAGCACCTCGTGTGCCTTGAGCCACTCTTTTAACTCAGGCGAAAGTTTCAGATCGGAAACGAACCTCTCCCGATCCGGTGAGCCGTTCTTCTCTTCGAGCTCGCGCTTGATGTCCGAGTAGCTCTTCGTCAGCACGTAGAAGGTGAAATCCCGCACTGGCTCAGGCTTTGCCGCGGTCGGGCTCACATACGCCGTAAACTCCAGCGTACCGGTTCCGGCCGCCTCCTGCCCGCGCGCCGCGGTCGCGCCAATCGCAAAAACCGCACAACCCAGCGCGGCAGCTGCCCAAACTCCATTTGCTTTTCTCATGAAATTTATCGTAGCAGCTTCACTGGCTCCCGCCGCTCGCCGATTCTTCCAGAAATTCGTATCAGCCATCCTTGCTGACACTCGCTTTCCGCAACCATTCATTTCAAAACAATCGATAGGTCGCTTCCACGGTGACCCACTCTGCGATGGCATTCTTGTTTGCGTCCCGCGCTGGCTGAAATCTCCACGCTCGCACCGCTGCAGTCGCCTTCTCGTCCAGGCCAAGTCCCAGCCCCTTCACAAGTTTCACCTGGCCCGCGCGCCCCTCTTTCGTCACAAGCACGCGCAGCGTAACGCTCCCTTGCAACTTCTCGTGCCGCGCCTCATCGGTGTACTCGGGATCAGGGCAATACATACATTTCACAGGTGTCATCCCCGGCGAATAACGTGTCCCGGTTTCACTCTCTCCTCCTCCACCATCTCTGTCGCCTGTGCCTACGGTAGTGCCATCCTTGTTTCCGATGGTGTTGCCGCCGCCCGGCCCGTTCGAGCGATTGCGATCGTTCATCCACGGCAGTCCGAGGTCGCGGACGCGTTGATTGGACATCTGAGAGTTCGCCTCAAAAATCGCCGGTTCGACCGGCATAGCCACTTCGTGCTGGTTCACAATGCGTGGTGGCGCTAGAACAATCGGCGACGGTTTTGGCAGTTCGCCGGACGATGGCGGCGAAACGTCCCGGTTGCCACCCTTGCCTGTGCCGTCCGAGGCCACCGCGAACTGGAGGTCTTTCAACGGCGGCGACAACAACGTTGGGCCATTCGGCAGTCTCGGACGACTCAGCGGTGTTTTAAGTCCGCCGAGCAAAAGTAAGATTGCGATTGCCGAACCGTGCAAAAGCATAGACACCGCCTGCCTTTGCCGCGTTCCTGGCGCGGGCTTCGCTTCCAACAAATCGAAAGCGCCCGCTTCTCCGGCCGGGCACGGTTTCACGCCGCGCAGCGCAAAAAATGCCCGCGCATTTTCCTGCACTCGCCGCCACCAACTCTCGTCATTTTTGTTCTGGAAATTATTGCGTGGACGCACCGAAAGGGAATTGCCCATGGCTGGCCCCCTTGTTCTCGACGAAATTGTTTTGCCAACGCCGAGCCGCTCAGCCAAAAACAAAAGCGGCTCACGTTGCCATCTGTGAGCCGCTCAAATCAATTTTGGTTGCTTGCGATTTCGTGCAGTTGCCTGCGTTAGAACAACCGGAAGCTAACTTCGATCGGCACCGAGGTCCGCACAGGCTTCCCATTCGGTCCGCTGGCCGCTTTGCAGCGCCATTGCCGTACGGTCTCAAGCGTCTTCTCGTCCAGGCCCAAGCCCGGGCTTTTGACGACGTGCAAATTCGTCACGCGGTCATCCGTTTCGATAATCGCTTCCACGACCACGATGCCCTGATACTTCGCTTTCCGCGCTTCTTCCGAGTACGGAGGATCAGGATGGTAGTAGCACGTCGGAACTCCCACGCCGTTCACGCCCGCGCGAAACGCTCCGCCGCCCGTACCGCCACCTTCGCCCGGCCCCAGGCCGCCGCCGGTCCCGCTGCCAATACCTGTTCCGTTTCCATGGCCCAACGAATCGGAATTTCCATTCGCCAGCGGGTCGCCAAACGTCGGCAAATTCGGGCTCGCCACCTTCAAATCCGGTGGTCCGAGCAGGGAAGCATCCATCGCCAGCTTCGGGTTGGCCATCGGATGCACTTGCGGCGCCGCGAACTGCGTCATCTTGAATTTCGGCAGCTTGCCTTTGTTCACCGGCGTCAGCGTGTGATCGTTTGCTCCGCCGCCGCCGCCCGCTTTGTTCGCGCCCGCAGGCAATTTTGAAATGTAATCCGAAAGGTCGATCGACGTAATATTCGTATCTTTCCCCACCGCCTGCGTGGGTTGCGCCATCTTCAAAAAGAAGGGAATCAGGATCAGGGCAAACACGCCGGCGTGCACGCCTATCGAAGCAATCTGTGTCCAGCCGAAGTTTTCGTCCTTCGACCAGATATCCTTGACGCGCACCGGCTTGATTTCAAACGGGAGCGGCGCTTGCTTCGCGGGAAAGAAAAGCTCTTTGATGCGATCGCCGAATCCGCCAAAGCTCGTGCCCCAGCGATCCGCCAGTTGTCCCTTGGTCGAGCCCTTCGGCACCGGCTTGGAAGTGAAAAACTCTTTGAAGTTGTTCCAGAATCCCCCGCCATATTCCGTGGGCATCAGGGGGGAACGGTAATCGCCGCGAATCTTTACCGGCCGCTCAAATAAAAACTGTTTCACGTTGGACCAGAAATCGTCCGGCATCAGGATCTGCGGCCGGCCAAACTTCGGCACAGCGTTTGAGGGCGCTGGAATTGCCACCTGCGCAGCCCCATTTGGGTTCTTTGGAATCGCGTCGTCTGGTACGAGTTTTATGTCGAATCCCGCCAAGTGTTTCACCCTCTTATTAGACGCACAAACTCCCGTAGGGTATCAATCCGGTACGATTCTGAGGGCCCGGGATTGGTTGCATGCTCGCAACGGCTGACACCAACTCAATCCTTATTGTAACATACGTAGTTACACCGCTTTCCGATGTTTCCCGCCGTTCACTTCGGGAAAACAACTGTAAGAAGGGGATTCACGCCAGTCTCAATATGCCCGAGCCACTTGAACTTAAAAAGACCCTCAATCTCCCCAAGACCGACTTTCCCATGAAAGCCAGTCTGCCTCAGAACGAGCCGAAACAGCTTGCCGCCTGGCAGGACGCGAATCTTTACGAATCCATCCTCACCGCACGCCAGGGAAAGCCGCTCTTCGTTCTCCACGATGGTCCTCCGTATCCGACGGGAACCATTCATCTTGGCACCGGTCTCAACAAAATCCTGAAAGACCTCATCGTCAAAACAAAGTCCATGGCGGGCCATTACGCCCCGTACGTGCCCGGTTGGGATTGCCACGGACTTCCCATCGAAACGCAGGTCGAAAAAGAATTAGGCGGCAAGGGCAAAGTGCCTCCGGCCGAATTCCGCAGTCTCTGCCGCCAATTCGCCACGCGTTACGTCGAGCAGCATAAGCGCGACTTCAAGCGCCTCGGCGTCTTCGGGCGCTGGAACGATCCCTATCTGACGATGAGCCACGAGTACGAGGCCACGATCGCCAATGCGTTTCTCGATTTCATCGAAAAGGGCTACGTCTATCGCGGCCGCAAGCCAGTTTATTGGTGCATTTATGATTCGACCGCGCTCGCCGAAGCCGAAGTCGAATATGAAGATCATTCGAGCCCGAGCATCTGGGTGAAGTTCGCGCTCGTCGGCGGCGCGAGCGGCGACGCCGCGAAACTCGGCTCCGACATTTCCGCCGTCATCTGGACCACCACTCCGTGGACGATTCCGCACAATCGCGCGCTGGCCTTCCATCCGGATTTTGAATACGCCGTCGTCGAAACCGAAAAAGGGAAGCTCTTGCTTGCTGCGGATCGTGTGGCTGCACTGCAAGCCGAATGCGACATCAAGGAAGCGCGAGTCCTCGCCAAGTTCAAGGGCCATCATTTCGAGCACGCGAAATTTCAGCATCCGTTTTTGCCTTTGCAAGTTCCGGGTGTTCTCGCAGCCTACGTCACGCTCGACCAGGGAACCGGCATCGTTCACACCGCTCCGGGGCACGGCGTCGACGACTTCAACACCGGCCAAAAATACAATCTCGAAACCGCTGCGCCGCTCGATGACCGCGGTGTTTATACCGAAGGCCTGCCCGAGTACAAAGGCAAGGACGTCTTCAAAGCAAATCCCATCATCGTCAAACTTCTGGCGGATCACGGCGCGCTGCTCGGTCATCATCCGTACAAGCACAGCTATCCGCATTGCTGGCGCTGCCACAACCCGGTCATTTTCCGCGCCACCGAACAGTGGTTCATCAGAATGGATGCAACGGGAAATGGGGAATCGAAAACATTCCGTGAAAAAGCTCTCGAACAAATCCATGGCGTGAAGTGGATCCCTTCCTGGGGCGAAGACCGGATGTACGAAATGATCGAGCATCGCCCCGACTGGTGCGTATCGCGCCAGCGCTTCTGGGGAACGCCGATCATCGTTTTTTATTGCGAAGGTTGCGGCAAGCGGCTCGAAGATTTCAAAGCGCTGCGCAACGTCATCAAATGGTTCAAGAAAGAAGGCGCGGACGCGTGGTACAAACACTCCGCCGAGGAACTGCTTCCCGCCGGAACAAAGTGCTCGTGCGGCGAATCGAAATGGCGCAAAGAGAATGACATTCTCGACGTCTGGTTCGACTCCGGTTCGTCGAACCTGTCCGTGCTCAAGGGCGCGGAGTGGCCTGCCGATGTTTATCTCGAAGGCCCGGACCAATATCGCGGATGGTTCCACAGCTCGCTCCTCGTGGCTGTCGGAGTAAAAAACCGCTCGCCCTTTAAGGGCGTTGTGACGCACGGCTGGACGCTCGATGAGCAGGGCCGGCCGATGTCCAAGTCGCTCGGCAATTCCATCGAGCCGAATGAAATTTGCGAAAAATGGGGCGCGGATTTGTTGCGGCTGTGGGTCGCTTCGGTTGAATATCAGGCCGACGTAAAAATGTCCGAGCGCGTGATGACGCAGCTCAGCGAAGCCTATCGCAAAATCCGCAACACGTTTCGCTTTGCGCTCGGCAATCTCAACGACTTCGATCCCGCAAAAAATTCCGTCCCGAACGATCAGCTGGAAGAGATGGATCGATGGATGCTCGAACGCACCGCCGACCTCGTGAAGAAGTGTCGCGAGTGGTACGCAAACTACGAATTCCACCGCGTCTATCACGCCATTCACGATTACTGCACAGTGGACCTCAGCGCGTTCTACTACGACGTTCTGAAAGACCGCCTCTACACCAAAGCGCCGAACAGCCCCGCGCGCCGCTCCGCGCAAACTGCGATTTACAAAATCTCCAGCGCGCTCATCCGGCTCGCCGCGCCGATTCTGGTCTTCACCGCCGAAGAGATCTGGCGCTACCTGCCCAAGTCGTCCGGCGATCCTTCTTCCGTTCACGTCGCACTTTTTCCGGAAGAAGCCGAACTCCGCACGGGCATTTCCGCGTCGCAGGTGAATACGTGGGAGCTTCTCGCCAAAGTTCGCGCTGAAGTTTTGAAGGCGCTGGAAACCGCTCGCAACGAAAAGAAAATCAATTCTGGCCTGGAAGCGAAAGTTCTTCTCGGGGCCGACCTTGAACTGAAAGCAAAACTAAAAGCCCAACTCGCGCACTTGCCGGGACTCTTCATCGTCTCGCAGGTGGATTTCCTCACTGCAGGCGCCGGCGATTTCAAATCCGAAGGCGTTCCGTCGCTCTCCGTCACCGTGCAAAAAGCCGACGGCGCCAAATGCGACCGCTGTTGGAATTACTCCACCCACGTGGGAGAAAATTCCCGCTACCCAACCGTTTGCGAGCGGTGTTCCACCGCGCTCGCCGAAATCGAGTCCGCGAACGCCGCGTCCGCATGATTTTTCCGTCGCGGCTTCGCTGGCTGGTTCTGACGTTGTTCGTGGTCGTTGCTGACCGCCTCAGCAAGGCGCTCATCGAGTCGCGTACGCCGGAGGGCTGGCAGCGCGAACTCATCCATCACTTTGTCGATCTCGTCCATTCCAGAAATCCGGGCATTGCTTTCAGCATGTTCGCGAATTCGCAATCGCCCTGGCTCCGCACCGGTTTAATCGGTTTGTCGGTGCTTTTTATCTGCGTTCTTTCCTGGCTTCTTGTTACGAGCCAGCAGATTTCGTGGCGCTCGCTTGCCGGCCTTTCGCTCCTTATCGGCGGCGCCGCGGGTAATCTCACAGACCGGATTCTCCACGGCGCGGTCACCGATTTCTTTCAAGTCTGGATCGGCTCTTATCAATATCCGGCGTTCAACGTCGCGGATTCGGCCATCACTGTCGGTGCAATTCTCGTCCTTCTTGATGTACTATTCCCAGCGAAACACGCCGCGAATCCCCAATAAAATATCGATTCGCCTTCGGAGGCTAGGACATGAATAGCAGGCAATCTGGCACGTTCACGCGTCGCGACTTTCTGGGAACCACGCTCGGCGCCGCGGCGGGCTTTACGATCTATCCCTCCGGCCATCGCTTCTTTTCTTCGCTCGTCGCCAATCCCACGCCGTTTGCACCCTACCAATTTCCCAAGGATTTTCTCTGGGGCTCCGCCACCGCCTCCTATCAAATCGAAGGTGGCTGGAATGAAGACGGCAAAGGCGAATCCATCTGGGACCGTTTTTCTCACACGGTTGGCAAGGTAAAAGGCGCGGCCACCGGCGACGTCGCCTGCGATTCCTACCATCGCTACAAGGAAGACATCGCCATCATGAAGCAGCTCAATCTGCAAAGCTGCCGTTTTTCGGTTGGCTGGCCGCGCATTCAAGCGAACGGCACCGGCCCCGCGAACCCCAAGGGTCTCGACTACTACAAGCGCGTCACGGATGCTCTTCTCGAAGCAAAAATCCGTCCCATTTGCACGCTCTATCACTGGGATTTGCCGCAGGCGCTCGAAGACGCCGGCGGCTGGCCCAATCGCGATCTCGCTGCCCGCTTCGTCGACTATTCGCAACTCGTCGTAAAAGCGCTCGGCGACCGCATCAAGGATTGGTGCATCTTCAACGAGCCGTGGGTCTTCACGTTTCTCGGCTACTCGTGGGGAATTCATGCGCCGGCCCGACGAAATTTCGAGGAATGTATGCGCGCCACGCACGTGGTGAACATCGCGCAGGGACAGGCGTTCAAGGCAATCAAGGCGATCAATTCCAAGCTTCAGGTTGGCACCGCATACAGCATGGCGAATTGCGAACCTGCCACTTCCAGTTCCGACGATAAATCCGCCGCCGAACGCGCGCACGCGCTTGGCAATGTCTGGTTCGTCGATCCTGCGCTAAAGGGCGCGTACCCCAAAGCGTTCCTCAGTGAAAATCCCTACGACATGATGGGCGTGAAGTCCGGCGACATGGAACTTTGCAAAGCTCCGCTCGATTTTCTCGGCATCAATTACTACCGGCGCCAAATAGTTGCCGCGGCTCCGGCCGGCGGAGACAACTCGGGCGTTCGTACTTGGGACGGCCACGACGGCCCAATCACGGATTTCGCCTGGGAAGTTTGGCCCGACGGCTTTCACGATCTTGTACTTCGCATCAGCAACGATTACAAAGTGCCGATCGAGATCACCGAAAACGGCTGCTCGTATCTCGATTCGCCCGATGAGCATGGGCGCGTGCCGGATCAGCGCCGTATTGATTTCATGCGCGGATATCTCGGCGCGCTCGGTCGCGCCATGGCGCACGGCGCGAACGTTCGTGCCTATCATCACTGGAGCTTGCTCGACAATTTTGAATGGGCCGAGGGATACGCGCAGCGCTTCGGAATGGTCTACGTGGACTTCCGTTCGCAGAAGCGAACCGTGAAAGATTCCGGCAAGTGGTACGCCGAACTGGCCAAAACCGGCAAACTAACTTAGTTCACTTTCGCGAAATCCTGCGACTCGTTTTTTGGGCGCGCCTCGTTTTGCGGCGTTGATGGTTTTTTCCTGAGCGGACACATTGCGGGAGAGTAAGGAAACCGGCCGTCACCGCACCGCGTCTCATGTTTAAGCGCGGGTCTTTGGCACCGTTCGGCTAGCACTGACTCGCCCGGAGGCTTCCATGCACAGGTCGTTCTTGTTGCTCTTGTTGTTCGCTTCGCCAGCATTTGCGCAAGATTCCGAATCCGCAGCCCGAACCGCTGCCGGTTGCGGACCGAGCGCCACTCATTTCGATGTCACCATCGATAAGAAGCAACATCCCGCGCCTGCTCCCGAATCTGGCAAGGCGATCGTCTTTGTCGTTGAAGACATCTACCGGGGTCCCACGATGAAAGTCGGGCTCGACGGTGCATGGGTAGGTGCCAACAAAGGCAAGTCGTATTTCTACTTTTCCGTCGACCCTGGAGAACATCACCTTTGCACGAACTGGCAATCTGCTGTCTTCAAGCAAACAGCAAAGCGCATCGGTTCAGCCACCACCATCGTCACAGAAGCCGACAAGACTTACTATTTCCGGATCATGATCGATGGAGAATCGGCCAGCCAAAACATCAAATTAAGCCCGGTCGAGAAAGCGGAGGCACAGTTCCTTATCGCTGCCTCGCCGCTAAGTTCGTCTCACCCCAATAAATAGCGGACAGCGCCAGCCTATTTCTGCAGTGTTTCGTCGGGCTCGCGTGAGCTTTTTCGAGAAAACCGCCAAATTCCGGCGCCAACTGCAAGCAGAATCGGCGTGAAAAATTCGGCTAGCAATTTATTTCTTCCGATCCACCGTGCAGGCACGAGCCACACCTGCGCCGCAAGATCTTTCGCTGCGCGCTTAGGCAATCGCGGTTCTTTGCCATACAAAACTGCCTGCAGATTCTCTTCAAAATGTTCCGTCGAGCCGTATCCATTGCGGAGAACGATCACCACCGCGTCCCGTTCCGGATAACGCAAAATCCAGGCGAAATAATTTCCCGGCATATCGCCGCGCATTTCCGCCATCATCTCGCCCGCGCCGGGCTCTCCGGCCGCGATTTTTCTCACGAACCATCCATATCCCCAATCATTCAGCCCGGGCGAAAAAATTTGCTCGCAAATTGTTTTTGAAATCACGCCGCTGCCGTTCAGCGCTTCATTCCATTTCAGCAAATCCTCCGTCGTCGAATACATCCCGCCGCCGGAGAAAAGATGCAACCGGTCGAGATCCGGCCCCGCGGAATACCACGGCCCGGCATGCCGAACGTATCCGTGAGCTCCTCCTTTTTCCAGGAGATCATTTTTGTCCAGGCCTGTGTCATTCATCCCCAGCGGTTCCAGCAATCTCTCGCGCAACAGCTCATCGAATCGTTGCCCGCTCACCTTTTCCAAAATCAATCCGAGCAAATCGTATCCGCAATTGCTGTAAGCCCATTTTGTTCCCGGTTCACTCGCCAAATTTTTCTGACAAACTTTTTCCGCAAACGGGCGCGGGTACATTCGCGTTTGCGCTTCTTCGCCATCGCCAAATTCCCGCTGATCAAAGTCCCCGGGCAATCCCGACGTGTGGTGCAGCAGTTGCTCGACCGTCATCTTCGAGCCCATGTCTTTTCGATACCAATCCAAATAATCGGAAACTTTTCCGTCCAGCCGGATTTTTCCTTCCTCTACCTGCTGCAGCACCAGCACCGCTGTGAACTGCTTTGTGAGTGAGGCAATTCCAAATTTCGTCGTCGGAGTGTTTGGCACATGTCCTGCGATGTTCGCCGCGCCGAATCCGCGCTCGTAAATCACTTTGCTGTGTTTCGCGACCAACACGCTGCCGCTCAAATATCCGTACTCGGCGTAGTGCGTCGCCACGCGCTCAATCGCCGCAGCCGTTGTCGGTCGCGGAGCTTCATCGCCAGCCATGCTCGTTGCGCAAAACGACCACGCGCCTGCCAGCATAAGCAGCATTGCCCGCCAGTTTTTCGCCATCAATCGCAAACGCATTCGATTTCCGTCGTGCCTAGCGCTACAAACTACCTTCTTTGCTACACTGATGCATCACCTTTCGTTTCTCTTACGGGCGAATATTCATCTGCGATGAGTCCTCTCCAAGCCATCAGTCTCGCCCTCGGGACCGGTTTTTCTTCCGGCCTCAATCTCTACGCCACCGTCGCCACACTCGGCCTTCTCGAACGATTCCACGTCATTCATCTTCCCGAAAAGCTTCAAGTACTTTCTCACCCCATCGTTCTCGGTTTCGCCGTCGCTCTTTACATCCTCGAATTTCTCGCCGACAAGGTTCCTTATCTCGACACAGTCTGGGATTTTCTGCACACGTTCATCCGCCCGCCCGCGGCTGCCGTTCTCGCGTTCGGTGTCTCCGCGGGTCTCGGCTCGGAATGGCGATGGACCGCCGCGCTTCTTGCCGGCGGGATCGCGCTCACTTCGCACGGCACGAAAGCAAGCACGCGCGCAGCCGCCAACACGGTGCCCGAACCTTTTTCCAATTGGGCGCTCAGTATCGGCGAAGATCTTCTTGCCGTCTGGCTCACGTGGTTTACGACCGCGCATCCCATTCTCGCGATCGTGCTCGTCGTTCTGCTCCTGATCCTATGCTTTTACCTGCTCTTCAAACTTTTTCACTTTCTGCGCAGCGCTCTCCGGACGCTCTAGTCTGTGGCGAACACGTTCGTCTTCACTTTGTGTACTTGTCCACCCATTCCAAAAACGTTTTGTACCAAAACTGGCTGTTCAATGGCTTCAACACCCAGTGACCTTCGTCCGGGAAAATGACCAGCTTCGAGGGCACGCCCTGCCGCTGCAGCGCGCTGAAAAATTCCAGTGACTGCGTGTACGGCACGCGGTAATCGCGTTCTCCGCCGACCACCAGTGTCGGCGTCTTGAATTTTCCGAGGGCCGTCGCATAGGTCATCGGCGCCCATTTCTTGTAATTTTCCGGTGCGCTCCATGGCGTTCCCTGCATATCGTGCTCTTCAAACCACAACTCTTCCGTTGCGTACATCGAGTTCTTATCCCAAATTCCTGCGTGACTCACGATCGCCTTGAAGTGATCCGTGTGGGTTGCGAGCCAATTCGCCATGTACCCGCCGTACGATCCGCCTGCCGCCGCCATCCGCTTTCCATCAATGAAGTGATACTTCGCGAGAGCCGCGTCCACGCCTTTCATCACGTCGATGTACGGCTTGCCGCCCCAATCATTCGTAATTTCGTCGGTGAACTTTTGGCCGAATCCCGTCGACCCGCGCCGATTGATCAGTAGCGTCACATAGCCCGCCCCAGAAAACACTTGGGCGTTCCACCGGTATCCCCACGAATCGCCCCACATGGTTTGCGGACCGCCGTGCAGCAGCACCAGCAACGGATATTTTTTCGTCGCGTCAAAATGCGGCGGCTTGACGAGCATCGCGTGCACCTTCGTCAACTCCGCGCCTTCGAACCAGAACTTCTCCGGGGCATTCATTTCAATTTTGGCGAGCGCCGCATCATTCTGATGCGTCACTTGTTTCAGTCCTGCGCCGTCGTTCGAAGCTGAGAACACTTCCGCCGGCATCGTGAGGCTCGTCCGAGTGAACACAAACGTCTTTCCATCCGCGCTCATCGAAACCGCGCCGTTATATCCATCGATTAATTTCTTGGGCACCGCGCCAGCTTTCGGCGTCATCTCGTAGATCGGATCGAGCGTTTCGTTTTCGGCGTTGAAATAAATTTTCATGCTGTCCGGCGACCAGGCCAGATTCGCCGCGCTGCGGTCGAAGGAAGTCTCCGTCAAATTCTCATTCTTTCCCGTAGAGCGGTCGTAGAGCATCACGCGCCAGCGATCCGCTTCGTATCCTGCGGTCAGTTGCGCGTGATACGCGATGTACTTTCCATTCGGCGAATACACGGGATTGCCGTCGAATCCCGGCTGCGTCGTAATCCGTTTCGGTTCGCCCCCGCTCACCGGCACAACAAACAAATCGCCATTCGTGCTTGTGGCTTCCACCTTGTCCGTCACCGCCGTGAAACAGATCTCTTTCGAATCGGGCGAAAAATTAATGTCGCTCGTTTCCCCGCGTTGATCCGGCGGCACGTCGTACTCTGCGCCTGCCGTCAGATCCTTCGCCGTATCACTTCCATCCGCCGCAATTACAAACAAGTGCGACCGCTTTCCGTCATTCCAGTGCGTCCAGTGACGGTAGAGCAGTGCCTCGGCGACATGCGCCTTCACTTTGTTTTTTTCTTTCTCTTCATCTTTTTTTTTGTTGCACTCGTCATCTTTGCATTCCGGGTATACGCCCGAAGTGAAGGCGATCGTTTTCCCATCCGGCGACCAGATCGCCAGATCCGCGCCGGTCGAGAGTTTTGTCAAGGGATGCGGCTCGCCGCCTTCCATCGACAGCAAATACACTTGCGAATCGCCGGTCCGCATTGAAATAAACGCAATCGTTTTTCCATCCGGGGACCACACCGGCGAAGTATCTTTTCCGCTCTGCGTCAACTGAACCGCTTCGCCACCGCTTGTCGCCACGAGCCAGAGATTGCTCGCGTTGCGGTTCGCGTCCATGTCCGGCACGGCCACCGTGTACGCCACCCATTTTCCGTCCGGAGAAATCGCGGGCTCGGCCACACGCTGGAGCTTGATTAAGTCGTCGAATGTCAGCGGATGCTTTGCCGACTCTTGAGCGACGGCTGCCCACGCCATCGCACAGCCTACCGCCGCAACTACCCACAGCCTGATCGTCTTGTTCATGGATTCCTCGCCCGGAAATACTGCCACGATTCCAATCGCCTGTGTAGCTACAGCTTTTGGATGGGAAGCCCGACAGCCCAAACATACCCGTCCGCGTCCGCCAACATCACATCTCGCCAACCGTGCGGAAAATCCCGCGTCTCTTGCACAATCTCCGCGCCGAATTTTCGGGCTCGAGCTTCCGCCGCATCCGGGTCAATCCCCATCACGCGAATTTCCGCTCCGATTCCGCGCACCGCAACGCCTTTCACGCGTGCGGACAACGGGTGCCGGTCATACGAATGATCCGCATGGAGCATGAACTGGGTCCCGCCAATCTCCAGCGCTGCAAAATCTCCATCCGAATAACGCACCGCCGCTTGCAGCACGTCCCGATAAAACGGCAGCGCTTTCGTTACGTCCCGCACCAGCAGATTCACCGTGAATTTTGGCAGGCTTCTTCCATATTCATCCGCCGGCATCCAAGCTTCACCCGTTCGCGTTTTTGTCATCATTTTTCCTTGGGGATCCTCGGGGTGCCCAGGTTCTTGCGCGCAACGGTCAGGGTCGAAGAACCTGGGTTGGCCTAGCCTACCGCGCGATTGTCGAACCGAGCTTTTCAGGGCCCATTCGCCCATCGGAATCGCCATCCAATTTGGTCCACCAAAGCGCAGTCAAAACTTGCGACTCACTTCACCGCCGCCGCCCTCATCTTCGCAATCTCCGAAAGCGTGTCGGTGGTCCCCGCAATCTTTTCCAGATGCGGATACCGTTCGCCTTCATGCCAGTCAATCTTTACCGTCTGAAAAAACTCATCATTTTCAACCAACAATTCAATGGGCTCTTTGCCTTCTTTTGCCGCACGCATCGCGTCCCGCAAAATATCCGGCGTCCACTTCCGCCCGTTCACCGCCACGAGTTTCATGCCTGCCGCGAGTCCCGCTTTCGCTGCCGGCGATCCGGCGGTGACCTCGGCAACTTCGTCCGCATTTTCTCCGCCAGGATAGTGCGCCGTAAATCCCAGCGAAAACTCAGCGTCAATCACGTGACTGGACTCTTCTTCCGACTTCGCGTGCTCGTTCATCGTTGAATTAAAGACAATCTTCCAACCGCTTCGTCCCAATCCCGCAAGCGGCGCGCCCGGCCCATGCGAATGAATCCGCTCGTCGAAGAACTTCTTCCAGTCGTACGGCGCGATGCCATTCAACGCCGAGACGACGTCGTCCAACGTGTACGGAATCAGCTTTGGTTCACCACCCTCGCCGCCATGAAAGGTTCGGCAAAAATCATCCAGCGATTTCTTTCCGCCGGTCTTCTCTCGAATCAGCGTATCCGCGCCCAGCCAGACCAGTTCGCTTTCTTCGTAATAGTCCACCGGACGCCGCCAGGAGCTCCCCGCTTCCCGCGCGGTATACAAAAGCTGCGACGAGATCGCCGTGTCTTCCAAATCTCTCCACGTTCGCCCGGGCCTCGCATCGAGGCGTGCGAACGTCATCGCCATGTATTCGTGCAAGCCCTGCGCCTTCCACGCTCCGCTGCGCGCCGCCAACACCACGCCGTAGTATTGCGTCAGCCCTTCGTAAACCCACAGCAATTCGTCGCGCGTCGGCTCTTGATAGTTCGGGGTCGAAAGTCCCGCCGGCCGGCGAAATTTCCCGTTCCACGAATGAAAAAATTCATGCGGCAGCAAATCCATCTGCGTTTCGAGCAAATCCGGATCGTGAAGTGTGCGCTCTGGCACGCGGTTGTCGCTCGATTCGTGATGCTCGAGCCCGTTCGGGGCGAGATGATCCGTCAGCGCCAGTAAAAAATCGTAGTGGCGGTAATGCCGCGCGCCAAATAGCGCTCCGGTTTCGGCAACGAGTTGCCGCAAAAATGCAATCTGATCCGGGCTCGCTTCCGCCATCGCTGCGCTGTCCGCCGCCACGTTCAATCGATGCGGCGGCTTCTGTCCGAGCGAAAGGTCGTACATTTTCATATGCGCGCCGGCCAGCACAGGCGAATCCACCAGCGTCGTCAGCGAAACCGTCTCAAACTCAATTCCATCGCTCGATTCTTTCGTCACGGGCAATGCAGTGGCGTATTTCCATCCGGCCGGAATCCGCAGCTTTGCGGAAAAGTTCACGTCGTCCGATTTTGTGTCTTTCGGATAAAGCACCACGAGATTCCACGGCAGCTCCGCAATCTGCGCTGTGGATGACGCGACTCCCGCGGTCCCCGAATCCTGCGGCAACAAATAATCGAGCGTCGCCTCCAGCGTCTCGGTTCCCGCGGGCACTTCGCATGCAAATGCGTACATGTCGGCCGTATCTCGCCGCCAAGTCACTTCTTTTCCGTTCGCAAAAAATTTCACGCCCGTCACATCCACAATCGGCCCGTTCGGCGCATGTTCCCCTGGAATCCATTTCGGATAAACGAGCGTGAGCGGCCCCGGCTTCACCGGAAATTCCATCTTCGCGTGATAAATCCGCCGCGCCGCATCGCGCAAATCCACTTCGAGCTTCACCGGCTTCGCGCTCTGCTGCGCCGCCGCATCCGCGGCAATCCCCAAAATCGCTACCGCGAAGCCAAGTGCAGTCCACCTAAAAGTCCGCATTCACTTCCTCCCGAAAAATTTCCGCGCCAGCCTACCACACCTCAGGCTTCGCGTACGGTGCGGCTTTCCGGCGCCGAAATTGTGAAACCGGAGAAATGTGTTCCTTATCGCACAGTTTTGGTGGCCCGCCATTCTTATACTTGCCCGACGTAGAGAGGCGCATCCGGCGGAACGTATTTTGCTCGCCTTGCTCTTTCTTCCATTGGGTTCACTGAGTCCAAATCTTCCCACGACACTGCTGCTTAACTTAGGAGAAGAAATGAATGTTCTGAAATTGTTTCGCCGGGCAGCGATATTCCTCTGCATGCCCGTATTCGCCTTCGTAGTCGTTCCGCCCCGCGCTTCCGCACAATGGCGCGCGACTGTGGGCGCACAAAGTAAATCCTTGGGGCATCAGGCGCTTGCTTTTTTGCCGAACGAGATCTGGATTCACGCCGGCGATAGCGTCACTTGGACTTCCGCCGTCGACGAAATCCATACGGTCACCTTCCTTAAGTCGGGCCAGGTCCGTCTGCCGTTTCAAGTTGGCTGTCCCGGGTTTTCGCTGGCCGCCTCTGCCAGCTTTGACGGCTCGACCTGCTTGACCACTCCTCCGCTTGTCAAAGGCCAGAAATTCACTGTGACTTTCCCAACCGCCGGCAACTTCAAGCTCGTCTGCCTTGTTCACGAGAATATGACTGGCGTCGTCCATGTTCTCGATTTCTCCCAACAACTTCCTCATTCGCAGGACTTTTACGACAATCAGACCGTCGACCAACGAGAAGCCCTTCTCTCGGACGACGACAGCGATAACGAACACGAACATCATAATTCTCACAACACGCTCACCGATAGGAATGCCGTCGCGACGGGCGGCGGCGAAATTATTGCGACTGGAGGTGGCTCTCAGACACTTTCCATCATGCGATTCATGGATTCTGCAAAAGTGATCCACGTGGGCGACACCGTGGAATGGACTAACTTGGATCCGGTAACCCCTCACACTATTACGTTTGGAGTTGAGCCCCAAAACCCGGTGCCGCCCGTCAACGCAATCCTGGATTCGGACGGAGCATTACACGGCACGATCAACTCTTCCACCGACAGCGTGCATTCCGGGCTAATCGGCGCGGCCCCACAGGATCAATTGTTTCTTCCCATGACTCCTCTTAGCGTCACGCGATTCCGGGTGACGTTTACTCATGCTGGCGTGTTTCCATACATATGCGCGCTTCATGATGGACTTGGAATGAAGGGCAAGATTACTGTGCTGCCGTAAAACCTACGAACTCTACTTGCGCGTCCGCACGAAAATAGTCAAAGCCCGTATCGCCCGCTATTCGGTGGTACGGGCTTAGGCTTTCGATACAAGCAATCGATCTTCACGGTTTGTTACAATTCCGTCCGACAAAATGTCTGATTCTTTTGCTCTCTTCCCACGCAGCTTTAAGAGACCTTTCCCGACCGCGGTTCGCGGCGAAGGTTCTTGGATTACCACTTCCGACGGACAAAAATATCTCGACGCTTCCGGTCAGGCTGCTGTCGTCAGCATCGGTCACGGCATTCAGGAAGTTGCGGAAGCCATGGCCGCGCAGGCCTCGCAAATTGCGTTCGCGCACACCACGCAATTTCATTCCGCTCCCGCAGAAAAACTTGCCGCGCGGCTTCTCGCCCTCGCGCCTCCCAATTTCGCAAACGGCCGCGTCTATTTCACTTCCGGCGGTTCGGAAGCCACCGAAACCGCCATCAAGCTTGCGCGTCAATTCCATCTCGAATCCGGTACGCCACAAAAATTCCGCGTCGTCTCGCGCCGACAGAGCTATCACGGCAGCACGCTTGGTGCGATGTCTGTCAGCGGAAACGTCGCTCGCCGCGCACCTTATCAACCGCTTCTTTCCGAATGGGGCCACATCGCGCCTTGTTTCTGCTACCACTGTCCGTTCGATAAGACTTTTCCCGCTTGCAACGTGGCCTGCGCTGACGATCTCGAATCGTTTCTCGCCGCAAACGACGCAACAACCGTCTCCGCTTTTGTTTTCGAACCGGTCGTTGGCGCAACACTCGGTGCCGCTGCGCCGCCCGACGGATACGTCCAGCGCATCGCAGAAATCTGCCGCAAGCGCGGAATTCTCCTTATTGCCGATGAAATCATGACCGGCATGGGCCGCACAGGAAAGCCTTTTGCCGTCCAACACTGGAACCTCGCGCCGGACCTCATTCTCGTCGGCAAAGGAGTCGCCAGCGGTTACGCTCCGCTCGGCGCCGTCCTAATTTCCGAGCGGGTCGTGGAAGCTTTTGCAAACGGCTCCGGCGCATTCCAGCATGGCTTTACGTATCAAGCGCATCCTGTCTCCACCGCCGCAGGCAACGCTGTTCTCGACGTTCTCGATAGACAAAATCTTTTCGCTCGTGTCGAGCCTGCCGCGATGCAACTTCGCGAGTCACTCGCGCCACTTGTCTCGCATCCCAATGTCGGCGACATTCGTGGCCTCGGACTGCTTCTCGGCATCGAATTCGTCAAAGACAAATCCACCCGTGAACCTTTTCCGAAAGAGCAAAACATCGCCGAACAAATTCGCCAAGCCATGCTCAAGAAGGACGTTCTCACTTATCCCACGCAAGGCTGCCTGGACGGCCTGCGCGGCGATCACATTCTCCTCGCTCCATCCTTCATTCTCACGAGTCAGGAATCTCAACTCATCGCCGGCTCGCTCCAGTTCGCTTTAGAACAAGTCTTCCCATCCAAGCTGGGTTAAACTCTTCCCTCATTTCATCGAGGATTCATCGGGAGCGAGAATGAGCCGCTTGGGATTGCGCATCTTTCTTTTTCTATTTTCCATTTTCTGTTTCGCGTTTCCTGCAAACGCTCAGGAAAAAGCAAAACCCCGCGCACGCGATCTCGGAGTCCCCTTCGATGGCGCTCCCGGCCCCAACAACGCCATCACGGACGTTCCCGGTGTTCTCGTCGGCCACACCACAATTATTTCCGGTGAGGGAAAACTTCAAGTTGGAAAAGGTCCCGTCCGCACAGGTGTCACGGCGATTCTTCCACGCGGAAAAAATTCCATGAACGATCCCGTTTTCGCCGGATGGTTTTCGCAAAACGGAAACGGCGAAATGACCGGCACCACCTGGGTCGAAGAATCGGGATTTCTCGAAGGTCCGGTGATGATCACGAACACACACAGCGTCGGCGTTGTGCGCGACGCGGTGATTCAGTGGCGCGTCAATCATGGACAGCCCGATCCGACCGGTTATTGGTGGTCGCTCCCCGTCGTCGCGGAGACGTGGGACGGCTGGCTGAATGACATCAATGGCTTTCACGTAAAACCCGAGCACGCGTTTCATGCGATCGATACAGCACATTCCGGCGCGGTCGAAGAGGGCGCGGTCGGCGGCGGAACGGGAATGATCTGCAACGAGTTCAAGGGTGGCATCGGAACTTCTTCGCGCGTCGTGAAACTCGCCGAAGGCTCGTTCACGGTCGCTGCGCTTGTACAGTGCAATTACGGTCGCCGATCGCAGCTGCGCATCGCCGGAGTTCCCGTCGGAAAAGAGATTCCTGAAGACGCGGCGTACGCAACTTCCTCTTTCAGCGACGCGGAACGCGGCTCGATCATCGTTGTCATCGCCACGGATGCGCCGCTGCTTTCGCATCAGCTGAAGCGGCTTGCCCGCCGCGTTTCGCTCGGACTCGGCCGCGACGGCAGCATTTCCGGCAACGGCTCCGGCGACATTTTCATCGCGTTCTCGACCGCGAATCCCGGCGCCAACGAAGAAAAGGGCATCGCCGACCTGAAAATGTTCCCGAATGAACAGCTCGACGCAGTTTTTGGCGCGACGGTTCAGTCCGTCGAGGAAGCAATCGTCAACGCGATGGTCGCCGCGGAAACAATGACCGGAATCGAGAATCACCGCGTGATCGCTCTCGATCACGAAAAACTCCGCGCCGTTCTAAAAAAATACAATCGCTTGAATCCATGAGGCCCGCTTGAATCGCAGACAAGTCGCTGCACTTTTTTTGTTTACCTTTGCAGCGTTTTGTTTGCTTGGCGCCTGCAAACAACCGCAAAGTACGGTTCTGGCGATTGCTCACGTCACCGTGATCGATATGACCGGCACAGCGCCCGCTCCGGATCAAACGGTTCTGATCGACAAGGAAAAAATCGTCGCGCTCGGCTCCTCCAGTTCGATTTCTATTCCATATGGCGCGAAAACAATCGAGGGTCGTGGAAAATTTCTGATCCCCGGTTTGAACGACATGCATGTTCATCTCACCGGCGCAGGCGAACCGAACGGCAGTCACGACTTCTTCCTTCCGCTGCTGCTCGCCAACGGAATCACTTCTGTTCGCGACATGGGCGGCTATCTCGACTATTTGATTCCGCTTCGCAAAGAGATCGAAGAAGGGAAGCGCTTGGGCCCGCGCATCGTTTTTGCCGGGCCGTACCTCGACGGCGATCCTCCTTTTTTTCAGCCGTCGCTTGTTGTGAGCAACGGCAAGCAGGCTGCCGATAACGTTCACGCGCTCGTCAAAAAAGGCGTCGACTTCATCAAGGTGCAATCGCAGCTTTCGCGCGAAGCGTATTTTGCGATCGCGCAAACTTGCCGCGCCGAACGCGTCACGTTTTCCGGCCACGTTCCCGACCGCGTCACGGCCTGGGAAGCTGCTGGCGCGGGCCAGCGCTCCATCGAGCACCTCACTTGCGAACTGCGCGCTTGCTCCTTGAAGGAAGCGGAGTTGATGCGCAAACAATTTCGGGTGCTTGCGACGAAAGCTACGACACGGCAATCCAAAGCGCGCCAGCTAGCATGGCAGCGCGAAGTGCTCGACAGTTATTCGCCGGAGAAAGCCGTGGCCTTGCTGGAGAAATTCCGGCAGCAGCAGACGTGGCAGACGCCGACTCTGATTTTGCTGCGCAACGATGCGTTTCCTGTCGCCGGCCTGAATCTGACCTCCGATCCGAATGCGAAGTATGTGCCGGCGAAATTTCTCGAAGGCTGGCGCAGAAATTTCGAACAACAGATGAAAAATACCGGCCCCGAAGAATTTGCTCTCCGCGCGGCAATGCTCGAAAAATCGCTCGAGCTTGTCGGAATGATGCAAAAAGGCGGGGTGAGAATTCTTGCCGGCACGGATAGCGCCGCGCCTTATGTCGTTCCCGGATTCAGCTTGCACGAGGAGCTTGCGCTGCTCGTCAAAGCCGGCTTGACGCCGATGGAAGCGCTCGAAGCTGCGACGCGCACTCCCGCGGAATTCTTGGGCCATCTCGATTCCCAAGGAACAGTCGCGGTTGGCAAGAACGCCGATCTAGTGATGCTCGACGCCAATCCCCTCGCCGACATTCACAATACGCGCGGGATTCGAGCCGTGGTGCTGCACGGCAAATTCCTCGATCGCGCGGCGCTCGATCAATTGCTCGTGAATGCCGAAAAATTTGCGTTGGTGAACTAGCTCCCCACATCACAACGGTTCTGAATTTCTCCGTCAGATCACCGGCACCGCGGTTTTGCGGGGCGGGTTGAAGAACGGCATGGGGACGACTTTGGCGCCGACGGTTTTGCGCTCGGCTTCGACGGTCATTTCAATGTTGACGGTTGTGCCGACGGTGGCGTGATGATGCCCGACGCAGGCGAGGGCGATCATTTTCTTCAGCGTTGGCGACCAGGTAGTGGAAGTCGCTTTGCCGATCTGCCGGCCGCCGCGATAGACAGGAACGGCGACTCGCGAAGCCATGCTGGGAACTTGCGGCGCCATGCCAATCTTTTCGTAGACGGCTTCGACTTCGTTCCAATCGATTTCGAGGCCGACGAGCGCGCGTTCCGCTCCGTGCTTTGCTTCCGCCGCGAGCGCTTCGCGCCCGACGAAAGTTTCTTTCTTCAAATCGACTAGTTTGCCGAGGCCGATTTCCGCGGGCGAGTAGCGCTGGGAATCGATGAGCGCGCGTTTGCTCGATGTATAGTCGACTTCGATCAAGATCAAGCCCGCTTCGATGCGCGCGATGTCGAGCGCGATCATTCCCGCGGGATGAATGTCGAAGATTTTGCCCATGGCCATCAGCTTGTCCCAGACTTTCACGGCGTCGTTCCAGGGAACCCAGATTTCGTAGCCGAGATCGCCGGTGTAGCCGGTGCGCGAAATATCGACAGGGACCCCGGCGATTTTTCCATGCGTGACACGGAAATATTTAAGGTTGGCGATGCTGGCGTCGGCCGCGGCGTGAAGAAGCTTTCCGGACGTGGGGCCTTGCAGCGCGAGCGCCGCGAGTTGTTCGGAGATATCTTCCAGCTGGACGTCGAGCCCGAGCGCATTCTGTTGAAACCAGCGAAGGCTGGGATCGGCGGCGGTCCAGCGATATTCGTTTTCGCCGAGCCGCGTGATGGTGCCGTCGTCGATTACTTTGCCCTCGGAATCGCACCAGCAGCAGTAGATGACCTGATCGACGGCGACTTTGTTGATGTCGCGCGTGATGACTCGATTGACGAGGCGCGTGGCGTCGGGTCCGGTGACGCGATATTTGTAGAGCGGAGAGATGTCGATGAGCGCAGCGGAATTGCGAATCGCGTTGTATTCGTGCTCGTGGTGCATTTCGTAGACGCCGACCGTGTAATAGCCGGACCACTCGCGATAGTTGAGGCTTTCGCAGAGGGCGAGAGTGCGTTCGTGAAATGCGGTTCCGACGGGCAAGGGAATCTCCTCTTGAGACTGTGTGGCGGAATTATAGGGTCGCGGCGCGATGAAGGACAAGCGCTCGCGAGGGCGAGCAGAGTCTGCCAATTGCGACTCGTATCCGCTTGAGGCCTCCCGCTTCGTCTTGACCCCGCTTCGCGCGCGGTGCATTCTGTCATCCCGAGAAACAAATTTCTCTAGATGCATTGAGGCCTTCCTTGGCGAATACTTCGATTGATCAGATTCGAACCGTTGCAGTGCTTGGCGCGGGCACGATGGGTAACGGCATCGCGCACGTCTTTGCGCGTGCCGGTTACAAAGTGCTTTTGCGCGACGTCGAGCGGAAATTTCTCGACCGCGCGATGGACACGATCAACAAGAATCTCGATCGTGAAGTGAAAAAAGGAAAGCTCGATGAAGCAGGGAAGGGAAGCACGTTTGCCCGTATCCAGCCCGTCGTGGACATGTCCGCCATTGCCGTGGCCGATTTCGCCGTCGAGGCCGTGCCTGAAAAAATCGAAATCAAGCGCGCCGTTCTTACTGAAGCCGACAGAATTCTCCGCGAGAGCGTCGTCATAGCTTCGAACACTTCTTCTATTGCCATGACTGCTCTCGCCGCACTGACCAAACGCCCCGAACGTTTCGTCGGCATGCACTTCATGAATCCCGTGCCCGTGATGCAGCTCGTGGAAGTCATCCGCGCGCTGCAAACGAGCGAGGAGTCGTTTCAACTCACGATGGAGCTTTCGAAAAAGCTCGGCAAGACGCCCGTCGCCGTGAACGACGCGCCGGGCTTTGTTTCGAATCGTGTGCTTATGCCGCTTATCAATGAAGCCGCCTATTGCGTCATGGAAGGCGTCGCCACACCGGAAGCGGTCGACGCCGTCATGAAGCTCGGCATGAATCATCCCATGGGCCCGCTCGAACTGGCCGACTTCATCGGCCTCGATGTTTGCGTGGATATATTAAATGTCCTGCTCGAAGGCCTGGGCGATCCCAAATACCGCGCCTGCCCGCTCCTCAAGAAATACGTCGCTGCCGGCTGGCTCGGTCGCAAATCTGCCCGCGGCTTTTACACTTACTAAGTGCGAGGTTCCCAAATTTCTCATGGCCAAAAAGCGAAGAATCATCTTGCTCGTTGGGGTCAGCGTGATTTTGCTTGCGGCACTCCTCTGGTTTCCGTATTCCTCCAGGTCAATTCCGGAATGGAGATTAACCGTAGTCGATTCGAGTGGTCACGTAGTGTCCGATGTGCAGGCCACAGAAGAATGGCTGAATCCAATCGAAGACGGATTAACTTCAAGCGATTCTCGAAAGACGAATGCGAATGGGGAGGTCATCTTCCCAAGGCGACCGCTCAACAATCGGCTGTTATTTGGGAATTTCAAGAAGCATCCCAGCGCTCACGTTTTCGTATGCTGGAAGGATGAATTCGGTGATGTTTTTTGGGATGAAGCCAACCCGACCTTGTCACCGCGGCTTGTGTTGCGGAAGGCGGACTGCGCTTACGGCTGATTTTCTTGCACAAACGCAAATTCTTCAATCTCCGGCGGCGATTTATCGAAGCCGCTGTAGCGGATCCATTTCGGCGCGACGACGAAGTAGCTGATCCCCTCCCATTTCAGCCGGGTCGGCCCATCTGCGAACGCTTCAAAATAAATCGCGTGGTATTTCCCTAATTCTGTCGAAGAAATCTGCTTCGCCACGCCTTCGAATTGTACGGTCACTTCACCTTGCCAACCGATCACAAAGGCGGCCCGCGGGTCGCGCTGCAAATTTGCAAACTTCCGTGAACGCGCCACACAATCGAACACAATCTCGAACTCCGGTGTCACCGCAATTCCCACCAGCGCTGATTGCGGCTCGCCGCCCGGTCCGATCGTCGAAAGCACTCCCAGTCGATTTGCTCCCAGGAATTCCAGCAGTTTTTGCTTGTTCATGAGAGATAGCCCCGCCTTCCAGCCGCCAAAGGGTAACACCCAGGCAGGAGCGAACATTAGGCGAAAATAATGTTTGCCTTTTGTTCGCCTCTCTGCTATTTTCCTCCTCGGCGTTTTCAACAGGTGCCCGGATGTGCTCCGCTTCGACCCTAGCCATAAGCTGCCCGGAACATGCTAGGCTCGAAACCGAGTTCCAGGAAGCCCGCGACCGGATGCGAAACCTCATGAGGCTCCGCAGACTGACGCGCTCCGAGGAACGGCAACTGGCGGACAAAGTGGCCATGGCCATAGCCCGCTTGAAGGAGCATCTAGCCGAGCATCGTTGCCAACGCTGGTAGCGCCCTGCACCCCAGTTTGTCGTCCTGACCGCATCCACGAAATGCGCGAAGGATCTCAACCCAAAGTGCTTGGCGAGGAAGCGCCCAGAAAGACCTAGCGCGGGAATAGTACAAATGATAAAGTCTCTCTTCCGCTACGTCCCTGGCAGACCCGTTCGGCCCCTGAATCTGGATTTCCCAATTTTCTCCACCGAGGTGTGACATGGCAGATGACAAAGCAAAGCTCCTGGAAGCAGCAATCTCTCAAATCGAAAAGTCTTACGGCAAGGGCAGCATCATGCGGCTCGGCACCAAGGACGTCCTTGTGCCGGTCAGCGTCATCCCGTCCGGCTGCCTTTCGATTGACGCCGCGCTCGGCGTCGGCGGCTTCCCGCGCGGACGCGTGATTGAAATTTATGGCCCGGAATCCGGCGGTAAGACGACGCTCACGCTTCAGGTAATTGCGGAAGCGCAAAAACTCGGCGGCCAGGCGGCGTTCATCGACGCGGAACATGCGCTCGACCCAATCTACGCGCGGAAGCTGGGCGTGGACGTGGACAATCTCCTCGTCTCTCAGCCGGATCACGGCGAACAGGCTCTCGAAATTGCCGAAACGCTCATTCGTTCCGGTGGCGTAGACGTCGTTGTCATCGACTCGGTCGCTGCTCTCGTGCCCAAGGCCGAACTTGAAGGCGACATGGGCGATCCCTCGATGGGCTTGCAGGCGCGCCTGATGTCCCAGGCATTGCGCAAACTCACCGCGATCGTTTCGAAATCGCGCACCTGCCTCATCTTCATCAACCAGATTCGCGAAAAGATTGGCGTCATGTTCGGCAATCCGGAAACAACCACCGGCGGCCGCGCGCTCAAATTTTACGCATCCATGCGCGTGGACATTCGCCGCATTCAAGCCATCAAGGATGGCGACAAAGTCGTCGGCTCGCGCACCCGCGCCAAAGTCGTAAAGAACAAAGTCGCCGCGCCTTTCCGCGAAGCCGAATTCGACATTCTCTACGGCGAAGGCATCTCGCGCGAAGGTGATTTGGTTGATCTTGGTGTGGACAAGGGCATTCTCGAAAAATCCGGCACATGGATCAGCTTCGGCGGCGAACGCATGGGCCAGGGCCGCGAAAACGCCCGCACGTTCCTCAAGGAAAATCCGGACCTCCGCGACAAACTGGAAAACGCTCTTCGCAAGAAGATGGAAATCCCTGGCCCGAACAGCAACGCTGCGCCGGCCGGAGCCAACGGAGCCACGGTTGCCAATGGCGTAACCCACAGCGAAAAGCCGGCGGCTCATGCAGCCGCAGCTTCGGCGAGTCCCGCGCGTCCAACCAAGCCAGTGAACGGGCGCTAAATTCTGAACCAACTCTGACTTCAAGGGCATCCGCCGTGAGCGAGTGCCCTCTTTTTTTTCGGATGGCCGCCCCTGTCCGCCCGTACAGGTTTGCCTTTTCGCGCACGCGGTACCTTTGTCCTATTTTTGCTCTCCAAACGTCTAGCTACTCTCAGCTTTGGGGGAGCGTCCGCTCCAATCATTTCCGGGTCAGGAAGGAAGTAAACATTCATGAAAGTCGCGAAACTCGCAGTTCTTTGTCTTTGTATCGCCGGCGTCGCCGCCGCAAAGGAGCATGACTACCAGAAGGGAACTCTGCTCCGTATGGATTCCAGTTCGTGCGGATCGCAGGAAAAAGGCGGCAAGAGCGTCGCCGGAGAAATCCTCGGCACCGATTCGCAAAGCCGCAAAACCAAAGACCTGCTCTGCCAGGAATACGTGCTCCAATCGGATCACGTCGTTTATCGCATTCGTCCCACCGATGAAAAGCATCCTGCGCTTTTGCCCATCGGCGAAGTTGCCGAATACCGCATCCACAAAGATAAGCTCATGCTCCGCGTGCTCGAAGGCGACGGCAAAGAGCGCGAATACATCGTCGTCTCCATGACGCCGCGCCAGGACAAAGACACGCCAACGCAGTCCGCCAGCAAAAACTGACTTTCCCCCTCAACCTGCGCCAAATCTTAGCGGGCGTTCGCCAATCGCGAGCGCCCGCTTTCACTTAGCGTCTCTGGCCTTCCGTTCAGCCCGCCCCTTCCATTTCCTGTACTCCCGGTCAGCCATTCAAAATAAAGCACATAGCTCGTACTAGCTCCATTTCTCTATTGTCCACCCGTACCTTTTCTCACTACACTATGTCTCAGAGTGAGAGACCGTGTTTCGTTCGGTTACACGGTTATCCCCTTCGCGGCATCTAAGTTGTTTGTTGTTAACACGCCGCTATTTGGCCGTGGATGTGCAATTAATCGGTCGGTTCGCGTTTTGCCTTGCGCCGCTGAAACGGAAATTCGTTGACTCCGCGGACTGCTTGAAGTAAAAAACGCGACTCACCAGAGACTCAGTTGTTGCCCAGGGACACGACGAAATGACGAAGCCCAGCGGACTCGCAAAAACTTCTCTCGCGATCTTTCTCTCCGCTTGTTGCGTGTTCCCAGCGCCTGCTTCTGCTGCCGCCGCTGCCGCAAAACCGCGCGCCGTTCGCGCTGCTCGCCATCGTTACGTTCCGCGCGAAAAAGCTGTCGACCCCACGCTCGGCGATGTCACCGATTTTGACGATCCCATCGTTCGCGCTGCTGCCGTCGACGCCCTCGGCAAATACAACGGTTCCGTTGTCGCCGTCGAGCCGACCACTGGCCGCATCCTCACTGTCGTCAATCAGAAAATGGCCTATTCCGATGGCGCGATTCCTTGCTCCACCATCAAGCCGACTATCGCCCTCGCTGCCCTCGAAGAAAACGTCATCACGCGCGACACCATGCTCAAGGTCGGCCGCCGCAAGTACATGAATTTGACCGAAGCGATGGCTCATTCGAACAACGTCTTCTTCGAACAGCTCGGCCAACGCATGGGTTTCGACACGGTTTCGAAATACGGTCGCCTGCTCGGCCTCGGTGAACTCGCCGGCTACAATCTCGACAACGAACGTCCCGGTGCGTTCCCCATGGCGCCTCCGCAAAAGGGCGGCGTCGCACGCATGTCCAGCTTCGGCGAAGGCATTCAAGTTACGCCGTTCCAGCTCGCATCTCTCGCAGCCGCCTTCGCCAACGGGGGCACTCTTTATTATCTGCAATATCCGCAAGCCCAATCGAGCACCGATGCTCCGGCATTCGAACCCCGCATCAAACGCGAATTGAATATCGCTCCCCTGCTTCCTGAACTTCGCGAAGGCATGCTCGCCGCCGTTCTTTACGGCACCGGCAAGCGCAGCTTCGATTCCGGTGGCGACGAACTTCCGGCCGGCAAGACAGGCACCTGCTCCGACCAGACATCGCACGTCGGCTGGTTTCTTTCTTACGCCGACGAAGCCCACCCCAGAATCGCGCTCGCCGTTCTGATTCGTGGCCGCTCCTCCTTGATCAAAGGTCCTCTCGCCGCTGGCGTCGCGGGCCGCATCTATCGCCGACTCCGCGAGCAGAATTATTTTGCCGGCCTTCAGCCGCGCACTGACCTCCGCTCCGGCCGGTAAGTTCAACCGCTCAGTTTCTGCGCTTAACGTCACGCGCCATTTCCGCGGCTCTTGTCTTCCGCCCCGTGTCCTCCATCCGGCAAAAGTTCTCTTGACACGTAGTCGATAATCGATATAGTGATGCTCGACTGCCATGCCCAAACGAACTCTCGATCCGCTTCCTTCCGCTGCCTTTCAAATCCTTCTCGCTCTTGTCGGCGAAGACCTCCACGGTTACGCCATCATGCGCCAGGTCGCCGAGCAGACCGACGGCCGCATCCGCCTCGGCCCCGGCACTCTTTATAGTTCCATTCGTTCGCTGCTCGAAAACGGATTGATTGAAGAATTGGACGCGCGGGAAGATGCAGACTCTGGCGACGAGCGCCGCCGCTATTACCGGCTTACTTCCGCCGGCCGCAAACTCGCCAGCGCTGAAGCGCACAGACTTGCCGACGTTTTGCGCGTCGCCCGGGCCAAAAAGATTTTAAGGGGGCGTTATGTCTGAAAAGATCTATGCTTTCTTCCTGCGCCTGTATCCCGACCATTTTCGCCAGGAATATGGCGACGAAGCCCTTCAGCTCTTCCGCGACCGCGCTCGCGATGAACGCGGCTTCTTCTCGCGGCTGCGCCTCTGGATGGATCTTCTCTTCGATCTGACAGTCTCTCTCCCTCGCGAATATTTTCATTTCCCGGCGCCGCGCGCCGTCACTTCTGCGCCACAGCCAGTGCGCGGCATTCCGTCGTTTCATGTTTTGCAAAACGAACCGCTTCGTCCTGGTGCGCTGCTCTCGGGAGGCGTGCTCTCGCTTGTTGCGCTCACCACGTGCTGGCTCTCTCTCATTTCCGTTGTCGGTCCGTACCACCCCGCTGTCCGTCCACCGCAGGGTTCGTCGTCTTCGGAATCTTCGTCGCCGTCCAGGTCTTTCCAGCCGAATCAGGGCGATTCTGCCTCCACCTCCGGCCGCTACGCCGTTCCCGGCGGCAATCTCGATCCCGTCGAGCGCAAACGCATTCTCGCCGCCACGATTTCAAATTTGAAAGAGCATTACGTCGATCGCGATGCCGCACAGAAAATGGCCAGCGCGCTCGCAGCCCACGAATCCCACGGCGACTACGACGCCGTCGCCGACCGGGCAGCTTTCGCCGTGCTTCTCACGCAGCAAATGCACGAGATAAATCCCGACCGTCACCTTACCTTCGAATATTTTCAAGATCCCTTGCCGCCGCAGCCGCCCGCGCAACCCACCGGCGTTTCTCCGCAGTATCGGGACGCGATGAAGCAACAGAATTGCACGTTCGAAAAAGTCGAGCTTCTTCCGCACAACATCGGCTATCTCAAATTTAATTCGTTTCCCGACCCGGAAGTTTGCCGCGTCGAAGCCATGGCGGCCATGACCTACGTCAATCACGCGGACGTCGTCATCTTCGATCTTCGCGACAATCGCGGCGGCTCGCCCGAAATGGTTCAGCTCCTCGGCGCCTATCTCTTCGACCATCCTGAATATTGGTACAACCCGCGCGAAGCCACCTCTGCACAATCGTGGACGCAATCTCCCGTCCCCGGCAGCGATCTCGCGGGCAAGCCCATCTTCATCCTGACCTCTTCGCGCACTATCTCCGGCGCCGAACAATTTTCCTACAACCTTAAAATGCTCAAACGCGCCACTCTCGTCGGTGAAACTACCGGCGGCGCCGCACACGCCGGCGTCTTTCACCGCCTTGACGATCACTTCGGCATCGGCATCCCTGAAGTCAAATCCATCAATCCCTATTCTGACAACGACTGGGCCGAAACCGGCGTTGCCCCGGACGTCCAAATCAGCGCTCCGAACGCCCTCGATGCTGCCCTGAAACTCGCTCGCGCCCGGCTCGCAAAGAAATAGTCGCTGCGGCCGCAAGTCACTTCAATCCTTAGCCCGGCAAGCGTCCTTCTGAATCTTCCTCCGTCTAACTCGCAGTTCGGATGTGCGAATTCCAACCATTGGAGGACTTCTCCATGCGCACTTCATTCTTGGCATCGCTTGGGATTCTTGCGTTGGCCCTTTCAGGGCTAGCCACACCGGTCATCGCCGCAGACAGCGAGCCGGACAGCGGTCGCGTCTGGATCGGCACGTGGGCCACGGCCGCGCAGCCAGCCATACCGGAATCCGTCCAGACCTACCACAACCAAACCCTGCGCCTCGTCGTTCACGTCAGCGCCGGCGGGAATAAAGTCCGCATAAAACTTTCGAATATTTATGGCGACAAGCCGCTCGTCATCGGCGCGGCACACATTGCCCGCCGCTCCTCTGCTGCCGACATAGATCCCGCGTCCGACCGCACTCTCAAATTCCAAAGCCTCGCCTCAATCACAATTCCCGCAGGCGCGATGGTTGTCAGCAATCCCGTCGAACTCGATGTGCCCGCTCTCTCCGATTTGGCCATCAGTCTCTTTTTGCCCGAATCTACCGAAGCGAAGACCGTGCATTCTCTCGCCAAGCAGACAAGTTATCTTTCGCCCGAAACGGGAGACGCCACCGCAGCCGCGAAATTTCCCGTGGGCAAGCCGATTCGCACTTGGCCGTTTCTTACGGGAGTAGATGTCGAAGCCGCGCCTGGCTCCTTCTCAATCGTCGCCTTGGGGTCTTCTCTCACCGATGGCGACGGCACTACCACCGACACCAATGGTCGCTGGCCCGACGTTCTCGCCGCGCGTTTGCAAAAAGATTCCGGACGAAGAGTGGAAATCGGCGTCCTCAACGAAGGCATCATCGGCAACCGCTTGTTGCATGACAGCCCAAAAGCCGCCGGCAACCCGTTCGGCGACGCGCTCGGCGAATCAGGACTCGCGCGGTTCGATCGCGATGTCCTCACTCAATCCGGCGTGAAATACGTCGTGCTCGGTCTCGGCATCAACGACATCCTCTTTCCCGCGTTTCCCTTTACGCCCAGCGGCGAAACAGTCACCGCGGACCAAATCATCGCCGGCTATCGCGAACTCATTGCTCGCGCGCACAAAAAAGGCATTCGCATCATCGGCACAACGAATCCCGCATTCGAAAATTCTGACTTCGAAGGTTTCGTAACTAGCTTCTTTACGCCCGAGCGCGAAGCCACGCGGCAGAAAGTCAACTCCTGGATTCTCTCGAGCGGCGAATTCGATTCCGCCGTCGATCTCGACAAAGTCTTACGCGACCCGTCCCGCCCCACCCAACTCCTCCCCGCCTACGACAGCGGCGACCACCTCCACCCCAACAACGCCGGCTGCACCGTAGAAGGCAACGCCTTTCCCCTAACCCTCTTCACCGAACACTAGTGACACTTTGAAATAGGCCGAGCCATCCGCGCCGGATGGCGCTAAAATCCCCTCATGAGCCCAAAGTCTGCCGAGATTCTCAAACAAGCTCTCGAACTATCTGTCGAAGAGCGCGCCGACCTTGCCGCCCAGATCCTCGATAGCCTCGATTCCTCTGACGACCCTGAGGTCCAGGCCTCTTGGCAAGCCGAAATCGAACGCCGCATGGCCGACCTCGACTCCGGCGCCGTCCAACCTATCTCTCACGATGAATTTCAGCGTCGACTAAAATCAACTCTCGAGTGAGCCCTAGGCGTCTCGACATTCACCCGGCTGCTGCTGACGAAGTCGAGGCCGCTTTAGGGTGGTATCGCCAACGCAGTCTGGATGCCGCTCAACGGTTCGTCCTGGAAGTCAACGAAGCCATCTTCAAAGCGTTGGAAGCCCCTGAGCGTTGGCCTGCTTATACACGCGGAACACGTCATGTCAAGACACCCGGCTTTCCGCTTCTCGTCATTTACCACGTCACGGAGACGCGCGTTCTCATATTGGCAGTCGCCCACGGCAGTCGCGAACCAAATTATTGGAAGAACCGACTCTGACTGTTACTGAAGGTTCCGACGGTACAACCTTTTGAGCCAGCTAGCCTTCTCTTTTCTTCAGAATTCTGCGTCTAATCCTCGGAGGCCCCGTCACCCATGCTCTTAATTGCGCTCGCCTTCACTCTCACAGTGACAGTTCCACCGCAGGGCGCGCAACCACCGACCGAGAGTTTGCCAACGCAGTCTTCGACATCAGATTCAGGAGTCGGACGACGGGGGCCAAAAGAAGAACAGAAAAAAGGCGAAGTTCTTACTCCATTGACAGCGGAGGAAAGCTCTCTGAACCTGCGAGACATCATTCGAAACCAGCCTGATTTTGTCGCCGATCTGGGTTTCTTCGTTAACGAGGGCTTTGGAGGATACAGCGGTGGCGAACACGTTGCGCGCAAAGGGAAAAAATATCGCGAACAAAGTCAGTTTTGGACATTCATAGGTGAAATAGGAAAAGGAACCGTTCAACTCTATCCGGACGCCAAGGCCTACGACGAAATGGTGCGAACTGGGCTAGGTTCTGTGAGTGAGACTCTCCTCTATCCACAGTCCATGGCGCTCGATCCCAGCGTCAGTTTTACGGCATTAGGTACGACCGACGTCTCGGGTCACCGATGCCTAAAAATTGAAGCTGCACGAGACGCACAGCTAGCGAAGACTTTTCTTTACGTAGCGCCGGACTTAAAGAATCTTGCGGTCGCCAGCATGGACGTCGATGAACACGCCACAACCACGCAGCGCTTGAGCAACATTTCGTTGGATGTCCCCGACTCCCTTGTCGAAGTTCCCTCCGGTTACAAACCCATCGAACATGTTCGCTGGGTCAGGTTGACGTCAGCGAAACTCACCTACGATGGACGACCGGCAAAAGATTTTCGCGTTTTTCGCGCCCCGGGCGGAGAACTCTTCATCTGGGTCGATGATGGACGATATCCTTGGACCTACATCTGTAGGCCGGATCAGGGCATTGTCGAAACAGAGTTTCAAGGATTGGTCGTCAATCGCGAGGGAACTTATATCTGGCAGACCAATGAAGCCGAAGGGTTTAGCGTCATCGATTACCGATCGAAGTCATACCACCCTACCAGGAATGTAGAGGCGAGCCCGAACTCGTTAACCTTCAAATCCATCAGCTATGCAAGAGACAAAGCCATGATTGAAGTCAATTGGAAGTGAAACTCGCCCGAGAGCAATTGCATTTTCGTTTCCGTCAATTTAAATGCAGGATTGCCTGCCAATTCAAAATCGGATGCCAAAGTGTCCGGTGCCAGACAATTCATCGTTCATCGCTCCTGTTTTTCACGCCTATTGGGAGAATTCAATCTGGCTAGTTCGATCTGCGCTGCGATCGCGATTAGGTCGTTCTTCGGCCGAATGGTCAGTAGGTTCTCCAACTGGACTTTGGCCGTTTCGATTTCACCCTTCCGAATGTACTCAAGCACCTTGTAATACGCGCTTCTTTTCAAGTCCCGACCTTCCCATGAATCAGACACACGACCCATAGTTTCCAGGAGATACAAATGTTCTGTCGCAGGGCCGATGAATGTGGTCGCCTGCCCTCGCAAATACCCTTCCGCGTCTTTGCCTCTTCCAACTCGGTAAAGTGCGAAGTAGCTAAGTAAAATCGAGTCTGCCGACCTAAGATTTGCATCACTCGGCTCAAGCTTCGCCGCCTTCACGACAGCTTCATAATTGCCCTCGAGGAAATACGAACGCACGACCAATTCCTCGCGCGACGGAGAGGAATTCGGCTCTTTCGCCGACGCAAGTTCCTGCCTGGCTGCGCCAAACTCTCGCGCTAACAACAGAAAAGAACCTAGATCGAACTCTGCGGCCCTTTTTTCGTTCGCGTCCGTTTCCATTGCCACTACTCGCCTTTGCAAAGCGACCGCCCTCGTTGCATCACCTCTTTTTGCGTAAAATGCTGCTCCACCTACGAGAACTTCTTTGTTGCTTGGTCTCCGGGCGAGTTCATCCTCAATCGCCATCTTGTCGCAGTCCGCGCCTGGCCGGCACAAGTGCATCGGCAGGCCAAAGGCCTCGGCAGATTCGGCGTTGTGCTCGATTCCCTCGCGCAGGGAGTCCGTTGGATTCGTTAATACGTCCACGGTTGTCCCGAAGCTTCTCCCGTCATTGGCTTTCGCCAGATGTTCCTCAGGCCAATTCTTGTCCGTCCATTCGGACGACAAAGTCGAGAAACGCACGAAATCTTGTTGTGCCCAGACTTCACCCAGCAAATGCGCCGGGACCACGCCCGAGTCCGTTACATCTCCGAGTACGAAGTGTTTTTCTTTGCTTTTCAGTTCCTGAAATTGCGCGTCAAAGAAGGTCGCCGTGCCTAGCTTTACCAGCCGGAGATCATACCGTCGGGTCTCATAGTTGGAATCATCGCGGGGCCCATCATCTGAATCCGGACAGGCAAATTCCACAACGTAGGAATCGTCGTTCTTATCTTTCGGCGCAACCTTCATCTTGCAAGGAGGCTTCGATTCATCTTCATTTTGGTTTGCGCTTTCGAGGTTTGCGACAATCCATTCACCTTCGATGTGCGGATCGAAATACGGTTTCTCCTCCTTCGCATTTTTGTAGAGCGGGTTAAGGCTCACGACCGTCGTGCAACCTGACACCGCGCTGCCTGAGAGCGCGAGAAGAAGCCAAAGGCACCTTTTCATCGCTCCTCCTGTCGAACCATCAAAATCTTTTCCCAATTCAAAATCGCATTCCAAAGCATCCGGTGATCTCCGCGGTTCATGTCCCGATGCATCGGATTGAAATTGAAGCTAACGACGTGGCCTTTTCCCACTGCCATATCCAGAATCGCCGGCCGTCCAATCAATCCTTGCTCGCCCCAAACCTGCCCGCTCACTAGCAGCGGCGCACCGTCGCGATCGCCCCACTCCAGCACAATTCCGCTGCGATCCTCCGGCCCATCCAGGCACGACGTGCAATACGCCATCCGCAACCACCGCCTTGGCGCGTCATACAGCGGAAAATTCTGCCGGAACACATACGTCCGTTCCGGATACCCGTACGCAATCGGATGCTCCGGCCGAACAAAACTCACGCGCACATGCGCCCCCGGCGTTCGCGTCTCCGCATTTTGCGATTCTGCCGCGGCCGCCGCTCCGCCTCCTTGCGAACTCCGTGGCACTCCTCCCGCAGCACGCCTCACTCCGCGCACAATTCCACCTTCCAGCGCCAACATCGACCCGCTTCCCAGCGTGATCATCAATCCACCGTCATTCACAAACTTCTCAATCTGTCCCAATCCTTCATAACCGATTCCACCTGTAATGTCGCCCGACTCCGCCGGCGTCCCAAAACTCGGCGTCTTCTCCGTCTTCTTGAACGGCATCGGGCTCCATCGTTTCGGCAATCCCTGAATCTGTTCCGCCAGCTCCAGATCCACATGCCCGTACAAAATCACGTCCACCTTGTCCCGCAATCTCCCCGCGCGAATATCCTCGTCCCGCAAATAAATGTAGGGCACTTTCCTCTGATCCAGAATGTACCGGATCCAGCCAATCGAATCTGTATCCGCCCAGGGCACCCACACACCCAGCCGCGGTGCCAGCGCTTCGTGCTTCGCCACGTCAGGTTCCGCGTTCGCGCTCGCAAAGGATAAACCGGCGCCGCTCGCAACTTTCTGCAGCTCGTCCGCCAACCCGTCCTGTGCCGGGAAGATCCACGATCCAGCAGGGAATTCCATGCTGCCCACCGCAAACTTCTTTTCCGCAATCGCAACCTTGTATTTCGCCAGCGCATATCGCGCCGCCAGGAGACTCTCTTGTCCAGTGTCCCGCAACAGAAATACCGGCCCCGTCCCGGAAACCGCGCCGGAGATTTTCGGCGTCTCCGTCACGGCGGTCAGTGCAGTCGCGCGAATCGCGTCGTCAGCAGTCGGGATCGCCTGCAAGTGATAGTTGTTCGCAAAATTCCACGACAGGTCGTCGTACGGCTCGCCGCCGTCCTTCGGATATTTCTGTGGCGCCAGCAAGTCCACCGCATAGTTGCGGTAAGGTTGATCGAGTCGCACCACAAACGTTCCCGCCGGGAACTCGCCATCTTTCAATCGAATCGCCGCTGGTGCCCGGCCTACCTCAATTTGCTGTGCCAGCAGTCGCGCAACCAGTTGCGCAACACGCGCCGGATCGCCTTGGCCTTCCGGAATCAGAAACGCATACGGCGGCTCATGCAAACCTTTTTGCCACGAGTTAAAACTCTTTCTATAGAAATTCCGCAACAACTCTTTGGAATTCTTCGCTGCGAAATCGAGCGAAGCCAGAATTCCCGTTTCGTTGTAATTCACATTGTCCCGCGCCGACCAGGCAAACTCCGTCGCAGGCGGCATCGGCCTCCACCATTCGCGCGTGGTCTCGCTCGCGCCGATCTGCCGCTTCATCGTCTCCGCGCTCGAATTTCCAAACGTCTCGTAGCCCCGCCCAATCGCGTTGTGGTTCATCGCCACCGAATCCAGATACAAATGGCTGAACGCTTCCCCAAAATTCCAGGTCGAAACTCCCGGCATCCCCAGCGCCGTCATCGCCTGCACGTCATGGAACCCCTGCTCCAGAAATTCCGTGTACGTGATCGGATCGATGTTCGGGTTATAGGGCCCCGTCCCGTTCCAGGACATCAGCAGCGGCACCGCTTCATGCAAATCGTGCACGACAGTCGGATGCCATTCGTAAAACATCCTATGAACGGCCTTTGTCGTTTCGTGGGTCTGTTGATGAGTGTCGCGATTGATGTCCACAAAGGCGTACTTCGACCAGTACGGCGGCGACTGCCGCGGCAAATTCGCGTATTCCGTCTTTCCTTTCAAATACGTGTAAAACCACTCTGTCACTTTGTCGCGCCCATCCGGATTGCAAACTGGATTGATGAGCACCACTAGCTTTTCCCGCATCTCGCGAATCATCGGCTGCTCAGACACCGCTAACCGGTACGCTAACTCCAGAACCGATTCCGTCGAGCCCGTTTCGTCCGAATGTAGTCCCGCATTCAGGTAATAAATCGGCCTCGCCATCGCGATCAGTTTCTCTGCCCCCGCCGCGTTCACTTTTCTTGGATCCGCCAGAGTCGCCGTCGCTGTTTTCAACTCCTCTAGATTCTTGATTCCCGTTTCATCCGCAATCGCTATCATCACGATGTCACGGCCTTCTTCGCTCTTCCCAATCGTGAAGAATTTCGCGCGCGGCGACGCTTCCGCCAACGCCCGCAAATAATCCTGTGCTTTTTCTGAATTCACCAGCTCACCCGGTGCGCCCATGATTCTTCCAAAATACTTTTCCGGCGAAGGCACTTTGCCCGACGCAGGTATGGACGCCACCCACGGTGATAAAAATCGCGCCTCGGTTGTCGCCTTCGCAATCGCCTCCGCCGATCCCGGCTCCGGCGTGTCGACCAGTGCATCCGGCTTTTGCGCCACAAGAATTGGCGCGAACAGAAAAAGCGCAATCGAGCAAATAATTTTCATCGAGATCTCCGAAGAGCGCGTGAAATTTACTATCTCTCGCGGCACTCGGCAACTTGTCCGCAGCCCGAATCTTGCCTTTTCGGAAACACAACAAAATCGGCCTTTGACGCCGTTCTTCCTTGAGACTAAACAAGAGGGTGCGGTAGTCTGAATTGGCCGTCTCGCGAGTGGTGTTTGGGGGAAGAGTGAATCGTAAATTTATTTTTGTTCTTGTCGCCGTGTGTCTTGCCGGCGCGGCCACGCTCGCCTACGCATTCGAACGCCGCCTGAAAACCACCGCCGACCTCGACCGCGAAATTCGCGATGCGCAGGAAGTTGCCAACACCATTCGCGAAAATACCGTCGTCCCGACGGACCAGCGCGTCCGCGCCGGCGAGAATTTTTCCGCGGTCCTGCAAAAATTTGGTCTCTCCGCGGAAGAAGCCGCCGGGGCTTCCGCCGCCGCGCAGCGCACATTTAATTTGCGCCAGGTTCGTGCCGGCAACACCATCACCGTTGGCCGCTCGGTCGAAGGGCGCCTCCGCGAAATCGACTACAAGATAGACACGGACCGGATGCTGAAGATTGTGCCGCAAAATGATGGATACACGGCGCAGATACGGGAGATACCGTCGAGAGTGGAAGTGGTGGCGGTTGCCGGGACGCTGGAGGATTCGCTGTTCAACGCGGTGGAAGATGCGGGGGAGTCGGCCGAACTGGCGATGCGGCTGGCGCAGATCTTCGGGTACGACCTGGACTTTTATACGGACCCGCGCAAGGGCGACACGTTCCGCGTGGTGATGGAAAAAAAGAAATACGTAGACGGGCAGACGGCTTCGTATGGAAGGATTTTTGCCGTGGAGTACAACAACGGCGGAAAAAAATATCAGGCGTTGTTGTTTCACGATCCGGCGGGCCAGCCCGGTTACTACACCGCGGACGGCAAATCTCTGCAAAAAGCGTTCCTGCGTTCGCCTTTGAAATTTGGCGCGGCCATCACGTCGCATTTCAGCAACGCGCGGTTCCATCCGATTTTGAAAACGGTGCGCGCGCACATGGGCACGGATTACGGCGCACCGATCGGAACGCCGGTACAAACGATCGGCAGCGGAAAAGTTGTGTTCGCGGGGCGCAGGGGCGGCGAAGGGAATATGGTGCAGGTCGCGCACGCGAACGGATACGAGACGATGTATCTGCATCTTTCTAAAATGTTCGTGCGCCCGGGGGAACACATCGAAATTGGAAAGACAATTGGCCTGGTGGGAAGCACGGGGCTTTCGACGGGACCGCATCTCGACTTCCGGATTTTGCAGCGGGGGCAGTACAAGAATTTTGAGAAACTGGGACTGCCGCCGTCCGACCCGGTGTCCAAGAGGAACTGGCCGGAGTTTGCGGAGTTGCGGGAGAAGTGGCTGCCGCTGCTGAAGAACCCGGAATTGCTGCAAGCGAACGCGGCGATGAATGGCGCTGCGACGGCCGCAGTCGCCGCGCACTGAAAAGAAAAAGCAGGTTCCCCACTTCGTTTGGAATGACAATCATTTTTGACATTGCGTTGGCTCAATAAATGACGGGCATGCGGGCATAGTCGGCAGGGGAGACTTCTTCGCGGACGCGGAGGACGAGAAGCGTGCGGTCGTCGTGAGCCGGGGCGGAGCCGCTGAATTCGTCGGTGGCGAGCAAGAGCGCTCCGGAGATGTCCTCGACGGAATCCTTCTGCGAGAATCGCGAAAGAAGTGCGGAGAGGCGTTCGTTGCCGAATTCCTCGTGCTGAGGATTTTCGGATTCGACGAAGCCGTCCGATGCGAAGACGAGCAGATCGCCGGGCAGCAAATTCACTTTTAAAATCTCGTATTCGATTTCCGGAAGCAGGCCGAGAGGCACACCTTCGATGATGAGCTCTTCGACCTTGCCGTCGCGAACGAGCCAGGGATGCGGCGCGCCGGCACTGGCAATGGTCATTTCGCGGGTTGCCGCGTCATAGAGCGCGAAAGACATAGCGACGAAGCGGGCATCGAGGCGCGCGGCGTACAGACGGCCATTGAGCATTTGCAGCATTTCAGCGGGCGGGCACGGATGATCGACGACGTGCTCGCGCAGAATGCCGATGGCGAGCGAGCCGTAGAGAGCAGCCGGCGTTCCTTTGCCGGACACATCGCCGAGAACGAAGGCGAGGCGGCCGTTGCCGTAGGGTAGGAAATCGTAAAAGTCGCCGCCGAGTTCGCGTGCGGGAACGTAGGACGCGGCGATGTCGAGGCCGGGGACCTCGCGCGCGCCGCGAGGCAGAAGCTGGCGTTGGATTTCCTTCGCGGTGTCGAGTTCTGCCAGAAGGCGCAATTCGTTTTGCCGGGCGTCCTGATAAAGCCGTGAATTTTCGAGCGCAATGGCGATAAACGCAGCGAGAGTGGAGAGCAGGCGTTCGTGCTCTTCGGTAAATGCGTGCGGTTCGGTCGATTCAAGATCGAGAACGCCGATGAGGCGGTCTTGCATGAGGAGTGGCACGACGAGCTCAGAACGGACGCCATCCGCAGTCTGACAGTGAATGTAGCGGGCATCGAGGCGGACATCGGGAATGCGAATCGGAACGCGCCCGGCGGCAGCGGAGCCCGTGATGCCTTCCCCGAGAGGAACGCGAAATCGCGAAGCGATGGTGTCCTCGTAATGCATGGCGAAGACACCTTCGAGAAGTTGGGTACGCTCGTTCCAAAGCATAACGGTGAAGACGTGGTAGTCGACGATTTTCTTGACGTGCTGGGCAATGCCGCGAAAAAGAGCTTCGCGGTCGAGGATCGAAGTGAGCTCGCGACTGATGTCGTAGAGAAGAGTGAGAGTTTTTGTCTGGTCGGGATTGGCGAGAAAAAGCGGCTGCGCCGTGGGATTGGCTGCAGTTCTAGCGGGAACGAGTTTTGCGGTTTCTTCCACTGGTCGGTAACTCTGTGACCTATTTTGACTTAGATGCGGCTGGATGCAAGAAGGAGACAGAGAGTGGCGGCTGATTGCGGGTGAACAGCGGGGAATGGGCGGCGAACTGCGCAGAGAGGCCAGCGAGAAGGGAAATTCGGCGATCGAATGGAGAATTGATGACTTGGAAAAGGGTGAAAGTCGGGGCGCGATTTGCCGGCAGGGATTCGCGCGCGGGGAGGGGGAGTAGGTATAGGTTTTTTTGTAACTGCTGATTCTGCGGGACTTTAAGTTCTTTGTTTTGCAAGTGCAGATTCCAAAGGGTTTAGAGTGCGGAATTTTGTAACTGCAGATTCTGAAGAAGTTAGACGCGACGCGAGGCAGACTGGCTCGCGTCGCGACGGGGGCGACAGTACCGCGTCGTAAATGGAATTCGGCCGGAGACATTATTTTTGATCCGGAGCGGGCGCTGCCAGAGTGGGTCGCGGAGGAAAGGCGCGTCGGAGCGTCCTTTTCCACTCTTCAAAGCCGGTCGTATCAACAGTTTCGAGATAAACGCGCGAGACGGTGGGAAGTAGTAAGGCGGCGATGTAGGCGAGAGTCGCCGCGCGTTTTCTGGGGATGCGGTCTTGCGCGAGCATGCCCCAGAGTTTGCCGAGGACGTGATTGATATCGGTGGTGGTGCGAAATTCGCCGGAGATGGATTTGAGTTCATTGCCGACGCGTTCGGAATCAAGGAGCAGACGCTCTTTGCGCGCATGGTAGGGGCAGAGAGTGGGATGAGAAGGATGGAGGAGCAAAGTGCAGCGGCGTTTGTCGGAAGTGCGGAAGTGGCAACGCGGAGGCTTTGTTTTTTTAGCTTCGTGGGTAGCGGGAATCTGTTCCGGAGCGGAAGAAATGCTGGCGCTCACGACCTGGGACTGGGCACTCATGGAGGTTTCCTTTCAAAACGAGCCCTCCTCTCGTTGTTACGTCACTCGGTGACGTTAGATTTTCAGGCGACGGTGTGGCGTGATTGGCGCCGACCGCCGCTTACAAGATCAGAGTAACGCGGGAGCGAGAAAATTCAACCGGAAAAAGGTACAGCGGAACGAGAGGACAGGGAAAGGGCGATGCGTTCGAACTCTGGAAGACTGGCACCTACAGCGCCGCGTCGTAGCCTCCAAAGGCGAAGGGGCTAAACTTTGCGGGCGTAGGTTGAGTCGAAGGCGAAGTTCAAGATGAAGGGTCACAAGCAAGATGAGGCGAGGAGGCTGCGTGAGAATGGTATAGTGCGGGGCGCGAGAGCGAATCCGGCAGGCGGGAGAGTTGCGTGAATCGAGCGAAGAAGAATGTTCGTGGGAAGAATTGGGCAGGGATGTGGGGATTGCTGGGAGCGGTGACGTTGTGCGGAGCGCTGGCGATGAATGCGCTGGGCACACCGGCGGGCGACTCAGCAGATGCGGCGATGGCCGGAATTCGGCCAGAGGCGATTCGGGCGCACATGCGGTTCCTTGCGGATGATTTGCTGGAGGGACGGGGAACGGCGACGCGCGGACACGAGATTGCGGCGAAATATATGGCTGCAGAATTTGAGAAATTGGGGCTGACGCCAGCCGGCGAGAACGGAAGCTATTTTCAAGTTGTGCCGCTGCGGCAGGGAAGACCGGATGAAGCGAAGTCGAGCGTGACGCTGGTGCGCGGAGGGAAAGAAGAGACGCTTGTGTACCGGAAAGATTTTATTACCAGCGCGGATCCGGGACGGGCGGATACATCCGTGGAAGCGGCAGTGGTTTTTGTGGGAGACGGAGTGACTGCGCCGGAGCAGAACTACGACGACTACAAAGGAGTGGATACGAAAGGAAAGATTGTGGCGATGATGCCGGAAGCGCCGAATTTTGAAACGACGCTGAAGGCGCATTATTCGTCGACGGAAGTGAAAGTGGCGAACGCGGCGGCGCACGGCGCCGTGGGGATTTTGTGGATCGACGATCCGGTGATGGAGCAGATTTATTCGTACAAGGAACAGGTGCGGGATTTGGCATTTCCGCAGCTGCGCTGGCTGGACAAGGCGGGGAGACCGAACGATTACCAGCCGGAAGTGAAGGCGAGCGCGTATTTGAACATGGAGGCTGCGCGAAAGTTTTTTGAAGGAAGCGGTCACACGGCGGAAGAAGTATACGCGGCGATGAAGGCGGGGAAGCCGCAATCGTTTGCGATGAACATGACGGCGAAGATTCACAACGTGGCGAAGCTGGAGGACGTGCACAGCCCAAACGTGGTGGCGAAGATCGAGGGAAGCGACCCCAAGTTGAAAAACGAATACGTGGTGTACAGCTCACACCTGGACCACGTAGGAATCGGGGAAGCAGAGAACGGGGACAACATTTATAACGGAGCGCTGGATAATGCGTCGGGGTCGGCAATTTTGCTGGAATTGGCGAAGGCGTTCCAGAACATGAATCCGAAACCGAAGCGGTCGATTCTGTTTGCGTCGGTGACGGGGGAAGAAGCGGGGCTGCTGGGTGCGGATTATTTTGCGCATTATCCGACGGTGGCGAAGGCTGCGATTGTGGCCAACGTGAATATGGATGAAGACCAAATGATGTGGCCGCTGGAGGACATCATTGCGTTTGGCGCGGAACATTCGAGCTTGCAAAAAGATTTGGAAGCAGCCGCAAAGCGGATGAATTTGAGTTTAAGTCCGGACCCAATGCCGGAAGAGGTGGTATTCATCCGCAGCGATCAGTATCCGTTCGTGAAGGAAGGAATTCCGGCGGTGTTTCCTGTGCCGGGATTCAAATCGAGCGATCCGAAGATCAACCCGATGGAGATTTTCAAGAATTGGGAAGCGACGCGGTATCACCACCCCGGTGACGACATGAACCAGCCGGGATTGCTATGGGATGAAGCGGCGAAATATGCGCGGTTCGTGTTCTTGTGCGGATATTTGATTGCGAATGATGCCGAACGACCGACTTGGAATAAAGGAGACTTTTTTGGCGAGCATTACGGGAAGCATTGAAGAAGATTTGCCACAGAGGCACAGAGAGCACAGAGGAAGAAAGAAGGAATAAAAAGAGAAGGAAAGATGAGCGGGAAATTTTCGTTGGGGCCGGTGGGGTACGTGCGGTCGGAATTGAAGAAGCGGAAGAATGCGCCGAGGCAGGGATATTTGGGAGCGCCGGAAGCATGGTTGGAGATTTTGCCGAGATTTGGGAAATGCCTGGAGCGAGTTGCGGCGGGCGATGAAGTGATTCTGCTGACGTGGCTGCACGAGGCGCGGCGAACTGTGATGAAAGTGCATCCGGGGCGAGACAAAAACAATCCGCTGACGGGAGTGTTTGGGACGAGGTCGCCGGACCGGCCGAATCCGATCGGGTTACATCGCGTGAAGATTCTGGAGAGAGATGGATTGCGATTGCGCGTGGGCCCGCTGGAAGCAATTGATGGAACGCCGGTGGTGGATATCAAGACGGTGCTGGCGAAAAGCAGCGATTCGTGAACAGCGTATGCACCGAGAAAGATTCCGTTTCGGCGAATTGCGCAATCGAAGAGGGGCACGATATTCCGGCGGCTGCCCGGAATCTTCGATATCGGGCCCCTACTGTCTTTCACGTGGAAGTACACACCGGGTAAAGAAAATGCCCGTTCGCGGCTTGGCGAACGAGTTCTTTATTTTTGTGAAGGATGCAATTCCATATCGTGGGCCGCCACGTTCGCGCGCGTGGTGGGGAGCGAGCCGGGATAATATTGCTGCAAGAAGGCGATAAGGCGCTCGCGGACCAGGCAACGGAGATCGAATGCCGCGGAGGCGTTGTTGGCGCTCATGATGGCGCGAAGTTGCATGGCGCGTTCGGTGAAATCGGTGACTTGCAGGGTGGCAGTGCGGCCGTTCCAGAGCTTGGTGTCCTTGAGAATGCGGTGAAATTCTTCACGGACGGGCGCGACTGGGAGAGAGTAATCCACGTAGAAGAAGACGGTGCCGATGATTTCGGCGGTGGTGCGGGTCCAGTTTTGAAAAGGGCGCTCGATGAAGTAAGTGAGCGGAACGATGAGTCGGCGGAGATCCCAGAGACGCACGACGACGTAGGTGGTTTCAATTTCTTCAATCCAGCCCCATTCGCCTTCGACGACGACGGAGTCGTCTATGCGGATAGGTTGCGTGAGTGCGACCTGCAGTCCGGCAATAATGCCGGCGAAAGTGGAACGCGCGGCCATGCCGACTACGAGGCCAGCGACGCCGGCGGAAGCAAAGATGCTAGTGCCGAGCTGGCGAGCGTTGGGAAAAGTCATGAGCATCGCCGCGAGGGTGACGACAATGACCATGACGATGGCGATGCGACGGATGACTTGAGTTTGCGTGTGAACGCGGCGAGCGTGGAGATTGTCTTCAACTTCCATGGAGTAACGGAAAGTGAGCAAGCTGGCGATGACTTGGATCGCGACGATGAAGGCCCAACCGACGGCGGCGATCAGGCAAATATTGAGAGTTCTTTCGATGAGCGCAGTGGCGCGCTCGGGGAGCGGAGTGAAGGGAACAGCGGCGGAAAGGGCCATGAGCGGAAGAATGTAACGAGCCGGAGTTTTTGTGTTCTCGAGGAGAAGACGAGACAGGCTGCCGCGCTCGCCGCGGACGAAGCGCTGCAAGAACCAAAAGAGCAAAAATTGCGCGAGCAAGCCGAGCGCGACGGCGCCGGTCAGCATGGCGGCGCTGAGGACGGCGACGCGAATATCCTGCCAGGCGTACGAAATAAAAGTGATGGCTAAAAGCATAGTTGGTGCACGAGGGAAAAAAGAGGTGGGCTAACCCAGCATACAGGAGTGCCCCGGAGGGATGTAAAGAGTCTAGTTATTCGATTGCGTAGAGATTGCCGTCGGTGGAGCCGAAAAGAACAGTGTCTCCGGCGATGGCGGGCGAGGACAGAACCGCGCCGTTAGCCATCATTTTGGAAACACCGCCGACCATGTCGTCGTAAAAGAAATCGAAGAAGGCAGCTTCGTAATTGGGGGAGCCGTCGTCTTTCGTGTAGGTGGCGCCGTTTTGTTTGCGGCCGTCGGTGTCGAAGGACCAGGCGAGTTTTTGGGATTTGAGATCGATGGCGAGGAGGCGGCCATCGTGCGAGCCGATGTAGGCGAACGCACCAGCGATGGCAGGAGAAGAAAACATCGGCCAGTGTTTGAAGTCGAGTGAAAAAACGGGAGCGCCGGTTTTTGCATCGAGCGAGTGGAAGAGGCCGGTGTCAGAGGTTGCGAAGAAAACCTTACCGTCGACGACGGCGGGAGAGGCGATGACCCAAGAGCCTCTGTTGGAGAAGGACCAGACTTTTTTGCCAGAGGCGGCGTCGAGCGCGTAGAAGTTCGAATCGCGGCAGCCGAAGTAGACGATGCCGCCAGCCACCGCGGCGGAGGATTGAATGCCTTGTTGATTATGCGTGTCGGGATCCTCACCGGTTTTGAAGCGCCATTTTTCCGCGCCGGTGGCGGCGTCGAGCGCGTAGAAGTAACTGTCCCAACTGCCGATGAAGAGAGAGCCGTTGGCGAGAGCGGGAGACGCATGGACGACGTCACCGGCTTTGAATTTCCATTTGAGTGAGCCGGCCGCCGCGTCCAGCGCGTAAACGTTCGTATCGCCGGAACCAAAGTAGACAAGGCCGTTTGCGATTACAGGAGAGGACAGAAAAAAGTCGAACGGATCGGGCATTTTTTCGGAGGCGGGTTCCGCGCCGTGGAGATGCGTGGCGGAGTAGCGGCGCTCACCTTCGGTTCTGAATTTCCACTTGAGCTTG
>Ga0070734_10001019_pt1 | contig 45548 bp, 36 predicted proteins | sample Coa_R1_8_FD_66444 | JGI IMG/M metagenome (GOLD analysis project Ga0070734, IMG submission 66444) | Surface soil microbial communities from Centralia Pennsylvania, which are recovering from an underground coalmine fire - Coalmine... | ecosystem: Environmental > Terrestrial > Soil > Unclassified ...
CCCGCTCCATCGCGGCCCTCGGATACGCTTCCATGCTCCGCATGGTCTCCTATCCTCACCGCCCGCAAAGCGGACATATCACCTGCTATCTCAACCGGACATATCATGTGCTACCGACAATCATTTTCGTTGCAGTTGATGCAGTCGAACTTCTGTTGTATTGTGCGTCTTGCTCCTTTTTGAAATCAGCGGGATTCGTGCGTCCGCAGGGTCAGGTCTGCGGATGCGCCGGATACAATAGCCTTCATGCCAATTGCCGCCAATGTGGTCCTTGGGCACGACGTAAAAATCTTCCAGCCGGATCTAGTCAACCTTTATGGCTGCACTCTTGGCGACGAAACCAAGGTCGGCGCCTTCGTCGAAGTGCAGAAAAACGCCTTCATTGGAAACCGCTGCAAAATTTCTTCCCACACTTTCATTTGCGAAGGCGTAACCATCGAAGACGACGTATTCGTTGGCCACGGTGTGATGTTTATCAACGACCTCTATCCGCGTGCCACCACCGACGGGCGATTGCAAACGGAAGACGACTGGCAGGTCGTCCCCACGCGCGTGAAGCGCGGCGCATCCATCGGAAGCGGAGCCGTCATTCTCGCTGGCGTGACCATCGGAGAGGGCGCGCTAATCGGCGCCGGTGCGGTCGTCACGCGCGATGTTCCCGATCACCAGATTGCAAAAGGCGTACCGGCCCGGTTGGGCCGTACGCTTACACGCGGACGAATTTCTGAACGGCAAGCGGGCTAAGGGGGATCTTTGATTCGAATCGGCGTGATCGGATACGGGTACTGGGGACCGAACCTGGTCCGCAACTGTTTTGAAGCGAAAGATGCGCAAGTCGTCTGCGTCAGCGATCTGCGCGAAGACCGCCTCGCCTTGTTGAACAACCGCTACCCGACCGTCAAGACAACCCGCGATTTCCGTGAATTGATCGAGGATCCCTCGATCGATGCCGTAGCCATCGCCACCCCAGTCTCGACCCACTATGAACTGGCTTTGAGAGCGCTTCAGGAAGGCAAGCACGTGCTAGTCGAAAAGCCGCTCGCCTCCGACACCACCCAGGTGCAGCACCTCATGGATGTGGCGCAGAAGCGCAATCTCGTCCTGATGGTCGACCACACCTTCGTCTACACCGGCTCGGTGCGCAAGATCCGCGAACTGGTCGACAATGGAGGTCTAGGCGAAATCTATTACTACGATTCCGTACGCGTAAATCTCGGCCTCTTTCAGCACGACGTCAATGTGCTATGGGATCTCGCGGTCCACGATCTCTCGATCATGGATTACGTTCTCCCCTTCCGCCCCTGCGCTGTCTCTGCCACAGGCCTGAGCCACGTGCCGGGTGGGACAGAAAACATCGCGTACTTGACTCTGTTCTTTGAGGGAAGCCAGATCGCCCACATCCACGCCAACTGGCTGGCTCCTGTGAAATTGCGACGCACCCTGATCGGCGCCAGCCGCAAGATGATCGTCTACGACGATCTGGACCAGGGCGAAAAAATCAAGGTCTACGACAAGGGCATCACACTCAACAATCATCAGAACCCGGAAAAGCTCTACCAAATGCTGGTAGGCTACCGTACAGGAGACATGCTCGCTCCGCAGATTGATGGAACCGAAGCCCTGCGCAGGGAAATCGATCACTTCCTCCACTGCATTCGACAGAACGAGGAACCCATCACCGGCGGCAGCGCGGGATTGCGAGTAGTCGAAATTCTGCAAGCCGCATCGCAGTCCATGGCTCAGCGCGGACGCCCCGTCGAATTGCGGCTGACAACGCTTGAGGCAACCGCGTAAAAGGCCTCGAACAATTAGAATTAAGCAGCGAATGGCTAACGTTAAGGTACCGTACCTCGATTTAAAGGCTCAGTATCGGAGCATCAAGCCCGAGATTGACGCAGCGATCGCCAGCGTTCTCGAGAGCTGCCAATTTGCTCTCGGCCCCGAAGTAGCCGCGTTCGAACAGGAATTCGCCACATATTGCGGAGCCGCGGAGTGTATCGCCTTGAACTCGGGCACGAGCGCTCTGCATTTGGCATTGCTCGCAGCCGGCGTCGGTCCCGGAGACGAAGTCATCACCACGCCATTCACGTTTGTCGCGAGCGTGGCCGCGATTCTCTACGCAAACGCCCGCCCGGTGATGGTCGACATCGACCCGCGCTCCTTAACGCTCGATCCCGCAGCGATCGAAGCTGCGATCACTCCTCGCACGAAGGTTATTCTGCCCGTGCACCTCTACGGCCAGTCCGCCGACATGGATCCGATCACCGAAATCGCACGCCGGCACAGTTTGATCGTCATTGAAGACGCCGCCCAGGCCCACGGCGCCCGATACAAACACCGCCCCGTCGGCAGCATCGGTGACATGGCCTGCTTCAGCTACTATCCCGGAAAAAATCTCGGAGCCTACGGCGAGGGCGGCGCTGTCACCACGAGCAATCCCGACCATGCCCGCACCATCCGCATGTTGCGCGACTGGGGACAAGACCGCAAGTATCACCACCTGCTGCGCGGATACAACTACCGCATGGAGGGGTTTCAGGGAGCTGTCCTACGCGTGAAGCTCCGTCACCTGGAGTCATGGACCGAAAAACGCAGAGCAATCGTTGCCGAGTACAACAACCTGCTAGCAGACTGTGACCTCGAAACACCGGTTGAAATGCCTTGGGGACGGCATGTCTATCACGTTTACACCGTCCGCTCGAAGAATCGCGATCACCTGCAGACAACGTTAGCGGACCAAGGGATTCAGACGGGCATCCACTATCCAATCCCAGTCCACATGCAGCCGGCGTACGCTGATCTCGGCTACGGCGAGGGAGCATTTCCGCAAGCAGAGGCGGCCGCAAGGGAGGTTCTGTCACTCCCGCTGTATCCCGAACTTTCGTCGGAGGCGGTTGCGCAGGTCGCCGAAGCGGTAAAACACGCAGTCGGAAACAAGCCGCAAATCGCGGTGTCGCGCTAGAACGAAGCGCCAGGTATCTGCTATGCCCATATTCGACGCGAGCCCAGACATACTCGAAGTCACTCTCCGGGACGGCTCTTACCTCATCGACTTCCAGTTCACCGCCGAAGACACGGCCAACATCGCAGCCGCGCTCGAGGGCGTCGGTTTTCGTTGGATCGAAGTCGGACATGGCCTCGGCCTGAATGCTTCTCAGTCAGGTAGAGGCACCGCCGCGGCCACCGACGAAGAATACCTCGAGGCCGCGTCTCAGGCGCTCCAGAATGCAAAGTGGGGGATGTTCTTCATTCCCGGCATCGGACGCGAAGAGGATATCCGGCTCGCCGCGAAATACGGCATGTCGTTCGTCCGCATCGGTACCAACGTGACCGAGGCGACGCAGGCCGAGCCCTACATCGCTCTGGCCAAGGAATTAGGTTTCATCGTCTCCTACAATGCGATGAAGTCCTATGCCGTTTCTCCCGCAGAATTCGGAAGAATCGTTGCCCAGGTACACGCCTGGGGTGCTGACATCGCATGCCTGGTGGACTCCGCGGGAAGCATGGATCCCGATGCCGTGGCAGCCTATTTTCGCGCAGCGAAATCCGAAAGCTCGTCTCCTCTCGGTTTTCACGGGCACGACAATCTCTCACTCGCTATGGCCAATACGCTGCGTGCCATCGAAGAGGGCGCGGTTCTCGTCGACTCTTCTCTCCAAGGCATGGGCCGCTCGGCAGGAAACACAGTCACCGAGGTTTTGGTCGCAATCCTTCAACGCCGCGGACTTTTGTCCCACATCGATCTCAAAGCCGCCATGGACGTCGGTCAGGGCCTCATCCAGCCGCTGCTCGGCAAGCGCGGCGTTGATCCCATGGCAGTCACCAGCGGTCTTGCCAAATTTCATTCATCGTTCACCGACAAAGTTCAGCGCTACGCGAGTAAACACAAGATCGATGTTCGTGACCTGATTGTCCGCTTGTGCGAAGAAGACCAAATCTCCGCCCCAGACGATCTGCTCGAGCGCCTGAGTCACGAACTAGCCGAACTCAAAATGCCGCGTGTGCTCTCGATTCCTGCATTTCGCGTCGAATGGGGCAAAGACAACACACCAATTGATGCGCTCGATCTTCTCCTGAAGGAATTGCGTGCCCGCGCCGTGAAGTCTGGAAAATTCTCTGCGCTCAATGTCGTCATTGCGGAAACGCATCGCGCGGAGTTTGCAGTGTCCGGCAATATTCATTCGACGCAATCGCATGTGGTCGGTTCCGTAGAGTTGAGCGATGGACCGCAACTAGAAGCTGTCTTGAGAACTGCCGAGGGCAGGATCGATGTCGTTCTACTCGACGTCGACCGTAAGCTGTTCAGTCCGCCGAATAGTGCAGAAATCGCACGTGGAATCCTCAACAAGACCGCACTACTGACTTACCTCGATAGCCGCGTCTGGGTCGAAGCCGTGGAAGATCAGGTTGTCCGGCTCCTGCAGGAAGTGCTCAATGGTTCTGAGATCGTGATCGCCGGAGATCATCCGCGCAGCCGCTTTCTCGCCCTGCGGTTTGCCGAGCGCGGCGCGGATGTAACGTTGCTCAAAGATCCCGGCCGCAAAGAGGCCGAGTCGCCGAACGTGCCCGACCCTCTCAGAAGTCTGTCGCTGGAAGGGCCGAATCTGCAACTCACGCAGATAGACGCCAACAACGAGCAGGCCCTGCTGGCCTTAGCCAGCGCGAGCGTCATCATCGTATGGCCAACGGCCGCGCCATGGTTCGATCAAGGCTTTTCCCACTCGCTCTCGCCTAACGCGTACGTTCTTGATGCCGGCATCGGTGCCATCCTTCCTGACGCGATCGACGAGGCACGGCGCCGCGGCTGTCTGCTGCTCCGAGTGAATATCTGGCCAGCTCTGACCGGTGCTCTTTCCGCTGCCCATGAGTCACTGATGAAAACCAACGATGCCTTCGGTTGGGAGACGCTGGATGGAATTCCAATCGTCGCCGGCGGCGCGATGGGAAATTCCGGCGACGTAATCGTCGACGCGGTTCGTCACCCAACGCGCATCATCGGCGTCTGCGACGGTCATGGAGGCGTCCGCTTCCGCTATCGCGAATCCGACGCAGAACGAGTGCGACGGGTTCAAGCCGAAATCAACCGAAGGCTCGTGGCTCCGCAACTAACAGGCACGGCTGGCTGATCGCACGAACGCATGCACTCGAAGCGAATCCTCATCCTCGGTGGTGGCCGCTACAATGTCCCGTCCATCCGCGCCGCTCGTGAAGCCGGATTCTTTACCTTGGTCGCAGATCGTAACGCTGATGCACCGGGACTAGCCGCCGCTGATAAACCGCTTCCTATCGACCTGAACGATTGCGACTCACTGATTGCGGCAGTCAGCCGACTGGGCGGCATCGACGGCGTCGTCAGCATGGCCGAGGTCGGAGTCCGTGCCGCAGCCAACATTTCCTCCCGCTTGGGTTTGCCTTCCGTCTCCGAGCAATCGGCTGCCAACGCCACGAGCAAAGCTGCCATGCGGCGATGCTGGCAAAGGGTTCCTGAGTATTCGACAGAATTTGAAGTGGTCGCCACTCCGGAGCAAGCAGAGCACGCGGCGCGCAAGCTGGGCCTGCCTCTCATCTTCAAGCCAGACCGCAGCTTCGGAGGATCCCGCGGCGTCACGCGAGTCAACGCATTCGACGAAATCGCAGCCGCCTTCGCCGCCGCCAAGTCCGGCGGCCTATCCAACTCCGATGTCGTCATCGAGCGCTGCATCGAGGGCAGCGAACACAGCGCGGAAGTCTTGATCTGGCAGGGAAAAACGTCAGTTCTATGTATCGGTCAGAAAATCAAATCCCTGCTGCCGTACCGCGTGGATGTGAGCGTGCAATATCCCGCTCGACTGACGCCAACTCAGCAAACGAAAGTTTTTGACATGGCCCAGCGCGCCGTTGACGCACTAGGCCTGAAACAGGGCGTCGCCCACGTCGAGTTTGCTTATACAGACCACGGTCCTGTTCTCTTTGAGCTGGGCGCCCGCTGCGGTGGCGGACACACTCCCCAAATCGCACATCACGTCAGCGGCGTGAACGAATTTATGGAAGCATGCCGCATGGCTTGCGGGATCGCACCGAGCCAGTTCACTCCAACCGCAAGTCGAGGCGCGGACTACCGCTTCCTGGTATTTCCGCCCGGTGAAATCGAAAGCATTGAAATTCCGCCATCAGTCACAAATCACGATTGCGTGCTCGACGTAGGCATCACGTTGCAACCGGGAAACAGAATTGGCCCCCTTCACAGCACCTCAGATCGCGCCGGCTTTCTCGTCGCCGCCGGCGAGAATCTCGACGAAGCTGCCGCCTGTGCCGATCGCGGCTGTCAGCAGATCTCCATTCGATATCGTGATGGTTCGGTGCACCATGCTTCTGAACTGTTGGATTTTCAGGAACTGACGCACTCATGACCACACCTGTACTCGATCCCGAGGATGTGAACCAGGTCGTCCGCCGATATCAGCAGCGGATCGCCGAACACGGCCCAACCTTCGCTTCGCTCAATTCCGGGAGTGAGGAAAAGCAGTCGATCCGTCACAGTGTCCATGCCTCAGCCCTGCGGGGCACTAATCCGTCGATCCTGGAAATCGGCTGCGGCCTGGCGGACTTCTACAAATATCTACTCCAGTACAAACGCAACTGCTCGTACCACGGATACGATATCGTCCCCGAATACATCGATCAGTGCCGTCGGATCCATCCCGAGGCCAGGTTTTCACTGCGGAATGTTTTCGTCGAGGGCATCGAAGGGACTTACGACACAATCGTGATGTCGCAGGTTCTGAACAATCGCTACCAGAAGTCCGACAACATGCAGGTCATGCAGCGAGCATTGGAACTCGCGTTTGAGCACACCCGTGTTTCCGTCTCGGTCGACATGATTTCCACCTACGTCGACTTCCGCAACCCCGATCTCTTTTACTACTCCCCCGAAGAAATCTTCCGTATCGCGAAAACGATTTCTCCGCGCGTGCTCCTCCGTCACGACTACCGCGCCTTCGAGTTCTGCATTCAGTTGTTCCATGAAGGAGTCGAGGGCTACGTCCGGTGACGAAGCACCTGCTCTGCCTTACCATCGACACCGATCCCGACGGACTCAGCGGCAAAGTAACCAACCGGCAAACGCTTCGGTGGGATGGCCTCGAACACCTTCAGAACCTGCTCGAGATTCTCAAGAACATTCCGATCACCTGGTTCATCCGCGCGGACGGCCAACTCGAAAGCATTCTCGGCAGCGCAGCATATCTGCTGGAGAAGTACGAGAACTTCTGGACCACCGTGCGTCGGGCCGGACACGAGCTAGGCTGGCATCCTCATCTCTATCGCCAGTCCAAGCCAGAGGATGAGGCAACCATCATCACAGATCCAAACGAAGCCCGGGAAGAACTCGAGCATCTATGGACCACGATTCGCCCGGCTCTTCCCGCAACCAGCTTTCGCCACGGAGAAGGCTGGCACTCTCAGGAAACCTACGCCACGGTCGAGCGCCTCGGATTTCGCCTCGATTCGACCGCAATCCCCGGCCGCAAAGGCGGAGCAGGCCATCCCATGAACTGGGAGAACGCTCCCAACCATCCGTACTTCCCTTCCGCAACAGATTTATGTAAAGCAGGACGGGAGCGCTCGTTGCTTGAACTCCCCATGAATACATGGATGGTTCAGGCTCCGCACGATACTGCACCCCGCCGCCGATATATCAATCCAGCAGTACACTCCAAAATCTTTGCAAACGCACTGCGAAACTGGGAAAATACTCGCAACTTTTCACCGACAACATTGCATAACTGGGTCATGATTTTTCATCCGGACGAGGTGTCGCCCGCGCAAGGAGAGGATGGCCTCTACTCCCGCTCGCTCTCTGAGTTATCTGCCAATGTTGCGTGCTTCCAGGAAAGCCTTCAGCGCTCCGGGCAGGACTTCGAGTGGGTCACAATTGCCCAAGCCGCGGACCGCTGGCGTCAACATCAGGAGCAGATTCGTTGACTCCAATTCTCCAGGCCAGCGACACGGAACAGATCCTTCAGCCAGTCGAAGCCGATCTTCTGCGGAGGATCGGAGGCGCAGCCGTCCACTGGTATGGGAGAGCCGCGACGTCCCTCTATCGCGCCTACCAACTTGCAAGACATTTGGCAGGAAATGCTCCTGACCTCGAAGTAATTCTCCCCTCAATTTCCTGTGCGACGCCCGCCAACGCCGCACTCTTGGCGGGCGTGACACCCCGGTTCGCCGACATCGACCCATCTACCGGAATGCCGACCCTTGCCAGCATTCAAGAACGCTGGACTCCGCGCACGTGTGCCGTAGTATTTATCGATTTATTCGGGCAGACCACAGATTTGCGTCCCCTGGCTGAGTGGTGTCGCGCAAAAAACATTCTTCTGATCGAAGACCTGGCCCAGGCCCTCGGCGCAAAACTTCCGGATAGCTCCGCCGTCGGATCGGTTGGCGATCTATCCGTATACAGTTTCAGTCCAACGAAAATTCTGGAATGTGGTGGTGGCGCCCTGTTGACACGCTCGCCCAGATTGGCCGAGATGCTGCGGGAGCTAGCCGAAGCCGATCCACTACCTCCAGAGAGTGCCGAAGATGAACTGAAGGCCCTCGCGCAGAGTTACCGTAATCTGCACCATTCCCTGGTTGCCTTGATGAGAAGCCGCGCCGTAAACGAGATCTCGGCTGTGTTTCTGAAGCTGCAGCCCGCGTTTCGCCCGCTCTACTTGCGACGGATGAACTCTCCTGCGGCCCTCCTTCAAGCCTGGGAAACACTGCCCCGTGTACTCGAACATCGTGCGCGTAACGCACGAACTTACGATGCTGCGTTGTCCAACGGGAATTGGGAACGGCTCAATCAATGGCAGGAGAGCGGTGTCTGCTGGCGATATTCGCTGTTAGTGAACTTCCCCGATCAGCTCAGTACTTTCAGCGAAACCGTGCGGCAAGACGGTTTTCATGTCTCCAACTTGTACTGGCCGGTGAACGACTTCTTCCGGCCGGCAGACACTTGTCCCAACGCAGAAATGTTCGCACGCCGAATCGTCAATCTTTGGGTGGACAATAGCGTTGATCCCGATTGGGTCGAAAGGTGTGCAAACAGCTTACTGAAGAATGCCCCTCGATCTTGAGCGCATTTCATCTACACTGAGACGAACTCGGAAACCATGCACAACCCCGAACTCAGCATCGTAATCCCGGTATACAACGAAGAAGAGGTTCTTCCCGCACTTCGCGAACGCCTCTGCTCCTTCGTTGCGCGTCTGACCCCACTCGTCAGTGAAATCATTCTGGTGGATGATCATTCCGCCGACCGTTCCCCGCATTTGTTACGGCAATTCTCGGAAGAGAATCCCTTATTTCGCTATGTCCGCCTCGCCCGCAACTCGGGCAGCCACGTGGCAATATTAGCCGGACTCGCACAGGCACGCGGCAAATGCGCCGTCTTTCTCGCAGCCGACCTGCAAGACCCCCCGGAACTCATTCTCCAGATGCTCGAGCGATGGCGGCGCGGTCACCACGTGGTATGGGCTGTTCGCGAAGAGCGCGATGGCGTCTCCACTCTCGATGTAGTCCTGGCGAATACGTTTTATCGGCTTCTGAATTTGCTTGGCGAAGTGAATCTCCCTCCCCGCGGGTCGGATTTTGCACTACTAGATCGCAAGGCGGTCGACGCGCTCCTGCAGTCCGCACGCAGTGATGTAAGCCTCGGCGGCGAGATTGCCCGGCTCGGGTTCTCCTCCGAACAAATCAGCTATACCAAAGAACGGCGCGCAGCCGGCACATCTAAATGGACGCTGAAGAAAAAGTTCAAAGCTCTCGCCGACGCGTTTGTCTCCTTCTCGTATGCTCCCCTGCGTGCCATGTCCCTCCTCGGAATGGCTTGCAGCATGATCGGATTCGCCTACGCGCTTCTAATCATCATTCTTCGTTTGATGACCCGAACTCCCGTCCAAGGATGGGCGTCTCTCGTCGTGATCGTCCTGGTTTTGGGTGGAGTGCAGATGATGATGCTGGGCGTCCTCGGCGAGTATCTCTGGAGAACCCTGGAATCCGCTCGCCATCGACCCATTTACTTCATCGAAGAGAGTTCCGATTCCGATCTCTCCACCGAGACCCAGCCCGTGAAGTGGGAGCGCCGCCTTGGCGCGTAGTGCCCGCGTCCAGTCGGCCGCTGTCGGCATCCTCATAGGCCTGGGTTGTGTTGCACTCGTCCTTCGCCAGGTCGACCTCAAACAATCGTGGACCGCTCTCGGCCGTCTAAATGGCGCATTTCTGCTCGTGCCCATTGCAGTGTTTTTCCTAAACCTTCCCCTGCGCGCATGGCGATGGCAACTCATCTTTCCCCCGTCATCGCGTCCTCAAATTTGGCAGTGCCTTACCGTCCTTGGCATCGGAAATATGGCGAACTTCCTGCTGCCCGGCCGAGCCGGAGATGTGGCTCGCTGTGTCCTGCTGGGCCGCACCAACTCGATCAACGACAGCAGCCGCACACTCGCAACTCTTGCCGTCGAGAAGGTTCTCGACGGTTTGGCACTCGTCGCGATGGTTTTATTTTCGATCTGGGCGTTACAGCCGCCACCGTGGCTGCTCAACCTGCTGCGAGTGGCAATTCTTATCTTCGGTGCCGCCCTCGCGCTACTCGTCTTGCTCCGTTACAAGACCTCAGTTCTGATCGGATTCGTTCGCAAACTGTTCCGCGCCGCTCATCTTTCCTCTCTGGAAGAAAAGCTTGATGGCTTGCTCACATCCTTTTCAGACGGACTATCCGCGGTCACTTCCGCAGGACAAATGCTCACACTCCTGTTCATCACGGCAGCAATCTGGGTCACCGAGGCAGGGACAATCTGGGGACTAGCGGCCGCATTGGGCCTTTCCATTGCACTGAAGTCGGCGATCGTGGCGACAGCCGTTCTCGGCTTAGGACTTATGATCCCAGCCGCCCCCGGGGGTCTGGGCACCTACGAACTCTTTGGCACCGAAGCCTTCAAGCTGGCCGGAATTGTCGCCAGCAGCGGACTGGCTGTCACTGTCGTAATTCACGCATGGGTCTTCGTGGCGAACATTGCCGCAGGTATTTTCCTTCTCGCGGTCAAGGGCATGAGCCTGACGCAACTTCGTGATCAACTCGTTGAAGAACCTGCCGTTGATCCAGTGACACAACACACCGCCTGACTCTCCTCACTGATAGAATCAGCTTTCCAATTTTTTCCAACATGGGAGACGCTCGAGTGCAGAACCAGCGAGTTCTGGTAACAGGTGGTGCGGGATTCATCGGATCGGAATTGGTCCGCCAGTTGGCACAGCGCGGATATCGTGTCTCTGTCGTCGATAACCTGGTAAACGGCCGGCGCGAGAATCTCGATGGCGTACTCGGCGGGCAAATCGAACTCATCGTCGCTGATATCCGCGACGCAAGTTCAATGGCGTCGCTCCTCCGTAAGATTGATCTCGTCTTTCATCTTGCCTGTCTCGGCGTTCGTCACTCGATTCACTCGCCGGTTGAGAATCACGAAGTCAACGCTTCGGCCACACTCGGCCTGCTGACCGCCGCGCGCACTGCCGGTGTGAAGCGTTTCGTCTACGTTTCGAGTTCTGAAGTCTACGGAACGGCTCGCGTCGTGCCAATCACCGAGAACCACCCCACTCTGCCAATGACGGTCTACGGCGCTTCCAAACTCGCTGGCGAGTGCTACACTCGCGCCTTCTGGGAGACCTACCGCCATCCGACAACTGTCTTGCGTCCTTTCAATTCCTACGGACCACGCTGCCACCACGAAGGCGACAGCGGAGAGGTGATCCCCAAATTCCTACTGCGATGCCTCGCTGGAAAGCCGATGGTGATCTTTGGCGACGGCACCCAGACCCGGGATTTCACCTTCGTGGCCGATACTGCCAGTGCGATTCTCGCTGCCGGACTGTCAGATGCCGCAGTGGGGCAAACCATCAACCTCGGCAGTGGTGATGAAATTAAAATTCGAGAACTGGCGCAAACAATTGCGCAGGTGCTCGACCGGCCTACAGCAGAAATTATGCACGTCGAGCCTCGCCCCGGCGACGTCCTGCGCCTGATCGCCGATAGTTCTAAGGCACAGAATCTCCTGCAATTCCAGCCGACCGTGTCATTGCTTGATGGCATCTCGCGCCTCCGTGATTGGTACGCAGCTCAGGGAAAGTCACCTGAGGAATTGTTGGAGCGCGAAGTTGTACGGAACTGGGAGCCGGTCAAAGTCGCCACTCATGTCTAAAGATTTCATCCCAGTCGCACGTCCACACCTCGGAGAAGAAGAAGTTTCCGCTGCTCGCCGTGCAATCCTTTCCGGATGGGTCACCCAAGGCCCAGAGGTTGCGGCCTTTGAACGTGAGTTCGCCGATTACGTCGGTGCGCCTCACGCAGTTGCAGTCTCCAGTTGCACGACCGCCCTCCATCTTGCCCTCCTCGCCGTAGGCGTGCGCCCCGGCGACGAGGTAATCACAGTCAGCCATTCGTTCATTGCCACCGCCAACTGCATCCGTTACTGCGGAGCCTTGCCTGTCTTCGTAGACATAGAACCCGCAACCTTCAACATCGATCCCACGAAAATCGAGGCCGCCATCAGCCGCCGCACGCGAGCAATCCTCTGCGTTCACCAGATCGGCATGCCCTGCGACCTGAAGGCGATTCTGCAGATTGCCCGCAAGCACAATCTCTCCGTGATCGAAGATGCTGCATGCGCCATCGGCAGCGAGATCCTCTGGGAACACACCTGGGAAAGGATCGGAAAGCCGCATGCTGACATCGCCTGCTTCTCATTTCATCCCCGAAAGCTCCTTACCACGGGCGACGGAGGCATGCTCACAACTCGCGACGCCGAAATCGACCATAAGCTCCGCCTCTGGCGTCAACACGGCATGAGCACGCCTGACACGGTGAGACACTCTTCTCCTACAGTCGTTTTCGAATCGTATCCTGAGCTAGGCTTCAATTACCGCTTGACCGACATTCAAGCCGCCGTTGGACGCGAGCAGCTCAAGCGGCTCCCCGAAACCGTCGCCCACCGCCGTCAACAGGCCGCCCGCTACCACGAATTGCTGGCGAACATCCCGGGCCTGCTTCTTCCTCAAGAACCTGCTTGGGCGCACACCAATTGGCAGAGCTATTGCGTGCGTCTGCCGAAACACGCCGATCAGCACCAAGTAATGCAGCAAATGTTGAACGAAGGCGTTGCGACCCGGCGTGGAATCATGTGCGCTCATCTGGAGCCCGCCTATCAAGCACCAAATACATGGCGCTGCGCAGACAATTCCTGTAAGCCCGCCGGAAGCTGTCCGAACCTCATCGAGAGCGAGCGAGCGCAAAACGAAGGCGTGATCCTGCCCCTGTTTGCTGAAATGTCACCCGAAAGTCAGGAGAGAGTCGCCCAATCTCTCCGCCGCGCACTCACCCCGTAGCTCTGTGGCACTCAGATTGGATGTCGTGCTGAGCGCAGCCGGAGTGTAGCGAAGCGGAACTCCGGCGGAGTCGAAGCATCCCTACCCCAAAACAACTGCCGCGAGTAAAACTTTCGCACTCCGCCAAGAGCGGAAGTCGAACAAAAGGCCATGAGCCTTGGACTACGCCAGTTTTCTAACTCCCCTACACTCGGGCAAACTCAGCCGCTGATGATGTCCGGGAGCTCGTCAGATTTCGAGCCAGCGCCAGGATCTTTTCAACATGCAACTTCCAGGAAAAATCATTCGCTCGGGACCTTCCACGAATGCGCATGCTCGCCACATCCTCCGGTGATCTTGCGAGCCTCGCAACGGCGTGCGCCACTGACTCGGCAGAGAACCGCTCGAAGTAAACAGCGGCGTTTCCGCAAATCTCCCGATGCACCGGAATATCGGACGCGACCACCGGCAACCGGCTCGACATCGCCTCTACCAACGGATGAGCAAACGTTTCCGTGTATGCGGGCGTAACGTAAAAATCCGCACGAGCGTAGACCTGATGCAATTGTTGATAAGGAATGGAATCGAGTTCAACCAGCATTTCCGAAACCCCAAGTTGTTTTACCAAAGCTGCGGCAGAGTCGGGCCGGTACGCTCCCGGATTCTTTCCGGGCGCCAATTGGCAGGTTAAGAGGAGTCGCACGGGGCGGTCAAAGATTTGTTCGCGCAAAGTCGGTAAGGCTCGAATCAGCGTTTCAAAATTTCGGTAGTAGTTGTAGTGGCTGACAAACAGGAGCTTCAATGCTCCCTCTGCCGAACGCAATTTCGCTTCAACCTCACCGGATAAAGCAGTAGCGTCTCGTTCGAATGCTTCCCGATCAAATCCGTGATGAATTGCAACAACGTCGATACCAGTCCACGCTCTCAGTTCTGCCGCAAATGCCTCGCTCGGAGCAACTGCGACATCGGCCCATCGAATCGATCTTTTGGCCACAAGCGCCCTGAATCGCGTGTCGGTCCAGGCCCTGTATTCACGCCTGCGTCTAAGATCTCGAAAGTAATCCGGTGATGTATAAATCGAATTCCGCGACAATAGAATCTGTGGCACCGGAGATTTTCGCAGAGCAAAGTTCCCAGTCGAGAGAAGTACCCCGGCGCCACTCTGCTGAATCAGGCCCTTCAATTTCGATTGTTCAAACCATATCCGCTGGACCGGAGAGAGATCTAATGGCAGCAACTCCACATTGGCAAAACTGGAAAGTTCTTGGCAAAGCTTTGGACCTGCTGCAAGCGAGACTCGGACCTCGTCACGCGCCGCCAAGTGGGGAATCACATTTCGCACATATGTGAGTCCTCCACCGGCACTCGCGCCCAGTGCGTTGATGAATAAATGGATCATCAGTTCGAAGGGCCTTTGCTCTTGTCTAAGCTCACATGAGGAACAACCATGACGCAATCGCCGGACGGATACAGGAAAGAAAAACAGGCCACGATCTGTCCCACACCAGTTGCTAAAAAAGGGCAGCAAAAGGCCCGGTTATGCACACAAGACGAGAAGCCTAATAGAATCAAGATTTTGAGACAGATCGTATTGATTCTAAAAGAGTTATCGGTTCAACTAAGAGATAAGTCATTTAATATCAAGATGTTGCTAATACCCCTCTTTAGAAACAATATTTTGCGGGGTGCCAGTAATTCATGTTATTGATTCTAGAGATTTTACACACTTCCAGGAAAAATGAGGCAATCACCTTTCTTTTATAAGGTCGAAAGAGGCGGTGCGACGGCACATGCCATGTTGCCCAGAACCTGCCCGACGGCCTCGGCAACTCCGTCGGACCACGCTTGAGGAGAATAGCCGCGGATGTGTTCAGCGCTACGCGACCCCATCGTCGTCCGAAGCTCTGTTTGTTCCGCAAGTAGTCTCATCGCCGATTCGAGAGAGCCTACGTCTTTTGGCGCGACAAGCAGCCCATTCCAATTCTCCCGAACCAGATCCGCAGCGCACCCAGCCGCTCGACTCACGATCACCGGCAACCCGCAAGCCATGGCCTCATTGACAACCATTCCCCACGTATCGGTGTAGGTTGGTAGCACGAATACGTCGGCGAGCCCGTAGTAGGCACCAAGTTGTTCACGCTGAGCAAACCCCGTGAAGCGAATTATTCCTCCAGAAATAGAGCTCGCCTCTTTTTCGAGTGCCGTTCGGGAATCGCCATCGCCAACAAACACCAGTCCGAACTCGTGCCGCAACTCTTGATTGAGACCTGCGTAAGCCCGCAACAATTCGAACACGCCCTTCTCGCGCACCAGGCGTCCGACAAAAAGAAAGTAGCGAGTTGGCAGCGCCAATTCCTTTCGCAATGCCGCCTTGTTTCGGCGGGCATTCTCTGCTGCACGTGCGAAGAGTTCGTTGTCCACCGCATTCGGCGCGGTGAAAATCAAATTCTTTTGCGACCGATGGGCGCGTATATATTCCCAAGCAGATCGTCCGGGCACGACAAATCCGTTGCACCGATGAAGAAACTGGTTCTTCAATAACTCAGTCAGTGCATGCGAATGCCGAAAATCCTGCAAGTTGCTTTCAGACCAAAGCAAGAACGGCAGATGATGTCTGCGAGCCCAAAGCAGAGTCTGCCACGACGCGACATAACTGTACCCGCCACATAGGATCACTTCAGGAGCAGCCTGGTCGAGCGCCTTCGCGATCCCAGAATTGAGTAGCACGTTGTACCTCCCAATTCGCCTTCTCCACGAGGGAAGTACCTGAAACGAGAAGCGGATTTCTTGTTTATAGACCTGCCATTGACGAAGATTCGGATCCGTCTCTCCCAGAAAAATCACATGAAGATCCACGTCAGGATGCTGTGCCAATGCGTTGAACAGCGGAATTCGATAAGGCGAGATGATCTCGGTCAGGATCACCAGACGGCGTTTCATCCCGCACACTCCCGATAGATCCGCGCGAGACTATCGGCTTGCTGTGACAAAGTGAATCTCTCGACAATCGTGTCTCGCGCCGCTCTCCCCATGTTGTCTCTGCGCTGTTGATCCCGGAGCAATATACCGAGCACCAGCGCCAATTCCTTATCATTGTCGGCACCCACCAGATACCCGTTCGAGCCCTGACGAATGACTTCGGCAATTCCCTGGCCTCGACACCCGACCACCGGCTTGCCACAGGACATAGCCTCAAGATACACACAGCCGAGTCCTTCATACCTGCTCGGCAAAGCAAAGACAGTGCAGCGCCGCATTGCATCTACAACTTGTCGCCTCGGCTGTCGGCCGTGAAACCGAACTTTCCCTTCAAGCCCCAGTTTCGCGACCAGTTCCCGCAGATGCGAAAGTTCCGGGCCATCTCCGATTACGTCCAGGCCCAGTGAGGATACTTCTGGAACGATAGATGCCATCGCACGCAAGAGCACTTCCTGCCCCTTGTTAGCGATGAGGTTCCCTACGGCAAGTAATGTTGGCCTGTCCGACCGCGCATCATCGCCTGGCGAGAAAAGCTTGGTGTCGACACCGTTGTACACGACTGAGGTCCGAATGCGAGAGCCCAACTCGCTCAAGACCTTTTCACGCACGACTTCGCTGACGCAGATCACCCGCCGCGACCCGTGCAATACCCGGCGGGAGATGCGACGACACCATTCACCGACGCGGCCGCCAATCTGCTCGTCCGAAAAAGCGTCGAGACCGTGCACTGAGACTACATAAGGCACACCAAGTTCCGAACTCAAAAGCATGGCAGCATGACCGGCAGGCAATGGCGCGTGGGCATGAATCAGGTCGATACGATGCGAACGAATCAATTCGCGCACCTGACCGACAATGCGCGCAAACACGAAGGCTCCGGCCGTTGGCAGGCCGAAGCTGCTCGGCAATGAGAAATAACGCATCCACTTTGCCGGTATCTTGGAATCAGCGGCTTGATGCCGCTTGCGATAGACCGGTTGCAGGGCAAATACTTCGCTGGAAACACCGATGTCCGCAAGAGCGTGCAGCGGTTCCGCAACAAAGCATCCTTGAGAATCGTCGCTTTCGCTGGGATAAAAGGGCGTAAGTGTCAGAACGCGCAGAACCCGGCCTTTACTATGATCACTAGCACCGAAGCTCATGAGCGATGGCCCTGGGACGTTGCTGCACGCGCGAATGCTTCCTCCCAAACAGGGACGATTACGCTCCAATCGAAGCGCTCACTCAACGCACGGGATGCTCGGCCCATATCTTGGCGCAGATCGCTGTTTCCGAGAAGGTACCGGAGCCGTTCCAGCAGCTCATCATCGCTCTTGCCTAAATATCCGGTCTGGCCATCAACTACTGTTTCGGGGCCGTAGTCCGCTCGAGCAAGCACGGGCAATCCGCACGCGGCTGCCTCGAGAATCACCTTTGGTGAACCTTCCCAACGCGACGGGAACAAGAAAACGTCCGCCCTACGATATTGCTGTAACAAGTCGGAATGACTGAGGCTGCCTACCAATTCACAATTTGTCAAACGCTCTTGCTCGATTTGCGACTTCAATTCCGATGCCATGAACCCGTCGCCCGCGATCACGAAATCAGCCTCGGGAAATCTCGATGCCGCGCGAACCAATAACTGTGGGCCCTTAAAAGGCCGCAGTGATCCTACGAAAAGGACCCGCGGTCTGTAATTCGCAGGACGGTGCCAGTCCGGAGTGAAAAACTTCGTGTCAACGCCGGTCGGTATCACTTCGCTGTGCAGACCATACTCCTTCTCCAGACTCGCGCGCACGGACGTGGAGTTACTGAATAACACGTCACTCCGCAGGATCGTTCGCTCCCACAAACGAATTTGGGATGCCTTGATGGTTGGTTCATTGTAGAGGTCTGATTGCGACTCGATGGTTCCAATTACTCTTCGCCGATCGAACCACTTGGGGCGCAATGCCAAATAGAACCACGATGCGGGAGATGTCTTTACGTAGAAGACAAGTTGATGCCTCCCACACACAAATTCCCGGAGGATTCGAATCGTCTGTCCATGGGGCGCTAAGCGGATAAAACGAGTGTTTGGTCTCTGAGCTAATCTTCGATCTGGTTCGCCGCAAAGGAACATGGTGACGTGAAACCGATCGGCATCCAACCGAGAGACAATTTCACGGCCATTGACCATTTGGGAATTGAATTCATTCGCATCGGCAAAACTGTCAACCAGAATTCGGATCGGCTTCACGCGCGGCCTCGCGCGGCGTCCAGCTGAATATCGCGCAGACGCGCATGCAGCCGCATTTTATCGTCCCGTTCCTGGACTGACCGGTGCAAATGCTCTCGTGCGACAGCGAGCAAGCGTCGGCGAACAGCCCTCTCTGTCTGTGGAGGAAGCGCAGAACGCTCTCCCGGGTCCGACTCCAGGTCGTAAAGCTCTTCCACTCCTGATCGGAAATGGATTACTAGTTTGTAGCGTGATTCCCGCACAGTTAAAATGCGCGGTCCCATCCGATTTTCCGCATGGAATGGGTTTGTACAACCGTCAACGCACTCGGAAATCGCCACGTCATCGAAAGGTGCTCCTCGCAGCATCTCTCCCATCAGGCCGCGGCCTTGGAATCCCGCGGGAGCCGGCACACACGCAGCTCCCAGCAACGTCGGAGCCAGATGCATGAGACTGAACGGCGACTTATGTTGTTGCCGGTTTTGGACTCCGGGCAGACGTACGAGCAGCGGCACATGAATGAGTTCTTCAAATAAGTTAGATGGAGGATGATATCGCCCACCATGCTCGAGGAATTCTTCACCGTGATCCGCCGTAAGAGCGAAGACACAATCGTCCCACCGGTTCGACGATCGCAAAGAACCAATCAGCCGCTTGATCTGCTCATCCACCCAACGGATTCCGGCATCGTAGAGAGCGAGAATTTCACGGCGATGGCGCTCAAATTTACTCGGCTGAAGATCGGAACGATTCCAAAAGGAATTCAAGTAACGCGCCCGCCCAGGAGTGAACGAAGCTTGCGACAACATGGACAGGGCTGCGTCTTTGGGATAGTAAGGAGAGTGCGGATCCATCAGGTGCAGCCACAAGAAAAACGGCTTGTTTCCTGCAGATAAGAGCCAGTCGCGAGCGTGATCCACAATCACATCAGCTGCGGGATAACATCGCAAGTCATCCAGCGACTCGGGGATGGGTGTTACTTTTTCGCAATAGCGAAAGTAAAGCTCGTCGTAGAAGGGTCCGAGCGCACCCATCGACGGACGTACTTTTCGGAGCAGTTGGTTGACGCGGCTCGCGCAGCCCTGACGAACCGCATCTGATTTGTTGTCGGCACCTTTGGCCGAGTCAACTGCTAAGAAATCACGAAACGTCTCGAACCCTTGCTGGTAGCCGAAACGTGCTGACAAATAGGGATTGCCGGCTCCGAACGCAGCAGTCGAATAACCTTCGTTTTTCAGGACAGACGCGAGCGTTGGTTCCAAAGGACCGACCCCCAGAATGTCGCGTCCCATCGCCAGGGGGAAACGCGACGCGAGAATCACCGGGAGGGAATAGTACGTTGGCGCCCCCGCAGCCAGCGCAGTCGGAATAGTGAAGCTCTCTTTAGCCAGCGAATCCAGAAACGGAGTTGTCGGACGCTCGTAGCCCATGAAGCCGACGTGGTCAGCACGCAGGCAGTCAACGGTCACGAGCACGATCGATCTCTGCATTTGCCTCAAGCCTTCGCCAGGATCTGGGCCTTTGTAAATTTCTTCTGGGTTACGTCCACCCGCACCGTTCCGCTGGTAGTTTCGTAACACCCATGCTGGACCAGTTCGTGGAGTTCCTTGTCGTTCAGATACAACAGATCGCTGTGCCGGGATTGAATCGCACTGAGGAATTCAGCTAAATATCTGAGCGTCGCGCTGCGAAAATCCTTGACGGCCGAATGGAAGTTGATCGAGTGCAATGAGACGATGGCGGGAAGACCTTGTTCAAAGCACTTCTCGGCCTTTTCTAGACAGGACTCGAGCGAAAAATTCGGATCAACCGCAGGCTCGAACTCGATGGTTCGAAAAACTTGCAGGACGTCGTGACTGTCAAAATGCGGAGGAACCACTCCCCCCGGGCCATTCTGTGCAACGCGAATTCCGTGCTGAGCCCAGGCTCGAACCGTGTCGTCATTGGCGCGATAACCGGGCGCACAAGCAGAGAACGGAAGAGCAGAAAACAACTTTGCGAAAGCCCCAACTGTCTGGCCGATGATCTCTTGCTGGGACGATGCTGGCAGGAATCTGTCGTCCGGCGGCTTCTCGGGATCCCAGTATTCATACCCGATCCAAGGCATTCGCCAGTGAATGTACGGCGTGCCAGCCTGCCACAAGGTTCGCAGGAGAGCAACCCGTTCACCTCCACCTGCCAGATTGCGCTCTACTGACTGACTGCAGAAGTGCAACGTGCCATGGAGGGCCGGGTGGAAGACACCGTCAGAGATACCTGAACGATATGCTTCAACCAGTCCCGGGCGATCCCATCCTTTGGGTAGGCCCTCGGCGAGTTGGAGGATGTGTATTCTCTCCCAGCCTTCAACTTCCATCCGTGCGAAATCGAGATTTCCTAGGACAAAGTTCATTTCCAGGCAGGGATGCCGCCCGGCCGAGTCACGATGACGCGTGAGTGTTGCCATCAATGCTGACAGGTCTTCAGCGGTTTCCAAGGTGTAGAAATCGTAAGGCCGTTCGCCGAGCTTAAGCCCTGCGGACTGAAGCTGCTCCATACTGCCGCTATCGCGCAATCCAACGCGACCCCAGTCATCGCTTTGAAGTAGTAGCAAGGGACGACCGAAATGAAATCCCGAGATCGGCAACAGATCCTTCGCGCGCTGCCAGACTTTGCGGGCAAGATTCACCGAGAGACCACCAAGACGCGATGAAACTTCCACAAGGACTTCCGAAGCAACGGGAAATCACACCATGCCCAGTTCCCGGCATTCGTTCGATTGCTAGAGATACCCAAGTTCCTTTAAGCGCTCCTCGATCAGCCGTTCCTCGGCCTGGTCAGCCTTGGTCGCATCGTCCCGTGTCAGATCACGCAGGATGAACGTCAGCAGCTCCTCAACATTGGCGAAGAGGTGACCGAACTTGTTCTCGGCCGCCCCACAAAGGTCAGCAGGAAGCTGCACGATTCTTGATTCTGACATGCGTTGTCTATGGAACTCGTCGCCCAATTGTCAGTTGAGAATATAACAGCGGCAGCCGCGAAAGGAACTTGACAGAGGTCGATCAGAATCGCGAAAACGAAGAACACTACCGGGGCGACGAGGCTGGTGACGCCAGGACAGCTGGTGAAGGATTGGACAATTCATGGGCAACAAACACCGTAACCGCGATCAGCAAGATTGTAAGCAAGAGTACGACAAAGCCCTTAGCCTTTGAGTTGGATTGCGAAGCAGGCTGCAGCATCCAATCGTAGTGAGCCGGCAATTCCGAAGGAAACTCCTCGTCTTCGACAGAATATGGCTCCCCCGGTCTGCCCGATCGAGACAGCAAGACCGATGGAATGTTTTCCGCAGGCAGCGGTGGTCCAGAAGACACCTGCATGTCTTAAATTTTAGGTTTTGGTGTACTTACTTGACAGTATCTCGGATGGTTCCGGCACAGAGGCGTACTCTTCTCGAAAGCCGACGGTTGTCTCGTTTAGGTTGCGGTGCTCGGATCTCGCCGAAATGTTAGCCGAATGCGCGCCAGGACGGCATTTGCGATCAAACGGTCGTCGGCGTTCAAGCCCATGAGAAAAGCTAGCACGCAAAAGACGATATACCCGAGCGCAAGACTCAGGGCAATTCCCACCAACTGTGCCCTTGCAAAAATCGATGCTTTGCTCAATAACACGGTAACCAGCGCGGCTGCACCAACTGAAGGCAACAGCTTCAAATAGCTCTTGTTGTAGGGCGACAATTTAAGCACGTTGCGAACTTCGAACAGGTTCCATAGATTCATGCCGGCATTGGTAATCGCGGCCGCAACAACCGCACCAAGCGCACCCCAGACTGGCACCAGTTTGAAGCAGAGCAATGCCATTACAGCTGCCATTACGATTTGCACCCGGAACAGGCGGCGTTCGTGGCCGGACATCCACAACAGGGATCCCACCGACCCGACTCCACAGTTCACCATCTGACCACACGTTCCGATGGTGAGCAAACGCCAGCCTGCTTCAAACTCATGGCCGAATAACGACATGATTGGGCGCGCATAAGCGACTAAAACAATCGCCAAAGGGAGCGTCAGTCCGAGGATCCATTTAGTTAGAGTCTGGAAGAGACGCCCCAGCAGTTCATGTTCTCCGCGCGCATAAATATCGGCGATGACTGGTGCGAAGATCTGGTTCACCGACTGCAGAATAATCGTCTCATATGCAATCAGGGACGCAACCACTGCATAAATCCCGACCTCATTTGCCCCCCGGTAGACACCAAGGGCAACTTTGTCCGTTTGCCCGATGATGAACTCCATGAGCTTCACACCGAACATCGCGCCTGCAAATAACCAGACCTCCGAGCTAATCCGGAATCTCTTCAAGTCGGGGAGGCGCGCTTCGACCGGAGTCAGCCGGAACGCGAAAAAGACCAGCAGAACCAATACGCACAACGCACTCACAATCTGGGCACTCAAATAGCCCCAAAGACCGAACCCGAACGTGATCAAGAAAACACTGACAGCGATCGTGACCGAACTAGCCACGATTTTTGCAATGACAGTTCGACGCCCGACTTCCCGGTAACCACTCAGAACTGATCCGTAAAACGAATTAAGGGCTGCCGTCAGCATGATGGCGGCAAACAGGGGTAGATATTGTGTCAAACGGGGAGCATGGTAGAAATGGTTCACGATCCACGGGCCGGCTCGCAACAGGACAGCCACAAAGATCAGATTTGTAACCAGGAGCATCCACGAACCGTTCCACAGTAGCGAACGCAACTCCTGAAAGCGCTTCGACGCGGAATATGAAGCTACAAACCGCACTGCAGACTCAGGAAGCCCGAGCACGTTGATCATGCCCATGAAGGCAACAATTGTCATGCCCAGGGCATACAAGCCAAGAGCTTCGGCCCCGAGAGAACGTGCAATGTAGATCTTGAAGGCGTAGCCGGCCGCGGCCGTGAAAATGGTTCCGGCAAGCGCGATCCCTGAATGCCGTGAAATGCGTCCTATTTCGGACTTGAAAGTTACTTTCTCCGATGAGGGCGTCGCACTGTCACTTCGCAGCTCTTGCGAGACAGGTTGTGTGCCGTTCGGATGAGGTGGACGTTCTGCAAGGGAGAGCCAATCTTTCTCGGAGGTAGTGATCCTCCATGAGGGGACGATGTCGAGCGCTCGGCCTAGAATCCGATAGGCACGCAGTTTCAGCTTTCCTTTTCTGCGAAATCTCTTCCGAATCTCGCCTGCCGCCATTTCCTGGTAGTATTTGCCGGCCTTTGCCAGAGAGCTCTGTTCCAGAGAAGACAACGAGATATTGCTGGAAGCTGCAAGGGGATAGTCCAGGGCCTGCATCTCTTCGCCCAGCAGGTGTTCGACTAAAGCAATCTGCGACGCACTCAGAAGCGCCTGGTAGCGGCCGATTTTATCCGTTGTTGCGGGACGTTTCAGCAAGGCGTGGTGTCGGCCATCGGGAGTTTCATGCTCGACATTCGCGTTTCGATGGTAGAAACCAAGCATTGAGGGCTCGAATTCGACCCCTAAGAAATCGCAAACCTTCTCCAACTCCAGCGCTGGATCCGCTACCAGAGATTCGTATCTGAGCCGTCGGATCTGAGCCGACGGAAATGTCGACTCATGCAACAGATGATTCATGTAGTACTTCAGCAGGGATGCCGTGCTGGCCAGATACTCAGTATTGCGCTCGCCTTTGTCCCATCGGTCGTCGTAGGAAAGCAAGACATCTCGCGGATCCCGTACCATGAACAGGATTCGGGCTTGCGGAAACAAGGCGTGAATATGAGGCAGCCAAAGCGCATGAGCCGGAGTCTTCTCGCCCCAGATTTTTGCGTTTCGTTCCTTCGCGTAAGCACGCCCAAATCTCTCGAGGATCGGAGCAGTCGGTCCTTCGTATCTACCGGACCGCGATGCCTCGCGCGCGAGGACTTGTGCCGCGGGGTCGCGGTAGTACCTCAAGTTCTGCCAGACTTCGTTAAAGAACAGGGGAGCCTGCCACGGATCGCTAAACTGCTTGAGGCAACCCAAACGATCGAGGACGACATACATCCAGGTTTCCGGAAGAATCGCGATCTGCGAATGCTCGTCTAACATGCGAGAGAGCAGAGTCGTTCCACTGCGGCTCATGCCGACGATAAAAAGAGGTGAGTCGGTAGAAAACCCGGTTGCGCTCGATTCGAGCGGATTTATAAGTGTTTCAGATACCAAGAGGGATTCCTCACCCTAGCTCGCCATTCGTCGTGCTCCAAAGGCACGTCGGGATTTCACTTGAGCATTTCGCGACGGAACAGTCTAAACGCATTTCGATGAATAAAGTAAGCACGGACTATTCACGAAATAGTCAGCTTTTATTACCTTTCTTGAGTTGCCGGACTCGTGTGACAACCTTTCGCGCGCCGGCTTCCAGCCGGGGAGATGCCTTGATGATCTCCGCGGCACGATAGCGCACAATTTCCTTCACGTGCTTCGCCACCGACGTCCTTAAGGTTACATACAGCGTCTTCCGGGTCTGATTCGCGAATCGCTCTTTGTACTCCTCTGCACCCAATCCAAGGTCGATCATCCTTAGAGAGGAAGATGCGGCCGCTTCTTCGATCAATTTCGTCAGCAGGCAAAAACCGGGTGAATAGCGCTCGAGAACTGTATCGAAAGTGGGCTGATACCAAAACCACGTAACGTCGAACTGAAATCCGTAGTTCCATGCCAGGATCTTGTCGCCCGCCATCATGCGCGTCAGGACGAACCAACCCGATCCCGAAAGCAGTTTGGACAACTCCTCGAGAAAAAGGCGGCGTTCGGGCCGGGCCAGGTTGCTCATCCGACCCGTCGCTTGAAATCGGGCGACATGAGTCTGAATGAATTCGGAAAGAATCGGCTTGGCCTCTTCCCAGGAACGAGCGTGGACGAGCCGCACTGACGACTCTTGCCCCATGGCCTTGAGAGATCGCCGGACCATTTTTCGTCCTGGCAGCACGAGTTCGTTATCGCTCGCACGACGCTCCAATTTGTTCAGCGCAACCTGTGCACAAATGTAGGCTGTACGCGCAAACGATCGATAACCGCATTCGGCCGAACTCCGTTCGATTGCCGACAGAGTATCGGAGTCGGCTGGAAGGTTTGTCAGGGTGATTTCACGAATGCCTCGCTCCCGCAGTTCCGACAGAACTTCCACAACAAAGGCAAGCTTCGCATGGGGAACACATAGGAAGTCGCAATAATCGCCGGTCGTCGCGCAGAGAAAAGAACAGTGCGCACCTTCGGAATCGGTGGCCAGTGCGACAAGAGCATCGAGTTCGCCCTGATCGTCATACGCCAGGAAAATCAACGGACGCAAGGTTGCGCCATACGCGCTTTGCACAGCACGCGACCATTCGTAGGTATAGAAAACCTGTGGCCGATCTATGCTATGGACCAGTGCGTTCCACTGCCGATGTAGGCTTGGATTTTCCGGGATTTCGTTGAGTACGACGATTCTCAAGCGCCGACCACTTTTCAGGATCTAGTGAATACGTAATAGTACCAATCCATCAGGACTGAGTAACTGAAGCAAGCATAGTTATCGTCGAGAAGCTGCAAGAGACAGTCGTCCGGCATAACGCTGCCATCGAGCGTAAAAGCCTGAAACATGCGCTTCGAACTCCGACATGTTCATTCCAGCTGTGATATGGATTCGGGGCACGGCGTAGAGCGGCAACGCGCTTCCGAACCCACCCCCGAAGTTCAGAAACGCGGCCTTGTATCCTGCCCTCTGCGGCATGGCCTGCACTTCCGGCGTGACTGATTGTGAGTCTCCAAACGGATAGGCGAAGGCCCAAATCCTCTCTTGCAGTGCCGACTCCAGCCTGGCGCCGCTCTCCGCGATCTCCTTATAAGCCAATTCCGGCGGGGCTTGTGACAGCATCGGATGCGTGACTGTGTGTGCGCCAATTGTCATTCCTGCGGAAACCAGTTGTCGCACCTCCTTGCACGTGAGCAGTCCATATCGTCGCGTCGCCGCGGGATCTGTCAGCAAATTGAGATCCAGGCCAAAACATTTCTGCAAAGCGGCCAAAACGGAGTCTCGAGCCGTGCTGTCTATCCGCGACAACTGTTTCACTGAATCCCGCCAGGTCGCACGACGCTGTGCCCTGTCTGCCAGTTTGCCCTGAATCGCAACCCCGCCGGACGATATTTCAAATGGCCCCGACCGAGCCTTGAGGAACATTAGAAAGAGTTCTTCATACCAGAGAACGGTGCGTGACTCTTCCGCTGAGGCACCGGTCACAAAGAAAAGGCAGCTCACCCCTTCCTGCTGAAGAACAGGCAGCATATCGGTAAGGCAATTGAGAAGTCCGTCGTCGCAAGTCACAAGCACTGCCTTGGCCGGCAACGTGCTTCCCTTCTCGATCGAATCGACAAATTCTTGAGGGGTTATCAGGTTGTAGTGGCGTTTGAGCAGCCGCAATTGGCTTCGCAGCACTTCGGCATCGATGAGGTTGCCATCCAAGACGCTGTCTACGGACTCGTGCCCCTGCGGCATGACACCGTGATACGTCACCACGGCCAAACCGGTTGCCGAGTTGCGACGAAAAGAACCTGACACCGCCAGAGTGGGATAGACCAGATTCTTGAGGAGAGGGCTGACAATCCTCATGGATGGTCGACCAGGTCCCAGCTAAGAGGAGTTCCTCGCTCGATGTCGCACGCCGCGATCTGGCCAATTATTTCCGGAAGATGACGCGTATGCAGACCGTGTCCCGGACGTATGGCGCGAACGTTGTCGGAGGTGAATGCTTCGCCGCGTTTCACGTTAGCAACCACAAAAAGCGAGCGCCGAAATATGCGGCTACCCTCTTCCATTGGGCTGAGACCGAAATGCACAGTACCAAGAGCCTTCTCGGCAACTCTGATTGCATCGACTGTTGCCTTGAACTCTTCTGGTTCAAGCGAGAAAGCGCTGTCGGGTCCGGGGTCCGAACGCGAGAGAGTGATGTGCTTCTCGATGATACAAGCGCCAAGCGCCACTGCGGCGACCGGGACAGCCGTTCCCAACGTGTGATCCGACAAACCCGCTGGCACCTCGAATCGCTGCGACAGCTCAGGAATCGTTCGAAGATTCATTTCTTCCGGCGCTGCCGGATAGGCGCTCGTGCACTTCAGCAGCGCGACTTGAGTGGCTCCCGCATCACGAGCCGCGTGGACTGCCTCGTCGATCTCTTCAACTGTTGCCATCCCGGTCGACATAATCAGCGGCTTGCCGGTCTTTGCCATTTTCCGAATGAGCGGGATATCGACCAACTCGAACGAAGCTATTTTGTGCGCGGGAACCCCCATTCCTTCGAGGAAGTCCACCGCGGTTGCGTCAAAGGCACTCGAAAAACAGTCCATGCCCAAGCCATTCGCAATTTCCTTTAGCTTCGGCTGCCAATCCCAGGGCGTGTGCGCTTCGCGGTAAAGGTCGTGCAAATTGCGTCCCTGCCATAGTGTCCCCTTGATCAAGAATTCGGTACGATTGGACGCGAGAGTCATCGTGTCGGCCGTGTACGTTTGCAGCTTGACCGCATCGGCACCAGCCTCTTTTGCAGCTCGAACGATGGCTACCGCCTGGTCAAAGCGTTGGCCGTGATTAGCCGAGACCTCGGCAATTACATAAGCGGGATGGCCTTGCCCTATGATTCTCTTCCCGATTTCGACGTGCGGTGCCATGCTTCGATGGTTACGGTGCGTGCAAATACGCAGGTTCCGAGCCAGCTACCAGATTCCCTTCATAAATCAGGTGGACCGCGCTGTGCCCTCGAACTTGATCCACACCCATACTCCTAAAGTCCGCTCGCTCAAAAGCCTTTAACGAAGCCACATTCGTCGACTTGATGAAAGCGTGGACGCGGGTGCTGGAATTCTCTTCGAGAATTTCCCGGAGGCCACTCTTGATCAGTTCGCTAGCTAGTCCCTTGCCGCGAGCATTTGCACAAAGGGCAACCGCGACCTCCCAGTCGCCGTCTCGCCACAGGTCGAATCGTATTTGCCCAAGCGGAACTCCTTCATCGTCCTCAGCAACGAAGATGGCGCTACTGGATCCGGAGCTATGTGCGTGCAGCTTCGCATCAAACCAGGCTGTATGAGTCTCCCAGGAGATCGGGTCAGGCGAAAACGACGCCGCTCTAACCTCGGGATCGTTCGCCCATTCCCACAAGAGCCGACGGTCTGTTTCGCGAGCCGTACGCAGCCGCACAGTTGATGCACCGCGCATGATGGAGATTACGCGGGCTGCGCCTTTGCCGTCCACCAACTCACGTGAGCGACGAGTAAGGGATTGCCTGAGTTCAGGATTCGCGGCAAGCCACTTCAGCTCCTGTGCCACTGTTTCCGCCGAAATCCCTTGATTCCCTATGTGGATCGCGCAGCCTCTTTCGTGGAGCGCTCTGGCGACCGCGGACTGATTGTCGGCGACGTCGATCAGCAGAGCGGGAAGCCCGAGGAGACAAAGTTCCCAACAGGTGGAACCAGCGGCGGAAATTGCGACGTCTGCGGCCGCCATGATCTCACCAATGTTTGAGGCGTCTCTGAGCAGTTGCAGGGTTAGGCCGCTGCTTGCGGCCAACGACTGCAACTCGGGAAAGTGCAGATTGCTTCCTCCGACCAGAACCGTCACCTCGGGACTATCGATTGCAACCTGGCGCAAACCTTCGATCACTATCGCAGTAACGTTCGCCTGATCACTGCCTCCCATCATTACGAGCAGGCGGCGGCAGTCGACCGAAAGCTTTCGTTCCCAATTGCTCCATGGATTGAACTCCCGCCGCAGCGTGGCATATCGCGTCCCTAGAAGGAGTCGAGTCTCGCGCTCCCGATTCGAATAGGGCGCTGGAGCCGCGGAGATATTCTGATTGAGCACCAGGTCAGCCGCATAATGCCGTGAATGGCCGTAATCATCGAGGAAAAGCACTCTTAGACCTGCTGCCTTCAGGCCCAGCTGATAATCAGCGTCGAACTGATAGCCGTCGACAACAACCCACTCGCAGTTTCTTTCCCGAGCTGCGCTGATGGTCTGCTGCAGGTCGTCGGCAGGAAATATAGAGTCAACGACGTCGCACTGTTCGCGGGCAAGGCATGCCCTGATCGATTCTGTGCTTTGTGCCATCGCAAACACTGCTCGGCCGCCGGCATCTTGCCACGCCTGTGCCAACGCAAGGCAGCGCATGACATGTCCTGTGCCGATCGCAGTGCTGGCATCTGCACGAATGAGCAATGTACCAATGACTTGTCGCTCGTTGGTCTTCATTTCACAACTGCTGCGCGTTTAGGGACAACCGCTCCGCTGCAGGGCAGGCGCTTCCTAGTGTATGACCTTTTGCACGACATCTCGGTTCAATTCGGACAACTCAGATTCACGATCAAGCAGAGCGAGCACGGCTCGCCAGGAAAACATGCCCTTTGCCTTCAGCCGCTCATAAACGGTTCGCACGAATAGAAGATCCTCTGGCGTGTCCACGGTCCACCGATGTGTGCTGTAATCTCGATCGCCTACTACCGAGACAAGTCTGAATTCCGACGGATGCTCAAGCAAATAAGGCGTTACATGTTCGCGTTCATATGACTTTTGAGCTTTCTGCCAGGCTTTGCTTAGCGCGGAAAACGACATCACCTCTGTGTCGAGGCCACGAGGGTAAGTGCGAACCATCGTATTGGAAGCGTAGTCCGGGACTTCGTCTATGAATCGAGCGATGGTCGTGTCTGTGATCTCTGGATCAATCAGGGGACAATCTGCCGTGATTCGCACCACTACATCCGCAGACGCGAATTGAGCCGCCTTGAAGTAGCGATCAAGCACATCATCCTGATCGCCTCGCGAGACCAAGACTGACAGTTTTCGGCACTCGTCAACGATGGCATCGTCTTCCGGACGGTCGGTAGTCGCCACCAGCAGTTCGTTGATTCGATCGGCATGCCGGAGTCGTCCCACAACCCGGGCCAACATTGTCTCTCCGGCGAGATCTTTGAGCACCTTCCCCGGCAGCCGCGTACTGCCCATGCGTGCTTGAACAATCGCGACGACTTTCACCTGGGCCCCGCACTCTCTCGAACGTAATTCGCCAATACCTTCTTCACTGCGTGAATCACGTCAGCAATATCTTGCTCGCTCATACTGTGAAACATCGGCAAGCTGATGAGTTGGGAATATGCGGCTTCTGCGACCGGAAACTCGCCGCCACGATAACCGAACCTGTCGCGATAGTAGGGGTGCAAGTGCACCGGAATGTAATGCACATTCACGCCGATATTCTCTGCCCGCAGCGCACGGAAAATCTGGCCACGGTGAACAGACAGCTTTTCCAGATCCAGGCGAATGGGGTACAGATGCCAGGCGGGATTCACGTCTGACTTCACAACGGGCGGAATGATACCCGGCAACTGACGGAACGCGGCATCGTATATCGCTGCAATCTCACGCCGCCGCGAAAGATTCGGTTCCAACTTCTTCAACTGCTCGATTCCTAGAGCACAAACGATATCCGGCAGCCGGTAGTTGAACCCAAGCAGGACCATCTCGTAATGCCATTGCCCGGCACTCTGACGCTGGCGTGCATCGCTGGAGATCCCATGATTCCGGAAGCAACGAAGGGTCTCGGCAAATTTGGGATTGTTTGTCGTTACCATGCCACCTTCGCCGGTCGTAATGTGTTTCACCGGATGAAAGCTGAACACCGTCATGTCTGCGATGCGGCCCACTCGCGATCCCTTGTATTCCGCTCCAAGAGCGTGGCACGCATCCTCAATCACGATCAGGTCGTGTTTTCGGGCAAGTTGGATTATTGAGTCAAGATCTGCCGGATGCCCAGCATAGTCCACGGGAAAGATCGCTCGAGTCCTCGCAGTAATCCTCTTCTCAACCTGCTCTGGATCGATATTCAGAGTGTCGGAGACGACGTCCGCAAAGACCGGAGTTGCGCCCTGATACAAAATGCAGTTCGCCGTAGCGGCGAAAGTGAGGGGCGACGTGATTGCCTCGTCACCCGGCTTGAGCCCCGCCGTAAAAGCTGCCGCGTGGAGCGCGGCGGTACCTGAGCTAAAGCTGACGGCATGCCCAACGGCTGCGTAAGAGGCAAACGATTCTTCGAACTCCCCGACTTTCGGTCCTGTAGTCAGCCAATCTGATCGCAGAACCTCGACCACCGCCTGAATGTCGCTCTGGTCCACCGACTGTCTGCCATATGGCAAGAGGGTGTCGCGAACCGGAGATCCACCGTCAATGGCAAGTGTTTCCAAACCAGCGGGGACTGTGGTCATTTGTTCGCCTACGCTGAAATGCGCGCGGGTACCGGCTCATCATCCGTGGAACCGGGTGAGATCAGTTCCTGCAACTCGCGACCGGTGAGCCAGTGTTCATTCGTGTCGCTTGTATACCGGAACCCGTCAGGCAGAGGTTTTCCGTGAATCCAGTTCTCGCGACGCCACCACGGATGCGCCGGCTGGATGATATAGCGGTCTTCGACTTCCAGCGTATTCCTCGCCTCGTCTTCGGAGACTAAGACTTCATGCAGCTTCTCCCCGGGACGAATTCCGATCGTTTCGATCTCGCACCCGGGAGCAATCGTCTCTGCGAGGTCCAGAAGTCTCATGCTGGGAATCTTCGGCACAAAGATCTCGCCGCCGTGCATCTGCTCGAGGCTGCTGATAACAAAGCGTACGCCGTGCTCGAGCGTGAGCCAGAAGCGAGTCATTCTCGCGTCGGTCAGCGTGATCCGCCCTTGTCGCCTTTGCTCTTGAAAAACGGGAATCACACTGCCACGGCTTCCAACCACATTGCCGTATCTTGCACAACTGAAACGTGAGTCCTGTGAGCCGGCATAGGCATTCGCCTGGACAAACATCTTCTCTGCGCAGAGCTTGGTCGCACCATAGATGTTAATGGGATTGACGGCCTTGTCAGTGCTGAGTGCCAGAACACGCTTGACGCCCTGATTGATCGCAGCATCAATTACATTTCGGCCGCCCATGATGTTGGTCTGAATGGCCTCGAAGGGGTTGTACTCGCACGCCGGAACTTGCTTGAGGGCCGCGGCATGGACGACAACCGTCACACCGGCAAAGGCTCTTTCCAGGCGGGAAACATCACGCACATCGCCGAGGAAGTACCGCAAGCTCGGATGATCAAATCCCGAAGCGCGCATGTCATGCTGCTTCAGTTCGTCTCGGCTGAAGATCACCAGACGCTTCGGGTGGTACTGCTTCAGCATGATCTCGACGAACTTCTTGCCGAAGGATCCCGTTCCACCTGTGACTAAGACTGCCTGTTCCGACCAATTCATCCCACCCGCCCTCGCTGCCAGCTTCTGAGTTCAGACGCTTCTCAACACTTCCAACCCGGAGGATCAGTCTTCCCATTCCAGAATCATGAACGAAAACGTCTTACGCTCCCAACGTTGAGCGCTAGTATATCGGACTTGCCTGAGAATCAAGCGGTAGTTCACCAGAATGTGACTGCGGCCGAGAAAATTTCGTAACGAAATTTTCTCCTTCCAATGTTAAAATGGCGGCGAACTCCCAGTTCATTGTCTCGAATAAATTCCCTGCGCGACAGACCAGCCTCTTCGACGGGATGCTTGGATATGTGTGAGTGTTAATAAAGGCCTTGTTCAGCCTTTGTGAACTGGGCAACAACCCTTTGAGGAGCAGGCATGGATCTAGGGCCCTTGGCACCGGTGAATTCACCCGCGGTTCGCGAAATACAGCCTTCTCCCAATCTCGACATGGGAAGACCGGCGGGAGGCCCCCTCTATTCCGTATTCCCCACTCAGGAGTCAACGGCCGGCGAATACCTTCGGCTCCTACTCAAGCGCAAATGGATGATGATCGGGTGCTTCGCCACAATTTTCTCGGTCGTTGCAATTGCCAGTCTGAAAACCACTCCCGTCTACGAGGCATCTGGCACGATCGCTGTCAACAAGCCTGACACAACCCTGAATTTCCAGAATTCCACAACCCTCAGCCTCGACTACTTCGATCCCACCGAGCTCGACACGGAGGTGAAGATTCTGCAGAGCGATCTCCTGGCAATGCAGGTCATCCGCGAACTGAATCTCGACCGTCGACCCGAGATCGCGAATCAGGCGCCGCCTTCGCCCTCGGCACCGGGCGATCTTGCACCAGATCCGTTGCAAACCGATCCGGCGCTGGCTTCTTCGATGATCGGCGGATTTAAGGGCAATCTCCGGGTCAATTTGAGTCCCAACACGCGGATCATCGAGGTCCACTACCGCAGCGCTGATCCGCAGATGGCCGCCAACGTGGTCAACACGTTGATGCAGACGTACGTTGAAAACAATTTCAAGGCGCGTTTTGAGTCGACCATGCAGGCATCCGACTGGCTATCCAAGCAACTCGTGGACCTGCAAATGAAAGTTGAGACCTCGCAGGAAAAGCTGGTTCGTTACCAGAAAGAGCACGAAATCCTGGGAGCCGACGAAAAGCAAAACATCACGATGGAAAAGCTGGACGAGCTCAACAAGGAGCTGACAGCGGCGGAAAGCGAGCGAATGGACAAAGAGGCAACCTATCGGCTCGTGGAATCAGGAGATCCCGAGGCAATAGCTAACAGCGTTGCCGCTGCCGAAGACAGCGGCGCCGGACAAACCGGTACTCCGCTTCTCGGAACCCTTCGAACCAAGGAAGCGGACCTCAAAATCCAAGCGGCAGAACTGAACACCCAGTTTGGTCCTTCTTATCCGAAACTCTCGATCCTCAATAATCAGCTCAAAGAAGTAGACTCCCAGATTCAAGGTGAGATGAAGAAGATCGTGAGCAAGGTCCGCGGCCAATACTCAGCCGCTCTCCAACGCGAGAGCATGCTTCGTGAGGCATTGGACAAGCAAAAACAGGAAGCCAACAAACTCAATGAGAGCGCAATCGAATACACACTGCTGAAGCGCGATGTGGACACGAATCGCGAGCTTTACGAGGGGCTACTTCAGAAACTCAAAGAGGCTGGCGTCGCCGCCGGATTGAAATCCAATAACTTTCGCATTGTGGATGGCGCGCGCCCTCCGACAGCCCCGATTGAACCGAATATCCCACGAAACTTGCTGTTTGCCGCTGTGCTTGGCCTAGTGTCGGGAGTTGGCCTGGCTTTCCTGCTTGAGGGTCTCGACAATACAGTTCGGACGACCGAACAGGCGCAGCTGATTTCTGGTGTGGCATCCCTTGGAATGATTCCTCTTGGTTCGAAGTCGAGCCGTGAGGGACCAAATCCCAAGCGTCTTGTCATAGCCAGTTCAAAGGAAGCGGTGGAGTTGGTTACCCAGGTTCGCCCACAGTCCCAAATGGCGGAGTCATATCGCGCCCTTCGCACTTCCCTGTTGCTGTCCAACATCGGCGCGCCTCCCAAAGTCATTATGGTTACGAGCGCCCTGCCGCAGGAAGGCAAGACCACGACCAGTATCAACACCGCAGTCGTTCTCGCGCAGAAAGGCGTTCGTGTTCTCCTGATTGATGCTGATCTGCGCCGGCCCAGCATTCACAAAACGCTCGGCATGGGTCCGCATAGCGGACTTAGCAACGTCTTAACTGGAAGCACGACAGTCGAACAGGCGATTACCTCCAGCCCGATTCTTCCAAATCTTTTCGTGCTTCCTTCGGGAACGCCACCGCCGAATCCGGCAGAACTCCTGGCTTCCGCGAACATGCGCGATCTCTTGAACCAACTGCGGGAGCAATACGATCACGTCGTGATCGATACTCCTCCGTCTCTCTCCGTCACCGACGCAGTCGTGCTTTCTCCGCGCGCCGATGCTGTTGTGCTTGTAATTCGCTCCGCCCAAACCACCAAACAGGCTCTTCGCCGATCTCGCGATGTCTTGATGCAGGTGAATGCCAAGGTTGTGGGGGTTTTGCTGAATGCAGTCGATCTGAGTTCGCCGGACTATTACTACTACTACGAGTATCAAGGCAAGTACGCTCGCTACTATCGCGACGAGGATTCGTCTCATGAGGAAGAGGACGATCTCGAAGAAACGCCATCATCAAGCAGCGCCTAGCGAACTCATCAATCCGCACCGAAATGAAGATCTCATTTAATACGTCCGCTCGCCGGATCCCGATCTTAGCGGTTGCCGCAGTTCTCGGGTTGGCATACGTTGCGGTTACCGCGAGCTTGTTCGTTGCTTCTTTGTATGGGGAGCGTGCCGAACTGACAAGCCTGAAAAGGGCGGCATGGCTGGATCCCGGGAATGCGGAGTACCGCGATCACCTTGGACGCTATTACGATCTGGTAGCTCGTGATCCGAGCGCAGCGGTGGAGCAATACAAACTAGCGGCTCAGTTGAATCCGCACTCCGCCCGTTACTGGTTCGATGTGGCCAGTTCGTATCAGGTGCTTGGAAATACGACAAATCAAGCGGCCGCGCTCGAACGCGCCATACAGGCTGATGCCACGACTCCAGATGTTGCGTGGGAGGCCGCAAACCTCTATCTGGTGCAGGGCGAGCCGGAAAAGGCTTTACGCGAATTCCGCGTTGTGATCGCGAATGATCCCTCGCTTGGCAATGTGGCTCTTCAGTTCGCTTGGCGGATCGACCCCGACGTCGACTCGATGCTGCGCGACATAGTTCCCGTCCGTGCCGATGCCTATACCGCTTTTCTTGAGCTGCTCGAATCGAAGCAGGAAACAGACGGTGCGGCGAAAGTCTGGCAGGCGTTGATGCAGACTCATCAGCGTTTCGAACTGCCCCATGCATACGACTACATTCACTATCTGGTGCTACATAAGGAAGTTGATCAGGCTGTCTTGGTCTGGCAGCAGATCGCCAGCCGCTTTGGGCTTACGTCATATCTCCCTTCGTCCAGCAACCTGATTGTGAACAGCAATTTCAACCTCAATGTGTTGAATGCCGGATTTGATTGGCAGTACCAAAGACAATCGAGCGTCACCCTGACGTTGGATCCGAGCGATTTTCATGCGGGACGGCGTTCATTGCTCATCGCTTTTGATGGGCCGGGCATCGTGGAATCTGGGATTTATCAACTGGTCGCCGTACAGCCCAACACTACATACGATTTCAGTGGCTACTACAAAACCGGCGAATTTGAGGGCGCTGGAGGGCCGCATTTCACCATTCAAGACATGTACACCCAGGCGGTGTATTACGAAAGCGAAGAACTAAAAGATACCGGCTTTTGGAAATCTGCGGACGGCGAGTTTACAACCAGCCCCGATTGCAAGTTGATCGTGCTACACGTTCGCCGTCTCCCGGCAGGGAGTCCCATGCGTGGGAAGCTCTGGGTCGGTGATTTTCACCTGACCAGAAAACCTTCTTAGGTACAGCTTTTGTTGGCAAGTTGATCAAGCTCATGAGGCTTCACAGAAGCAAGAAAACATCGGAACTGAAGCCCCAACTGCTGTCGGCGCAGTTGGGATCTGTACTTCTTTATGGGACCTTCGCCCTCTTAATGTTCGGCCCGTTGGCCTTCGGCGCCGTCGAGCCGTGGTCGATCTTCGTTATCGAGGTAGGAGCCGTGCTCTTATCGGTCCTCTGGCTTGCAAAACAGTGGCTGGACGGGGAAATCAATGTACTGGGGAATCCCTTGTTTCTGCCAATGGCCGCCTTCGCCGGGCTCATCGCTCTGCAACTGGTGTTGCGCAGAAGCGCATATACACACGACAGCATCGGCGAAGGGCTGCTCTACTGCGCGTACGCGTTGCTCTGTTTTCTTGCCAGTCAAAGTCTGCTTCGAGTATCGCAGGCACGAAAAATCGCCGTAATCCTTACTGTCTATGGCTGCCTTATCGCCGCCTTCGCACTTTTGCAAGGTATCGCTCCGAATGGAAAGCTCTACTGGATGCGGCACCCGCGCTTGGGAGGGTGGATCTACGGTCCTTATGTAAACCACAATCACTATGCAGGGCTGATGGAATTGTTGGTCCCGATCCCTCTGGTAATTTCTCTCTCTCACTTGGCCCATCAGAAAACACGGATCGCCTGCGGGGTCGTTGCGGCCGTCATGGTGGGAACGATCTTCCTTTCCGGGTCGCGCGGTGGAATGCTCGCAATTTTCGTTGAACTTGCAGTTATTGGAGTGGTGCTCTCCCGCCAGAAGAAGAGCATGCGGATTGCAATCGGTGCTGGAGCCTTTGCAGTCGTTCTCGTCAGCTTGCTGGCGTGGCTGGGCGGTAAAGAACTGACCACTCGAGTCGCGAGTATCTCCACCGAAGCTCGCGGAGAAATCTCCGGCGGGATGCGGCTTTCCATTGACCGCGACACAGTTCAGATGTTTCGCCAGAGACCCATACTGGGCTGGGGCCTGGGAACTTTCCCTGTCGTCTATCCTCAATTTCGCAGCTTCTACACCAATTTCTTCGTGAACGAAGCGCACAACGATTATCTGCAGTTACTTTCTGAGATGGGACTGCTTGGCTTTGGCACGATGATATGGTTCTTCGTTCTGCTCTTCCGCCGAATTCCTCGCAAGATCCAACAATGGCCTTCTAATGTCAGCGGCGCCGTGACTCTTGCTTGTACTTTGGGCATTAGTGGAATCCTCGTCCACAGCCTAATCGATTTCAATTTGCAGATTCCTGCCAACGCCGCTCTGTTTTACGTTTTCTGCACGATTGCGGCCGCTCCGCCACTGCTCCAAAGGTCGCGCAAGCAGCGGCCTGTAGCCTCCGCGAAGGAAGAACTACTGCCCGCCTCTGAGGTCGTGTAGCGGTCGTACGGGGATGCCAACTCCTACTCAAAGAGGTGTGCTCTTTTGTCGTAGCACAGGTGAGAAGTCAGCTTTAGAGGAGAATCTACAGGAAGTGCTTCCTAGGGCTTCGCAGGACTTGCTGGTTCATCATTCTTGATCAGCACCCATGTGGCAACCCCACCAACTGCTACGGCACCGGCACCGATTGCCCACGGAGAATTCAAAATGCCGCCAGTCGCAGCCGCGGGAGCGCCGGCTTGCTGCTTCTTCTTCTTTTTGCCAGAACTGTCTGGCGCCGTCTCGTCGCGCGTCGTTTCCTGACCTTGTGGCAGCGTGACGGTATTTTGGCCATCGCTAATTAGAAGGTCGCCCTTCCGTGCCGCGATCCGGACTGTTCCATCGAAGTCGGTCACATTAAACTCCGTCCAATCGTTGGAAGCAGGCGTTACTTTGACATCTCCAGCAGCCGTCGCCATTTGCTTGGACGTCGAAACGGCCACGCCTCCATGGTTGATTCGGACGGAACTGCCTTCGAACTGCACTAAGGAATCGCCAAGAACCGTTACACTCGAACCTGACCCATTGATATGAGCTACTGAATCGGATCGGGTTTGCAGCAGATCACCTGAGAAGATCGCCAGAGAAGGACGAGGCACGTGTGCGCCGTTAATCCATGCTGCGCCGTTGGTATAAAGCATCGCCGGAGTGGCGTCGGCGGCAAATGAGGCAACTGGGAACAGAACCATGAGCACACTACTTACCAAACCGCGAAACGCGGACCTGCCCATTCCCACACTCCGTTAATAACTGTTTTGATGACTTGTTCCGAATCGTAACGTTCTAAGGAGTTGTCCGTCAATGGGTTTTGTGCTAGGAAAGCGCTTTTCCGGTGGAAAACTCATCTACCAAGAATTTCCACAGCAGACTCCGCACCACTCAAGCACTTCGTGGCCGCATGCTGTTCTCTTTTGTTCGTGAGCCTGTGGAAAACTACGGGGCTTGCTCTTTGGCGGCTCTGCTCTCCGCTTCTGCTAACCAACCGCGGCGAAGCTGCTCCTGCGGAATGCTCGACAAATAAGGCTTGATGTCGAGGATCGGCGTTCCATCGAGCATATCAACTCCGCGCACATAAAGCTTCCGGCTCTCGCGTCGAAGCAACTGCACAACCGTCAACCCGATCGGATTGGGGCGCCGCGGAGACCGCGTCGCAAACACTCCGTGCGGCCGCGAATCGGTCGGAGGCTTCCCTATCAGTTCGTATTCCCCGGAGCGATCAAACACCCACAGAACAATCAAATGGGAAAAGCCCTCGATATCGGTTAAGCCGATCTCATATTTCGGAAGGATCTCAAGGATTCCCTCGGCTTCATGTTTCGCGCCCAGACCTTTCGGAATGCTCTGCGTATTCGCGTAGGGAGTTTTTACGTATCCAATTGGGTCAAAGGAAAGCATAGAGCAGATCTGCGATCAACAGTGTTTCACAGCACGCGCTCCACTGAAAGCGGCGACGCGAATTTCTTGATCTGGCGCTTAAGCCGCTTCGATCGTCGGCTGCGGTTCGCCATAAAACTTTACGACAGCTTGACGAAATTCTAGGTTTGAAAATGCAACACCCGCGGAAACCGTGCGCATCCCAGCAGCTGAATCATCCTTCCAGAGCAAGGCGCATTTAGGTCAATCGCAGGTATGAGTGTGCTCATGTGAGAAGGATGAAATTCTCTCAACCGGCTCATCGCTGGTCAATGCGACGAGAATCTTTAATGAGGAGCGTTCAATGAAGAAGGCAGTCATCCTTGTGATCGGCGTCATACTGTTCTTGGACCTGGGAGTAATTGCGCAAGAGAATCGGTCAGAAATCAGCCTGCAGGGTACCGGACTATTTACGAAAGACGCGACTGGAAACGGCAACTCTTACAGCGCGACCGACAGCGGAGGCTTCCTTGGTACCTATCGCTATCACGTGAATCATTGGATGTCCGCTGAAGCGGCCTACGGTTACAGCCTCGACACCCAGAAATACAGCTCTGCCGGCGCATTTCGCATTCAGTCTCGTATTCATCAATTGACCGGCTCGATGATTTTCAACCTCCCTTCACGTCCGAGTTCTCGAATCAGTCCTTACGTTATCGCCGGTGGTGGAGCTTTATTATTCAGTCCGACAGGAAATCAGTTGGATTCGCTCTCCGGAGCACAGTTCCAGGCAAAGCCAGCGTTTGTTTATGGCGTAGGCGCAAATTATGCAATTCAAAAGCACGTTTCTCTGCGCTTGGAATATCGAGGTTTTCTCTACTCGACGCCCGATTTTGGATTCGGAGGGTTGGCCACCAACACTCTGACCCATACTGCTATGCCGTCAGTTGGTCTGACCTTCCGCTTTTAGCTGAATTCTAATTGGGAAGAAAAGCTTAGTTTTGGCTTGCCTGATTCATTTCCAGAAAAAAGGCGTGGTGCAGGGCATCGCACCACGCTCTTTATTTCTTGGCTAGTCGTTCTTACTGCTGTTGTTCTGGTTCTTTCGGAAGTGGCCCCTCGATCGGCTTGCGGGGTAGCATCTGGTCGCGCATGGCTGCGTCGTACACAAAGCTCGCCACGATCACTGAGATTTGTTTCAAGTCCTCAGGCTGTAACCGATCGTAAACGTCCATGTTGGAGTGATGAGTTCTGGTCTCGTATTCGATGGGGTCCTGGATGAATTGAAAGCCTGGAATTCCAACGGCGTCGAACGAAAGATGATCGGTGCCGCCCGTGTTGCGCATTGTCAGCGTGGTCATGCCCAGATCTTTGAATGGCCTCATCCAGGATTCGAAGATAGGAGCTACCGCTTCGTTCTCTTGCAGGTAGACGCCGCGAATCTTCCCGGTGCCATTGTCAACATTGAAATATGCCGCCACCTTGGCCTGCTCTGGCTTAACTGTGACTGGGCCCGCATCCCGTCTCAAAAGAGTCGGCATGCCCTTCATGTTTGGATCGTCCATTGCAGGCCGCGAACCAAAATGTTTTTCGACATAACCTTGCGATCCGAGCAAACCTTCTTCTTCGCCACTCCACAACCCGATCCGAATCGTTCTACGGGGCTTGATATCCAGCGCTTTTAGAATCCTGACCGCCTCCATCATCACGATGCTGCCCGCGCCGTTATCCGTCGCACCGGTGCCCGCGTGCCACGAGTCGAGATGCGCGCCCAACATCACGATCTCATCCTTTTTGTCGGTTCCAGGAATTTCCGCGATGGTGTCGTACTGCATGGGATCGTCGTCATAGAACGTGTTCGCAACATTGAGTTCAAGTGAGACTTCTTTCTTCTGATCCAGCAGACGCGCGATGCGGTTCCAATGCTCCGAAGCCATAGTGAGTTGCGGAACTGTTGTCGTTTCGCCGGGCTTGTAAGAGCCACCCGACTGGACGAACACCGTGCCTCCACCACCGGTCCCGCGGCTGTGATCGATCACAGCCAGAACTTTCTCGTCCGCGAAGAACTGATTCAGGTCTTTCATGAACTGACGGCGCCGCATGATCTCTGACATGCGGAACGGCGGGCGCTCACCGGGAATCTGATATTCGCCGATCTTTGCCAACGCGTCATCAGTAAGCCGCTCATACGGTAACTCGGTAATCGGCTTTACCTCTGCATTGGGGCCAAAGATCACGATCATGCCTGCGAGTTTGCCGCGGTACTTGTCGAAGTCTTTCTTGTCTTCAATGTTCGCGCGAACGCACTTGCCACTCACAACACCATTCGTGCCCGGCGTCCACGCCTTCGCGTAAACAATCAGTGGCGTTATGTCCGGAGCCGTCATCCGCACGTTTACATACTGGTTGGCCCATCCGCGACCGAACGGCCCCCATGCTTCCAAATGCGCAGTGCTCAAGCCGAACTCTGTAAGCTTGTCGCGCGTCCACTCGTTGGCGCGTTTCATGTTCGGAGACCCAGTGAGGCGCTCACCGATAGAATCCATGAGCCCTGAAGCAAGATCCATCACCTTGGAATTGTGGAATCCCTCGTAGCGAATACGAGTAATCGTTTCGAGATCAACTTTCTCCTGTGAGCTTTGCGAATACACTACGGAAACGCAAACCAAACTCAAGACGAAAGGACACATAAACTGCGCGACGCGCTTCATTCTTCGCTCCTATTGAAAATGCAATCGGGGATTATACCGCTCAGGAAGAAACTCGCAGACATCGGAACTGTAAAGTTTCGTAGAGAACTCCCAGCGCTTTCTCTACGCAACGCTGAAACAATTGTGCCGCAGTCTGCTATAAGGAAGGTTTCCCGCCATCGGGCTGCGCCACCGGTACCTTCCGCTTCTCTTCCGTTTCCACTGAGTACAGCATGAAGTGATCAAAACTGTGGCGGCGATAATACCGATGCTTACGAAAATCAAAATAGATCTCAGCACTCTTGGGCAGCCATAGCGTTGTGTTCTTCGCCTGGAATGGCACTGGGCCGTAGTCCACAGCTTGATGCTCATTAAGAAGCTTGATCTCCGGCATGGGACGCACCATGTCGGCCTCGATGCGAACGATCTGAAACCTATCGGCAGTAATCCAGGCTCTGCCTTTCAGGTCTACGGTGTGTAGTTCATTCCCGACCTTATAGGCATGCATGCGGCTGGGCCGGTCTACTCGCTGCTGGAAATGCACCAGCCAACTGGCCTGTCCTCGCCAGTCTCCAAGACCTTCACACTTCATTTCGAAGTTCTCCCGCATGTGAGGGTGAAAGACCAGCGCGAGAGTGACAAACCCAGAGCTGGCAATCTGGTCCGGATATCCCTCTAATGTCATCTTCTCGGCGCGGTACTCATCCACGGCAAGGAATCCCGGCACCGCTTCGGAAATCGAGGCAACGTAGTTATATTTGCGTTTCTCGGTGCGAACAGGAATTCCAAAATTGTCGAGCGCCTGATGAAATAAATCCTCCACTGCTGCGAAGCGCTGCACGTCGTCCACCAATTCCTGAACTCGCTTCCCCGATTCTTCGATGACCTGAGCCTCCGGGCATTCAACGTTTGGTACGACCGCGGGAGTGGCATCGTCCACGTTCGGGGGCTTCCAGGTCTTCACCGGGAGCGCTGGTGGTGACATGGCATCGATCGGGTCGATTCCGAACAAACGTACTCCCGGAGCGTTTGGATCCTTTTTAGGTGAGACAGATTCTGGTTGGGACGGAACAGAATCTGGGATTCGGTCGTTGATCTGAGCAATCAGATCGCGTACTCGCCCCGCCATCGGATGTCGCGGGGACTCATCAAGAAATTTGTTGAGAGCCCGAATTCCCTCCTGCTTCTGTCCCAACCCCAGCAACGCCTCGCCCAACACGAGATCCGCTGGGCTGGACGCGGCCTTGGCGGCGCTTTCGCCTTTCACAAGCGCAATCTGGGCCTCGTCCCGCGCCTTTCCATACTCCTTCTGATGAAGATAAGCGTCGGCCAGCAAATTGTGCGGAAGCCAGTTTTCGCCATCAGCCGCTACAGCCTGTTCGAGCGCAGATCGGGCAGCGGGATAGTCCTCGCTCTCTAGGTTCGCCCGGCCAAGAAGGGTCCATGCCTGACCGTTGTGTGGACTGAGAGTTGCCGCCGCACCCAGATAATTTGCGGCCTGCGGATATTCCTTCTTCTCAAAATGCAAATAGCCAAGCAGGAAATTCACATCTGAACTATTCGGCGCTAGCCCGTATGCCTGATCGAGTTGTTTCTGTGCCGCCGCCAAACGGTTCGATTTAAGAAGCGAGATCGCATGCTTCGCTTCCTTTCGTATCTTGGGCGAGAGAATGCTATCGGCTACGTCGAGGTGTACTGCCGCGGGATCTCGATGCAAGACGATTTCGATCCTTGAAGGAGCCAGCGTGTTTGTCACCAACAGTTCTTTACGCGCGCTGAGATATCCCACGGCGCTTATTTCCACTTCGTAATTTCCAAACGCAACGTTGGTCAATACACCGCGCCCATTGTCCTCGGTGGTCTGAAAAGTTGCGGTGTGGTCCGCAGAGTTTATAAGTTTGATCAGGGCCTGCTGGTCGAGGTAAGTAGTCGTACGCTCAGCAAATACATCAAAGATGAGAACTCCGGTGCCTGGAGCGGTGTTGTACGAAAGAGAGATTTGGTCAATATGCTGGGGATCGTTGAGCCCACCTCGTTGCGCCAAAGCGATTAGCGAGCCAAACATCAAGCAGCCCGCACATATTGCTTGCGCGAAGAGTCGTGTCCAACTGGCGCGCCCGAGTTTCATAGCCCCGCACCTGTGTTGAGCAGTGTGTCACAGGACCTCCGGGTGGTCAATAAAAGTGCAGTTTTTCAGGTGTTCAGGGCTTGCCGACCGGCATCTCCACAGCCGGTGACTGTTTGGTTTCGGCGTTGTCCTGTTGGCTCTTATTTGGGGCCTCGTCATTGTTTTTGATGATGTACTGAACAATTACGGAGATTCGCCGGTTGGCGGGATCAAGAGGAGCTTCCGGTTTGCGCAGCCTCTGATCAGCAAAGCCGCGCACCTGAGTGATCTGGTCACTGCGGATGCCATTGGCCTGCATTACACGACGAGCCGCATTGGCACGATCAGAGGATAGTTCCCAGTTGCCATAAGTTGCGGATGGTGCATACGGCTGGGAGTCGGTGTGTCCTTCGATGGAGAGTTTGTTGGGCAAGTTGCCGAGTTCCTGGGCTAGAGTCACGAGCAATTCGGCGCCGTCGGGCTTGAGTTTCGTACTGCCGCTGTCAAAGAAGGTTCCACTTGCCGATTCGGACAGTTCGATGCGCAAGCCCTCCGCGGTAACTGTCATCTCGATGTGGCTCTTCAGCTTCTCAAAATCCGTCATCTGCTTCATCGCCACCTGCAGCTGCTCTTTGAGTTTGGGCATGTTGTCGCGAGTGAGGACAAAGTTCTCTCCAGTACCCTGCATGTTAGAGCCGACTTTCTTGGAATTGCCATTCGGGTCCTTGAAATATCCTCCAACCGCTTCCTGAATCTGCTTGCTGCTATTCAGGAGCCAGAGCACGATGAACAACGCCATCATGGCCGTCACGAAGTCGGCGTAGGCCACTTTCCAGGCGCCACCATGATGACCGCTGTGGCCGCCCTTCTTTTTGAGAATGATGATGGGGCGCGTTTTTTCCATAATTCCCGGTTGTCTAAGAACTCTCCCCAGCTGCGGCGGCTGCTGCTGCTGCAGCCCTCCGCCACGGCAAGCCTGTTCTAGTTCTTTAAACGAGGGCCGCACGTGGCCCGGAACAGCGCGCCTGGCTACTTCGACAGCCATGATGGGAGCAGTCCCTTTCAGGAAGGAAACCATCAACACGCGCATGACATAGAGAAACGCGTGCTCTTCGTCGGCAGCTTTGGCCATATTGGAGGCAATGGGG
>Ga0070734_10001020_pt1 | contig 45522 bp, 39 predicted proteins | sample Coa_R1_8_FD_66444 | JGI IMG/M metagenome (GOLD analysis project Ga0070734, IMG submission 66444) | Surface soil microbial communities from Centralia Pennsylvania, which are recovering from an underground coalmine fire - Coalmine... | ecosystem: Environmental > Terrestrial > Soil > Unclassified ...
TCGAAACCCAGTCCGGGTTCCCGGCGCGCATTCAAATCGATGGCTCAATCGTGGACATCGGTCCGGAAAGCGTGATCGAGTTCAGGCCCGATGAAGTTGTGCTTGAACACGGCAGCGTATTCGTGAGCACGGCGCGGGCATTCAAGGTGCGATCTGGATGCGTGGTCGTCATCCCGGTGATCCGGGAGTGGACAGAGTACGACGTCAGGAACACCGATGGGAAGGTCACGGTCTCCGCACGCAAAAAAGACGTGAACATCAATTCTGAGGGGAAGCGCGCGATACGGACTACTCGGCCGGATTCGTCCCAGCGGGTCACGGTGCGCGAAGGTACAGAGCAATCGCGCGAGGAGAAATGCGGCGGAGGATACCTGAAATCCTCTCCTCCCGCGACCGATGGAATCATGAATTCGCCGTATGCCGTGGGAGCAGCCGGCGCGGGGGTGCTCGGAGGAACGCTCTGCATAGTTTTGTGCTTCGACGATGAACCGCTGAGCCGCTCATGTCCCAGTGGTAAATGCTGAGCTCCGGATCCCCAATCTGCAGCCTTGGGGCACTGTTGGGGCAAATTGCCGACCGTATTTTGACAAAGGCCTTCATGTCCGCTTAAATGGTGCACTTGCGGAAAACGATTACTGGCGCGCGAAAACGTTAACGAGGCATTCTCACACACCATGGCCCCCATTCTCGCGTTCTTGAGTTCCTCCAACCTTGTTCATCTGTCCCCGGTCGATCTGGTCATCATCGTTTTCTACTTTGGCCTGGTTTTGTGGATTGGCCTCTATCTGAGGGAGCAGGCGAACACCGGCGAGGATTTCTTCATGGCGGGGCGCGAGATGACCGCGTGGGTCGCAGGTCTCGCCTTCCTTTCCGCTAACCTCGGATCGCTCGAACTGATGGGCTGGGCGGGCAACTCCTACAAGTACGGCATCCTCGCAGCGCACTGGTATTGGATCGGCGCGATCCCGGCGATGCTTTTTCTCGCGCTTGTGATGATGCCCTTCTACCACATCTGCAAGACGCATTCCGTCCCGGGATATCTGAAGCTGCGCTTTGGAGAAGGCGCGCAAGCCATTTCCTCAATTTCGTTCGCCTTCATGACCGTGCTGATGAGCGGTATCAACATGTACGCCATGGCCGTGGTGATGAAGGTCGTGCTGGGATGGAATATCCATTTCAGCATTTGGGTTTCGGCCATGACGGTCGCAATTTATGTCGCACTCGGCGGATTGCGCTCGGCGATCTTCAACGAAGTCTTGCAGTTTTTCTTGATCTGGGCCGGAGCTCTGTTGATTCCAATTCTCGGTCTTGTCGAGGCGGGCGGCTGGAGCGGACTTCAGGCGAAGATCATGCAGAACTTGACGGAACTGCATGTTCCCAATCCGGGCTCGTATACGCATCTCTGGTCGACGTTGGGAAGCTTCTCCGCGAATCCGATGGGCATCAATTGGGTCGGTATCGTTTTTGGATTAGGAGCGGTGATCTCGATGGGCTATTGGACGACGGATTTCCTCGTCGTTCAGCGCGTTTTGTCGGCCAAGGACCTGCGGTCCGCGGAACTGGCTCCCATTATCGGCGCAGCTTTCAAGATGATGGTGCCCTTCATCGTCATTCTGCCCGGCCTGCTCGGGCTGGCACTGCTCCGGGATCCGCATACCGGGCAACTGATCCGGCTTGTACCCGCCGACCTCGCCTGGTCTCCACAAGGGCAGGCGCAGGGATTGCATGGTTATGACGAAGTCTTGCCCTTGATGCTGGCTCGTTATTGCGGGCCCGGCCTGCTCGGGCTCGGAATTACTGCGCTCATCGCCGGGTTTATGTCGGGGATGGCGGGTAACGTCAGCGCCTTCACCACGGTTTGGACGTACGACATTTATGCCACATTGATCAACAAGAATATGACTGACACCGCCAAGGTGAAAATGGGTCGCTGGGTCACGGTGATTGGCGTTGTTATCAGTATCTGGACTGCGTACATTGCGGCGCATGCGCCCAGCATCATGGATTATGTGCAAGCTCTATTTAGTTTCTTCATTGCGCCGCTGTTTGGAACGGTCATTCTGGGGATGCTGTGGAGGCGCGCTACACCTGCCGGCGGTTGGACTGGTTTGCTGGCGGGGACCTTATCTTCTGTCGGCATGTATACCTGGGTGAAGCTTGATCCCAGTGCAGTGCGCTATGTGGCCCTCTCGATGGACGCGCAGGATCAGGCGCAAAACATGTTTCGCGCTCTTTGGTGCTGCCTGATTTGCGTGATCGTCACGGTGGTCGTGAGCTATCTCACGCGGCCCAAGCCGGACTCCGAATTAAAAGATCTCGTTTACGGCCTCACGCCGATTCCGAAGACAGAGCACGTCACAATCCTTCACAGTCCCATTTTCTGGGGCGTCGTCGTAGCAATCGTGTTTGTGATTCTGCAGATCATCTTCTGGTAGGAGGGATACATGAAGTCCGGGAGTTCACTGTCGATCTGGTTTTTCACAGGACTGTGCCTGGGCGTAAACGGGCTGCTGATTTTTGCCCGGGGAATCTATGAGGCCATCAACCCTCCCCTGGAAAACAGAGTCGTTCTCTTCGATCTGCACGCCAACATCTGGTGGGGCGGATTCCTGCTGATTGTGGGAATTTTCTATTGCGTCCATTTTTCGCCCGCGAAAGAACGCAAGCGCAACGCCCAATCCTAAATGTAGGGGCGGAGGCATTCCTCCGCCCCGCGCGCGCAGCGAGCGTAACGAATCTAATCTCTACAGATGAAATCTTTTGAGCGCTGCTCGCGCCGCGTGATATCCGCACATCCCATGCACTCCCGCTCCCGGCGGCGTCGACGACGAGCAAATGTAAACATCCCGCGCTGAGGTCGCGTAATGTCTCCACGTAGGTCGAAACAGGAATTGATTCAGATCCATCGCCCCGCCGCCGATATCCCCGCCAATGAGATTGGCGTTCATACTCTGCAATTCATGCGGACCAAAGATACGCCGTTTTAAAACGCAATCCCGAAATCCCGGAGCGAAGCGCTCGATCTGGTTCTCCATCCGGTCGAGCATGTCAATCTGAGAATCGTTCGGAACATGGCAATAAGCCCACGCTGTGTGTTTGTCCGCCGGGGCGCGCGTTGAATCGAACAGACTTGGCTGGGTAAGCAACACAAATGGCCGCTCCGCAATGAGTCCTTTTCGCATGGCGTCCTCTGAAGCTGCAATCTCCTCGAATGTCCCTCCAATGTGAACGGTTGCCGATTGCAGGCATTCACGTGCCTTCCATGGAATCGGATCGCTCAATGCATAATCGACTTTGAACACGCCGGGCCCATATCGAAACCGTTGCAACTGGCGGGAGAATGGGGCTGAGAATCGCTTTCCGGCAATTTTCAGTAATTGACGAGGCGTCACGTCACACAAACACAAATCGTAAGCAGGCATAGCCTCGAGAGACTCGACCGGGGAGGACGTTTTTAGAGTTCCGCCAAGTCGCAAAAGATGTCCCGATAACGCATTCGTGATCGACTGTGATCCCCCTCGTGGGATCGGCCAGCCCACGGCATGCACTGAGACGGCGAACATCAAACCAAAGATTCCGCTCAGCGGTTCATCGAACCCCAGCATGGAATGCCCCGCCAGTCCCGCGAAGAACGCCCGTGTCCGTTGATTCTTAAAGCGGCTCGCCACCGCTTTCGCCGGAGAGAGTGCGTGTATTCCGAAGCGCGCCATCAGCAGAGGATGCTGTGGAATCATGAGCGGGGGCCGCAGAACGTCCGACGCGAAATCCCACCAATGCTCGACGAAGGGCTTCACAAGGTGAATCCACTCTCGGGCATCGGTGCCCAGGGAATCTTTGACCCTGTCCAGTTCACGCTCCAGCACTACGGCCGTTCCGTCATCAAGAGGATGCGCCAGCGCTGCGGGAGAGTGAATCCACTCCAGCCCGTGATCTGCCAGGGGCAGCGCGTTAAAAAACGGCGAACCAACCCCCAGCGGATGAACGGCGGATCCGAAGTCGTGAAGGAAGCCCGGGAGGGTTAGTTCCATTGTGCGTGCCCCGCCGCCAGGGATCGGTTCTGCCTCAAACACATCGACTTTCAATCCCGCCTGGGCTAAGACGATCGCCGCCGAGAGCCCGTTCGGGCCCGAGCCGATCACACACGCGGTTTGGAGCCTTTTACTCATACTGAGTCATTTCAGACATTGAGTCATTGAGACATTACATCATTGATTCATTCGACCTGATGCCGTTCGCAGTCCGCAGCTACTGAAGTGGCGTAACCTCTCACTGATTCAATGACTCAATAGCCTCATTCTCTCGGCTGCACGTTCGGCAATTCGATTACGAATGCCTGTCCATTGGATGCACGCTCCACCGTGGGGGCGTACAGCCCGAGTAGTTCCCGGCGCCACCATAATCCGGTTTTCTGTTTTTCCGCCATGCTCGTGAACCAGTACTGCCACAGCAACACGCGGATTTGCCGCGGAGGTTCGCTTGGGAATGGATTCTTTGCGAATAAAGCCAGCACGTCCTTGTCATTCGAAAGCAATCGTACCTCTGTATTGGGCACAATCGGCGAATCGCGCCACGAGGCCAGAGACGCGAACCACAAATTCCAATCGAACCGCGGCTGGTAGGGAGCGTAGATCCGCGGCGGCTGGTTCAATTCCTGTGGCTTGTAGCGAAACAGGTACGGCGTCCAGTTCTGCCCGTCCATCGAGCCCTGAAACTCGATCTCGTACCGTCCGCGAGTCATGACGGCGAATAAGCCGTATTGATTGGCAATGCGGAACGGCTCCAGCGCGATCACGGGAGCTCTCGGCAGGGGCAGCCTGCGCGCCATCTCTGCCACGGTCGCGTAGAAAACCCAGGTCAGCATCAGCGCGGTTACCGCCAATTTCACGATTTGCCATGGGCTGCGAAGAAGAGCGCGCCAATTCTGCGAGTCGGGTGGCGAAGCATTCGGTGTTGCTGGCGGTGGCAGATGCAACCTCCATCTTTCTGGAAGAAAGCGGTGCAGGAAACGATCGTCCAGCAGAAGGACACCCAAGGCTAGAACGAGATAGTTCAGGAAGGCATAGTTCGCGGTCAGGATCACCCCGATTTCCCACGGAGTCACGATAAGGAAACAGACGATTCGCCATCGCCGCGGGAGAAACAGCATCCAGACGAGTCCGAGTTCCAGCGCAAGCGTGGCGTACACAGTGCCCGCATGAAACCAGTGCGGCAGGTGCTGCACGTACCAGCCGATCCACGTTGGCAGCGGGCCGTTCTGGTAGTATTCATCCATCGCTGTAAAGTTGCGCCACTCCGGGTCGCCACTCGCGAGCTTCACCACGCCCGATTCGAAATAGATTCGGAACCACTCCCACTGCAGCAGGAAAAGGCTCGCTCGCGGCGCAGGATGTGCCGAAGCCAATCCCGGGCGAAATCCGGGAGGAGCAAAAAACCACGAGATGAATCCCGCCTCGAGCAACATGCCGTCCGATTGGTAGCTGGAGAAGTCCTGCGCCGCAGCGATGAACGAGAGAAAACAAATAAAGCAAATGACCAGCATTCCCCGTGGCCAGAGGTTCAAAACGAGCAAGACCGACGCCACCATGCCTATCCAGCAAAGCGCCATCAGCATGGTCGCAGAGCTCGAAAACCACAGCAGCGTCGGGGCGTACCAGACGCGCTCCACTGGTCCAACGGACTGAGCGACCGCCTGCAGATAAGGCCCCGCGGGCAGGATTCCGGTGGGGCCGATAAGTCCGCGAATTTGAAATACGAGCGAGAAAAAGGCCGAGAAGTAGATGCCGCCCAGGGCACGAAGGAAAAGCCAGCGAGGGAGCAGACGATCGCGGGGTGCGCGCCCCGGATCGAAGAGCCAGCGGATCACGGAGGCAAGCCGCCAGTCCATGATCCCGCAATTATACGGATGGTGCTCGCGTCAGGTCCGCCGGGGGGCGTAGTAATTCCGCGCTTCGCTTGGAATGACAATCGTGATTGAAGATGAATGGAACTACTCGTAACGCAGCGCTTCGATCGGATCCAGGCGGGAGGCGCGCAATGCTGGCACCATTCCGCTGATCAGGCCCACGGCGCCGAGAATGACCGTCGCCGCAATCAACGTTCCGGGTGCGATGATCAGACGAATATCGCCCGCCTCACCGTTCTTGGCAAACGCGCTGTAAAGAGTGAGCCGTCCGACACACAGCGCGACCACGTAGGCGAGGACCACGCCAAAGACTCCACCGATGGCGGTGATCGTCAGCGCTTCCGCAAGAAACTGGAAAAGAATGTAGCCGCGTTTCGCGCCCAGCGCCTTCTGTACGCCGATCTCGCGGGTGCGTTGGGTGACCGAGACAAGCATGATGTTCATCAAACCGACGCCCCCGATGCCGAGGGTCAGCGTGCCGATAAAACCCATCAGAATCTTTAACCCGAGCGTGATGATTTCGAACTGATGCAGTTGCGTCATCAGGTTAAAAACGCGCACAGCCTGCCGGTCCGCCTCATTGAACTTGTGTTGCGTAGACAGGATGGTGCGCACTGCGGGTTCAATCTTTGCGTACTCGGGAGTTTGATAATTGAACCAGATCGTGTCGAGATAATGAGTGCTCTTCAAGTCACTCATCGTGGTGAAGGGAATGTAGACGACGCGATTAATGTCGTCATTGCCCTCCTGCATTTTCGCGGCTAAAACGCCCACCACCTCAAAGCTCAAACCATCCACCCGGATGTGCTCTCCCAGCGCATTCCTGCCAGAAAACAGTTTCTCTTTCGCTTCGGAGCCAATCACTGCAACGCGCCCGCGCTGTACCTGGTCTTCCATGTTGTAGAAGCGGCCCTGGTCGAGCTTAAGGGAACGGATGTCAAACACGTTCGGATCATTTCCGGTCACCGGAAACGTGAACGTCCGCGTGTCGTATTGGACATTCGACTGCTTATCCACACTGGGCGTGATGTGCGTGATCTGCGGAAGATTGGTGACTAAAGCATCGACGTCGTCTTGCGTGAAGCGGATGTTGACCCCCGCCTTCTGCCCGCCCGCTTGAGTCGAAGTGGTTCCCGGCACCACGATGACGAGTTTTGTTCCGAAATTCGCGAAGATGTTCTGGCAGGCCTGGCCGAAACCATTCCCGTACGCCAGCAGCATGACCACGGTCGCGATTCCCCACCCCATGCCGAGCATGGTGAGCGCGGTGCGGCGGCGGTTGTAACGCATGGCCGTATAGGCTTCGCGCAGCAGATCACGCAGCATTTCGCCTCATTCCTGCCGCAGCGCTTCTACCGGCTGCAGCATGGCGGCCTTGCGAGCAGGGTATAGCCCGGCGATGACTCCGGCGAGCGTCAGGCTGCCAATGGCCAGCATCGCCGACATGGGCACTAATTTTGGCGGATCGAATCCTTGCGGCCCTTGCACGCCGCCCATCATCGCCATCAATCCGCCGGCGAACGCTACCCCGATCATCCCGCTTCCCAGCGTGAGCAGCAGTCCTTCGAGGAAGAAATGGAAAAGAATACTGCGGTTGGTCGCGCCAAGGGCCTTGCGCAACCCGATCTCGCGCGTGCGTTCACTGACCGCGACCAGCATGATGTTGATGACCCCGATCGCACCCAAAGCCAGCGTCACCATTCCCACCGCCCCTAGAAACATATTCATGACGTCGAAAATCGTGCCGACCATCTTCGATTCCTGGATCGAGTCCCACTCGTCGAAGGCATTTTCATCACTCGCATCGAAGCCATGATTGCGGCCCACGATTTCGTGCACTTCCTTTTGCGCGAGCACGTGCTCCGCCGTTACCAGCGGCTGATACTCGATGAAGGAAATCGAGTTCTGATGGTTCTCCCCCTTGAGCGGGAAATCCTCCGCCATGACCTGGAAGGGAATATAGCCGCGCATATTCAGCCACATGTTGTCGCCGCGGCCCAGGTGGGGAAGGCTTCCTACCACCTCGAAACGCTGTCCGTTGAGCAGAACGAACGACCCGACGGATGGGCGCCCGGGAAACAGGTTCTTCAACAACTCATTTCCCAGCACGATCACGTTGCGCCGCTGCGCGCCATCCAGCGCATTTAACCAGCGGCCTTCCTTCAGCGGCAGGTAGCTGATCTCATTCAACTGCGGTTCCGTGCCCAGAATTTCCCCGCTGGCGGTCGCGAATTCGCTCACTTCGTGCAGATCTCCGCGCGAGATCACCGGACAGGCATTGCGCACGTGCGCCGATTGCTTGATATCCAGGTAATCGCGGTATGTCAGCAGGTAATTCCGGGCGGAGTTCATCTGTCCCGCAACGGCGGGAGCACGTCCGGGGAACAGAAACATGATGTCTTTGCCGAACTCGGCCAGTTCGCGCTTGTTGCCCGATCGGAATCCTTCGCCCACGCCCACCAGCAGCAATAAGGATCCTACGCCCCAGGCAATTCCGAACATGGTCAGGAACGACCGCAGCTTGTGTGCCCACAAGTTCCGGAAGATCTGCGCGAAAATGTCCAGAACGGCTCGCATGATATCTACTTGTTTGTGCTTAGATGCATGATCTTTCGGCAAATTGCGGGCTGCGGGCGAAAAAGCTACTCCGGGAGGCCGAAACCACACGTGCAGCTTTCCCTTTCTTGAAATACGTCATTAACGGCTCAAATGTTCCTGATCTATAGACGTTTGAGACACCAATTCGCGTTTTCACGGGCACTCCTCTTTTTGTGGAAGGTGATCGAGAAAGCCCCCCTCGATATGGGTTGATAGCTCGCAAGTCGATTCGCCCGCTAGGGTTACGAGTTACCCCGGGTCGAGAACTGCGGCAGTAATGGCGGAGGGAGAGGGATTCGAACCCCCGGTACGGTTTCCCGTACATCGGTTTTCAAGACCGACTGTTTCAACCACTCACACATCCCTCCGCGCGGGTGGGGAGTGATTCTTATTTAGTTTACACGCTGCCTTACCAGACCCGGCACCGATGTTGATTCACCATCGGTGCATGCGCCTGGCAGTGAAACGCCTCCTGAAACTCCGGCATGTTTGAGACCACGCCATTGACCCGATACTTCTCCGGGGAATGCGGGTCGACCGTTGCCCGCAGGCGCTTGGTTTCGTCCCGGGTCTCGCCGCACCAACTCTGCCCGTAGCCGACGAAGAATCGCTGCTCGGGCGTTAGCTTATCGATGGGCTCAAGCTTCTGGCCTTTCGTATCTTCCTGCCAGGCCATGTAGGCAAGAATCAGGCCGCCGAGGTCGGCAACATCTTCGCCCAGCGTCAGCTTGCCATTGATTTTGATGTCGTCGATGATCGTGTACTTCGAATACTGCTCCGAGATGCAACTGGCGCGAGTGTCGAATTCTTTGGAGTCGTCCGGGGTCCACCAATCCCGCAAGTTTCCCTGCGCGTCGAACTGGCGGCCTTCATCGTCGAAGCCGTGCGTGAGTTCGTGTCCGATGGTGCCGCCAGTGTCGCCATAGTTCGGTGCGGCATCAGATCTAGGATCGAATGCCGGTGGCTGCAGCACTCCTGCCGGAAAATTGATGTTGTTCATCTGCGGATTGTAGTAGGCATTCACCGTGGGAGGCGTCATTTCCCACTCCCCGCGATCTACGGGTTTGCCGATCTTTCCCAGTTGGCGGTTGAATTCGAAGCGTTGTGCACGCTCAAAGTTCCCTGCTGCGTCCCCGCGAATAATCTGCAGTTTGCTGTAGTCCCGCCACTTATCCGGATAACCAATCTTATTGGCTACGGCATGCAGTTTCGCAAGCGCCTGCTGCTTAGTGCTGGCTGACATCCAGGAAAGGTCTTGAATATCCTGTGCCATCGCGGCTTCGATTTGCCTGACCATCTTTAGAGCATCCTGCTTGGCTTCCGGGCTGAAGTACTTTTCGACGTAGACCTGTCCCAGAGCTTCGCCGATGTAGCCATCCACATCCTCGGTGCAACGTTTCCAGCGGGGTTTGAGTTCTTCCTGGCCTTGCAGCGTTTTGCCATAAAACGCGAAATCTTCGTTTAAGAAGGGATCCGAAAGATGGGTTGCATAGGCATGGACCAGGTGCCAGCGCAAATATGTCTTCCAGTCGGAGAGGCTTTCTTTATCGATAACTTCGTTCAAAGTCTTAAAAAATCCGGGCGCACTCACGTTGAGCGACGCCAGCGAGGGGAGACCAACCTTCGCAAAATAAACGGGCCATGAAAACGCTGGATCGATCTTCTCCAGTTCCACGCTCTCCATCTTGTGATCGAGATTCTTGGGATCGCGGCGTTCCACGAGCGTCATGGAACCTTTGGCAAGGGCGGTTTCAATCCGCATCACGGTCTCCGCTTCCGCCGCGGCTGGATCGGGTTTGTCGCCCAGCAACTGAAACATCTTCGCCACATGAGTCGCATACGCCTTACGTAATTCCACCGACTTCGGATCATCCTTGGTGTAATAGTCGCGGTCCGGGAGGCCGAGGCCTCCCTGATCGGCATCGGCAATGACCTGATTGGCGTCGCGGAAATCCTGAGTGGAGTCGAACCCGAAGAGCACGTTATCGTCGGCCATTTCGCCGGCTAGTTCCGCGAGTTCGGCCTTGGTCGTAATTGCATCGATCCGCCGCAATTTAGATTCGAGCGGTTGCGCGCCTTTATCGTTCATCGCCTTTTCGTCCATGCACGACGTGTAGTAATCGCCAATCTTCTGCTGGATCGCGCCGCGATTTGGGTCGGGAGCGGCTGCGGCTTCGAGGATTCCGCGCAGGCGCACCAGGTTCTCCTCTTGCATTTTCGAATAGAGGCTCCAGTCAGATTGATCCGGCGGAATGGGATTGTGCTTGATCCAATTGCCGCAGGAATAGGCGAAAAAGTCCTCGCAGGGATCAACGCTTCGATCCATAGAGTCAACGTTTAGCACCGGTTCAGGCTTGCTTGATTGTTGTGCAGCTAGAAAAGGAATGAGTGTGAAACAGAAGAGAACACCAACAGCCAAATGAACCGATCGCAAGGAAGTTTGTCTCCTCAGGCCATCTATGGAATCACGTGGAGATGGTTTCTCCTAAAGGGTACACGCTCGTGAAAAGATCGACAAAGCTCTAGCTTTTGCCCAAATGAATGGATCCATCACCGGTGTGAATCAACAGCAGGCTGCCGCCGCCATTGAGCTTGCCGCGGACCTCGTTTTCCCGCACCTTCCCTGCGGTGGTGACCGGCATATCCAGGTCAATATGTCCGTCGCCGGTGTGCAAATCCACATCAGCGGCCAATTGGCTGGGAACATCCAGTGTCACGTTGCCGTCGCCCGTTTCCAGGTGCCATCCCGTCGCAATGGATGAGCCGGAAGAAGCCTGGACCTCGACGTGCCCGTCGCCGGTCTTCAGGTCGAGCTCATCAAACCGGCCATTCGCATGAATGTGTCCGTCCCCGGTCGTGGCATGCAGCTTGCCGTCGACGCCGTCGAGGGTCTCCGAACCGTCCCCGCTGTGCAGATTCATTTCTCCTTTCAGTCCGGCCACTTCGATTTTTCCATCGTCGGTCTGCAGGTTTAATTTGCCCTCGCGTGGCATCTGAATGAGGATGTCGACCCTGTGTGGTCCCCACTCAATGTTGATGCCATGGTGCGGATAGCGCACCGCAATCGACACGGCGTCTCCGGTCTGATGCTCTTCAATGTGAATACCACCCTCGCCGATCTTGTAGCGGTTGCTGATGACTTTGGCTTGAATCGTGCGCTGGTCCCAGGTCGTCACGCGGATATTCGCGTCCGAAGTCTCGACTCGCAGATCGGGCGTGCCGCTTACGTTGTAAGTTTTCGACCATTCATCGGCAAATGCCGGGACGCTGGCGACAAGCAATAATAATGCTGGCAACAATAAAGCGAAGGCACTGCGCTTCATAGAGTCTCCTCCGGGCCGCACGCAACTATCCCGGCTCGTTAGACGTGAATACGCAGGATTCGTGAGTTTTGTTCCGTATTCAGGAAGTTCGCGCAGGGTAGGCCATTCGGATCAGCGAGCGTTCGGAAAATGGCACGTACAGCAGTGCCGCACTGACGGCGAATGCCCCGCCAATTCCCAGGATGTGTATCAGCAGAAATGGAGCCACCGCCCAGAGTTCATCCAGCGCCAGCACCGCTGCGAAGATGCGACGAAACTTCTCCCCCAGCCGCTGATAATCGAAGCCTACCGCGGAAATCAGATAACAGCGTAGCGGAATTCCCACGCCAGCCGTGATTAAGACCACGCCGGTCAGACCGAGAGCGGCCCATAGCGGCAGAAACGAATCGGCGATCACCTCGATGGCGTGAAGCCGAAACAGTGCTACCACGTAAAAAATCAGGTACATGAACTGAATCAGTGCGAACAGGGAGCGGATGACGCTTCGGCGCGGGGTGGGAATTTCCAGTTCAGGATGCAGCGCAGGCGGCTCGGGAGCTCTTGCTGGAGCGCGCGTGGTGGGCTTTGGCGGCGATGCGTCGGGGGCCTCCTTGCGAACATCCTGCACTGGCGCAATAAACCGATATCCGCGGCGAGCCAGCGTCTCGATGAAACGCGGGCTGGAGGCGGAATCCCCGAGCGCCTCCCGGACCTTGTTAATCGCAGTATTCAAGCTGTGATCAAAATCGACGAAGGTATCGGAAGGCCAAAGCTTCTCGCGCAATTCCTCGCGCGTGACCACTTCGCCTGCCCGCTCCAGCAGGATCACGAGTACCTGCAGGGGCTGTCCCTGCAGCCGGAGTTTCGTGCCATTTTTTCTCAAGTCTCCGGCGCGGAAATCGAGCTCGAACACTCCGAATCGTGCAATCCTGGTCTCATTCTGCGGCATGGCTGGATGACGCCGTAGTTTAGCATCGGGCGTCTTCGTGCCAGGGTCCGCTAGGGAAGATTTCCCGGCAGTACTAGAATATTGGCGTGCCCGTACCCCCGTCACAAAACGATTCGCCACCCCGGCATCACCGGCATGCGGTCTACGCTTCGGAAGCCGCCGGCCTGCTGCTGATCGCATCCCTGCTGCTGGCCCTCAGCCTGATTCGCTATTGGCACTACATTCACTGGAGCCTTCGCTGAGTGAGCGGCCCGCCTCCGAAAGGCACGGAGCCGTTACTGGTTGTTCTTCTCGGGCCTACAGCCAGCGGCAAAACGGCGCTGTCGCTAGCGCTTGCCGAGAAGTTCGCCGGTGAAATCGTCAACTGCGATTCGGTCGCCATCTATCGCGCGTTTGATATTGGTACTGCGAAGCCTTCGGTCGCCGAGCGAGCCCGCGCTCCTCACCATCTTTTCGATTTCGTGGAACCCTCCGGTTACATGACTGCCGGCGAATACGCGCGGCTGGCGCGGCGCGAACTCGCAGAAATCGCCTCGCAAAGTCACCTGCCAATTATCGTAGGAGGCACCGGGCTTTACCTCCGCGCCTTGCTGGAAGGATTGTTTCTCGGTCCGCAACGCTCCGAGGAATTGCGGGAAAGACTGCGCGAGCGGGTCGCGCAGCGGGATTCGTCTCATTTACATCGAATCTTGCGGCGCTTGGATCCCGCTGCCGCCGAACGAATCCATCTCAATGACATTCCCAAACTGATTCGTGCCATCGAAGTCTGCCTTGCATCGCGACGCAAGATGACGGAACTCTGGCAACAAGGACGCGAGCCCCTTCGCGGGTTCCGCATTCTGCGTTTCGGCCTTGATCCGGATCGCACCGCGCTGTACGAACGGATCAATCGCCGCGCTGCCCAGATGTTTGAAAACGGACTTGTGGATGAGACCAACCGCCTGCAGGCAAGCTACGGCACCATCGCGCGCCCGTTAGCATCGCTCGGATACAAGCAGGCCGTGCAGTTCCTGAACGGTGAGTTGACGCACGATCAGGCCGTACAAGCGGCGCAACAAGGGCACCGCAACTATGCCAAGCGCCAGATGACCTGGTTCCGGCGCGAACCGGATGTGATCTGGTTGCGCGGTTTTGGCCACGATCGGCAAATTCAAAAAGAAGCAATTCGCCGGATCGACGACGCAATCTCACAGAGCCGGTGATCTGAATCACTGAGAAGAACTTCGGAAACCGCAAGGGCGCCGGAAGCCCGTTCTTCTGGTATCGTTTTCCTGCCATGTGTCGAACCTTATCTGTCATATTTATCTGCTTCATCCTTGCGTTTCCCCTTTCCGCCAAAGACAAACACCCAAAATCCGGAAATCCGCGGACCGAGAAGGGCGACAGATGGGCTGAGAAGACGCTCCGCAAGCTCAGCTTGCAGGAGAAAGTTGGCCAGGTGTTCATGGTCTGGTGCCGTGCGGGATTCCTCAATATCGACGATCCGGAATACCTGCAACTCCGCGATGCCATGCAGAGATATCACGTCGGTTCCTTCGCCATGACCGTGCATGTGGATGGTCCCTATCTACTGCGTACTGGACCGTATGAAGCCGCGGAATTGCTCAATCGCCTGCAGCACGACTCCAAGCTGCCTCTTTTGTTTGCCGCTGATTTTGAACGCGGAGTGGCTACGCGCCTGACCGGAACTACCAACTTTCCGCACGCGATGGCGTTCGGAGCCGACGGAAACGTCCAGGATGCCGAGCGATTTGGGCGGATTACTGCAGAGGAAGCTCGCGCCGTCGGGGTGCATTGGAATTTCTTTCCTGACGCGGACGTCAACTCCAATCCCGCCAACCCCATCATCAATACCCGTTCGTTTGGCGAAGATCCCAAGCAGGTCGGCGACTTGGTCACCGCTTACATCAAGGGCGCCCACGAAGCTGGCATGCTGACCACGGTCAAGCATTTCCCCGGCCACGGGGACACTGCAACCGACTCCCATCTCGGCGTCGCCAGCGTGAATGGCGACCGCGCTCATCTGGAAAGCATCGAACTGCCGCCTTTTCGCCAGGCGATCGCAGCCGGGGTGGATTCGGTGATGGTCGCTCACGTCACGGTCCCGGCCCTCGATTCCGATCCCAACCACGTTGCCACGATTTCGCCGGCGGTCGTCTCCGATCTGCTCGAAAAACAGCTTGGTTTCAAAGGGATTGTTGTGACCGACGCCCTCGATATGGCCGGCCTCACTCATCTGTTTGCCAGCAACATCGGCCGGGCAGCCGTCGAAGCGTTCAAAGCAGGAAACGATCTATTGCTCATCCCCGCAGATCTTGGAGCGTCGTATGAAGCCATGATCCAGGCCGTACAATCCGGGGAAATTTCCCGAGAGCGCCTGGATCATTCCGTCCTCAAGATCCTGAAAACAAAGGCCGCTCTTGGTTTGCATCAGACTCGTACGGTAGACCTCAGTGCCCTCGCGACCACCGTCGGCAAGCCCGAAAATCTTAACTTCGGACAGCAAGTCGCTGACTCGGCCATTACGCTCGTCCGTGACAACGGCCAGGCTCTGCCCCTGAAATCCAAGGGAACTCCAGCGGCCGGTCTGCCGTATATGAGTAGGGAGGAGACCCATAACGATACGGTCGCCGTCATTTTCTCCGATGACGTCCGTACCGAATCGGGGCGGGCCTTCGGGCGCGAACTGCGTGCGCGTATTCCGGACGCTAACGTCATTTATGTGGACCCTCGCATCGTGGTGGGCATGTCAGACGAGGTACTCAAGGCGGTGGATCAGGCAAAGCGGGTGATCGCTGCCGTTTACGTAATTCCGACCGCCGGAAAAATCGGCAATTCGGTCGCGATGGCGGATGTAAGTGGCGCCCTGCTGCAGCAGGTGCTCGACCATGCCGCTCAGAGAACGGTCGTGGTAGCGATGGGCAATCCGTATCTTGCGTCCGATTTTCCCAAGATCGAAAATTACATGTGCACATTTTCCAATGCGACGGTTTCGGAAGTGGCTTCTGTCAGGGCGTTGTTTGGGGAAATCCCAATTCATGGCCATCTCCCCGTGAGTATTCCTAACGTGGCCGTACGCGGCTCCGGCATCGAACGCCCTGCGCAAGTCGCGAAAGGAGAGTCGCTCCATGGCGCGAATTAAGCGCATCGTCCCGAACTTGTGCGTCCTCACCTTGGGAGCCCTGCTGCTAACGCTTTTCGCTTGCAGCATTAATGTGAAGAAGGAGCCCGACGGACAAGACAAGCAGGTGGACATCAATACCCCTCTAGGTGGCATTCACGTCAGCAAAGCTGCGACCGCGGATGATGTCGGCCTTCCCGTTTACCCTGGCTCCCGCCTGAAACCGAAGGACTCCAGCAACGACGACAAAAGTGCGAATGTAAACATTTCCGGCTTCGGCTATCGGGTCAAAGTTGTCGCTCTTCAATACGAGTCGGACGACGCGCCCTCCAAGCTGGTTGCCTTCTATAAAGATCAACTCAAGAAGTATGGGAGTGTGCTGGAGTGTCATACCTCCGGTCACGTGGATTTCGATGCGGACATTGATAAGTCCGGGAAACGTTCGCGAGAGCTGACCTGTGCTGGGGACAAAGGCAACAACACTGAACTCAGGGTAGGCACGAGAGACAATCAGCATATCGTTGCAATTGAGCCCCAAGGGAACGGCGCCACCTTCTCTTTGGTCTACGTTCGGACCCACGGCAAAGAAGCCGATATTTAACTGCGCGCTGCTCGTTCAGGAGGACACGCATGTTTCGTCACATCGCACCCGCTCTCTGCCTCGCCGTTTTTACATTTCCGACATTCGCCCAGCAAAACGAAGACAAGCCTTTCGATGTCCGTAGCTCTGTCGGCGACCTCCACGTGGGAAAAGATGCGGATGCCCACAAAGCGGGCCTGCCGTTATACCCCGGTGCGCGCCCCAAGCGCGACGAGGACGGTGATCCGTTTAATTTTGGCGTGCTTACTGAGAACTTTGGCCTCAACTTAGTCGTTGCCAAATACGAATCCGACGACTCCCCATCGAAGGTCATCGCCTTCTATCGTCACAAACTAAAAAAATACGGTACTGTCCTCGAATGCCATACCCAGGACGAGAGCGCGTCCGTGCAAAGCAATGACGATCGCAAGGATTCCAAGGAACTGAAGTGCGACGGAGACAATACCGGCCCCAACACGGAACTGAAAGTAGGTACCGAGGACGATCAGCACATTGTGGCCGTCCAACCCCGCAACGACGGAAAATCTTCCGAGTTCGCGGTCGTCTATCTGCATCACCATGGCAAGCGCGGCGAGATTTAGCTCTCTACAGCCGAGTCGATTCTTACGCCGCTTGCCTTCGCGGTGCCGCTGCGATACTTTCGAGAGTAAGCTTCATTCCGGCCGATGGAGCAACCCTGCCACAAATGCGGACAACCGGTGGAGGAAGGCGTAGCCTTCTGTCCCCATTGCGGCGCCCCTCAGATTCGCGTGATCGTTGCGGAGGCCCCCTCCGCGCCGGCAATTCTCCCGAATGCTTCGGGTGCGGCTGTTCTGCCAAATGCGCCGGCGCCGACTCTGGTTCTCTCCATGCCACGATCGGCGGCCTTTCGGTCGTGCGCGCTGGCCGCCGCTCTTGGCTCGTTGCTCATGACGCTCGGTCTGTATCCGCTCGTCGCGATTCTGAGTGCGGGCTTTTTGGCGGTCGTTCTCTACCGCCAGCGCTGGCCCGGCAGCATGATCACTCCCGGAACAGGAGTTCGTCTCGGCGCTCTCAGCGGGCTGCTATGGTTCGCGATCACGTCAATTGCCGGCGCAATTTTTGTTCTGTTTGCCCATAAAGGTCCGGAGATTCGAACTGAGTTGATCAAGAGGATCGATCAGGTGGCCTCCCAAACCACCGATCCGCAAACGGTCGCCATGCTCGATCGGCTGAAGACTCCTGCCGGTCTCGAATGGTTCATGATCGCGAGCGTGGTGCTTCTGTTCTTAACTTCGATTGTGCTGGCCATCGTCGGAGGCGCGATCGGTGGTGCTCTTTTTCGCAGGCAAGATCGGCGCTAGCGATTTTCGGCTACCCCTTGCGGCACCCTGTACTCGCCGCGTATGATGCACCGTTTGCCTTCTTACTGAATGAATAAGCCAGCTCGCGGTTCGCTGCTCGGGATAGAGCATCTCGAGGCGAAGGAAATCCTGGGCCTGCTGCAGTCAGCCCGCCGCATGAATCCGCTGAAGCCCCGGCCGCTGCTCCGCGGCAAGCGCATCGTGCTTCTGTTTTATGAGGCCTCCACCCGCACGCGGTCTTCGTTCGAAGTAGCGGCGAAATCCCTTGGTGCGATGACAGTTCTGGTGCAGTCTTCCGGCTCGAGCATCGAAAAAGGTGAGTCCGTTCTCGATACCGGTTACACTCTGCGCGCGGTGGGCGCCGATTGCATCGTGATGCGGCATCCCTCGGCGGGCGCTCCGCACCTGATGGCCAGCCATCTCGATATTCCCGTCATCAACGCCGGAGACGGCATGCACGAGCATCCCTCGCAAGCGCTGCTCGATGCGTTCACCATTCTGAAGCATAAAAAGTCATTCCAAGGGCTGCAGGCCGCCATCATTGGCGACATCTATCACAGCCGGGTGGCACGCAGTTCCTGTCATCTGCTGAGCAAGTTTGGAGTGAAGATCATGCTTTGCGGGCCTCCGGAGTTCGTTCCCGAAATCGCCGCTACGCTGGCTCCCGGCTTGCGCGTCACACGCCATCTGGAAGATGCGCTGCGGGGCACCGACGTGGTCATGCTCCTGCGCGTGCAGAAAGAACGCCTGGCGGGACAGAAGATTCGCCTGCAGGACTACATCGCTCGCTACCAGATGACAACCGCGCGGCTGAAACTGGCCAAGCGCGATGCGATTGTGATGCACCCGGGCCCGATCATCCGCGGGCTGGAATTGACAGCGGAGGTCGCCGATGGTCCGCAATCGGTGATCGTGGACGAAGTTCACAACGGCGTGCCGACCCGCATGGCCATCCTGGCGCGAGCCTTGGGAAGAGCATGAGCCACGGACGTAAATCAGATTTCAAAGGGCGCGGCCTCCCGCCGCGCCATAGGGCCGCATATCATCAGCCTTTCGACCCTGAGGTGAACGCTGATTTCTAAAGTTCAACAACGTGAAGACTCGAGTCTGCTGATCAAGGGCGGACATCTCATCGATCCTGCGGCCAAGATCAATGCGCCCATGGATCTTCTGCTGCGGGATGGACGCGTGGCCGAGATGGCATCTCCGGGAAAGATTCGCGGCAGTGCCGACGAGAAGTTTGACGCTCGCGGTCTGGTCGTTTCCCCAGGGTTCATCGATCTGCACGTGCACCTCCGGGAACCGGGCCAATCCTATAAAGAGACGATCGCAAGCGGAACCGCAGCGGCCGCGGCTGGAGGTTTCACCTCCGTTTGCACCATGCCCAATACGGCTCCCGTCGTCGACACGCCAGAATGGGTGAACTGGCTGCGCAATCCGGAGCGTGGCGCTGTGGTCAATGTGTTTCCGATTGCGGCGGCAACCCGAGGCAGCCGCGGCGGAACGCTTACCGATTTCGCCGCTTTGCAGCGCGCTGGTGCCGTTGCCGTGACCGATGACGGCAAACCCATTCTCGAAGATGACACAATGCGCATGGCCCTGCGCCTTGGCGCGGAACTGAATCTTCCCATCGTGCAGCATGCGGAAGATACACGCGTAACCGAAAACTGCTCGATGCACTCAGGGCCTACCAGCTTCCGGCTTGGCCTGCGTGCGATGCCGGCAGCTGCTGAAGCCGGCATTGTGGATCGCGATGTGGCACTGGCACAGCAGATACGAGACTCGCGGCTACACGTCGCGCATCTTTCAACTTCGGATGCGCTCAAGGCAGTTCGCCGTGGCAAGCGCGCGAAGGCACGTGTGACCTGTGAAGTCACGCCGCATCACTTCACGCTCGTTGACGAAAATGTGGGCCAGTACGATACGAATTGCAAGATGAATCCGCCGCTGCGCTCGGCTTCGGATCGCGAAGCCATCCTGGTCGCACTGGCCGACGGTACCGTGGACGCGATCGCCACTGATCACGCACCCCACGCCCTGCACGAAAAACAGGTCGAATTCGAGCGCGCATCGTTCGGGATCACGGGACTCGAGACCGCGCTCGCGCTGGCCATCACTCAACTCCATCGTGGTTACAAAATTCCGCTCACCCGCATTGTCGAGTTGTTCACTGCGGGCCCAGCCCGGGTCTTCGACCTGCGCGGACGCGGCTCGCTCGCTCGCGGCAACTTCGCCGACGTCACGATATTTGATCCCAAGAAGCGCTGGACCTTCGAAGCGGCGAAATCCCGATCGCTCTCGCGCAATACACCGTTTGATGGCTGGCAGTTTACGGGAAAGGTGGTCGCAACGGTCGTGGGCGGGAAATTTGTCTATCGGTCAGAGTAGCTCATGTAGAGACAGCCATCCCCGGCTGTTTGCCAAGCGAACCTCGGCATCTCTAAGCCAGGATCCCCATGCGCTTTCCCACGCGACTCAGCACTTCGAGGGCCTGCTGCAGCTCTTCCTTCGTGTGCGTAGCCGTCATGATGGTGCGCACGCGGGCTTTGCCTTCTGGAACTGTGGGGAATGCGATGCCGGTGCCAAGCACGCCCTCTTTGAACAGCTCTCGCGAGAAATCCATGGTTCGCTTGCCGTCTCCGATGATGATCGGAGTAATCGGCGTTTCGCTAGCCGGCGTCGACTTCCCGCCGATATCGAATCCGAGCAGGCCGAGTTCTTTCTTCCAGAAACGCGTATTTTCCCAAAGCTTCTCCATACGCTCCGGCTCTTGCTCCAAAACGTCGAACGCCGCGATGCAGGTGGCGGCCACTGACGGTGGATGCGAAGTCGAGAACAGAAACGGCCGCGCGCGATGATAGAGGAAATCGATCAGTTCGCGCGTGCCGCAGACGTATCCGCCGAGTGCGCCGATCGCTTTCGAGAGCGTTCCCACCTGAATGTCGACGCGTCCGTGCATCTTGAAATGATCGATCGTGCCCCGGCCATTGCGGCCGAGGACGCCAGAAGCGTGCGCGTCATCAACCATCATGATGGCGCCGTATTTTTCCGCCAGGTCGCAAAGTGGGGGCAGCGGGCCGATGTCACCGTCCATCGAGAAGACGCCATCGGTGATCAGGAGCTTTTTGCCGGGTTCATTTTTCACGCTGGCGAGTTGCTCTTCAGCGTGGGCCATGTCCTTGTGGCGGAAAACCAGAATCTTTGCCTTCGATAGGCGTGCGCCGTCAATGATCGAAGCATGATTCAGCGCATCGGAGATGATGAAATCATCTTTGCCCAGCACGGCCGAGACGGTTCCAGCATTGGCCGCAAACCCGGACTGGAACACGACGCAGGCTTCGACGTTCTTGAAGCGCGCAATCTTCTCTTCCAGTTCCATGTGGATCTTCATCGTGCCCGCAATCGTGCGCACCGCGCCCGATCCCACGCCAAACTTGCGTGTGGCTTCCAGCGCCGCTTCGCGCAGCTTTGGATGTGTGGTAAGCCCCAGATAATTATTCGACGCCAGGTTGATGACTTTCTTGCCATCGAAGGTGCACACGGGCGCCTGCTCATCGTCGAGCACGCGGAGGTTGAAGTGCGTGCCTTTGGCCTTGAGTTCGTCGAGTTGATCCGTCAGGTACGAGAGAGGGTTGGTGCGGGTTGCGGTAGTCATGGAAAAACCTCGGAACTTCTTCTCCGCGGATAGATGCGGATGAACGCGGATTGAAACCTCTGACTAAATTCTAAGACCTATTTTGTGTGCTCCCGAAATAAACCGCGGAGCGGCCGCGATTATCCGTGTGAATCCGCGGAAAAGAAGTTACCGCATCCCATTTGGGTACACGAGGATCTTGCTGGCTTCGCCCGTCTTCAGTCTTTCCATCGCTTTGCCAAAGTCCTTCATGGAAATGCGATCCGTGATGACCGGATGCAGATCGAGCTTTCCGGCCTTGAGCAGCGCGGTCATCTGATACCACGTCTGATACATTCGGCGCCCGTTGATACCTTGAATGGTGATGCCTTTGAAAATGATGTCTTCGGAGAAATTCAGCGAAATGGGTTTCGAGGTCAGGCCAAGTAAGGAGATGCGTCCACCGCGGCGGACGATGTCAAACGCCGTTCGAATCGAGTCAGGGTGCCCCGCCATTTCGAGTACAACATCCACGCCCAGGCCGCCGGTTTTCTCCATGACAATCGTTTCCACATCTTCCTTCGCCGGATTCAGCACGTAATCGGCCTTCATCTCGCGCGCGATGCGCGCGCGGTGCTCGTTCACTTCGATGGCAAACACTGAGGTTGCGCCCACCGCTTTGGCCACTGCAATCGAGAACAGCCCGATTGGCCCACATCCGGTGATCGCGACTGTTTTCGCTGCGATTTCACCCGCGAGCACGGTGTGCACCGCGTTGCCCAGCGGATCAAGAATGGACGCGTATTCCTGGGGAATCGCGGGATCGAGCTTCCAGATGTTCGACTCGGGAATCACGACATACTCGGCGAACGCGCCATTGGCGTCGACCCCGATGATTCTCACGTTCTGGCAAATGTGCGCTTCCCCGGTGCGGCATTGCAGGCACTTGCCGCAAGCCACATGCATCTCGGCGGACACGAAATCGCCTTCCTTGACGCTGGTCACCTCATCGCCGAAAGCCGCGACCTCGCCGCAGAATTCGTGTCCAGGGATGAGCGGCGGATGAATCCGGTTCTGCGCCCAGCGGTCCCAGTTATAAATGTGCAGGTCTGTGCCGCAAATCGACGCCACCTTTACTTTGACCAGAACGTCGGTGCGACCGAAAGCAGGAATCTTGACCTCGCGCACCTCGGCGCCCGGAGCGGCCTCGGGCTTCACCACCGCCTGCATTGTTCCAGCCATAAGTCCACCTAAGAATTGGATGCCAAAACTGGCAGAACACAAAACGTATGATTCTAGCACTCGCAGCGCGAAGAGCACCGACCCATCGGTCTGCTTCCTCGCAATCAATTCGAAGACTGCCAGGATGTCTGAACAAGCCTTCCGCCAGACAAAAGCATCGAAGCTTAGTTACTCTGGAGCGAAACTCACTTGAAAAGATACTTCGCGCTGCTGTTGACGATCGCTTCCTGTCTTACCATTCAGATGTTTAGCGCGACGAACGTGGACGTGCGGTACAAAGAGGGGCTAACCCACGGATTTCTCCTGCTTAGCACGACTGACGGGAAGCCGATCGCGGTGGGAGATCTCCTGCAGACCGCCCAGGGCAGCCACGTAACCAGCCATCTCGTCTACCACTTTCATGATGGATCCTTGCAGGATGAAACGACCGTTTTTTCGCAGCGCCGAACGTTTTCGCTGATCACTTATCACCTCGTCCAGAAGGGGGCGACATTCCCACATCCAATGGAGACGTGGATCGATACGGGCAAGGCGCAAGTTACCGTGCGCTATACCGACGATAAGGGAAATGAGAAGACCGAAAGTCAGCACATGAAACTGCCGTCAGATCTAGCGAACGGTCTGGTGCTGACGATACTGAAGAATCTCCATGCCGGCAGTCCGCTGCCGCAACTCTCCCTGGTGGTGGCGACCCCTAAGCCTCGCATCGTGAAGCTCTCGCTCAGTTCGCAGGGAAAAGATTCGTTCATGCTCGGTGGTTCCCCGCGTGAGGCTCTCCACTATGTGATCAAGGTGGAGATTGGAGGCTTATCAGGGCTGTTGGCGCCCTTGCTCGGAAAACAACCACCAGACGCGCACATCTGGATTTCCAGCGGCGAGGCTCCGACCTTCGTGAAGTCGGAAACACTCTCATTTCTGGGAGGACCGGTCTGGCGTACGGAACTCGTCGCCCCCGTCTGGACAACTACCGGGCAGCCTGCCTCCAGAGATGCCACAACTGAGAAGCACTGAGTTCAGTCAATCACGCCCGCCGCTACTTTTCGGATGGAACTCCGCGTTCGAACTTTCCCGCCATCGGTTTCCCGGTCTTGAACTCCTCCGACTTTCCCCGAGCGATGCTCAACGTCTTCCACTCGCTGGAGCGCAAATGCTTGGCCAGAAACACAATCTGGCCGATATGCTGCGCGTAATGCGCAATCTGGCGGTTGATCGCTTGCAGCACCGTGTGGGGCTCGCCCCGGATGGTGACCGAGCGCATGACATCGTCCGGGCTGAGACTCTCGATCGCACCGAGCACGCATCCCCAACCTTCCTCCCACCACTGCATAACCTGCTCGCGACTGGTGGCAGGCGTTATTTCAAACTCCCGGTCGCGAAAGCGGTCGGGCTTCTCGCCGTCGGTGGTTAGAAAATCGGTGAAGCGGGACCGCATGTTTCCGGCCAGATGCTTCACCAGGATCGCCACCGAGTTTGCCTCAGGATCAAGCGTGACAAAAAAATCCTGGTCGCGAAGTTGCGACATTGCGCCTTCTCCCATGCGCTTGTGTCCGCGGAGCTGACGGCGCGCCTCCTCCAGATAATGGGCTGCGACTTCATTCGACATAGCGGCTCCTTAGATGCCCGGAGTGACGGGCGGGATGATCGGATACGGAGCAACTGGAATTGCCGGACGCACATCGAGTTCCAGTTCGAATCCCCCCAGCAGCTTGGCAAAAAGGTTGTAGAGCAGAGCGCCGATGGCTCCAGCGATGAATCCCAGCACGGCGTACAAGATCGGCGCGAAGATCGCGCAGAACACTCCGAATAGACCGGCAAACGGGTTATGCTCCTGGCCCGCGAACGCCCCGACCAGCCCGAGAATCAGGAAGAACGGGACGAAGACCAAAGCCAGGCAGCCGTACATCAATCCCATGATTTTGGCGACCGACATCACACCCACCGATTTGACGATGTGCATAGGCACTCTCCCTCGGACCTTGCGATCAAAACTGAACGGCAGGCGCAGTCTACACCTGCGAATTCTGACGAGGGCGCTCAATCGAGATGATCGCGCCCCCGCTTAGCTCCTGCCGAATATTCGCGTGACGCAAGAATTCTGTTGACACTTCGTTCATACTGCCGCAATATTTGGGGTCATAGGGCGTGCCCATACAATGAATTGGGTTAGCTCTTCGGATTCAAGGGCCCAACTGAACCCCTTGCAAGGGAAAATCGCTCACGGAGGAACCTTCATGGCAACGAAGAAGAAGGCAAAGAAAAAGAAACACTAACCGGATGCGACACGGTTCGCATCGACAGATGTTTCACCGGCCTCTCAGAGAAGCACCTCTTGAGAGGCTTTTCTCTTTGCACACGAGCTCGCGCCGGTTCGCATCCGAGTAGCTCACCTGTCCATAACGAGACAAGGAAATTCTGCTGTGCTCCGCCGAAGCTGTGTCAGAATAGGGCAAGCGCACGGAGCTCCCTGTTCATGTCGACAAGAAAACGAAACTCGGCGAAACACAAAACCGACGAAATCCTCATCCCCGACAAGCTCTATTTCCGCATCGGTGAAGTCGCGGCGCTGTGCCGCCTGCCGGCGTATGTGTTGCGCTTCTGGGAGTCCGAGTTCCCGCAGCTGAAGCCGGTCAAGAGCAGTACCGGGCAGCGGATGTACCGCAAACGCGACGTGGAGAACGTTCTGCGCATCAAGCAACTGCTCTATGAGCAGGGATTCACGATTTCCGGCGCACGCCAGCAGTTGCGCGCCGACACAAAGCCCGACAAGACGCAGAGCACCATTCCTTTCCCGGCGCAGACCGCATCCGAGATTCAGCACATCCGCCAGGGCCTGCGGGAAATCCTCACTCTTTTGTCACATCGCAAAACGGGGTAACGCTCACTTCTGAACAGAAGGTCTCTCCACCGCGCGCTCTCGCCAAAGAAATGTGAGAACACTCCGGTCGAGATGAAACTGTCTTTCTATGACACTGTCTTTCCAGGTCATTGACCCGGCTCGTTTGTTTTCATACCATCGCGGGCGTTATGAAATCGCAAAATCTGATTCGTATTGCAATTGCATCCGTTTTCGCGCTGTCGCTGCCGGTTAGTTCGCGAGCGCAATCTCCATCCTCGCCCCAGCCTCCCATCGTTCTGCACGCAGCTCATCTCCTCGATGTGAGGGGCGGCCGCACGATCTCTCCCGGGGAGGTCCTCGTGCAGGCAGATCGCATTGCCGAAGTGGGCATCTCGGTAAAGCACCCTGCCGGCGCCGAAGTCATCGACCTCGGCGATCGTACGCTGATGCCCGGACTCATCGACGCCCACGTCCATTTATTCCTGCATCCCGGGGCAGAAGATTTGCAGACCGTGCAAGAGTCCGTGCCGCAGCGCACGATCACGGCAACGCTCGCCGCGCGCCAAGACCTCATGGCGGGATTTACCGCCGAACGCGATATGGGAACTGAAGGCGCGGGATCGGCCGACACCGCCGTGCGCAACGCCATTGACTCCGGACAGATTCCCGGCCCCCGGCTGCGCATCAGCGGAAATGCCATCAACATCCTCGGCGGTCACGAGGACGCGGTCGGCTACAACCCCGAGCAGCACGTGCTGCCCAACGCGACGTATGCGAACAATGCCGAGGAACTGATCGCGGTCATGCGGCAGCAGTTCAAAGAGGGCGCCGATTTTATCAAGATCTACGAGACCGGGCAGGATCGCGTGATCGACGGCAAATTTACGACGGTGTATCAGTACACCGAGCCGCAATTGGAGGCAGCCGTGAAAGAGGCGGCGCGCGTGGGCAAGCACGTCGCCGTGCACGCCACGGGAGAACCGGGAACCTTGTTTGCCGCGCAAGCCGGAGTGGCCTCGATCGATCATGCAAATCAGTTGGGCGAGGAAACCATTCGCCTGATGAAAGAGAAGCAGATCTTCGCCGTGCCGACGTTTACGATCTTCGAATATTTCGCCGATCACGCCCCATCTCCGGAACAATCCGCGCGCGAGCACGAAATGCTGGATCTGAAGATTCAGGATTTTAAAAAACAGGTTACCGCAGGAGTCCCGATGGCGGTGGGCTCCGACGTCGGACCGTTTCCCCACGGCACGCAGGCGCGGGAGCTGGTGCTGATGGTGAAGCACGGCATGACTCCCGCCGCAGTCCTGCAGTCCGACCTGATCCATGGCGCAAAGCTGCTGGGCTGGGAAGGACAAATCGGCGAGCTGCAACCCGGCTATCTGGCCGACGTGATCGCAGTTTCCGGCGATCCGTTGCGAGACATCTCGGCCGTGCAGAACGTTAGTTTCGTGATGAAGGGTGGCATTATCTACAAGAAGTAGCCGAGCCGGGTTCATTCCCCAGAAGTGGTAAACAGTCGATTCGCGGCTGCAAAAAGATGCACAGCCGGTTCTCGTTCAGGGAGATTAGAAATCCAAGTAGTTGATTTTGGCTTGCTTGCCGCCAGTCTAATGGTCTGAACGTGGACACGGGATTGCGCGCTACTGGATGTGATCATCCATTCCGCGCAATTTTCCGGATCGCTGAAAGCCATATTCGTGACCGCGGCAGCGTGCCTCTGCTGCTCGCCGTTATTGGCCCAGGGACCGGCGCCGTCGAATAACCCATCCGGAGAAAACACGGAAGCCGTCATTGTGGCGCCCAGCAAGCCCGAGAGCGTCCATCGCTTTCTCGACAAATGGAATATTGCGCTTTTTGCGGGAGCCGGTGCCTTGGATGCCCTCGACTTCGCCGCCACACGATCCAACTTGCAAAGTGGCGGAAGGGAATTGAATCCCATGGTCCGGGCATTCGGCCGGTCAACAGCCGGTCTCGCTCTGAATTTCGGCGGCGAAGCTACCGGAACTGTCGGGCTGAGTTATTTCCTGCACAAAACCGGGCATCACCGTCTCGAGCGAATCGTGCCGATGCTTAACATCGCGACTTCCACTGGCGCGGTGAGCTACAGCTTGTTCCACCGCTAGGTACGAAATTGCGGCTCCTGACCGTTACACGAAAATAGCTTTCCGCATTACTCCAGCTCCGGTGTAGCCTGATGAGTACTCTCTTCCGAATGCTGCAAGGAGGCATACGAATTCCATGCGAATTGCGAATGATGTTACCGAGCTCATTGGGCACACGCCGCTGGTTCGGCTGAACCGTATCACCCAGGGATGCGTCGCCGAGGTGGTTGCCAAACTCGAAAGCCAGAATCCTCTTGCGAGCGTGAAGGACCGCATCGGCGTAAGCATGATTCGCGAGGCGGAACGCGCGGGCAAAATTCAGCCTGGAAAAACCGTGCTGATCGAGCCGACCAGCGGAAACACGGGTATCGGTCTGGCATTCGTGGCTGCGGTAAAGGGCTACAAGCTGATCCTTACCATGCCGGAAACCATGAGTTTGGAGCGCCGCGTGTTGCTCATGGCTTTCGGGGCCGAACTCGTCTTGACGCCGGGGCCGCGCGGCATGAAGGGCGCGATCTGGAAGGCGGAAGAGATCCTCGCCAAAACGCCTGATGGCTACATGCTGCAACAGTTCGACAACCCCGCAAATCCCAAGATCCACTTCGAGACCACCGGACCGGAGATTTGGGAAGACACCGAAGGCCGCGCAGATATTTTGATCTCCGGCGTCGGTACCGGTGGAACGCTCACCGGCGTCTGCGAGTACATCAAGCCAAAGAAGCCTTCCTTTAAAGCCGTCGCCGTTGAGCCGGCGGACAGTGCGGTTCTTTCCGGCGGCAAGCCGTCTCCGCACAAGATTCAGGGAATCGGCGCCGGCTTTGTTCCCAGCATCCTGCGTACTGACTACATCGACGAAGTGGTCACTGTGACCAACGACGAAGCCATCACGATGGCGCGCCGCTTGCCGCTCGAAGAAGGCCTGCTGGTAGGAATTTCGTCAGGCGCTGCCGTGCATGCAGCCCTGAAGGTGGCCAAGCGGGAAGAGAATCGCGGAAAACTGATCGTCGTGATCATTCCTTCTTTTGGGGAGCGGTATTTGAGCAGTATTCTGTTTCAGGAGCTGCGGGACAAAGCGCTGCAGATTCCGACGGTGGCGCTCCCGGCCTGAGGCATGCCGCACCTGTTCTCGCTAATTCGCGAAGACATCTCCAACGTGATCGAGCACGATCCTGCGGCCAAGTCACGAGCGGAAGTCTTTTTCTGTTATTCCGGACTGCACGCAGTCTGGTTCTACCGCATCAACCACTGGCTCTGGAATCACGGTCTCTTTTTCGTGGGTCGCTGGCTTTCGCAGGTCGCGCGCTTTCTGACCGGAATCGAAATTCACCCCGGCGCCAAAATCGGGCGCCGCTTGTTTATTGATCATGGAATGGGCGTCGTCATCGGCGAAACTTCGATTGTCGGCGATGACGTGACGCTCTACCAGGGCGTGACTCTGGGCGGAACCGGCAAAGAGCAGGGGAAACGGCATCCCACGATTGAAGACAACGTCGTTGTCGGCGGCGGCGCGAAAATTCTTGGCAACATTGTGGTGGGCAAGAACTGCCGGATTGGCGCGGGGTCTGTCGTGCTGCGCAATGTTCCCAATGACTCAACTGTGGTCGGCGTACCAGGGCACATCATTTTCCGCGAAGGGAAGCGCGTCGTTATCATCGATCCCAAGCAGATCAACGATCCTCTCTCGGAAGCGTTGGCCGCAGTCGCCACTGAAGTCCACAAGCTGCGCGAACGAGTGCAGCGCCTGGAAGGCTCGGAACAAGTCAGTGAGCCCCTTTCGGCCCGCTTGCAGCAAATCATGGAAGACATCGATTACCAGATTTGATTCTGGAATCGCGAAACCCTCCCTCTTCGGTAACTCTAGCGCAACCTTCACAACAGCCTGGAAAGGCGGGGCCTTTCACCCGCGCCGCTCCGGCGCAGCAAACCACGGGCTTCAGCCTCTGAGGGAATCGGGCCTGGAAAGCTCATGCATTACGGATGAGCGGGCCCGCGGCTCCTTTTTTGTTGGGCGTCTATAACGATCGCAATCCCTCCCGCCGTATTTCCCCTTGACATTTACACCTCAGTCCTTAAGATAAAGAAATATTTATTCAGTGATATGAATATTTATGCACTATGAATAAAACCTTGCGGCAACGGGCTATCTTGGACGCGCTGAAGCACGGATCATTCGCCAGCCAGGAGGATCTGCAGCGGGCCATGCGCAAGCGCGGATTCCGTGTGGGACAGGCGACCTTGTCGCGCGACATTCGCGACCTCAACCTCGCGAAGACTCCCCGAGGATATGCCGCGCCGCAGGGCGACAACGGCGTCGGCATGGCGCTGCCCCCGGTCTCCCGGCTGGTGCGCGAGTTCGTACTCGATGTCCGTAGCGCGCAAAATCTTCTGGTCGTGAAAACGATCGTCGGCAGCGCGCAACCCGTCGCCGCGGCTCTCGACGAGACGGATTGGCCGGAACTTGTAGGCACGATTGCCGGTGACGACACTATTTTGATTGTTTGTCCCGATAAAGACGAGGCACGGAAACTCGCCGGCCGGATCGAGGAAATGCTGGGGTAATGGCAGCGAAACTGAAAACTGCGGTTCTGGGAGCCACGGGATATTCCGGTCTGGAATTGACACGCCTCCTTGTGCGCCATCCGCGCACTGAAAAGCCGCTCCTGCTGAAGCGTTCCGAGAACCACGGCAGCGCCACCGATCTGGCTCAGGTGTTTCCCGGTCTCTCGGGCAACGGCGGCTATCCGCTGCAGGCGCTTTCATGGCCGGAGGTGAAGCAGCAAAATGTGGAACTTCTCTTCCTCGCGACGCCGCACGAAGCTTCACGATCGCTGGTTCCCGAAGCTCTCGCGGAGGGCTTGCGTGTGATCGATCTGAGCGGGGCCTGGCGGCTGAAAGACCAGCAGCACCGGGCGATTTACGGATTTGAAGACCGTGACCCCCAGAAAGCGGAGGAACTGACCGCCGCGGCTGCATACGGATTACCTGAACTGAACCGTGAGCAGATCGCCAATGCCGATCTCGTCGCCAATCCAGGCTGCTACGCGACGTCAGTAATCCTGGCACTTGCTCCGATACTCAAAGCTGGCCTTGTCGATCGCAGCCGCGGCATCATCTCCGATTCGAAATCCGGAGTTTCGGGCGCCGGCAAGGAGCCCACCGCAAAAACGCACTTCGTTTCCGTAGCCGACAATCTGTCCGCGTATTCGGTCTTCAATCATCGGCATGTGGGTGAGATCGTCGAACAGCTGGGAATCGACGCTCAGGAGTTGATCTTCACCCCGCATCTGCTGCCGATCCCGCGAGGCATTCTCTCGACCATTTATGTCCAGCTCAATCGAGAGATGAAGGCCTCTGAAGTGGAGTCCTGCTTCCGCAATTTTTACGAAGGCAAGAAGTGGGTGCGGGTGTTTCAGACACCGCAACTTCCCCAGGTGCAGTTCTCGCTGAACACGAATTATTGCGATCTTGGATTTTGCCTGGCCCAGGATGGCAAGCGGCTGGTCGTGATTTCCTGCATCGACAACTTGCTCAAAGGCGCGGCCGGGCAGGCGGTGCAGAACATGAATCTGATGTATGGCTGGGCGGAAGACGAGGGATTGCAATGATTATCGTCGTAAAAATTGGCGGCGCGGCGTTGGAAGATCCGGGCACACTGCGTAAATGCGCCAAGGCCGTCGCCGAACTGGCGCAGGACGGCCATCGCGTGGCCGTGGTACACGGTGGCGGCACCGCGCTGACCCGCGTACTGAAGCAACTGGGAAAGCAGAGCGAATTCGTCGGCGGCCTTCGCGTGACCGACGCCGAGACGCGCGATGTGGCGCTCATGGTGCTGGGCGGCATGGTGAATAAGAAGATGGTCGCCGCCATTCAATCTGCTGGCATGCCTGCTGTCGGATTCTGCGGCGGCGATGGCATGACGTTCCGCGCGCGGAAAAAGCTCAGCAAGGGAAATGATCTCGGATTCGTCGGCGAAATCTGCTTTGCCGAGCCTTGCTGGATCGAAGCGCTCTGGCAGCAGGGCGGCATTCCGGTGCTGGCGTCGCTCGCGCTGGGCGCAGATGGCGAATATTACAACGTGAATGCCGATGAGATGGCCGCGGCGTGCGCGGCAGCATGCCACGCCAATGCGCTGATCTTTCTTACCGACGTGCCTGGCGTGAAGGACGCCGAGGGAAGCGTGATTCCGTGGCTCAGCACCCGTGAAGCCGAGGATCTCGTGGCGCACTCGGTGGTCAGCGGCGGCATGTTGCCCAAGTTACAAGCCTGTAAGAAAGCGTTGAAGCAAGGCGTGGGCCGTGTCCGGATTCTGCCTGCCGCCGAAGTGGATGCATTGCCGCAGTTTTACCTGACCAAGTTGCCGTGCGGGACCGAGGTCACGTGCGCATGAGTTTGCAGCGAGACACGCCACGGCAAAAATTACAGAAAGAGGAAATTGAATTGAATAGTCCATCGCTGCACAAAGCGCCAGTCGTGCCGGAGAGCTTTCCCGGTATCTTCTGGTGCCCCGATCTGATCTCGACTCGCGACCTGGGACCGCAAGGAGTCGAAGCGGTCCTGCATCTTGCCGAGCTGATGAAGTCTCGCCCTTCCGTTTTCCAGCGCTCGCTCGCCGGAAAACAAATGGTGATGTTCTTTGAGAAGCCGTCGCTCCGCACGCGCCTGACATTCGAGGCTGGTATCAACAGCCTTGGTGGCACCGCAATGTTTGTCGACCAGTCCCGCAGCCGCCTGGATGCCCGCGAGAAGTTGAGCGACATCGCTCAGAATCTGGAACGCTGGGTGGATGTGATCGTGCTGCGCACCTTCGCCCATTCCACCATCGAAGAAATGGCGCAGCATGCCTCGATTCCCGTAATCAATGCCCTCAGCGATCTCGAGCATCCCTGCCAGGCACTGGCCGACTACTTCACGCTCCAGGAGCGCTTCGGCAACGTAAAGGATCTCTGCCTCGCCTACGTCGGTGACGGCAACAACGTGGCGCATTCGCTTTTGCTGACCTGCGCATGCCTCGGTTCTTCCATCCGGATCGCAACCCCCAAGGGCTACGAAGTGAATTCTGAAATCCTTGCCGATGCCAAAAAGATCGCCAGGCAGAGCGGGGCTAACATCGAACTGATGAGCGATCCGCGTATCGCGGTTGCTGGAGCCGATGCAATCTACACCGACGCGTGGGCCAGCATGGGTCAGGAAGACCAGGCGCAAATGCGTGCCGAGATTTTCCGGCCGTACCAGGTCAACCGCGACCTGATGGCGGAAGCCGCGCCGCATGCGGCGTTCATGCACTGTCTTCCCGCTCACCGCGGCGAAGAAGTGACCGATGAAGTTATGGACGGCGAAAATTCCGTCATCTTCGAGCAGGCCGAAAACCGGCTGCACGTGCAGAAATCGATTCTTTACTTATTGCTGGGCGGCGGCGTTCGCCTGCCCGTGAGGAGTGCTCATGCCTGAAAAGGTTGTCCTGGCTTATTCCGGTGGACTCGATACCTCCATCATTATTCCGTGGCTGAAAGAAAACTATTCCTACGACGTGATTGCCATGGTCGGCGATGTTGGCCAGGGCGATGACATTGAAGCGGTCGTGAAGAAAGCGTACGCCACTGGCGCGAGTAAGGTCATCGTCGAAGACCTGCGCGAAGAATTCTTGACTGGTTACGTTTTTCCCGCGCTGAAAGCCGGGGCGGTCTACGAACACAAGTATCTGCTCGGCACTTCGTTGGCGCGTCCGGTCATCGCCAAGCATCAGGTCGAGGTCGCGTTGCGGGAAGGCGCAACGGCTGTCGCGCATGGCTGCACTGGCAAAGGCAATGATCAGGTCAGGTTCGAACTCACCTACCAAGCGCTCGCTCCGGAGTTGAAGATCATCGCACCGTGGCGCGAGTGGTCGTTGAAGTCCCGCGAGGATTGCCTCGATTATGCCGAACAGCATGGCATCCCCGTGGCCGCCAGTCGCGAGAAGATTCACAGCCGCGATCGGAATCTATGGCACATCAGTCACGAGGGCGGCGAGTTGGAGGACGCTGCCAATGCCCCGTTGCCGACAACCTGGCAGATCACGCGCTCGCCGCAGGATGCTCCCGACAAAGAGGAGAAAGTCAGCCTCGGATTCGTGAAAGGCGTTCCGGTTTCGGTGAACGGAATGGAACTCGATCCCGTTTCCCTGGTCGAGTTGCTGAATGAAATTGGCGCTCGCAACGCGGTCGGGCGCGTGGATCTGGTCGAGAATCGTTTTGTCGGAATTAAGTCCCGCGGATGCTACGAAACTCCCGGCGGCACGCTGCTCATCACGGCGCAGCGCGAGCTTGAAGCGCTGTGCCTCGAGCGCGAGGTCGCGCACTTCAAGCAGCACATCGGGCTGAAGTACGCGGAATTGGTCTACTTCGGTCTGTGGTTCACTCCGCTGCGCGAGGCGCTCGATGCCTTCGTCGAAAGCACACAGAAAGACATGACTGGCAAGATCACGCTCTCACTCTATAAGGGAAATGTTTCGGTAGTGAGCCGTGAGTCGGAGTACTCGCTCTATCGCACCGATCTTTCCTCATTCACCATGGGTGACGCTTACGACCAGAAAGATGCCGAAGGCTTCATCCGCATTCTGGGCCTGCCCTCGCGCTCGCGGGTGCGCACGCGCGAAGAGGTTGAACGATGAAGATGTGGTCGGGAAGATTCCGGCAGCCGCTGGATCCCGATTTCGAACGCTGGCAGCGGTCGTTTGACTTCGACCGCCGCTTGCTGCGCTACGAACTCGCCGCCAGCGCTGCGCATGCACGCGCCTTGAAGAATGCCGAAGTGCTCAGTCCCGACGAACTCATTCACATTCTGCAGGGATTGGAACAGATCGGCGAGAAGGCCGCGTCCTCGCCCGAATTTATCGACGATCCCGAAGCCGAAGACGTTCACCATTTCGTTGAGAAGCAGCTGGTCTCGCTGATCGGAGAACTCGGCTACAAGCTGCACAGCGGCCGCAGCCGCAACGAGCAGATCGCGACCGATCTGCGGCTTTTCGTGCGGGCGAGTATCGACCAGCTCAGACAAGAGCTGGGTGAGTTCTGCACGGTAATCGTGGATCGCGCGGAGCAGGCCGGCGACAACGCCTTGCCCGCGTATACACATCTGCAGAAAGCCGAACCCGTTCTGGTCGCGCATTGGCTGCTCGCATATGTCGAAATGTTCCTGCGCGATGCCGATCGTCTGCTGGATTGCCGCAAAAGGTTGAACGTCTGTCCGTTGGGCTCAGGCGCGGTTGCAGGCGCAACCCTGGCTCTCGATCGTGAATTGATGGCCGAGGCGCTCGGCTTCGACACTCCGACCGCGAACAGTATGGACGCCACCAGCGACCGCGACTTCGCGCTCGAGTTCGTTAACGCGCTCACGATCCTTGCTATGCATTTATCGCGCTGGGCCGAGGAGATGATTTTGTTCTCTACCGACGAATATGGCTTTGTCGGCCTATCCGAGGCCTATTCGACCGGAAGCAGCGCCATGCCCCAGAAGAAAAATCCGGACTTGCTGGAACTGGCACGCGGCAAAGCGGGACGAGTCCTGGGCAATGCTACCGCACTGCTGGTCGCCATCAAAGGCTTGCCGCTCGCCTACAACAAAGACTTGCAGGAAACGCAGGAGCCGCTGTTTTCTGCTTCCGATACGCTCTTGCAAATTCTTCCCCTCGTCACCGGCTGGATGAAGAGTGTCGAGTTCCACTACGAGCGCATGCAAACCGCCGCGCAATCCGGGTTCATGAACGCGTGGGCAGCTGCCACTTATCTGGTGAAGCGCGGGGTGCCCTCGCGACTCTCCCACGAAAAAGTGGGTAAGGCAGTGCGGATCTGCCTGGAGCGCGGTTGCGACTTGCAAGACCTTTCCCTTGCCGAGTTGCAGGCTATCACTCCAGCGTTCGCCGAAGATTTCTACGACTCACTGAAACTCACGTCTGTTCTGGCCATTCACGATGTTCCCGGCGGCACGGCTCCGGCTCGAGTTCGAAAGGCCATCCAATCCACCAGGAAGAGAATCGACTCTCTTCGCGAGGAGGTCCATGCGCACGCGTAAAGCCATCTTGCCCGATGCAGAACAGATCCACGATCTCATCGCGGGATACTCCGGCGATGGAACCCTGCTGCCGCGCACGCTCGCGGAAATCTGCGAGAACGTGCGCGATTTTGTCGTGCTGGAAGATGGGGACCGCATCATCGGCTGCGGCGCGCTACATCTCTACGGCACACACTTGGCCGAGATTCGCTCCATCACCGTTGCTCCCTGGACCCAAGGCAAAGGCGGCGGCAGCCTGCTGGTGAAGGCTCTGTTTGCCGAGGCGAAGCGCCATCGCGTGGATTGCATCTGCCTCTTTACGCGGAAACCGGACTTCTTTGCGAAGCTCGGATTCTCAGTGGCCCAGCGCGAGGATCTGCCCGACAAAATCTACAAGGATTGCCATGCCTGCCCGCGCTATCACTGTTGCGACGAAGTGGCGATGGTTCGCGGTCAGGTGCCCAAGTTTGCCATACTTCCCGAGCCGGCAAACTGGCTGGTGAAGTTGCAGGCCTGGACTCCTGACGCCAGCGGACCGGGCAGATCAAGTTAGCGGGTGTCGCAGTCAATATCGCGATCGCGCTCTAGCTGGACGGAACGTCCAGCGTCTTCACCAGCCAGGGAATAATCACTTCCTTGAAGATTTTCGGATCCGGCCAGACCCCCACCTGGCGGCCCAGGTGCCCCCCGCGCGGATTGATCCACGCCGCCTTCGGCACGTCTCCTTTGCTCAGCAGCAGATATTCATCGGCGATCGGCACCTGCGTATCGAGCACTCCGGCGATGACGAGCATCGGGGCCATGGGCTTGCCCAGCAGGCCCTGGTGCACCAGCGACATCTTCGGCAGATAATCGGCCAGTTCGTCGAGCGTGTGCACGCCTTCCAGAATGTTCATCAGCGCCGGAACCTGATCAAAAAGATATTCGCGATTGCCCAGCAGCGAGTTCATCAGAAAGTCTTTCTGGAAGAACTCGTCCACTGGCGGCGATTGCGCGCTCGCCCCGCGCAGACGTCCGCGCTCTACGATAGCCATCTTTGTCGCCCAATATGCCCCCCAACTCACGCCGTGAATGGCGATGCGATTCTTGTCGACCTCAGGCCGTGACTGCGCGTAATCGATGACTCTTGAAAGCATGCGCTCAGAATTTTCCGTGACCTTGATCGGAGCCTGACCGGTGCCCGGCCCATCGACTGCAAGGTATCCAATGCCGAAGGGCAGGATCGCGCCGAAACTCTCCGTCAAATCTTCCTTGCGGCTATCGAGTCCGTTCACCGCGATCACCAGCGGCACCGGGCCTTTTGCATTCTTTGGCAGACGCAGGTAGCCGATGATCTCCTTGCCCTCGAATGGAATGTGCACCACTTCCAGCGGCGGGTCGTAGAACTTCGCATGATCCAGGAAAGCCTCAAGCGCCTTTTCATACGATCTCTGCTTGCCCGGAGACGCCGGAATCGGCCAGCGTCCGAACGAGTAAAGACGCCACGCGCGAATGTAGTCGGCGTTCGCCTTAGTCGGATCGGACTTCTCCAGCGATTTCGCTTCGTTAAAGTAGCGATCCGCCACGCGCATGAACCCCGCCGCCCACTCGTCTTTGTCGGACGTGTGAATGCTTCCGAACGCCTCTTTGACGTCGCTGGGATCGAGCCCGATCAGCGGATACTGCCCCACCTCGGCGCGGTGGATCGCCTCTGTTTTGATTTCGTCGATGGTGCGCTCGCGGCGCTCTTGAGAGTAAGCCATAAATGAACTCAGAAGGATGCCTGCCAGCATTAAAGCGATAGAGACTTCATTCCTTTTCTTCATGATGTCGGTTCCCGTTTTTCGGATGCAGATCGTTTGTACGAACGCCATAAAAAAGGGCCGGACGCAAATGAGTCCGGCCCCGGTAACTTCGAAACGTGAGTCGAACTAGAAAATAAACTTCCCGCTCAGCTGAACCGAACGCGGGCCGCCCGATCCAATGGCGGGATTCGCCGCCGCGATATCTGGCGTAGCGCATCCGCAACCGAAAGAGGCTGCCGAAGGATCGTTGAGCCCAAAACCATTCTGCCCGCCGTACGGATTGGCGAAGTTCGGGTGGTTGAGAATGTTGAAGAACTCGGCGCGGAACTGCAGCCGATACTGCTCGCCGAAGTGGAAGTTCTTGGCCACAGAGAGATCGAAATTCCTGAACCCGTTGTCGGGAAACATATTACGGCTCATGTTTCCAAAGTGCCCAAGGGGCGGGGCCATCATCACCGAATTGCCTTGAGCGTAGCATCCGAACATATTCAGAGACGCAGTTTCTGCTCCAGCTGTCCCGCCGTCCTCTGCCAAAGCAGAAGCCGTGCAACCCGCCGGCATGTTTGCGGATCCTGCCGGGAAGAATGGAATTTGGACACCCCGCCCCGATCTAAAGTCCGATGGATTCCCTCGTTGGGCGGTTCCAGCGCGGTAAAAGCTCCAACGAATCGGACTGTTAGCTGGTGGACTCACTGGCAATGGTCCCACACCGGCGGCATCGGTTCCCTCATCCATAGGTCCCCAGAACTGTGCACTCTCCAGGGTTGTAATGGAATTGATCTCCCATCCTTCCAACGCCTGACCGTAACCCTTTCGCCCGGGTATAGCGTACGTGAAAGAAATCGTTGCGCGATGGCGGATATCAAAATCGCTGTTGGCATATTCAGCCGCCACATTGTGAGCGTCTTGCGGCAGACCCGAACCATAACCGAAATCCCAATTCGCACCGACATCATCGAGAGCGTGTGCATAGGTGTAACCGGCCACCATGCTGAGACCGTGATAGTTGCGCGCGTTCAGTGTGAGTTGCAGCCCGTTGTAGTTCGAGCGATACACATTTCCCATCTGGAAGATATTGCTGAGATAGTTGAACTTCGAGTTGAATGGCCGCGCCTCCTGGTTGCAATTCGAGTCGGTGGCACAGATCGGCAGGAAATCGGTTCCCGGAGGAGGTTGGTTGATGTCGCGGATTCCCGTTAAATTCGAGCCGTGATTCCCCACATACGCAGCTTCGAGCGACAGATTCGCTGTGAAGGCATGCTGGAGACTCAGCGTCCAAGTCCACACGTAGGGAGTCGTGAGATTGCGATCCACGGTCATGATGGGACACGAGTTAGGGAACGTGCAATTCACCGTGGCAGCATTGCCCGCACCATCGCTGTAGAGTGCGGAACTCGAGGAATCCCACGGGATCGGATTCAGGAAGTTCTTGATCGTGACGTTCCCCGTCGTGATCGTACCCCCCGAAGTATCACCTGCCGCGTCGATCGGCGCACCCGTCGGTACGCTGCCCGGTCCAAAAGCGTTGTTGAACGCCACAAACGATTGCCAGTTCACCGTTTCATAAAGCAGGCCCGCGCCGCCACGCAAAACCGTGCGGCTGTTCCCGGTCACATCCCAGGCAAATCCCATACGCGGACCAAAGTTCGTATGGTCCGGGTTATACAAACTGCTGATCTGATGTCCCACCTGCACCATTCCAACGTTCGGATCAAAGTTGCCGAGCAGGTTATGTGCTTCCTGCGGCACTGTGCTGTACTCGTAACGAACGCCGAAATTGATTGTCAGGTTCCTCGTGGCGCGCCAGTCGTCCTGGGCGAAAAGTGCATAAGCCCAGTTATGCAGCTGCAGTGTAGGATTTCCTACCTCAACGGAAGTCTTGAACGGCAGTCCCGCGAAGAAGTCCTCCAGCGGGAATGAGCCGTTAGGAGCGGGATTCCCGCTCACGACACCCCCGAGAAATGTGATGCTGCCGCGCGCGTTGCCATACGCCGCGTTCCGCACGTTGTTGTAATGGAGTTCGGCGCCCAGCTTGATGGCATGCTTGCCGGCCGTGTACGAGACGTGATCGATAAACTGCGTAATGGAATCCGGACCCTGGAACTTGGGCCACTTGAATCCGCCGAGGCCCGGGAAGAAATAGCCGCCGAAGCCGATACGCGGCAGGCCGCCGGTGAACGGCCCGCTCACGCCGGTATTCAGACCGTAACCGGACGCTGGCGTGTTCAGATCGCCCGGCAGCGTCGGCTGATACAGGCGGTTGTAGCCGGCCCGCGCTTCGTTCACCCAGCGCGCGCTCGGAGTCCAGATCCAGCTTCCACCAACCACCTGCGCCCGCGTGTGAATGTTCGAGAGCCAATTCTGTTGCAGCTCGGGAAAATCTTCCACCGTGCCAGAGTTGTTTCCGAAGAAGTAAGTACCGTCGATGCTGTGACGATCGTTCAGGTGATAGTCGACCTTTCCCACAACATTATCGACATGGACGACGTTGTTGAACCCATTCGGAATTCCGATGGCCTGAGTCGCAGTCAGGCCTGTGCCGATGTTGGTTTGATTATTTGTCGGGAAGCCGGTACCCGTGCAGGCCCCCGAGGCACTGCACCCGGCGATCTTCAAACTTGCTGCATCGACCCCAAAACCCGAGGTGTTGGCCGCCATCTGCAAATCTGCGATCGCATCGGGAATGCTGTTCTGGCAGTCGCCCGCAAAACCGAACGAACAAGTTCCATTCGGCATCATGTGCTTCATCGATGGACTAGTGACTCCCCCAAACGAGTTGCCGACGTTGTAGCGCTGCCCTTCATAGGCACCGAAGAAGAACGCTTTGTCTTTAATGATCGCGCCGCCGAAGCTGCCGCCGAACTGTTCGAGAGTGCGCTGCAATTTCGGGGCAGGGGAGGTGTTGAAATAGTTGCGCGCATCGAAAACGTCTCCGTCGCGGCCAAACGCGAAGGCGCTGCCGTGCCAGCTGTTTGTGCCTGACTTCAAGCCGACATTGACCACAGCTCCCGGCTTCCATCCGTACTCCGCCGGAGGATTCTGCTGGATATTGAATTCCTGGATCGCATCGATCGGCAGGATCGTCGCCGAATCGCCTGCGATGCCCGCGCCGTTCACGATCGCCTGGCCCGAATATGGTTCGCTGTTGAACAGTCCTTCAACGAAGTAGGCATTGTCTTCGGCGCGCAGTCCGTTGGAACTGGTCGTCGAAAATCCGCCGCCCGGATAGCGCATCACGCCCGGACGCAGTTGCAACAGGTTCTCGTAGTTGCGCCCGTTCAGGGGAAGGTCGTTGATTTCCTTGTTGCTGAGCGTTCCTCCCAAAGTCGACGAGGTGGAGTTGACCAGCGGAATCTCTTCCTGAACGACCACTGTTTCTGTAACCTGGCCGGGCTGCAGGTTGAAATCCGCGCGCACGTCGGTCGCGACCTCGACCGGAACGCTCGGCCGCTCCGTGGTCTTGAATCCCTTCGCTTCCACGTGAACCTTATATGTGCCGGGTTGCAAGTCGGCCGCAACGTAAGCACCCGAGTCGTCAGTCCTCAGAGCACGCGACGTACCGCGCTGTACGTCCGTGACGATGACCGTTGCTCCGCTCACCGCGGCTCCGCTCGCGTCCATCACTGTGCCGAGAATTCTGCCGTTGGTGGTTTGTCCCCAGGCTGCGACCGCGCCGATCAGCAGCAGAACCGTGGCGAGTGAAACAGCGACTCCGAAGTGGAGGTGCTTGCGACAGGGCAAGGCTTGGGTGCGAGAGAACATAGAACCCCTTCCTTTCTGGTCCGACAGCCATACCACTATTCAAGAAACAGTGTCAAGGAAATTCATTTTGGGAGTTGATTCCTAGCAGACTACCTTGCTCTCGGGTCGGAAGGGAGTCCATACATTGGCACATAATGATTGCCAGCGAACCATCGGAGCTGAGCTTGACAAGACTCGGCCATCGCGTCATATTGGTCATACCACCATACCCGTATACCTCAATGCCCTCTGTCCAACAATCCCGTCCCGAATTTCGCGGTCTACGGTATAGTAGCCAGACCATCGCTCTTCGGCGCTCGGGTTCACACTCTCTGGGGGATAGAGCTGTGTACAAGCTGGTTCGCACTTCGCGGCTTTACGAGCAAATCGTTCAGCAAATCGAAGAATCCATCGTTCAGGGCACGCTAAAACCGGGCGATCAGCTTCCCGCCGAGCGTGAGTTGGCACAACGCTTTGGCGTAAGCCGTACCGCCGTCCGCGAAGCCGTCAAGGCGCTGCGCGAAAAAGGATTGGTGGAAGCGTATTCCGGCCGCGGTACCTTCATCACCGACGGCACCACCCAGGCGGTGCGCCAGTCGCTCGATCTCATGGTTAAGATCGGCCAGGTGGAGGGCTCCACTCATCTGGCGGAGCTGCGCGCGATTCTCGAGCCGGAAATCGCCGGCCTTGCTGCTGCTCGGATCGACGATTCCGAACTGGCAACCATGCGGGAAGCGGTCGCCATCATGGATCGTTCCAACCAGGATCCCGACGCTTACATTGAAGCGGATCTCGATTTTCATCTCGCGCTCGCCGAGGCTGCCAACAATCCGTTGATCCTATCGCTCCTCGATTCGATTGTCGGGTTGCTGCGCGAGCAGCGCCTGCGGATTTTCCGTGTGCCCGGCGGTCCGGAGCGCGGGCAGGTTCATCACAAAAAAATTCTTGAAGCAGTGGAGCGGCACGATGCGGCTGCCGCCCGCCAGGCGATGCGCGAACATCTTCAGCAGGTGAGTAGCGACAGCCAGGGGCCAAACGAAAAGCGCGCATCGAGCAAGCCGCAACCAAACTGATTTCTTATCTCGTACGGAGGCAAGTCAGCGGATGGCGAAAGTTGGATTTATCGGCCTCGGAGTGATGGGCGGCAACATGGTCGACCGCCTGTTGTCCAAGGGACACAGCGTCACCGGCTACAACCGCACGCGCGCAAAAGCAGACTGGCTGATCAAGAAGGGCATGCACTGGGCGGATTCGCCGCGCGCCGTAGCCAGCTCCTCTGATTACATTTTCGCCATGGTCACCAACGCCGCGGCGCTACAGGCAGTCAGCGAGGGTCCGGACGGATTTCTTGCCGGACTGGGCGCGGGCAAAATCTATATCGACATGAGCACGGTCAGTCCCAACGTCAGCCGTGCCCTCGCCGCCAAAGTTCGCTCCGCGGGCGCCGACATGGTCGACTCGCCCGTGTCGGGCAGCGTGATCACCTTGCAGCAGGGAAAACTGTCGGTCATGGTGGGTGGGCGGCAGGAAACGTTCGACAAGATCAAGGCTCTGTTGCTCGACATTGGCCCGAAAGTCACGCACGTCGGCGATAACGGTCTCGCCCTCTCCATGAAGATCGCGACCAACCTGAGCCTCGCCGTGCAGATGCTTGCATTTTCCGAAGGCGTCCTGCTGGCAGAGAAGAGCGGCATCGCACGCGACGTTGCGGTCGATGTGCTGACCCACAGCGCAATCGCCTCGCCTATGATTCAATACCGCGGCCCCTTCGTGTTGCAGCAGCCGGAAGAAGCCTGGTTCGACGTGAACATGATGCAGAAAGACATGGTCCTCGCCATGGATCTCGGTCGACAGCTTGACGTGCCCCTGCCCACAACTGCTGTGAGCAATGAATTCTTGACCGCCGCCCGCGGTATGGGTTGGACTAAGTACGACTTCGCCTGCATGTTCGACGTGCTGGCTGCAATGTCAGGCGTATCCACGCCGGTCACGACTGGAGGACGGAAGAGTTGACGGAGGAGCTTTGCTGCCGCCGCAACGTTACCGGAATGGTTCTGCTGTAGTCGTCACGAACGGATAGGGCACGGCTTCAGCCGTGCCGTCTGAAGTCTTCCACTGTCGGGCTTTAGCCCCTGAGGTAACGAATTACTTCGATGTCGAAACACGAATCAACTGAATCCGCCGGGATCGCAACCCGAGTGCCCAACACGCTGGATAAAGATCAGTGGATACGGGCCTATCGGCAGATGGCGCGCATCCGCCTGTTCGAAGAGCAGGTGAACGAGCTCTACACGCGGGCTCTGATGCCGGGCCTCGCTCATCTTTATAGCGGTGAAGAAGCCGTCGCTGTTGGAATCTGCGAAGCTCTGCGCATTGACGACTACATCACCAGCACGCATCGCGGTCACGGACATTGCCTGGCCAAAGGCGCCTCCCCCGATCGGATGTTTGCGGAACTGCTCGGAAAAGAGGCAGGTTACTGTCGCGGTAAGGGCGGCTCGATGCACATTGCCGATCCTGCTACCGGGAACCTGGGCGCCAACGCGATTGTTGGCGGCAGCGTTGGCATTGCGACCGGCGCCGCTTTCGCCTCCAAGCGCCTGGGCAACGGACGCGTTGCGGTCTGTTTCTTCGGCGAAGGCGCGCTCGGGCAAGGCTCTCTCTACGAAGTGATGAATTTGGCGCAACTCTGGAAGCTTCCCGTTATCTACGTCTGCGAAAACAATCTCTACAACGAATACACACACTACAGCGAGACGACGGCCGGAACGATTCTCGGGCGCGCAGAAGCCTTCGGGCTCGAAGCCATCTCGGTCGATGGCCAGGATGTGCGCGCAGTGCATGGGGTCGCATCACGGCTTGTGAAACATGCGCGCGAAGGCCAGGGGCCCGCATTCCTGCAAGCCGATACGTATCGTTATAGCGGCCACCACGTGGGAGACATCAATCGCGAGTATTACCGCTCCAAACAGGAAGAGCAGCACTGGAAGCACGAACGCGATCCCATTGCAATCCACGGGAAGTGGCTGATCGCCGAAGGATTTGCCAACTCCACCTCCTTGGATCAGATCACGGCAGAAGCACGGGCCGAGATGGAAGCCGCGGTAAAGTTCGCAATCAATGCTCCGTATCCCACGCCCGACCAGGCCGAACAGGATGTGTATGCCTGACCGCGAACTCACTTTTGCGCAAGCCGTGCGCGAAGCTCTCGCCGAGGAGATGCGGCGCGACACGCGCGTCTGCATCCTCGGGGAAGACGTTGCGGAAGCGGGCACGCCGTTCAAAGTTTTGTCAGGACTGGTCGCGGAATTTGGTTCTGACCGCGTGATCGACACGCCCATCTCCGAAGCCGGCTTCACCGGAATTAGCGTCGGCGCCGCCATGACCGGGCTTCGCCCGGTGGTCGACATCATGTTCGGAGACTTCATCACGCTCACCATGGACCAGATGGTCAATCAGGCCGCCAAAGCGCATTACATGTCCGGCGGCCACTGGAAGGTTCCCATGGTGATGCGTACCACGCTGGGCGCAACCCGCCGCTCCGCGGCCCAGCATTCCCAATCGCTGCATGCCTGGTTCAGCCACATTCCAGGATTGAAAGTCGTTCTGCCTTCCACTCCATATGACGCAAAGGGGCTGCTGAAAACTGCCATCCGGGACGAGAACCCGGTGGTCTTCTTCGAAGACAAGATGATCTACAAGCTGAAGGGCCCGGTGCCCGAGGACGACTATACGATTCCACTCGGAGTGGCGGATGTGAAGCGCGAAGGCGAAGACATAACACTCGTGGCCACCAGCAGCATGGTGCAAGTCGCGCTGGGCGCCGCAAGCCTGCTGGAAAAAGAAGGTCTCAGCGCCGAGGTAGTGGATCCGCGCACCACCTGGCCCCTCGACGAAAAGACTATCATTGACTCGGTCAAGAAGACTTCGCGAGTGATTGTGCTCGACGAAGGCTACGGCCGATATGGAGTCACCTCTGAGATCGCGGCCGTGATCGCCGAAGGCGCGTTCTACGATCTCGATGCCCCGGTGAAGCGCATGGGCGCGATGCACGTCCCGATCCCATTTTCGCCGCCACTCGAAGACGTGACGGTACCGACAGAAGAAACCGTATTCGCCGCCGCAAGTAAAATGTGCGGCAAGTAGCAACTGAGCCATGCAGTGACCCATGAATCAATCAATTGCTCACTGCTCAGAGCTAAGGAGTCTTTATGGCAATCAAAACTCATGGAAGCATGGCGGTCGATTGGGAGAGCCGCATCGACTTCGATCGGCTCCGCCGCGAGCGCTTGCAAAAAGCCAGAGATCTGCTGAAGAAGTCCTCGATGGGATCGTTGCTCTGTTTCGATATGAACAACGTCCGCTACATCACCGCGAC